>Ga0065711_1028440_pt1 | contig 41182 bp, 21 predicted proteins | sample Hoacrofraction12_FD_59098 | JGI IMG/M metagenome (GOLD analysis project Ga0065711, IMG submission 59098) | Hoatzin crop microbial communities from Cojedes, Venezuela - Epithelial fraction 12 v2 (version 2) | ecosystem: Host-associated > Birds > Digestive system > Esophagus > Crop | place...
AGGTGACCCTGCTTTGGCAGGGGGGTTGGACTAGATGATCCCCAGAGGTCCCTTCCAACCCCTACCATTCTGTGATTCTGTGATTCTGTGTGAAGAACTTTTTTTTCTTCTCTTTTTAAGCCTAGCTAATAAAATTCACGCTGTCCAAAACATTTCCGTACTTTCCTAACTTTATACCCAGGCAGAGGTCACACGGAATTAAAGGGGACAGTGTACATGCTCCAAGATGCACCTAAGTGAGTTCCTGAACAAGACCTAAATTACACCCTTGTGAGGAAGCTCAGCTGGGAGGCCAAAGTCATACAGAATAAATTACCACTTTGCCCTCAGACATGCCTTCCTCCAGACACAAACAGAATTATATCAGTGGGTCTGAGGAGAATTCTGCATTGGTGACAAGATAGGTGTGATTTTCTGTCCAATCTAGGGAGAGCGAAAATACGGCAACCCTTTCCAATACTCCCGCTGGCACTCCACACGACTTCTGAAATGAGCTCCTGAGCAGATCTCAGCCTGGCTCTCCATCTCCCGTGTAACTATACTGCTTTTCAGGATGCAAATGTCATGGTCTTTAATCAAATTAAAACTTGAAAATCCACAGACAAAATGCTGAATGGTAATTTTATTCCGGATTTGAAGAGTTGTCTGCAGGAACTGGAGTAATGTAGGAGGATAAAAGCTCTCTCAGAAAAGTGGGATAACCTCTACTAGTAAGACCTCTGGAAAACACATACCCTTAGCCAAGTATGTAAGAGCTTAGGACAAAATTCTCAAGCAGAAATGATTGAACCGTACCTTGAGATGGGAGTCCCAGTCCCTGACTACCGTCTTCAATCTATCTGTTTGTTACGATGTACTCACCCAAACGATATGGTGATCAAGAAACTAACAGAGGTCTGGCTTTGGCCATAAGGGCTTTTCAGCTAACAACATTCTATCAAATCAGCAGCTGCAAAAGAAGAAACCGAAGTGTTTCCTCGGTCAAGCCTCTCGCTTCAGCCCAATGCCTAGCTGAGAGGTGCCTGATTCTGGGAGAGCACGGCCTGCCCATGGATGGGTGGATGGATGGATGGATGGATGGGTGATGCAGGGCTGCTCCCGGGCTGCTGGGGCCGAGCTGGCAGCAGCGTGTTGTACCCTCCCTCCCCTGATATGGGGGCAGCGGGCTGGCCTTCCAGGAGGAGGATCTTGCCATGCCGAGGAACTGAGCCCCCTTGGCTGCCTCCCATCCTGGCACAGGACTGACTGCCGGTACCTGTCCTGTGCATCAACAGGAGACTGCAACCCTCAGGGCTACCAGTCTGGTTCTGCTCCTTTCATAAGCAATGAAAACTGTATTTTAAAACTATATAGATACATACCTACATATCCAAAGAAAAGATGACTTTTTATGCTACTGATGAGCAGCCCATAGGTCAGACCGCATCTTTGATATCTAAGATGACAATATTAATATTTCTATTATCTTTGAGAGCCAGGGTACAGAGCTACCCCAGGGAGTTTTACATTATTTTCTGCACATTGTATTACTGGGTTTATATTTTAGTAGAAAACAAAAGCCATTCTTTTTTCTGGCATACTCCAGCTTGAGGAGATCAAGCACATTGTGTGAACAAGAATTCAGAGGAAAAAAAAAGAAGTCTAGTTGTTTGATACAATAATTAATTTACCATAACAAATAGAAAGAAAAAATATTTGGCAGGTGGTGATGGACTTAGTGCTGCGGCTCACAAATTTAGTTTACTTTCAGTAAGAGCACATTCACAGCATAGTAACCTTGAGTTCACTTTGCCAAAATCAGTGGAGAAACAGTTTGTCAACAGCAACAGATGTAGCTGGCTATAGGTAGCTGGCCTAGAGCGCTCACTTACAAAGTGGTGAGTTGGCAAGGCTTGTCTTCCATTTGGGGCACAGGACAGGGCACCAGTGTTTATATTTGCCTTTGCCTCTGCTCTGTAGGTTGTTCTCTATTCTTTACACAGGGCATATAAAATGCTAAACAGTAATAATCTAATTTTATCTGAGCATTTATGTTTAATGAGGTCCGCACTGTTCCTTCCTGTACATCAAAATGTATCATTTGCCAAAAAAAAACTTAAATGAAAAAAAGAAACAGGAAATGAAGGCTGAAGTTGGAAAGGACTACTGAGTGAAAATTAAGAGAAAAAATATACAAATATTGCTTGCCCATCCAAAAAAATCCCCCAGCTAAGAACTCTTAGGTTTCCTACAAATAAAGTTGCTCCCTTGTAAGTATTTCATAAATCACTACTCTGCTGGCAAACAGTATGTAATCCGTTAAGCTCCTAGATACGTTATATCTACATCAGAAAAGAATAGCTCTATTTTTAGCCACAAACATGTTCTAGCTAAAGAAAAGCAACGTAAAGCCATGGCAATTAAACCTAATAGCTGTGCACAGCAGTCCTGTCAGGCTGCCTCTCTATAGGTGAATGGAAAATGCAGGGAGACTAAAAGCTCTGTAGCTGAAGGAAACTGCGCAACTAAGATGCTTCTATGATTTGGTATTTTTAATCTGTTTTTTAGGGGAAAGAAGCTATGCATTTGAGATTTTCTTCTAATAACAGGGAAGACATTTCAGTGAGGTTTGTTCCTTTGTCCTTCCAACAATTAGAAATGCAGTGAGTTTCAATTTCCTAAAATATGTTCTGCTACAGAAGAAAGAGAGGAAGATGTAATCATTCACCATTTGGCTCTTTGCTTTCCTTCCAGGGTTCTAAACTCCACCTCTAGTCTTTAGATCTTCAAAAAACCCCCAATCAGACAAAAAAAACCCAAAACCCAACACACAAGACCAAAACCAAAATACAAAACCACAAGAAACTCCTAACACAACAAAATGCTCATTTCTTTTTCAGATATTGCAGACATTTCTCATTAGAAGACCTTTCCTTTCTTTGTCCCAAATCTGAGAGTGCTTGGTAAAGCCACTTGTAAAATATGAGACTCAGAATAAATAGGTGTTAATTACGTTTTGAAGAGTCTCTTAGCACTTTCTGCCATGTTGCATCTCCAAAAATTGTCTGTTCTGGAAACTTCAAATAAACCTCATCTGAAGTGAGATGTAGCTGAAAAAGGCCATTGGAAGAAGCAGGAAGGCATTCTGGGATATTATTTGTTCGTAATTAGGAAAGTAAGCAGACTTTTACAAGCTCTGAAAGATTTTTAAAGGATGCGAAATGACCAAGTAAGATTTTGAATCCTAATCCTTACACTTAACTACAGGTGAAGGCGAACTACAGGAAACAAGGGAGTAACAAGATCGTTTAAATGGTGGAACTGAGCTCTCTTCCACCCAGCTGAGAGATACATTTTTCAAGACAACTGGCAAGGAAGTTTTACAGCCAGTAGTGTTGTAAGATGACATTTTCAGGATGACGCTACTTCCTGAAACAGAGACGCTTCCTTCAGGTTTGTGGTGGAAAAACGTGACCCCACTGAACTGGAAGAGATTCAGCATTTCAAGGCTTGCACCCTATGTTGCACGGGCTATAGCACGTCTGGCCCTTTGCATCTTAAAAGGTGGACTCAAGAGCTCTTCCAGGTGTAACTATGCAGGCCAGAAAATAATCACAGCACCTACCAGCCAGGGCCCCGAACAGCATGCTGGGGAGCAGTGTTCAAGGCCCATCTTGGGGTCTTTTTCTCCGAGGATGAGGTATTACAACACTTCTGCTCACAGGCTGCGATAACAGTCAGCTGTACGTGGTAAAAAATGGCTGATAACTGGCACATCTAACTGAGCTTGGGGCACTTGTGGAGGTTTCACCTTTTTGGGAAACCATTACCAATTGCAGAAGGAACCAGATATTTCATTAAGAGGGGAAAAAAGCATCAGCTAAGACAAATATATAGACGCAAGATTCGTATGTTAGAGTTCCCTCTTAATATCAAGGGGTAGAACCAATATATGATCCCTGAACAAGCCTAAGCTCTCTCGCAGGTCTTTGGGAGTCTGTGCAGCCCTTTCTGTGTACAGCCACTCTGTTCTTACACTCCAGCCATGGTGAGCTTCACGGAGAGAAGCACCACTCCATCTGACATTCTGTCTTAGTCAAATGGTTTGCTTCTAGATCACTATCACAAAGATTTCATTTTTCTTTTCTTCAGATAGAGCATATGCTCCTATCAAGCCAAACTCCAAGACTGAAGTATCTCTTCATCTATAATAAAGGCATATCACAGCAGTGACAGATACGGGTGCTGTGCTAATAAACACCGAGGACCACAGCCTTATTTGTTACAGCTTTGTGTCTCTGATGGTCTGGGAGGAGGGGAAGCAGAAATCAATACATGCACGCGGCAGGAACATGGAGAAACTGCAAAGGTGGACATTACACAGCTCTCCGACAGCTGGGGGAGAGGCAGGCGAAATGGAAAATCATGAAGTAGTAGAGAGAACCCACAGACCCATGAAAACTCCTCTTCAAATGTTTTGTTCTGGTGCCTTGCCGAGAAAATATATAGAACAGAAATTCCTAGAGGAGAAAGTCTTTATTAAGCTAAAGTCATAGTTCAGAACATATTTCAGTAACTAAAGGTAATACACAAGTATTTGACTCGCAGTGAAATAATCATTAAAAGAGGAGGAAATTGAGCATTAAATACAACTAAACCAGAAAGATTCAAAAGCACTGAAAAGTGTGTTATCCAAACAGTTCTAGGTCTGTCCAAAAGCTATTCATGTGGAACAACAACACAAAAACCAACAACAAAATAAACCCTAGTTCAGTAACTCCAAGATATCCTTTTTTGCCAGAACAAAATGGCTTCATTTTCATCAGCAATACAGAAAACTAGGACTGTTTAAACTCAGCTTTTACATTTTTATACTAATACCGTCTTCTGGGATTCACACAGAGCTTGCAACAGAAGCTGTAACTTACACCAACGGCAGAAGGGCAGAAGATGGAAGTCAACCTTCCACAACATTTTACTGAGAACCCTTCCATTATGTTACCGAAGGTCAGCATGTCACACAAAGGCACAGGGGCTACACGAAATAAGACTTGAACATATCTATAAAGCAGCAGACGGAGAAAGAACCTGACCTTAAACTGTTAATTTAACAAAAACACAATTGTGCTTTTCAGCCTGAAGCCAGTGTCTGAGGGAAAGTACGCTTACATAAGTACAGTAATAGAGAAAAATGGTTTCCATGCAACCTAGCTAGATACTCTATCTGAATAAGAAGCTATTTTTAGTTTTCAAGAAAAATGACATCTTCAGATGAAAGCATCACTTTCACTATACTCAAAAATTATTTCTTGTCAAACAGTCGTAAGTGTAACGTCTATCTTCTATTTACATGTTTCGTGGAGATTTGATATTTCACCTGATACATTTCTTTAATGCCGTTCTATTAAAATACCTATAATTTGTTCTTGATAGTAGAATATTTTATTTCAGCAGGTTCTATTTATTAAAATGAATAAATACAAGGTTTTCCTTGAAGACAACTGCATTGTTATGTGCTGTGAATAGAAGTCAGTGATGTTTCTGTGATACTAAATGCAATTTTTAAAGACACTGGTGTCATTTCCTTGTAAACCGATTTCTCAGAACAGTACTGTACTATAGCATAATAAAGATTTTTTTTTCTGGTTTATCCTTTAAAGACCTCTCTTTGCCCATTTAAAAATTCTTTTGCTACGCTGAATGCAAGGCACTTACACGCAATGCTCACCACAACAGAATTCAGAAGATGCTATTAACTATTGTCACTGATCCATATTAAGACTGCACCTCAGGATTAATTTAAAACAGGACCCCACACCAGAAGTCTCTAAATCAGTCCCTAAACCAAAGTACTTACTACACCAAGAAAAGTTAAAGAAAAAAAAAAGCAGAGAGGAGAGCACGACAGCAACAGCAGTCGTATTAGTGTTACAGAGAGAGTGCCACGCTTTCTATATATAGATACATAAGGCAGGATGACAAAAGAAGTGGGAAGGCAAAAATGGCAGAGGAGAGGGAGCACAACAGGAGAGGGAACGGTAGAAACGAATATTCAAAGCAATTGGCTTATGCAGACAGAGGATGGACAGATGATCCCAGGTGACAAAAGTCCTGCGACTCCAGTTGTAACTCAGCAACTCAGCTGTGATTACCCTCAGCCAAACCCACTTGTGAAGTAAAACCAACTAGGACACCAGGCAAGTGGCTTTAACCAATAAAGTTCACTTCACCAACAGGAATGAAGGATTGTGAGTTTGGTCACTTGATGGTGAGGTACCATCCAGCTTCTCATTTCGTGACAGCAGCTTTGTGTCCTCAGAACAGGTGTTGACTGAGCTAAGGGCACAATCACCCCAGGTTTGTTCCTGTACACTTTTGTCCCACTTTTACAAAGAGCTAGTGATGACCACCGTGATTGTTCAGATTTATGTTTTTCTATGATGATCAGTTCTGCACACGTATGTTAGGAAAATCATGGACTTTGTCCAAATATATTCAGAGATAATAATGCAGTTCAGCACTACCAACTTCTCCTGGGAAAAGGAACAGATATTTTGTGTACACGCTTTGTTTACAGCCCCTACTGAAAAATAACACCGGCTAGCCAGCTGACATACGCCCAAAGCATCTTTATGTGATAAAGGAAAACTCCCTCAAACAAGAACAACACGGTAACGAACAAGCAAATGAGATCTATTGCCCTAATGACACTCTTAATAGGATAGGATTTAAAAATGGAAATACCTTTAAGGAAAAATTTGAGGGGAAACTTATATCCAAGCAGCAACTATTTCTAGAAGGGAAATCCAGAAACCAGAACTCCTAAAGACGCTGGATGCCAGTTCGGAGAAACTTTCAGAAGGTTTTGCAAAGTCAGCAGAATGTTCTCTCATGCTAACTAAAAACCACCAAAAACTGAAAACTGAAATCACACTCTCACACACCTACAAAAGCTTGTTTCAGCTTTCTGTATCTGTGTTTCTCTATCATTGCATGCTGTCCCTCGGTTGTGCCAATGCTACTGATGCAGAGCTTCTTTGTGAAGCACGTTCGTTGAAAAAAATCATCAACATAGCTGTACAAAGCACTGCAGTACCATGACTATCAGCCTTGCACAGCTGTACGAAGGTTAGAGAAGTGTTTGGGGCCGCAGGAGGCAGAAAGCAGCAAAGCCAGTGGAGAAAATACTGACGATATTGCATCCTCAATTCCTGCAGCAGTGAGTTTGCTCTTCCCTGAAACAAGATGTCAACGCGCTGTCCTTAATTTTCACTTCTACTGTGAATGCTGGTATTGCTTCACTAACACTAAACTCAGAAGGGCAGTTTATGTTGAGCAATTAGGCCTTGGCTTCTATTGTCCAGATTACTAAGATAAATTATTATTTTCAATTATTATTATTATTTGATATCAAATCAAAGGGGTTTTTTTAATCTTCCTTTATGTTATTTCATGTGTTTCGTAATAAAAATTCCTACCAAAGAAACTATCACTGATGCACCAAAGCATCACAATACTTGTAATAGCAAATCCAAGAAAGATAACCTTGAAGAAAAAGAATCAAAATGAACAAAAATACAACTCTATTTATGAAGCAGTAGTAAATAAAAGAATAAAGCCTAAGGCTTCACTTGGGTGCTAGGAGGGGGCTGTTGTTAATTGCTTCTTTTTTCATTTTACAAAATAGTATTTAGAAGAATATGTAAGATACAGATGAAATATGCTGAACACATACATTATCTCATCTGAAGAGTACTGCCTGCGCAGCCTTAATTTTAGTCATTGGCCTGGGATGCAGGATGACCTCGACAAAGCATACGCAGCCCTGCAACACAGAAGAGCTTGGCTGTCACCTGAGACACGAAGAGACAGAAAACTCTGAATAATCATTTTGTGCATGTATGGGGAAATCTATTTTTATGAGTAATGGGGCATTCAGACAAAACCTTTTAGTGCCCTAACACCTCTGAATGTGTAGTAGGGGAGCTAGTAGATGGGTACTGTGATTGTTGCCTGGGAACCTGGAGAAAAATGGTGCATCTTTGTGGATCTTTCCCTGCAAGTCTTGCAGAATTCATAGCAAGACGTCACCAAGAAGTGTGTGTCCTTATGACATACACAAACAAAACTTACATCAGTAGCTATAAATTCTTTTCTTATTGCTAATATTATTCACCAGCTCTTTATTCAAGGTGTTTCTGGTTTGGTTAGTTTGCTTGGTTTTGAAATTCAAACAGTACATTTTAGCTGTATTTCAATTGGGGTCAGCCTGAACACTTCTACAGCAATTGCTGGCACAGTTTTTGACCAAATGTGTTTGGATTGAGACAACTTGGTCATTTAATTTAATTAAATTTCTCTACTCTTCTCCCTTTTCCATCATCTATAATTTAATCCATGTGTAGAATCTTAGATTAATGCAGCAGTGAGAAAGCAAATCTTTCTACTGGCAATTTCTTTAAGCAAATCTTATAGTTACCATTAATAAAGAGAGTCAGAGATTGAAGGAGAACAATCTTAATGTTTAATAGATTTTAAAACATTGTACATTTATGGAATACTAAGAATCCTTAATGTTAGTGTGTCAGTGGTGTTACTTTATACTATATACTCTTCAGCTGGCAGAGTCCCCAAGCATATTGCTGATAAAGCACAATAGCTGAAATCATTATGCCACTAACACACTTAGGATGTTGGACCAAGCAACCTGATTGCTATTATTAGCATTTGCCTTTTGATGCAAAATAGTAACTCAGAATATAATTCACTGCTATAGAAAAAATAAGAACCAATTTCATCTGTGGCACAATTCCAGCAAATATACACGAGGAAGACTTTGGACCAATTCATCAACTAAATCTGTTGTATTACATGTGTTCACTTAAGTGACAATGACTTTATTTTGAAAAGTGCTGAAGAAGCACAAAATAAGCAAAGAATCTGTATGCAGCAGAAACTGCAACTACCTAAGGTGCTCCTTGAAGCTCCACATCAATCTTCTTTAGCTGTCATCGAGAGATTATCATGCAGAATTTTCTGGTATTTTGCTCTTAGTAAACTAAAAGCACAGAGTGATGCCTTGTTTTGGGTCGGTTTTTTGGCCCCTGGTTTTGAGGACCTGTATGTTCCAAAACATTACCATTTTGCTGTGCTGTAAAAATCTTGCCTGTTGCTGTTCTGCTGTGTTTTCAGTTCCCTGTTTCAGTCTTGGACCAAACTAGTCTGCCTGCAACAACTCAGCTGGACTACACCTTTCTGTTGAATACTGGGAAAAGTTAGGGCATGCATACCCACTCCCACATCACAATAATCCTGACAGCAGCCATTTTTTGCCCACAACAAATCTTTTAGGGTCGAAGTTGCCTCCTTGCATCCCATTTTAAACGTTGGGAGTAATTTGTAAGCGGCATTCTGCATCCTGGCACAATTTAACTGGAAACCTACTGGATTCCCCTGCAACCTATGATTCAGCAACAAGATAGGCAGGTAACATAGCCAGGGCTGAAAGGCAGTTCTTACCACCCACTTAATTTCCTTGTGCACACATGTATCCAGTCACAATCTACCCTTTAAAACTGAATACACACACATCCTTGTATTAGGAAAACAGAGAATGAATGTTATAACCAGTAGAAACAAATTACATGAATATCACTGAATGTTTCTTTAAGTGTGTAACATCTACTATTCTATGGGTTAAACAACAAAAATGATGTTTAAAAAGAAAAATAAAACTAGGCACTATGCATTTACAGCATTAAATAGCATCAAATGCACTGAGGACATTCCAGCTCCAAAAGGGAGAATGAGCCCAAACCAAAAAAGAAAAATCTCACCCATGATCTGACAGGCCCATAAAATTTCATAGCAATATATGAAACTCTGTTGCTTTCAACACAGATTTAGACGGACTTCTATCTACCAGAATGAACAGAACAATAATTAAACTTATTACTGTGTCAGAAGTTTTCTACTTTTCATGCTATTGATTAACTGCTGGCAAAAATTGGTTTACATGTCTTGCATTTTTAAGAGCGATCTATGTCTACTGCCCTCTGGACAGTCTGGGTCTCTTAAATTATATCTACTGACTAAGAATTTTAATAACTTTCAGTGACTGATACTTTCTGGATCATTGGGAGCTGAGTACAAAGAAAGCAGTACTTCAGCGTTTACTATCAAAAACTAGTTTTAAGCAAACACACACAAAAAAAGAAAGACATCTTCTTCAGCGGGACTGAAACTATCTGGGCAAAAATGATCTCACTTTTTTTTTACAAAACAGAAGTTTCCTAATGGGATTTGGAAAAACTCTTCAGAGATGGTAGCAGTCAGGACACTCTTTATATTCTGAACAGGAAAGCAACCAAAGGTATGCATGTGAGAGGGAACAGGCAGGGGAAATCTTTTAATGCAAATTATATCACATAAGGTTTATATTACATCTCACAAACTTGCTAAAGTCATGTAAGAAAATTGTAGGGAAGTCTAGACTCTAGTATCTTCATCCTGCTACAGTAAGCCTATCACTATCCACTAGAACCCCAAATGTAAAAGGACTGATCAGTAAGAGTGGGAACATCAGCATCAGATCCTATTCTCACTCTTTCGAAAGTGAAATCTCACACTGTTTTTCACTAAAACACTTATTTATATTACAAAAAATTGGGAGAAAATTTAAGAAAATTCCAGAAGATTTGTTTTTTGAAAAACACATCTCCAAACTATTTGCATTTATCTAGGTGTTAGCTAACAATTCTCTTCACTTTTTTTTTCTTTGGAGTGAATTATTTTTTTTTTGTAAATTTTTGTGTAACGTCCTAATAAAGTAACAGAGAGAGAAGCACTGCATTATAATTTCCTGACTACTGGCCTGATTTCTTGATCCTTAAGAAGTTCAGTGATTGTTTGTGAAGAAAGCTACAGTAGATAGTTGATATCAGAACAGAAATTAGATTATTTTAACCACGGTATGCAGAGTCAGGGAAAGGAAAATAAGAAAAGACAGAAAAGTTGTAATAGAGACTCCAGTCAATGCAGAGAGCAGGTGATGGCAATGGCCATGTCTAATCACGCTCCTGACTACTTGAAACATACACTGGATGACATACAGAACTGGGATTTCCACAGCATAACAAAGTTTGAGAGAAGAAAAATCTCTGATACAACAGTTTTGCTACCTGAAGGTGCCATAGAACTTGAGCCACCATAAACATAAAAATCACAAATAATAATGCTGAGGTAACAGAAACAGCAAAAAGATGGATTACAGCAATCCATCAACATCACAAGTACTGATCAGCAAAACACTCAACACAAATTCCAACACCTACAAAGGAACATAGCCTTGTCAAAACTCGTGTTTCTAATTTGAAAATCCATCTGCATTTGTGCAACTGCTGAGCTGGCATTAACCTCACCACTCCAGCTGGAACGGGACACCTGAATTGCAGAACAATGTGATTTACAGATTTTACCTCTCTGTTGGGTAACCAGAGAAGTTCCCCAGCTACAAGCGTGTTCTTGAGCAGGAACGGTGTGCAAGGTGAAGGATGCAGCAGCATTCATTGGCCCATGTACCATGAAATGTTCTGCAAAAACTGTTTAGTACGCGCAAACCTGTACAGGTGTCTGTGCATCTCATCCTCTTGACGCATTTACTGCTACATGGGCACTCTCAACAGTGAGCAGTCATTAGACAAACAACATTCCTTACAGTTCACCTGGTGTTTTTCCATCTGTGGATTGGCTGAGAACTAATGGAAGCATTTGCTACTGAAGATTCGTTGTACAGATCAGACTGATAAGCCAAACAAGCTTAGGAGAACTGTTTCTGGAATGGAAAACCACGATTTGCATCAGAAGAATGCTTTAAAAACCCTGGGGTTTCCCTATGTGGTACAATATAATGTGTGAGGATAAACAATACACAAACAACCCCTAAAGAAACCCTAGCCTGGTTATTTGAGATTACTTCAAGGCTATAGCTGCGGTTATAGGACTGTCTGTCTAGGCTCATTTAGCCTGCTGACATTTTGCTATGAAGATACTTTCAGTATTTTGGATTTCTGAGTCTCATGGGGGAAGGGAACACTTTTAATGAGACATAGAAATCAAGCAAGATTAGCAAATATTCAAATAATTTCAGCCTTAATGCTGTTCTATGCAGCCCTAGCCCTGAAGGTTAAAATTACTATTTTACTACTTACTGACCACATCCTCCTAAATTTATTCATGTTACACGCAGGGCATGGTGGAGTCCTTTACTCTGTAAATAGGTGAAATACTGGCTGCATTTCAATAAATTCACTACAGGTTTATGAGTGTAGGAATAGAGAATGGGAAAGAACCATAAAAATTACTAAATGCCACCCCTTGTGATGGCAGGATTAGATGGAGTCACAATTCCACTCACTATGAGAACTAAGAGTAAGTTACTAACCAGTAGCATTAGCAGGGCAGAAGCAGCCTCTTAAATTAAGGTTCATCAGCCGAAGACTGGCAGAGACATTGGTTTTCCTACTGTACTACTAATCATTATGTAAAAGCCATGACTTCCAGTTAGCAACCTTAATCTTCTTACGCCCAGAGCATTTCTATGGGCAAAACTTTAGTTGCTTTAGTGCTTGTAGAAGGCACACACAGCAGCAGTATAAATATAAGCATTGCCTGCTCAGGTAAACAGTGCAGTGGAGTAAACAGTGCCTTCTCCAAAACCTCAGGAACCTCACTTCTGATTTTTTTACCATGGGATGGAACCACCAGCATTTGAGAGTTATTTTAGATAGCAGTTAAAATGCATGTGATATGGGTATGCCAATGGACAAAAGCCCACTGTCATTTCCAGAATCAAAGGTCTCGCATACAATGCAAACTGTTCGACATATTTTGGGTAGGCACCTCCTGATCAGCTTCAGGACCAAAACTATCCCAGATTCATCTCCTGATGGTGTGCAAGGGGTGTGTCTTTAACATCCAGGGGGATAGCCAGTGAAAGCTGAGAGAGAAAATTTAGCAAATCAAGACCTGCTTCATTAGGTCACTTTAGTGTCTATATGCAAAGTAAGTGCTGCATTCCTACGTATTCAAGTTATCGGCGATGTTTGAGTAGATCTGTCTCCAAAAGTAGTCTGATGGACTGCGGGAGAGAAATTGTTTAGACATGACAGGTTTGTCTGCACGGTAGGTGACACGCAGGAGGATTCAGTAAATCCAGCAAATGCTCTATACAGACGAGAACAGGGAGTTAAAAGGTCCCACCGACAGCTCTTGTGCCCATGGTGCGGCAGTAGGACTGCATCATGGCACAGTGGTACTTGCTGAGTCCTGAAAACACAGGAGCTGTGTCGGGACAGCAACATCATCACTCCAACAAGCTCAGCCACTGCATGTTTTGATACAGCCTTGGAAGCTACCAGTCCCACTCAGATTAAACTTCAGGGAGGAATATAGCCTGCTCTAACCAGTTTTGGTTTGGATGACTTGAGGAAGTTCAGCATGTCAAAGTGGATGGCTGCAAACATAGCACAAGCTATTTGCCTCCCAATTTTGTTTTTGAATGTGAGGTATTTGTAGAAAAGGAACATTAACGCTGTCCCATCATTGGCTTCTTCAGAACAGCAAAGTCTGAAAAATTATAGTAGAAAAACACTCTGGCATTTTCCCAATAGGGAGGAAAATGAAGAAACAAAAGAGCAGAAAAACTGCACTCCAGAAATGTCAGAGAAGAATTCTAGTGAAAGAAAATGGATGATACAAGAAGGCAGCAGTGGCAAAGAACATGAAGACAAAGATGAAGAAAAAGGGCAAGGGGCTCTAGCATCATTTTTTAACTCAGTTTTTCTTCATTGCAGCAGAAATACAGGAGATTTCTCTTGAAACTTCCGTATCTGTACTACTACTGCACCATTCAATCGTAGTGTTCTCGAAGCCAAAAGTTATTATAAGTGCAAAACAAGAAAGTATATCCTGTGGAGCCAGGTAGCTGTATTTCAGCTGTGGTGGAAATCAATGAGCTTTTTTATAATTACATAAAGTTTAAAAAGGGTTTTGAGATGTCTCGTACTGCAAGATAGTGACTTGCACATAGTATTGACAGCCAAGAACTTCCAAGTTCTACAGCAGTTTTTTCACCATTCACTCCATTTTGGCAAGCAGATCACTTCAGCCAACATCCTCCTAAACTGCATGGAGCTAGGCACTTAAATCTACTTTTAAGAACATAGGTAAGTGGTTTGATGTCTCTCACCTGCAGTACACAGCAAAGTAAGACCTGTTAACATTAAAACATTACTGAACATCTCAAGAAGAAAATACTGTGGGATGTGATGCAGCAGAACTGAGTATGCTCCACTCCACAGTCCACTGCCAGACTTCTCGAAAAAAGGCAGCTCCAGCTGAATATTTTTGAAGGTGAACATTCAATACCTAATTACGTTTCACAAGGATATAAAAAATGGCACCGTATCCCACCATTACTAAAAGGAGTACAAACATTATCGAATCATCTGTACAACTCAAAGCACTCAATCTTTATTTTACACACTCTTTTACAAAGGCAAAATAGGCCAAGAAGACCTGTTCATCTTAACTAATCAAAATTCCAGCCTAGCACAAGCAGGTTAAGTCAAAGCATTATTTCCATGCAGTCATTCAATAAAAGCCTACCATATATTTCCGTAGGATAATGGCAGGCAGAAGAAGGAGTTCCGTATTTAAAACCCAGGTTAATTATTTGCCACATTTAATCCAACTACAAAATTATTAAAATCATAAGTTGTGACAGATATTATCCTTAGAGAAATCGGAACAATAAAAATAGTATTTTTATCAGTATTAACTGTTCTCGAACTCTGTACACAGTAACATTTTTCTTGTTTCTTTAAGTAAAATATTCACTATCACCAAAGTAAACAATTCACTTTGCATTTCCAGTGTATTTCTGTACAAATGTTGACTGACATGCATTTGTTTACTAGAAGCTTCTCCTCAAGATATTGGTGTTGCAGAACATGAATATTTCCTAATTGTGAGCATGAGTAACTCAGGTTGATGTTTGCTAAAGTGGGTTTGTTCACCTTGACACGTGAAAATCTGAAGTGAGATTTGTGATCCATCCCTTGAAAGTGTGCAGTAGCACTGATAGCATCAGTAAAAGTAAAGAAGGTTCGTTTTACTTTAAAACTGGAGTAATTGAGGTCTATGCTAAAGTTCTCTTCCCTAAACTGCAGAAACAGCCTTAGTTGTGTGGTGTGATCACTGGGACAAACATTCATAGTTTGATCAGCTTAATATGTAGAAACTCACAAAGTTTAAAATAGTTTTTTCTACATTCTCCAAATCAAAGAATTTGTCCCAAGTAAAATCAGTTATCTTAATTAAATATAGTAGAATCTATCAGGCTGTGAAGTGGTTTGGCAGCAGCTTTCCATACAGACTGAAACCTCCGCAAGCACCAAGAACAATCTTTTCCAACTTTTCAGCAGCTATGATTCCACCCTTATTTTTCAAAGAAATGGGGACAGACATCAAATAAATGGTTTGAAGTAGTCCTGGTAAAACTATATTCAAGCTCAAAGTGGCAGACAGCCCAGGTCACATTTGTTCTCCCTTCCCTTAAGCTTTTCATTATATAGTAAAGTTTTTCCTAAACATGCCTTGCAACCTTGATGTAATTTAATTACATTTTAGCTATTATTCAAATAATTTAAAATGAGTAATTTTTGTGGTTAACTAATATAGCAGGATTGCAACTTCCAACCCAGTTGCATTGCATATTGTATCATTTCAAATCTGTTCAACAAATACACATTTAATTAGTTAAATGACTGACAGCTCACTGAGTGGACAAACATTGACGAGCCCACGGATGACTAAACACTGACTCTAAATACACAAGACATAGGCATTTATTGGTTCTTAATCTGGTTTCATTGTCTGAAAAAAGGGAGCCCATTGCACATATGCAAATAAATTTCACAATTGTAACAAAAGAGGTCTTCAAACCAAAGCATGCCATCTTGCAGCCATGTAGTGAGGTGGATGTTGGTCTCTTCTCCCAAGCAACTTGCAATAGGACGAGAGGCAATGGCCTCAAGTTGCATCAGGGGAGGTTTAGATTGGATATTAGGAAAAATTTCTTTACTGAAAGGGTGGTCAGGCATTGGAACAGGCTGCCCAGGGAGGTGGTGGAGTCACCATCCCTGGAGGTGTTCAAAAGAACGTGTAGATGTGGCACTTCGGGACAGGGTTTAGCAGGCATGGTGGTGATGGGTTGACAGTTGGACTTGATGATCTTAGAGGTCTTTTCCAATCTTAATGATTCTGATTCATGTAATAATGACACTAAACTATGCTGTATATACTCTTCATGAATACCATGTAGACATAATTCCGTATAAAAATATCAAACAATGGGAAAATTATTTATTTTGTTTTCTCAATAATATATGAGCCAAGGGATTTCAATGTGACCTGTCTTGTTGCCATTTTCTATGAAGTGTCTGAAAATTTAGATAAAATGGCTGAGCTTTAAAGCTGTCTGGCCAGAGAGGTCTCACTGGGAGAAGGAATAATGAAACATGGTATCTTTCAGGTAATTCAGACCCCTTCCTTCTCCAACATTTTCAGATATGCTTGTTGTAGATACACGGCTAGAAACACCTCTGAGAGCTCTGGGCACATAGCTGGTAAGAAGAACAGCTACAAAATTCAGGACTATCAACGTCTATAATCTAACCTTTCCACTCCCTGCCAGAAGGGAAAAATGAACCTTGTATTATATATGAAGGCCTGATGGTAGACTGAGGAAACTTAGCGACTACTTACTTTACAGAGCCTGTATAACATGCTGCTTTCAGTCACTTATGACTTACATAATTCCAAATACATGCCAAGAAGGACTTTGTAGGATCCTGTCTAAAGACTTTTCAAAGGACCAACCCCATGAGGGAAGAATCAAAAATAATGTCTGCTTCTTTAAAAACTCTGAGAAAAATAAATCTTATCAAATTCCTGTGATTTCTAAAAACGACTCTTTTTTTCTTTCTTTTTTTTACGTATGATGAAACTGTTCCAAATTCACCCCTGCAATTCTGTTTCTCAGTCCTGACTAACCACCTCTGACTTCTTTCCCTATCTATCTGTTTATGGGCATTCTGGGCTAGAGAAGTTCTGTTCATGCATAGCCTTACACAGAAGCTCAGCATAAAAGGGAAAGGTACAGGAAACAAACGCTGGTTTTGGAGTCCTATAAATCACATAAGAACTCCAGGTTTTTTAGAAGTTTCTAGCCCTTAGAGCTGCAGAACAAAAACCTTAAAAAAGTCAACTCTGGCTGCTCAAAATCCATAAACACCTTACAAATTTTTTTTTTATATCTGGCAAGCACTAATACAATTCAGCTTTATAATCAGTTTCAGGATGTGACAGCCATCATTAGACTTCGCATCTGGCATCTGGCCGTAGACCAGAGCACTGCTGCCCTCCCGCTTCAGCCCGACGATGCCTGGCCACCTCAGCCGTCCGCGCCAGTGCTGGCTCTCTCATCCACGAGTGAACACGGATTTCACATTGCCTCCATTCCACACTACATTGCTGGAGGTTAATCTCATGTCACCAACACGATTTAGACCCCTATTCAAAATTTACTGAAGACAGCAAGTGTTGGATCAGTTTCTCAAAGGCAAATATTACAAGTCTAACGCTTCTACGTTCTCCGTCATTTGACAGTGCTAAGGATCATAACGGTGCTGGAGAAATACGTTTCGCTCAAATGAGATATGTACAGACAAAGTTACATTATTCAAACTTAAGAGGTGAGTTCAGAAAATGAAAAGTTCTGAATGCAATCCTTTTCCCCACACATTGGTACTGACAAGCATCTACAAAGACCCTGTGCAAATCATCTCCCCCAGCCTCAACCTTGCAGCCAAAGGCAGCCAGTAGTGCAGACCACACTCTGCTTCACTTGCAACCAGCAAATACAAACCAGTTGAAACCAAATGAAGCGGCACAGGAAGAGAGCATGAGGCAGACTACCTTGTAAGGGCTGAAAGAACAAAAAACAAATAGAAAAAATCCTCCTGAATGAATTGAGAAGGGTTTTTTTTTGTTTATGTACATATTTTAGAGATGGCAAAAGATACTGACTGATCCTGCTACCCCAGTCACTTAATGATTTGAAATTGCTTCCTCCTAAGCATGTTGGTACTCGCTTCACAAATGGAGACTTCCATTACTTAACTGTCAATCTCCTCCGCAGCCTAACATCACCCACCTCTCCCTCACATTTGTTCTAAACCACTGTCATACAGATTATTTGTAAGATATGTGCATATTACATGTTCTCTAATGACTCCGAATTGCTCTTTATCTTTTCAGTATCTGTACACTGCAAGCAGAGGTTATCTCAGTATTAGGGTGCTACTTCAGAGTGTATCAGGTGGTCAGAGAAACTACTCTTGTGCTTGATCTGATGTCACCTAAACCATAAGTCAATTTGCCATTCCTTCATTGAGAAGTAAACAAATCCTAATTCATTATTAGCAATTATTTTGACTTTCTTTTCTGATCTTCCTACAGAATGTTCACTTGTGGTTTTAAAATTTAAAATGTAAAAACCATTATGTGGCATAAAACAAAATTCCAGTTAATACTGTACATAAGAACGATGTTGCCCTCCAATTAGCAACATATGAGAACAATGTAAGCGAAAAATGAGGGTTTAGTCATAAAGTATTTCACTCTTCATCATAAAATACAAAGTCATTTATCAAAGTGTATTTTTAAATAGACTATGAATATTGAAACTGCATCCAGTAAGTTCTTCCACAAACAAATCCTTTAAAAAAGATTTATTCCCTAATTACCATACAAAGTCAGAAAAGCACGTTTATCTACTTTTATCTGGCAAATCATTTAGCATCAGGAATGCATTTAACTCCATTGACCAGAGTGAGCCTCACAGCAATTCCAGACTTAGGCCTTCACACACCACTGCCAGTCTGACCAACCCTGGCAAGGATCCGTCCTTGTCCTCTAATCCTTTCTGCATCGCCCTGCCATAAACCAAGCAGAAATGACTCCTGCGAAAGCATGACTGGAATAGCCAGGATGCTGTCATTTCTGAGGTGGTTATCAACAGAGAAAGTGAAAGGAAATTCCTGCAGCCAGATTACGAATTGTGGGCCTTCGGGCTGCGCTCCTTCAGAGCCCAAGCACATTTCAACAGAGCAGGGAATACCAACAACGCCGACCTAGAGCATACACGACGTTACTTTCATTTTTTCCTTCCCTTTGCAGTTGGCAGTCTCTCTTGGAAGCGGATACAAGGGGCAGTGCTGTCAGCAAGAGGGGAAAGGGGTTAAAAGACCAAAGCTGCTGCAACATCCCACAGCCTGGGATACGTGGCACCGGTCTCCTGACAGTGAATCCCTGGGGAAGGCTCCCGGGAGGGAGCAGCCCTTCATCGCCATGTTTGTGCAACGAACACCACTTCAGTGACCAGCTCCTTCTGCGATTTCTCAAATGCATTAACTGGGAGACCTACGTCATCTCAGTTTGATTTAGTCTAGTGGCTCAGGGGGACACTAAGTATTTCAAGCTCTGTCTAATTTCTGGTGGAAACAGTAGATTTAGGACTGAAGGAAGAATAATTTATTATTTTTTATCCTGACTCTTAATTTCTCTGCTTCTTCATGATATAGAAAATAATAAAAATAGCATGATAACTTTGTCTTTTAAAATAGCTTCTGTTCCCAAACGGCGAAGCTGCATTTGCTCACACTTCCACTCAAGAAGACGATGAAAACATTTCAGCCAAAATGAAGAGTTCTAGTCAGAAATCATCCATACTTCTAACAGATGACAACAAAGGGATTAGGAATTTGTGACTATAAGCAAGGTAATCTCCACATTAAAGAAATCACTTTTAATTAATAGAGCAGAAAACCCACACGGGGGCTCCAGAGACTCTTTGGGTTGCTCTGGGACTTTGGAAGTCACTCTCAGCTTATTTAGAGGGATTTTACTCCAGTGGCCACTCCGCGGCGTTACGATATGCACTACATGTCAGTGCAGTAAAGGAACTTGTAACAAACTTCATTGACACTAGTATTAGAAATTTATGATAAGCTCTCAGAGTATAAAAAGACAATTTAAAATAATTGGCAGAAGGGAGAAGGTTAGAATTGCTACTACTTTTATCAGACTCTGCAGTAAAAACAATGAAAAAGTATACCTTAAGAGTTTTAATTGCAACATGTTAGTAGTACAAGTCTACAGCTGGTTTTGAAAACTTTAAATATAACAGTGAAATTGCCTTAAAGAATGGAAGAAGTAATTTTCTTTCAGTGCCATTTATCTACATTTTACTTGGAGTCATTCAATTCATTATTAAAAAATACTCAGCAACTCCGGTAAAAGGAAATACATATCTAAATAAACACTTTTTGAATCCTATAATATTATCCAAGTAAGCACTTGGGAAAAAAATGCCCACAGTGGGAATCGAAACAGGAGCTAGCGTTGCTAGCACTACAGGTCTCATAGAAGACCTTTAAAACAATATTTTTTTAATGCGCAGGAACAAAAACCACTGCTGAGTGAAGCAATACATTTAGCATTGATTTGTCTTACTTATTCCTCTTTAAAAACACAGAGTTATCCATGATTTTACCTTTCTAAAATGTTAACTGGATTTGCAGAAGACTGAGTGCAACACAGGATTGTACCTTGGAGGCAAATGCCTACCTTAGGAGGAGAAGCAATTCAGACACTACAAAAATGCATATGAGCTGTTCAAAAAGAAACATGATCTCAACAAGAAGCAAAATGTAATTTCAAAAAATTCAGTGACAACAGGCCAAGACACATTTATGAAAAATGTTCAAAATCTGTCTTTGTTTATTTCCATAATTATGAGATATCTTAAAGGAAAATAAAATGAAAAGTCAGATGACTAATGTTCTATTAAGCAATCAACAAGTTATAAATAATAATGAGTTTGTCTACGCACTATTAGATGAATAATTTTTACATTTATTTTTATCCTAGCGCGCACACAGTACTGGAAGTCTAATGCATTGGTTAAGATACAGCCAAAATTACAACACATAATTTTTTATGTTAACATATTTTTAGTAGCCACTACAGAGACGATTTTGAAGTTGGGGTTTTTGCCTGCCTATTTTGTTGTACTCCTCTTTGAAACAATTCCAAAATCAACATGTTTCTAAAATACTGATCCTAAGATCTGTTTTGCTTTAGTCACTCCAGTCAATTTAACAAGATTTTTTTCCCCCATATATAACTAATAAAGGTTAGGTGATGCCGCCCTGACACTAAATTATTTCACATGCAAAGGAAGAAAATGCAACCCTTGCCAAAAAGAATAACCTGAACAAAACCTGGGTGTTCTACAGAGGATGATGAATTAGATCTGTAACTTTGTTCTACTGTATCGAATCCCTGCTGAAATAGTGAAATCTAGCATAGTAGAATACCATCTTCTTTTCATAGTAGAATACCATCTTCTTTTCAGATTCTTAAAAAAAAAAAACAAACAAAACTAATTCCCAATTGCTATACAGTGTCACAGTATCACTGCCAGCTACATCAGGTGCATAACGGAGGAAGCAGGCTGGAGTCTGAGACGCATGCCATGCGGCAGCACCAAAAAGAGGAAAAAAAACTTTCTACAGCAATTCAGGAGGTTCTTGCAATAAGGCAGCTCATGGGTTGTTGTAAGCGGCCTCACTGGAAGACAGCACTGAAAATGCTGCAACTTCAAGAAAGGCTATCAATTTTGATTTGAATATTTACTTTCACTTCAGAATAATTCCCTATTATATATAGCTACATATGTTACTGGGGATATAAAATATATATTTTCTGTGATGGCTGAAGTGTAAAAAACTTCTTAAATAAATCTATAGCAAAAATAAATGTGCAAATTATGCATCAAAAAGTAGATTCTGTCTCTATTTTAGAGTAATTTCTAAAGCTGATTTGCTGAGCAGCAATCGCTCTAATGCAATGACACATTCTTTGCAAATGCCACATCATCGCGTGCACCTGGAGCTACTTTCCTGAGCTTGGACTGTAAGCATGGCAGCAGGATCTTGAGGAGCATGAAATTATCCCAGTATGTCCCCAGTAATAAGTCTATCCTGAGAGTGGAGAGCTTTCCGTGATTTCTGTGATATCCGTGGTCTCACGTAGGAATTAATAGCCCGATACAAGCATGCATCAGCTAATGACTTTTACATTCCCAGTGTAGAAAAATGCACTTAGGCAGGCTCCGCTCCAGTTCAACCAGTTTACTGTGTGCTTCAGGATACACTGCTGTATCTGTACACACGCCGCTGGCTGTCATGACCAGTCCCAACACTACACCTCTCCTCCTAGGCTTCGTTAGGCAAAAGATACTAACACCTCCCTGCATATTCCCCTGTTCAAAGTCAGAAACACCAAATACGGACCCACATATTCCTCATATACTCACTCAGCTAACTTAACAGAGCAAATAATACTCTCAAATCCATAAACCTTCACTGAGTGGATGCAGCTTTACAAAGGATCATAAAGGTCTACCTGGTGGGGTAAATTCATACCCTACTCTGTGAGATTAGTCAGTCAGAATTGACTGTAACTATAAATCCTCAGAGAAATATTTAATAGGTATGTAATGTTTACTTCTCTGAAAGCATCTGTTGTCTGCCTATCTGATCATAGCAGGAATCCATGCTAGAGTTTGACAACTCACAGCTATGGTTAAGGAGGGGTGGAGAACATACAGGCACTTGTGACTCCTCTTGCACCATCTGGTCAGCAACTCTTGCCGAAAGAGTCTTGGAAGACCTTGAAATAACCCACTAGAAAAGAATGTGAGCATTTCACAGCATCACAACAGAGGGAGAAAACAATTGAGAAGATTAGCTTCTCTCTGTGTCTCCCTGCTCTCCGTTCTCCTCTTGCTCTTCATCACACCTGAGGCTACAATGACTGACCTATCTGGAAAACTCCCTACCAGTTCCAGGACAGGTAACAGTGCACAAGATGCTGAGGCAAAGAACATGAGGAGGTACATACCGAGAAGACTGTGTGTCAGTGAAAAATCTGTGTGTGTAGTGGGAACCATGTCTAATCTGACACCTGGGAACTCATTGCCAACACCTGAATAAGGGTGCATGTCTCCACATGCCATACCTCAAGAATGCCCTGACCACGGGAAAAATACTCCGTTTTCCATCTTTTTATGATGCAAATAAAAATTATATTGACCATTTCAAAAGATGCAATACCTAATCCTGATCTCCAATCGATTTTCTCTCCCAGATTTCATGATGACTTAAATTCTGAAGCTTTATCTTTTGGGAGAGGGAGGAGTCACAAGTTCTTGAAAGAATACTGCACCTGCTCTCAATTCCTATTCTGCATTAAAAAACACAGCTTTCAAAATGTCTTAGAGTTTCTTTTTTAAAAGTGCACTGAAGTCATCAGAAACTCTCATCTTGGGGATTACACGCTCCTATACCTTATACTGTAGAACTCAGAATTGCAGGCAAAAGGAGCTTGAGGAAAAGTAGTCTTGGACATAAATTAATCCATGACTGAATATTCAAAGGCATTTGGATTTTCTCTTCCTGAATTCTCAAAAACATAATTGAAACATTACTTCAGAAAGATTTTTGAGAACTAGTGAGATTTAAAGCAAACGAACTCCTGCTTTGAGATTTCTGGACTGGAAAAGTCCAGCAATTCAGGGGAGAGTTTAAAGCTTTTCCTCTTTCCAGTTGCAGACAGACACATAGCGTTTTATACTGTTCGTACATTGAAGTTTCCTGGCATTCAGAGGGAACAGTCGGTGAAAGCAAGCAACTTCCAGAAATCCGCACGAGTGCACAGAGGTAGATTTCACTGCAATGTCAGCAATTAACACTGGACAGCTTTGGGGATTTAACGAGCGCAACTAACAATGATGATGACGTGCATTATAACAACATGTTGTAAAAACTGTGATCTACAAGGAAAAATGTGGCCAAAAACTATGTCTAGAGATATCCTTTATCTAGGAACACATTAGCTAAATAAGTGCAATCACTTATTTTAGCATCTTTTACCTTAAGTATTAAGAAACGAGCTGCAACCACAGATATTCATGAACTGAAAATCATGCAGACTGGGAGATTTTTCCAGGGAAGTATCACTTTTTTACGCTATTCATTAAACATCTGATACTAGCCACAGTCAGAGATATGATACTGGGCTAAGAGACATTTGGTGTGAGCTGATGCAGCAATTCTTACACCTGTTTACCACCGCTTCTCGTAAACAGTGGAGAAATGAGAATAAAGATGAAGATACCACTTCACCACTACCTGCTAATTAAGTGATGAATAAATAACACATCAGATAGGGACGTGCTTCAGTGTCCCAAAATGAAATGACAATTCATTCTAAAAACGGGAGTCAGTATGGCTTTGAGTTATCTGTATTAGCACTGTAGTTCAAATCAGGAACACACTTTCGAAGTCAACCTGCCAGCGGCTCTCCCTTACTATGGCTTGGTTCATGCCACAAAGCTGTTCGGGAGCATGTCAACTTTACTCCTTTTGGACAGACCCAAACCAGAGACACTCTTCATAAGCACCCCTAAAGCTCCAACTGTAACTTGTTGCGCAGCCCACCGAACAAAACCAGAACTACTTCTTCAAAGCAAGCTCCCAGCAGAAGCATTTAATGCGGACATCGGCCACCCAGCTGCATTCTGCGCATCTGCACCTACTGGGCTGCACGGCACCAGCCTTTGTCACCAAAAACCGGACCAGATCTCAGGAAAGCAGGGTCTGTCACGGGGCTGCTGAAGAATGTAGGACGTTTCCTCTCTTGCCTCTGGCCCCACACCATAAGATTATTTAACTCCTTCAGATGGAGCTTTGAGACCTATCAATGAAAAGTGATTTCCATGGGTATTTTGAATGCATGGTTAACATGACATTCCAGTAATCAATTCCTTTACACATGTACAGTATTGTATACCGGTTTTTCAAACCATTTATCCCATGCCCACATCCCACTTGTCAGGCTCTTCACCGCAGAGGAGAGGCATCTGGGCAGAATCAGAGCCTCTGGACCTCATGAGCGGCTTGAAGGTCAGCCTGCAGAGCACGCAGGTACGTCTGATCAGCTCAGTGTGGAGAAGGCATTTTACAATGGAAATCTTACAGTTTGCTGCTATAAATGGACATGTCTGTCAGCTTTGTTCTCCACGTGTTTCCAAAGTGTTTCCCACTTTTGTTAACATAAATCCTAAAAAATAATTCTGTATAGTATTAAAAAAAAATTACCTGGTTTGATCAGTACATATCAAACAAATTTTTACCTGTGTTAATTTTATTAACATTTTCTCCCTCCTCTCTCATGCACGCTGAATAGCAACTATTTCCTGGGAGCACTACAAGGGAAAGCAGAAAGAAAGCTTTCACCATGGAAAAGTTCTAATAGTGCCAAGGATGAAAAGCGTGGGGTGATGGCACCCACACAGCTGGCCATCGCACCCCACGGGGCCAACCTGCCAGTGCAGCATCAGCTATAGGTCTGAGGCTTGTCGAGTTCAGAGTCATGTGTTCCCTTCAGAAAAAATTTCTTTGGGAAGAGCTGAACTGCAAACATCAGTGGAGCCTTTTGTCACAGAAAACTGGGGGATTTTCATCAGCTCTGAATTCCTGCTGAGAATTCACCTTTGTTTAAAAGTTCAAGAGGTATGGATTAGTGAAGAGGTTTACTAAGGCTCAATACAGTACAGCCAGTACATCTAGTACAAAAAAAAAGCTGAATTTATTAGGCCTACAGGTCAGTATATAAATTTCTCAAAGAGGCTCTATGGCTATGTCTCTACTAGTGAATTAAACACGACTAGAATATTAAACACCTACTCTGGCACTGAGGCCATCTGGCAAGAACATCTCGAGTCCTTACTATCAGACTTTCTCAGCCTCCAAAGAGGGGTGGCTGTAGGCTAGCTGGGTATCAGAAGCGTCTCCGGCCCATGCAGACTCCGGAGCAGCGCCTGGAAGCCTTTCCGGGAGCATCAGCCAGCAGGGGCCAAAACCACCCCGTGGAGCACTCCAAGAATTTATTGGTAGGATTGGTTCAGTACTCAGGGACATTTTCCAAAACCATCCTATTCGCAGCAGTGTCTGTATGTGTGTCACCCCCTGCCTTTTTTGTGTAGGTTGAGAGAAGGAGCTGAGAGTTGTGGTGGGATGGCAGAAGAAACACACAGACGCACACACACCAACGCAGGTCAGGGAAACTCAGGTTCTGGGGATATTTCTTTGTGGTCTGGCAAAGTAACTGCTGAACTGTGAAGTCTTTAATAATTTCTTTGGGATGTATTCTAACTCTAAATGACACTGAGCCTCTGGAGATGACTGAATAATTAATAAAACATTTTTTCTCCCCTTTTACCAGTGTCTAATGCTCTAGCTTGTTTATTCCCATGAAGAGAAACCAAGAAAAAATGGTGTCAGACCTGCTGGTAGATAACAGACACTGAGTCAAACAAAACTTTTTATTCAGTTTCTGTACTTTTTCACTAGGGGTTTTGCTTTAAAAAAATTATGAAAACAATGTTTTGAAAATGTAGGGATAGGATCTTCATTAGGTAGAGCTTACAGTCAGAACAGCTGAAGGGAAAAATAGGAAATGTTGTCTTAAGCCAGCTTCTTCTTCCTCTGATCCTGAAGTGGTCAGACTGAGCCAGCTTCCAGCATGAACTGCAGCAGAGCAAGGACTACAGAAATATGACGCTGCCGAGTCATCCAAGTGTCAAACAGACCCCGCTGCACACAATTTTTGCCCTCTGCTCATCCTGACAAGCTTCTCTCCACATCCCACCTGAACAGAAAGGGGTTATTACCTCCAAGGAGGTATTTCCTACAGCATGCCCGAAGGGAATCCTCAGCTTCTTGTTTACTCTCTAGCACCGAGACAACAATCAACAACTGGACTCCAGAAAAGGACCTGGCTACTTCCTAGACCTCTGGATTAAAAAAAAGCCCCTTTTCATACACAAAGCTTACAGTACAATGCTAGACAATAAATCAGCCTGAATCATGACTGGCATTATAGTTGGTGGCCACTAAACAGTACACCTGATTAATGACAACAAAGATAAGATGGAGAGTGATTAATGCAAAAGGGTAAGTTTTAGAAACACATCAGTATTTGAGAACTCCAGCCCAGATTCTTGCAAAGCTAAGGAGTGATACCATTCGCATCTGTATGAAGATGCTGAACTGAATACCAGCTGCAGTTCTGCTACGTGTTTTGCTGCTTTCAGAAACAAGGAGAGGGCAGAACAAGACCTACAATTTGTACAGATCATGGGACAACAAACAGAGGTAATGTCTGAAAAACAATTTTTCAAAGAAATGAAGATTTGAAGTATTTTTGGAATTTAGTCTTGCAATTACATATAATTCTTCTGCTGCTTTTAACACTCTCTCCAATAGTCACAATGCTGTGGTCCTAGTTTTTCCGGGAATATTCATAAGATGGAAGGCATGGCCACTTCTCCCCCTTCAAAATCTATGACACCTAACTGCTTAAAAATTCCAGTCTTGGCACCCAGATCTGTGTGTCTGTAAGCTTTTGTGCCATCTTGTGAAGACACAAGGGGATAAGCTGATGGTCAGGACATCGGCATTAGCACTGGACTGCTTTGCTTCTGCCAGTCTGTGCGGCAGCCAACCAAAGACAGGCCAAACCCTCTTCTCTTCGACACCACTGAAATTGCACTGCTGCATGTAATACCCAAATTTGACATTGTATTTTCCCTGGTAAGGAAAGGGATTTGTGTTCCTCAATAGTCTGATATGGCATAATACGCTAAAATAGTCTCCTCTGGAGTTTTTCAGTCAATCAATAAAATAAGTGTCTTGGAGGAATATTGAATACATGCTTTTGATCATGTGGAGACTACAGCTCCTTCTGAGTCACTGCCTATTTAACAATGGTTCTTGTGAAAAACAATAAACATACCCCCTCCCTGCTGAGCAGTGATAACCAAATAAAATTGAACTTTCACTCCACTACGATCTTATAGTAATCTAAAAATTTAACAATTCCCTCCCGCCTTCCTTCCCTGTGTTCTCTTAACTCCATTAGAAACAGTCACGGTTTATAGTATGGCTCACTACAGCAAAAGCAGAGGCAGAACTGGAGGATTTTTTTGCAAAGGGCTGGTCCCTCAAGCCTTTTAAAAGATTTGACCCTTCTTCTATTTATTTATATGGCAAAAATGTCTGCTATTCAAGTCAAAATAAATAAACAAATAAGACATAGAATAACAGTACCATTAAAAATAAGCACTTTTTGTTTTCAAAGACATTAACACGCCTGTATGGACAGCCGTGCCACACTAGTAGAAAAGGAGACACAGCAAAGGATTAGAAGCTGAGCGTTGAGCGATGAGGCAGGGCAGCCAGCTGTAGGCAAGAGCGTCTTGAAGAATTAAGTGGCAGCGGGTTGGTTGTGCTGTGAGGACTGATGAGAAAATCTCGCACTTCTGACAAAAAGATGACCAGAGAGTAACAGACATGAAGATTCAGCAAGGGACAACAGGGAGAAAAACATGAAAATATACTAGTAGTCTCAGCTGAAGCTAGGACAAAATCTGGCTGCAGTGATAGATGACCACAGTTCAATGACAGATTGAAAAGTGACCCTGACACTTTCATCCTTTGATTGCCTTCATCAACATTACAGCTAGTCAATTTTTCACACCCATTATTTCCATATATGTGAAGATTTATCACTCATCTTTGAAAGGTAGTATTTCATTTTGTGTCCTCTAGAAGCAATTAACTAAATCCATCCTCTGAATCTCCAGCATTGTTACCACATTATTGCTGTGTTTTAATCGAATTCCTCAGAAGTGATCTCCCATTAAGTATAGATTCATCGTAACATCTTATTTCAGGTTTGCTTTGATTTTATTATCACGAAGGAGGTCACAATAACATATCAATGTATAAAGACACACAGGGGATTCAACAATGCCACACACTAGGGTGCAGGAGACATTCAATATTGCTCTGTAAATGTTCTAATCAAACAGCATATAGTGTTGCAAAGAATTCTGGAACACATCTATTACCGTGCTATGCAGTAGCAAGCATCAGCTACACTCAAGCTCAGAAGGACTAGCTAATTGCGTGCCAGAAAATAGCAAGCTACATCTGTACTTAGCTTAATTCAGCAGTGTTTTCAGGGAGAGGGAGGGATCTGGTCTTCCCACAAAAGATTTGTATTTTTTGGTAGACTGCACACCTTAGAAAAAGGACTAGAAAAATAACAATCAGAAGATGCAGCCTCCTGCTTCAGAGCACAATAGATGTGGATAGTCAAGAGGGAAGAGAAAGAAAAATTGCAAAAGATTCATACAGGAGTCTCAGGAGATTTGGTCACTCCCTTGAGCTATTAAAAAAAATCATTCAGGGACTTCTAGAGAAAAGTAGTAACAAATGACTATGACTCCTCTCTTAAAGACAGCTGTTTAGTGAGCACCAGCAGTCAAATTAATAGGTATACTTCTCTGAGTGGAATAATTCTTTTTTCAGTTAAACCACTTTGCACATAGAGAAGCCTTTGTGCCAGCAGGTTACTGCATGTCATTATACATGTGTCTCTATGGGTAAATTAGAGGAATATAAGGCAAGACTATAACTCAGATGCTTTTAGATGTGACTAACAAAGGAAAGGGATAACATCACAACTGTTAGGGCTAGACTATTTCTTTAGGCTAAGGCTAAGCAAAAGGGATCTTCTTCAGAACTTGAAATTATTTTTTTTAACGTAAAGATAAAGAAATACTTCACTACTGGATAACAAGATTACTTTATGCAAACTTCTGGCTTCCCCTTCCAACTTACAGCATCAGCATCCAATTCAAAAGGCACCTAACACCACATAAATGGGTATGCCGGGAAAGATGTACAGTATCAACCTTGATGCAGTACTTTACAATCAGGTTAATAATACATGAGCATGCAACTAAAGTGGGTCTACTGGAAGGATAAGCTGATCAACTATCTTAAATGCATTTTCTAATTCACTGCCCATTTTTTTCTTCCTCTTTTTTTTCTGTCCGTTTAAGGGGGAAGGTCTATAAAAAGAATTGTAGGAAGATAATCAACATTTTTAAAATAACTCATCTATTCTGAAGCTAGATGAACTATTTTTCTGGGGAAAAAAAATTTGAAAAAATGCCAAAGGAGACACCACTTTTTGATTAAAAAGGAATGAAATATTTCCGCCTGAAACTTGATTTCTCTTAATCACCTCTCGTTCATCACAAACACACAGGTACTGCTAACTACTTCTCTTCACATTCCATAATCCCTTACCACCCAAGGACAACCTGCTTTCTCTGTCACACGAGATAAAGGTGAAATCCAGTCCACCTCATCTAGGCAATTAACTTGCACCTTCATTTTAGGTGCCTAATGAAGGCTGCATAGGGCACTCTGGTACTTTCTTTAGCTTGCTTTCATGAAGAGAGGTAAGCAGCCTGGAAACCCTCCACATAAAGACCATTATCATAGAATCACAGAATCATAGAATGCTTTGGGATGGAAGGGACCTTTAGAGGTCATCTAGCCCAATGCTCCTGCAGTGAACAGGGACATCTTCAACTGGACCAGGTTGCTCAGAGCCCCGTCCAACCTGGCCTTGAATGTTTCCAAGGATGGGGCATCCACAACCTCTCTGGACAACCTGTGCCAGTGTTTCACCACCCTCATGGTGAAGAATTTCTTCCTAATATCTAATCTAAATCTACCCTCCCTTAGTTTAAAGCCATTACTCTTTGTCCTGTTGCAACAAGCCCTGCTGAAATTATTTTCCCCATCTTTCCTACAGGCCCCCTTCAGGCACTGAAAGGCCACAATAAGGTCTCCCCACAGCCTTCTCTTCTCCAGGCTGAACAGCCCCAAGTCTCTCAGCTTTTCCTCACCGGACAGGTGCTCCAGACCTCGGATCATCTTTGTGCCCCTAAATGTACCTAAACTGAGATAAACAACATCATTGTCTGAATTTAAGTGCATGTTAACTGCCCAGCGTAGCTGACTGGGATGCCACCTCAAGTTCCTTCTTCTCTCCATCAGTAGCAGTCACTCATCTACTAGAGCGTTCTGCTCTGTGATGCAGCTCAACGCGCAGCTTTCAAACTGCATGGGAAGTCACTGTCAGCGGGTATGAAGCCAAGCAAGGCCAAAAGACAGAGCTCGTCCCCGAGAGACAAGTTTGCAACAGCAGTTTCCCAGTGCGCAGAGAATATTTGTCCACCTGTTTTCTCTAGAAAACACATTCTCAAAGACAAAGCAAGGACTCCGACAGCCAAGCCAAGAGGACATACATGCATTTCACCTACATCCAGAACCATAACAGACGGGCATTTGGCCTAAGCCATGCTCCCTGTACAGAGAATGGAAAGAAACACAGGTACTGCCAGTCAGATCAGATGCATTGCCTTCTGGAGAGTCACAGCTCTCCCATGAGAACAGGTGACTACATAACTTCACATGGATGCAACGAATTCCACTTTTTTGATATATCTAGTCTAGCAAATACAGCAAGTCAGGGAGTCTTCTCATCCAAAGGACAAGTGGCATGGCATGGTGTGGCATGGCACAGCTTGCTTCTATCTGAATTAACTTATTTCACAGCACAAGTAGCTGCATCCAAGCTGCCTACTGGGAATGGATCTGTCATGTGCTAACCTCCAGAGAGCACCCAAGCATCACCCAGGAAAATGCTGGGCCAAATCCACGCTAATGATCAACATCTGCTGGGTACACGCTTGAGCTCAGGCACTATGCTCAACCACAGAAATCCTGACATTCTACAGATTATCAGGAGTGTCACAACTCTTAAATCTAGCAGATCCACAGCTTGTGGGGTTCTTTTGACAACAAAATTGAGGGTCATATCTACTCTGCAAGTCCTGCAAACATTTTGCTATGCAAAGCTCCAGTTGGTTTGTGAGATGTTCTTGTTATCAAAATAGAAAACCTATTTTACATGATTGGAAAATGCTTAGAAAGGCCAAGTGTTGTTATCTGAACAGTCTAGGAGGTCAGAAGCTAATGCAAATCACTGCTGGTGCAGAGAACACAGACATGTCATTGTGCTCTATTACAAAAAAAGGCTGAAGTTCATCTTTTGTATCTTTAATGAATAACAAGACTTACTGCATTAGTCAGTACTCCCATCTTGAGTTCGTGTATTTTAAAGTTCAGAATCTAAATACATTTTTGTATTATTTTCAACTTCAAAACTTCAGTGCATTTTAAAAGGCACCATGGCATCAGAAACCACCAAGAAAAATAGCTATCTGCTTACAAAATAACATTTGATTAAAGCAGAAAATGGTTTCTACTAGTTTACATTTTAGCGTTCTAAGTCTGGCACATTCAACTTCTTACTCTTCCAGACCTAGTTCCCTGAAAAATGCAAGAGGGGCTCAGCTTCCCTGCATAGCCAAGCTCAGTTCCTGGAAGGGGAAGCCCTCAGCTTTTTGACTCTGCACCAGCTCAGGCTCAAGTGGAGGGCCCTGCCCAACCAAGCTCATGTGGCATGTCAACTGGATTACACCTCAACATCTGACGTTCTAACTATGCAACAAGCTCATGTGCTAAGCCTATGACGGATAAGTAACCCCCTGAACGGGAGATTTTAAAATACCCCTAACGGGATCAGTAAATAGCCACGTGGGACTCAAAGGCATGAATCTCTTCCTTTCAAGTATGTTTAGAGTTAACAGACCAGCAGAGTATGACAGTGGGGCTATCTTACATCTCGATTAAAAGAGCAAGGGATGAGCTATTTTTAATTACATGGATTTGAGCTTGCCTTTAAAGGTTATCTTCTCAGTCCTGCATGTATTTTGATTCACGACTCACACAAAGTCTACCTGAAAAACCCTCCACAGTTCAAACCGTATAGATAATTTTACATGCATTAACCTGCTGGATAATATTAGGACCTAACTCCCACGGATACAACCATCCTGTACAAGAGCTCTGTATTGACATAACTTCACAGCTTCCAGAAATGGTACCAGCTGCACCAGAGGTACCTCTGGAATCTCTGCAGAGTGCTGTATTGTGCCATGGAGACATACCCATGAACTAATGAAAATTCAACATTCATATTAGTACAAAGAAAAAAGTCATTAACTGCTATTGAACTGCCAATTATCCAGTGTAACTGCAGACCTCCCAGCACAGCTGTTTTACCTTCCCTCTCTGCTGTATGCAATATTACATTCATATTGCAGGTTACATTATCACAGCAATCTGTAACGGGTTCCTAACTGCTGAGGGAACAAATTATTTTCCCAAAATTATTGGTTCAAATCTGTAATACTGAATAATGAATTAGACATGCCTAGACTTTGGGATTTTTTCCTTGCAGTCTCTGTAGTTATAAGGAACTGTGAAATTCCATTACAAACATTAAATGAACTCTCCTTTTGAAATGGTTCTTCTTCCAGGTATTTTTTATGATTCTGAGTCATAAGGGAGAAAAAAGAAAGTTTGTCCTGGATTAGGTAAAATCCCTAATGGTAACTAAATAGTACTCAAACTCTTCCTCTGAAAGCTTTTATTATCCTCCAGCATCGATGGATTGCACTTGATACTATCCAAGTTTAAATTCTTTATCTAATCAAATTTTTATTAAAATGAAAATTGTTAGGAGAAGTGTATCGTTACTAAATGATCCTAACGCTCTGGTGACACTTTAACAGAAGGTACTCTATGTCTTCAGACTCAGGAAGTCTCAAGCTACAAATCATGGGAGGTTGCAGGAGTACACCAGAGAAGTATTAACAGGTGTTTATTTTATTCTTCCCTAAGTGTCCACCACCAGCCAGTATCAAACTCAGGACACTCGGCTGGGTGGACCTTTAGTCAGATGTGTCATGGATGTTCCTGTGTTTGAATGCTGTCTTCTGCCAAGCATAAGATTGTCTGCTGTGCCTTTATCAAATTGCTAAGCTTTCTGTATCACTACAGGCGTTAAACTATCTGAATAAACACTCAGTGCATGAATAAAAATCCTCATATAAATAACACTTTTTCCCTTCTGTCTTTTCTTCTGTCTTTAAAGGAATAGGAAAAATTGCTAGTCATACAGTAGGTATACATTCATATAGTTTCTGCGAATTTTCCATTCCTGTGCAACTTAAATGAGTGTACTCCCTCATTACTTGGGCATGATGAAATGCTGTCAACTGAAGTACAAATGTACTCGTGGTTACACACATGGAAGTCCTGACCTCGTACTTTACAACTTATATTTTATGACCTGTGTATTTGAAAGGATGTACATTCGACACCTGTTACACAATGCAAAGATACCGAGAACACGATCAAGATACATACACAACGTTGGTAACTAATGACATCTCCAATGGCACGGCATATCCTTATGACACTGGCACATACTACAAAAGACCTCTGATCTGCAGTATCAACACAAGACCAGCAAGGGCATCTGCAACCACACCAAGACACGCTTGTGCACACAACTCAGGGCAGTACTGAGAAAATTATAATGAAATCAGAGTACAGATTCATAGAAATACAGTGCTGGAAACGATCTCAAAGCATCAGCTAGCCCAGCTTCTCCAGAGGCAAGAGCAACACCATAGGAAGAGCTATTTTTCTAGTCTCTTCTTGAAAACCCGCAACAAAGGAGATGCTACAACAATTGTAGCAAGCTGAAAACTAATGTGAAATCAATTAATTAATTTCTTCAGGTCTCACTTCAATTGGTTCTAAAGAGCAGCTGATCATCCTCCTCTCACCACCAGCTTCCTACATATTGGGAAATTTACGTCCTTTCCATCCTATTTTTCAGTGCTAAACAGACCCATTTACAAGATTTCCGCATACGCCCTGTTTTTCTAATTATTTTAATTAGAAACATTTGTTTCCCTTCCTTACACCTCCTGTTTCCATCCCCTGAAAGCCCGTGCAAAAACACTGGACACAGCATTCTTGCTCAGGCTTCACTAAAGTCAGACAGAGAAACTCCCGTGTCTTATGAATGATGCTTCTATTTAAGGACCCAAAAGTAAGATGCATCTTTCTTCAACTGTATTGCTCTTGTGACTTGGATTAATTTTTTCATATGCTTTAGACTCTGCTCCAGTAAAACCTCCACATTCTTTTTTTCTGCGCTGCTGCTTAGCCAATTCTTTCTCATTTTAAGTACTGAATTCTTCTTTCCCTACAAAATGTAGCACTTCGTGCTTGCCCCTTCTTTATTTAGCGCCATTCCTCTAATTTGTAAACATCATTTCAAATTCCCTTTTTGTCCCCTGAATGTTTGCAACTGTTCCCAATTGATGTCATCACAGGTTGTATCTATTACATCATCCCAGTCAGGGTGATTCAACATTGGCAGCTGGAGTTGGCTTTTAAGAAGCCTGTTGCCACCTCTGAGCAACATTAGCTACCTCCTTGTCTCTGCTTAAACAGGTATTTCTTCACCTTCACAGCAGCTGCTTTCCTGTGCAGATAAGCAGAAGCCTGTTATCAATTCCCTTGGCCAAAGAGGAGTCATTCTCCTATCACGTCATCTGCTACAAGCGCTTCGCTCCGTCAACGGGAACTATGAAATATGACAGGAGTGGAGAGATAGAGTGAGGTGGGCTGGGGGAGTTCACAGCTACCATCCTGAGGAAGAAAAAAGGATGGGGCCAAGGGAGAGGGTTAGAAGGAAGGATGCTCTTCTTGCCAGCTGGCAACTAGAAGGCAGCTAACCTGCTTAGAGCGTCCTCCAGGAGCAGTACCCGTTGCTGCCATCTCCTAGCGAGTGGCTGCTGGCTCATCACTGGCACAGTGATACCACTCTTTGCAGCGCTACGCTGGCCTCGGGAGATGCTTCCCTGCTTGGGTAGTGCTTCTCTCTTCTTCCTTGTTTTTCCCCTACCTACCAAACACATACATATGTGTATATATACACAAAAGTATTTATATGGTCTATCTGCCATATCTGTTTAATATTATCTACTAGTCTCCCTACATAGATTAAATTATAAAATACATAGAAGCAAAAATCAGTATATAAAGTTCTAAGTTCTATTTTATACACTTGTGATTTGTGATCATGCACAAATGACTATTCTTCTAGCTAGAAAACTTGTGTTTGCAATAAAAATGATTATGTAATCACTCTATTAGTACAACTTATTTAATTTCTGAATCTTCAAAGCAAAATACATCACAACTCAGTTATGATTTCCTGCATGAGGTAACATTGAGATTCTGTTTGAAAAGTATTCAGAAAGCAACTGTTTACGGCGGGAAATATAAGCTACATTTTTGAAAGGAAACATAGGTTACATTTCCCTGTGCCTATCTGCAGCCACTTGAAGACTAACCAAGTTTCCTCGGCTCTCTCCACAGCCATTCAGGAAAGAGGCGTGCCTCCCGGAAAGACAAATCCTTCCATCTTGAAAAAAAAACAAAAACCAAACCACACAGATGTCTAAGACATGTCTTATAAATTGGTGCCCATCTCCTCCTGATTCCAGAGGCAGCCTAGAGAATAAGCTTTGATCGGATACCTAGGGAAAAATTCACTTATCTAAGCAAGGGTGTCTGGTGTCATTCCGGATGCCCTGGACTATGCAGGACCCGCTGTCCAGGGCTGGCAGGTACTGCACAGGATCTATGGGAGTCCTGTACCCTTCTGGAGAGGCAGCTGGAGTCTAAATGGGATACCCTGAGGCACTTCAATTATCTAAGAAGTGCTATTAAAGTGTCCTCTGTATTTTAAGTTAAATAGCTCTCTGGACTCCATCACCTGCATTGACAGGACTAAGACTCAGTTGTTCAAACTTCAGGAGCTGGCATCATGTCTAACACATGTGCACAGAGCACACAGACATGGCAGAGGACTTGCAAGAGAGCTGCACCAGCCTGGACTGGAAATTGGAGGGCAAGTACAACACCATGATACCAAAACAACAGTAGGTACTTTTGCCTAAGCAGCCACATTCTGCTCTAGATCCCCATTAACTACGGTTGTAAAGCTTAGCAATCCAGCTCACATTTAGACACCCAACTGTATACAACTCAGTTTACACAAGCTGAATCCCAGCTCATTTTTTAGACATCTAAAGTAAGATGTGACAAATCTCATCAATGGAAGCATGAAGGTTCTGCACCTTCAGTACTTCAGGTGAAGTATGAATTAATGCACCTAAAAATAATTATTTCTGCATCACTATCTAAGGAAAGTAGACAATATTTGCCCTCAGTGAGTAAGAACTTTAGTTGACTTTGGGGCAGCAACTAAAATACAGTTTGTCAGAGAGATGTCAAAATTTCTTTGAAAATCAGCAGGCACCCAATGAAGTCCATATGAATATTTGCAGTTTTCTAATGGAGCATATGTGAAAATAAAAAATTACAGTGTTAGCATAGCACAGATTACATCTTTTTCAGAAACAACAGCTCGTAAGTTTTATGGTCTGACTTTATGTCAAAGTAATTCTCTGCATACAGTATTCTCAAAACAGCAGGATGGCTATACAGGCAATGATGCCTCCTGGGTTTTGCTGGTTTATCGAAATTAGAGCCTTTGAAAAACTCTGGATGAACAGCTCTGAAGTCCCCTCCATACACAAAGAGAATGCAGACAGCACTTTACAGAGCAGCAGCACAAGTTCACTTTCTTACAGAAGACCACGCTATTCTCTGCAAAACATTATCTCTAAGAAGAAAGGTTCATTTTTGCACCAATCCCCTTGTTTTCTCTACCCACTTTATAGGTTTACCTCCCATAAACTATAAAACACATCCTAAGATGACAGACAAATGAAAGCACAGCACCTTAGTCTTCCAGCTGTAATGCTGAGTTTAAGGAGGCAGGTATTTGGAGACCTAATGTATTGATTATTTAACTTCCTAAGAATACAAAGCTGGGGGAGTATTTGGGTGCTTGAAAACTGTATGCCTGGAACTAACGCATTCAGTTCACAGACCAAAGGTTGAACAATAATCAGACTATAAAAAAAAAAAAATCACAAATTGTGTACACTGTCTGATGGGAAATAGGCTAACAGTCTAGTAGAAAGCACGAGAACTATTTCAATTCACATTATCTAAGCAAAACATACCTTTAAAACATAGAAAGTACAGAATACAATCAACCCAAATCACGTAAAATGATAAATTATAAAGCTAAATTAATTGAAATCTGACAACAGTAATCTTCCATACTCTTTATTTGTAAAATGACTTACAGTGTTTCCTTGGTATTACGTCTGTTATTATTGATTACTGTTTTGTTTGGAAATGTACATCACTGTACATTTTACAGGCATTTACAGCAGTTTTAAATGCAATTACTGGAGGTATGCACAAAAATAGGTAGGTGGTTAAGTACCCAATGACAGCTATAATTCATGAAATAGGCAAATAATAACGGGAAAGCGTACATATGTAAAGGAGGGAAACAAAGCACATATGGAGATATACATGTACATGCGTATATACGTATGTGTGCAGGTCATTAACAGACTGCAGCCCTTCCTTGAACAATGCACTTCTTTCATGCAGCTTCATTACTTCATTCTTGCTACCATATATATAACTCAAAGTATAAACACCAAAGCATATTATTTTTACTTCATAAATGTTTAGTATTTTCAGTATGATGTAAATAGTACAGCAAAGTAACAATTTCAATAACGCTACTCAATATTTTTGAGATGTTATGAGATCAAACAGAAACTCCTTATTTAAAACTTTTCAGTACAACAATTTGATGCTGTGCAGTCCTGATACTTGCATCAGCCCTCCTGACCCAGGCTAGCGTTTCAGCATCGAAAGTAAAGAAAAATGTTAACTGTTCCATGTAATCCGAGGAAGATGCACATTACTATTCAATAAGTCTATAATAAAAAACAGTTGCACGGAGGGCAAAGTATTTTCAATAATTTTCAACAGAAAGATTAAAAATACACAAATAAATTTTTAAAATTATGGAAAGCCAAATGAGTAACTAGTAACTGAAGATCCACAGAGGAACATATTATATGTAAGCCTACAGCTTGGTTAATAGAACATAATATTTTATTTTTCAGAAAAGAATAAGAGTATGATACAAGCTGTAATTCCTGTTACAAAGAACTGTCATCATATCACTGAAAGCTACATTACAGGCTGCCTATAAGGCAGTATAATAAAACTCGCTGTAATAACTTTTTATTTATATTCATAAAATTGAAGAATGTTAATTCTCTAGTTATTTTATTTTTAATATAGAGATGAATTTTAACAAGCTAATTTATAAAAGGTTACACCAATGTCTAGATTTAAATCAAAGGAATGAATGTCCATATACCACAGTTCATAGAGCAAAATTCTTGTAAGACATTTCAACAGCTGATGAGGCTAAAGGTCAATGCTCGTAATACCTGCTTGGAATTAAATGAAAGAAGATGTCAAAGATTAAAAGTTTAGTTGGTAACCAGCATGAAGTTCAACAGCTATGCCTCACGTCTTCAAACTAACCGTGACCTTTTTTCTTCCCCCTCCAAATTACTATCTTGGAAAGTACACTTCCATAACCTTGAAGAGCTCTTTCTGTTCATCCTTATTCATCATTTCTTGGTATTTACTCAAGAATCTTTGCAGATCAGTATAAAGTTTCCTAACATAAGTGGAAGTAATCAATTCAGGCAGTACCTGAATGTAGCTGTGCTTAGTTAAAGATGACGTCTTCCACAGGGAGACAAGCTTAGCTGAAACTCCGGCTGTAGTAAGGTGTTCACCAACCAGAAGCCCTCTCTGCTCATTTTTCCTCAAGTAAATTAACACAGTTTTTGTAACAATAGTACTTTAGCAAATCCCTTCAGAAACACGCATTTGTTTCTGTTACAAGATCTGTATTGATATTTTTCAGACTTTGCATTGCCCCATGAGGGGGAATGGTAAAAACTACTTCCTTACAGCTCCGGCAACCAACGGGAAATGCAGGCACTGACCTGCAGGCCTGCTAGAAATTGAAGTAGCTGGTACGGTGGCTCACAGTCCGGGAGAAAGGGATGGCACCCATCCTCTTGAGGAGCTCCTGTCTTAGTCAAGATCAAACTACCCAGTCTAGCAGCACCACAAGCAGTGTAATTACTTACTTTTCCTTACACCCCTGCTACAGTGGGTTGGACAAGTTGTTATTTAAACCTAACAGGCTTTCCCACAGCTGGGGTGGATGGGGGAGCACAAAAAGCACCAAACATACTTTCATTTTCTTTCCAGTCTCAGTCTGCCTTTCTCTGATATTTATTACCTAGGTGGCACTTCACAACTGTTCTGTATTAATTTCATGAATAATGCAGTGCTTCTCCAAGTGTGGAGCATAGCCAAAGGTGGGGAAGGTAGCAAGGGGGACAGGGAAATCAGGCTTTTCAATTACTCTTCAAAGACTCAGCTTCCATTTTTTCTGAGAATCAATCCCACAGGTACAGAAAAGCCTGTGGAACACAGAAGGTGTCTCTGCAGCTGCCTGAATTTGCAGGAAGCCTCCAACAAACTCTTATCAGTAAGAACTATCTCTTTTGTCCCTCCTGAATGAGTAGAAAGGCAGACGACGGCGGCACTTTTAACTGCAAACAGGTAACCGTACCTCTGTTAAAAAACATTTTTTAAAAGATCGTAAGTAGAGCAAGAAGTTTCTACCTCAGCATTTCAGGTAGAGCGGGTGGAGGAAGGGGCAGGGTAAATGGCAACACACGGACCGGGTACAAAACCAAGCTATGCCAGCTTGTGACACCGCAACAGCGAGCCGCGGGAGGGGCAGCGCCCGTGCTGGTGCCGTGTTTACTACAACAGAGCTCAGTTTGCAAACGTGCGGAATTATTCCCGGTGCCACAGAGGTGACTACGGCATTACAGAGCAGGCTGGTCCTCTGCCTCAGGTTTGCAAAAGGCAGAAGAGAAGGAAAAAACCCGAGGCGCGGGGGGGAACGGGTAGTTTGCTCAGACACGTGAAAAAACCACCTCGGATTTAGGACTGGGGCGAGAAACGGCGATGCCGCCTTCCGACTCCCAACTACCAAGCCGCACGGAGCAGGCGACCGCAGGGCAGGAACGCAGCGAGCCGCCCCCCTCCTCCCC
>Ga0065711_1028441_pt1 | contig 41181 bp, 22 predicted proteins | sample Hoacrofraction12_FD_59098 | JGI IMG/M metagenome (GOLD analysis project Ga0065711, IMG submission 59098) | Hoatzin crop microbial communities from Cojedes, Venezuela - Epithelial fraction 12 v2 (version 2) | ecosystem: Host-associated > Birds > Digestive system > Esophagus > Crop | place...
TCTGTGGAGAGGGACCTGGGTGTCCTGGTGGACGACAGGTTAACCATGAGCCAGCAGTGTGCCCTGGCTGCCAAGAAGGCCAATGGGATCCTGGGGTGCATTAGGAGGAGTGTGGACAGCAGGACGGGGGAGGTTCTCCTTCCCCTCTACTCTGCCTTAGTGAGGGCCCATCTGGAGTACTCTGTCCAGTTCTGGGCTCCCCAGTTCAAGAAAGACGAGGAGCTGCTGGAGAGAGTCCAGCGTAGGGCTACAAGGATGGTAAGGGGACTGGAGCATCTCTCCTATGAGGAGAGGCTGAGGGAGCTGGGTTTGTTCAGCCTGAAGAAGAGAAGGCTGAGAGGGGACCTAATAAATGCTTACAAATATCCCAAGGGTGGGTGTCAGGAGGATGGGGCCAAGCTCTTTTCAGTAGTGCCCTGACAGGACAAGGGGCAATGGGCACAAACTGAAGCACAGGAAGTTCCGTCTGAACAGGAGGAAGAACTTCTTTACTCTGAGGGTGACGGAACCCTGGAACAGGCTGCCCAGGGAGGTTGTGGAGTCCCCTTCTCTGGAGATATTCAAGACCCACCTGGACGCGGTGCTGTGCAGCCTGCTGTAGGTGACCCTGCTTTGGCAGGAGGGTTGGACTAGATGACCCACAGAGGTCCCTTCCAACCCCGAACATTCTGTGATTCTGTGATTCTGTGACACGCATTGAGTTCCCAGTAATGACTTAATGTGTCATGCTTGCACACTGGACAAACCAGAAAAGACCCTTCCATACACTCTCACTAGGTCAGCTAAGAGGTAAATCTGTTCCCAGACTTAAATGGTTCAGGTCTATGCAGCAAACATCAGGGAATCTAATAACTTGTTTGGTCCCAGGACTCTGTTAGGTGTATTGCAGAGGGATCACAGATGAATTTTCCTAATCTAGGAAATTCTAGGAACAATGAGAACAAAGATCTCTGCCAGATCTTGTGTCCCGCAGATGCACACAGACCCAAATCTTCCAGAGATTCAAATTATCTGGGTAGCCAAGGCTGGCTGAGTCAGCACAGGATATAAGAAGTTTGAGCACAGTTACTGGAGAACACACGTTGGCCATGCTGGCTGTCATAGAATTTTGTCATACACAGTTATCAGATGTGGTGAAAAAATCGTGAATAACTTTTATGAAAGACTGAGGACTACTGCAGTGTGTCCATCATTCAGGTCAGTGCTTATGGCTGTAGCGTGAGACTGGTGAATAACGGGTTTAATTTCATGTTTATCCAAGGCTTCTTAAGGGACATGAAGGAAGTTACGGAGCCTCCGTTTAATTCCTAAAATAAGGATAATGATCTTTCCCCACTTGAGAGATGTGCTCAGATGAAGCCTGAGGCGGGTTGCTGTAGTGTGCTACAGGTTCACATCAGTTTGTTCCCCTCTCTCTCTCTCTGTATACATATGTATATATATGTACACATACACACATATACGTATGAATATCTATATTCTTAGCAACGCACCAATGTCAAGTATCTCACACAGTGAGTTTAAACATCCCAAGTCCACATGCTTTCCTAAAATTTGCAGGCAGCACATCTTAGAAGGAGAAATGAGTTTGTAAATATAAACATCTTTACAATATACTACTCAAATCCATCCAGGACAACATAGTGCAACATTCTTCCTTCACTTATTTTACCGCTTTGGCATATAACATATTGATGGTGAGCATATTTAAGTGAGTTTGTTTGGGTTTTTGCATTTTACATATTTAATGCAAGCTGCTTTGAAGAACTTTACTACTTTCTTTAATTAAAATAAAATAAAGCGGAAAAGGGACACATTGGTTTTCCTGCCAGAGTTGCATTTAGCCCTAAGCACTTTGAGCAAGGCACAGCGATGCACAATATGTTGCATAGTAATTCTGCCTGAGTAGAGCTCCTGATATTAAAGAATAACCATGCATCCAAGAGACAGTCAGCCTCAGACGCAGACAGATTGACACAGCATGGTGCAACATTTTTGTCCAGAATCTGGAACTGCCTCCTTGTGAAACTTTGGCAAGAGTAAGTCTGCACCATGTGCATCTCCTTGTAAGTTTAATTGTCTGTATACAAGCTATTAGCCTACCTTCAGGAGTTACTTTTCTTAACATTCTCCTCCTTCTTTTTGCAGCTTTCTGGCCAAATGAATATGATTAAGTCAAATAAGTGAAAGGCAATCCATAGTAATTTGAGGTTTTTGAGCAAGCATGAAGCCAGAGATGATGAATAAGATTAATAAATAAAAAAATAAATAAATGTTTGGCTCTAAATCAGTACTTCTATTCCACAGGCTGAACTGCTCAAGGTAGAGGTTTCCTTAGTGTGGACCACAGATCTCCAGAAGTAACGTGTTGATCTCCTGCCATCATTGTACCACAGTGCAGACCTCCTTCTCTTGTATTCTCATTATTATCCCTTCACTAGAGTAAATAACGGAGATATGCTTGATGTAAAAAATCCCATCAAATAAAAAATTGCACTAAGAAACAGTGGTCAATCCCACTGAAACTGCATGACAGAACTGCAGCAAAATCAAAGACCTCTTAGAAGACTTTGTATGCTGATTACCTAGTTAGTAGCAATAATCAAAAGAATGCTATATAGATAAATCAAGACACCTACAAAGAAAAGACATTAACTGAAAATAGGCACAATACATTTCACGTCTCCACCCTGCACTTCAGTGCTACAGCACAATGAATCACTGTGAATAGCATGGTGACGGCTTCTTTAGAAGGCAGATTTATCTGCCTGCTAAAAAGGATGAGCACACTGTATTATATTCTGTGTGAGTCTATTCAGATAGTTTAACTGCACTGCAAACTGTACAGACTATCGATATCACTTGCATATGTAGTAGTCTACGTTATTGTCATCAGAATAGTCCCAAGGTATCACAATCAAACTTTTTCTTGGTGTCTAACTTACTTTTGGAACTATACAGTTTTCTTGGATATTTGCTTTGGCCTTGGTTTCATAGAAATCATAATTTAAATAGGCACAATGTTCATTCTCATGTATCTGTTGGCTACACAAGGCTACATGTAGGCTTCTGTGTACTCATACAGGTGTCACTGGCAGGAGAAACCTGAAAAACCATGCAACTGCATAGTTCTGCCTTTTTCTGTGGGACCTCTTTGAAGATGTGAACCATTTTGTTCTCTGTATGTGAGCTTCTGCAGTATGGGAAGGAACTCAGCATTGCTATCAAGTTGCAGCCGAAGTGATCTGGAAGATAATCTACACCAATACATCGTGGAGCAACTCGCATCCGAGGACATGGTCGAATCTCCACTAGTGAAGGAGGAGACGTACTGCCTGGTGCTCCCTTCAAAGGGAAGCTCTTGGAGGACAAGACGCTGTGCAGTGCCCTGAAAGCAATCAGAATAGCTGCCTGCCGGCGAGGCATTTCTCCTCAATCTGGAGATGTTCCCTGTGAGCAGCCAGGGCTGGTCCCCTCTCTAGCACCCAGGGAAGGCTCTCGTTCCCACTTTGTGGGCTGAGGCGAGGACGCAGAGCCACATAGGCTGCTCTGATGTCTGCTGGCACTGAATTCTACCGTGGTGGGTGGCGTATGACCTCTCATGGTCTGGACAATATCAAAGAAGGACAAAAAATGAGGCAAGAGTCTTATTGCTTCTAAAAATACATTTTTCCTCATATTGAAATGTTTTGGAAATAGTTGATCCACACTGCCAAACTTGAGCATTTTTCTCCAGAAAGACTACAGGAGAATAATACTTCAAAAAGCATTTTTATGAACTGAAACACTATGAAATTCATCATAATACAGTTATTTTGGAATATGTCATTCAAAGCTGGGCTTCCTCACCTGGAAATTTTCTGTGACACTTTTAAAAATCAGCGCAACAAAAACTCCAAAGTCATCAGAACGAAATAGATTAGGTTTTAAACAGAAAAAATTCAGTACAACTTTGAAATTTCAGATCAGGGTTTCATTTTTCACCCAGGTCTGCCCTACGCTCTCTCCCTCCCATGAGAAACAGGCAGGATGCAGCTGCACAAAAAGCTTACCTTACTGACTTCTCTATCTGGTTTGCCTAGACGTCATTACCTACAAACCACCCGTACTACCTAAGGCTCTTCAAATTGCTGCTCCACACTGTGATAATCAGATATATTAAGAACTTGTATTTTAAACATTTTTAAACAAAAAAGCACTGTACCGAGTGCAGGAGCCCAGGCACTGGTGGGGGCTGCAGGGCGGCCCTGTGAGGGGAGGAGAGGCCGGGGCTGCCCCGGGCTGGACACAGCCGGTTCCAGCCAGCCCCAACCGACCCCGCGCAGGGCACGGCTGAGCCCCAGAGCCACCCTGGGGACACCTCGGAGGAACATATTTAAGAAAAGGTAAAAAATGCCACACAAAAGTGAGCAGTGAAGGAAAAAAAGTGAGAGAAACAGCCCTGGGAGCCCCAAGGGGAGAGACGAAGGAGGGGGAAGGAGGTGGGCCAGGCGCCGGAGCGGAGGTTCCCCTGCAGCCCTGGAGAGGACCATGGCGGCACAGAGATCCACACTGCGGCCTGTGAAGACCCCACGCAGAAGCAAGCTTCTGCTGAAGGACTGCAGCCCGTGGGAAGGACCCACACAGGCAGGGGAGACGCGTGAGGAGGAAGGAGCGGCAGAGAGGAGCTGTTAGGGGCTAACCGCAGCCCCCATTCCCCACCCCACCGTGCCGCTCGGGGTGGGGGAGGCAGAGGAGTCAGGATGGAAGGAGGGAAGTTGAGCCTGGAAAGAAGGAAGAGGCCAGGGGAAAGGCGTTGTTTTCATTTGTCTTTGCTTCTCGCTATCCAAACCTGTTTTTAATTGGCAATAAATTAAATTGATTTTCCCCAAGCTGAGTCTGTTTTGCCCATGAGGTCGACTGCTAAGTGATGTCCCTGCCTTTATCTCGTCCCACAAGCTTCTTCCCCATATCTTCTATCCCATCCTGTTGAGAAGGGGGAGCGAGAGAGCAGCTGGGTGGGCGTCTGGCAGCTGGCCAAGGTCAACCCACCACGAGCACTGAAATCAGAAATGTACACTATTCTAGAAATGAAGTGCAACATCACATCGGATATTTTGTTAATTAAATAAAAAGTACTGCTTTAAGTGATCAGTACAAAAATACATCACAGTTGTAAAGGTTTGTAATTAGAGCTAAGGATTACAGAAGAGGTTAACGAATGAATGTTTATCTGCCTCTTATAATGACAATATTTCATAAAATTATTAAATAGCTCAGTGGAAAATACACTGCTGCTTGTTATTTCTGCAGACTGAAAACAGTGAAAGCCTTCCCCAGCTTGAGGTTATCTAGCAAGCTTTTGATGGTATCATAGGGAAACGGATTCCAACATTCTGCATAGAGAACTAATTTTGGTATTGGAAGAGGCATGTTTAACCCCTGTAGTACTTCAGTGGCAAGTGAAAGAAGAACACCATGAGCAGAGTAGGTGGGGAACGGGCCATTTTGTGCAAATAAGAAATGTAGTCCAAGCTAACACACAAGGAAATCAAATCAACTCTCCAGACTAAGCCTTAGTTACAGCGATGTAAACTTGGAATAATTTAAACTAATGTCTTAGCAATTCAAAAGATAATCTGCTTCATTTAAATCCTAAATCACTAACCCCTCCACCAAACCAGATCCCAGGTTGTGCACGAAGATGATATATAGACATGTTCTTATTAATCTACATGAATCAATGTCGTCTTCCTGAAAATAAGGATCTTTCAGTTCTCAGTTCAGATTTATGCTTACTTCTTGGTCAAAGAGCTTGCTTTTTTTCCTCCCTCAACAGCATATGCTACTCATACCTTATTACCACAATACATCTGTCCAATATCTTTTATTCTTGCAATATACGAAACTCCTTTCTTCATTTAATGTTGCCATTACCAGCGCAAAACCACTTTTTGTTTTATTCTTGTTTTAACAGAGAGAAAAGAAAGCTATAAAAAAGTCTCCAGAAAAAGTCTCCAGCTGATGCAAGATTGTTATAATTCTGATTTGTCCAGGTCCCTTTTGATGTATAAAATGTGTGAGGAAAACCAAGCGAGTTTAGAGCATGTATTTTAGAACTTTCCGTGAGCATTCTCACTAATATTATGTCTAATCTGGTTTTGAATGTATGAAGAACAGCTAACAGATTCTCTTGGCGTCTTATTTTACCCCGTAACCCCAAGAATATGATTTTTAAGAGACGCTTTTTACAAGTCAGTAAGGGCCAAGGCTGCGTAGCTTTAGGCAGCAATATGTTGAGCAGGAAGAACCACATTTCTGTCTTCCACATGGACATTAGGACACTCTTAGATCCAATTTTGCCTATGAGTAAATACCTCAATGATTTCACTGAGAGTATATATACCCTTTTATTAAAAAGCAAAGGAAAATCACACAAACTTCACTTTGAAACCAACCTATAGAATACTCAGATGTCTGAATCTATTGATTTTGTAGTTTTAGGGAAGGTTTGGGCTTGGTCACACCTTTATTTAATTTCTCTCATATTGTATACAACTTCTCCGTAAGAGTGTCCTTCATCTGAAGAGAACAGCTGCTAGCACGGTAATCACAGTGTCCCCTTCTGTGTCGGAAACAGTAGCTAGGAAACCTGTTCTCAATTGTTATTTTTCTGTTAATGACACATCACAGCTGCATGAATAAGACCACTTAAATTTAAGCATGAAAGACCACTTAAATTTAAGCATGAAAGCATTAATTTAAAATGCTTTGTTTGGAGGAATCTCTATTATTCAATAACCAATACTGTTTTGATCTGTTCACAGGTTCTGATGTCTCTGAAAAAATTTCAAGCACATCAACTTTGTCTGAATTCCCTCGGAGCAGGGGCACAGGTGCCATAGCCATGCGACCAGGAGCTATGCAGTCCCCCAGACTGCAGTTCCATGGAAATCATCTTTTCATAATGAACTGACTACCCAAATTGGATTCTTAATGGCACACTACCTGGAAATTCAAGTACAGCCTCTTTTATGTTCAAAGTAACCCATTTGAAGACAGACAGTTAAACTTACTTGTTACGACCACTTAAGATGAGTGAAAATCTAGAAAGCAAAAAATATATTATTTCACCCTTGGGGTACAGGGGACAAATGTTCATACTGTATTCAGAAAACTGACAGTACTAAAGAAAAAAATTATAATGGTTGATCTCCTGATATCTAACTGCTAATAGAATTTGGAACTGAAATCAGTAAAATAGAAATCGTGCCATTAAATTAACATGATAGCTATACTCTCTTGAAATACAATCTTAAATATCTGAGTTGCTTTCCAGGTCTCTGTGCTGCTTGTGGATATGATTTCTCCTCTTTCGTTCGTCATGTGAAATACATTAGGGCACGCATGGTGCCTTTCAGACTAGCTGGTTTGCTCAGTGCTTCAATGGTAAAATACAAGTAAGTGTAGAACTGTCAAAGAATTGCATTTCCAAGTACTTCTTTATGATAGTCTTAAACCAAATCTCACCAGTGGCAGTGTCTTCCATGTATTTTCAATTTCAAAACCTTAATTTTTGGAAGCTAACGCAAATCTGCATTCTTTGTTAGGTCTTTAAGTCTGCCCTTGCTTGACTACTGCTAAAATTTTAGATTTTAAATCTAAAGAAATGGAAAATATGGTTGAAGAAGAGATTTGAAAGTGAGCACGTTAGTGGCCAGGTTCCCTAGGTGCCTTCACTGACTTTTGCATGCAGAGTCTCTTTCACTGGACTTCTTCAGAGCTCCAGCAAATTGACAGAAGAGAATCAATGGAAACATCTGCCCTTCTGTGAGGATAATTTCCCCTTCCTCAGCATAGACAGAAACATTTATGGACACCATCAGATGTAATTTCTATCAATTTATGCCTGTAGTGCTTCCCAAATATATCAAGTGGGCAACTCCTGCACTTTTATCTCAAAGAAGACAGTCTTCTGCTTCCTGGTGAAGCATTATCATCCCTACTTTACAGAGGAATGACTTGCAAAGAAACTGCGTGACCCATTAACAACCAAAAATTATTTCAGCACAGTCATATCTCCATCCTCCACCACTCATCCTGCTCTTTTTTATCAGGAATAATATATATATCCCAGAAGTTTTTTTTCCAAATACCTGAGTAATTTATCATTCTATTATCTGCAGTTAATGGCACGAGCATATAAGTGAAATCAAAACACCTGAATCAGAGGGATTAATCTGGTAAAAAGCCAGTATGACTGTTTTGTTACTTTTCTGAAAAATCACATACTGGTGCCACAGGGGCCTGGCTTACAAAGGTCAGACTAAACAGTGCCATTGCATGAAACAATGAAGACTGAAGTATTTATGAACTGGTTAAATTGCAGCCCTGTGTGAGAGTTTGGGGGAGGTTGTTAATTATTCATGTAAAAATTAGGAGTAGAAATTCTAAGTTTACTAATCAATAACCTTATTCACTTCAGAATCCCACCACTAAACAATGATTATTAGTCCAAAATTCATCTTTTAATCATTTGGTTATTTAAAATGTAAACTGCTACTGAAAGGGCATATCTGAGAATTGCGTGCCCACATTTAAAACAGTCAGGACCAGAATTTTGATTTATAATTTTACAGCTCTGGTGTCGGGCTTTGACACACTTTTCTGATTGCCCCATGTGTGCAGCCACAGAGCAGGGCAGTGAGCTGAGTGAGGGAAGGCACTGGGCAGTTTTTAGCATCCTCCCTGGCTTTTGTGGCCCGTGCTGCCTGGCAGTGTCTCAGAGGAGGCACACACTGCTCTCTCTGCCACTCCAACTGAAAGTGTGTGTGTGTGCATATGAACAAGTGCCTGCCTCTGCTCACACATCACCCCATTCCTGTATGAGACCAGGTACAGGAGATAACAGAACCTAGGAGAACAAGAGAAATCAGAAATGAATCTCCAGATTACATTATAATAAATATATATCTGTTCTTGCTTATTGTAGCACAGAGGTACCTGTAAACCCCGTGCTCAGATCAGGCACGGAGGGATTTAATACAAAGCAGTTAGTGTCTAGACAGCTTTGTCCTATCTGGGAATCATGAGAATGATAAGAAGCAGGCACTCACTTTGCAACAGGCACATGAGGGACCCATCAAAGTAGTACTACAACTAGCTTCACGGGAGACCAAGCACAAAAGGCTGAGATGACATGCACAGTCCCGGGAAAGGGAGATTCCTGTGTCAGAAAGCATTTCCCTTTTCCCACAGGGCCTTATCCCAAAGCCCACTAAAACCAAGGGGAAGCTCATACTCATTTTTGGCTAGAGTGCACCCAAACTGTCACTGCCACTGCTTTCTTTATAAGGCAACATTGCATTATAAGACAGAATGCTAATATTGACATAAACATAGTAAGAACCATGCAAATTGTCTCCCATGATCTGCACCAAAATCTACAGGATTACATAGCATGGCCATGGATCTGCGTTCCTGTGCAGCCCATGCAGGAAACCTGAAGAACACCCAGAAAACAGCACAATGCTGCTCCATACTATTGCTGAAAAGTGTCCTATGCCATACAATTTCTCTACCATATCTTTCATCAAAAAACTTTATATTTAAGAAGGTTGGCTGATATTATTAGCTCACCACCCCAAATTTGTTTTTCATCTGTTTCATCACCCTGCTGAACCCATTTTGGCAGCTGCAGTGTGAACACTAAGGACAGGGGTCCTTCCTGCTATCAAAACAAGGTCTTATTCAGACAGTGCTTAGTTCCATGAAGTCCTCATCCTTCACTGGCGTTACAGGTGCTGCTACAATGGAAATTATACCGATAATGAGCCACCTTGTTCTGCAGCAATATTGAAGAGAAACACTGTATCAAAATCCGTTGCAGAAATCTTGCAGCTACTTCTCCTCTCACATACTTATCCCCTAATAATTTGTTATTATTTGACCTATTTTAGGAATCCAACATTTAGATCAGGTGAACTTCTCAAGCTTGCTAATACTTCTTTGGCTGTAGATCTGATTTAAGAGGCTCTTACTGGAAGTTAGTCTTGCTCCTAGCTCCAGATCTTTTCCTACAGCAACCTCAAAAGCCCCAAGTTGTGCTATCAACAAGTTATCCCCTGTGCTTTAAAATGCAACTGTGAAACGATACAGTCAAAGAAAATGGAACTATACATGCACACAAAAAAAGAAAAGTAATCACAAAAAAAGTTTTGTGCAGTTTGTCTCTGCATGTTTTTGAAAAAGCCAGTCTCATCAAAGCTGTGGTTTGGAATGTGGCCACAGAAAGAGCCAAGTCAGCACAATCTGGCCCACTTTGGGCAGGGAGTGGGAAAGAACAAGTGTCTGTGGGCAGGATGTGAACCTCTTCACATGGATCTGCTAAAGGAATAATGAAATTGTGCCACAACTTCAGTTAAAATATGGGAGAGGTAAATGTTTAGAGGGCAGTCCAGAGCAATAGCACAAATTAATTGTAAGGTATAATTTAAGCTTTTACTAAATCTATGAAGATGTATATAGGCTACATATTTATGAGAAAAATACCATTGACTCCATACAATCAATAAAATCAAGAGTCCCTGTGAGATTCAGCTACTTAGCCTGCCAGTCTTTACGCCATTACAATTTTATTCCTCTTGGTTTAAGATGTTTTCTCCTTTCAGCTGCTGCTAAGCCTGCACAAATGGGAAGAAGCCAAATGATTGCACTGAGGAAACAGTGAGGCTGAGTAGATGCAAAATGCTGTCAAACACACTGAGTGAACAGGAAAATTACGCCTTTAATTTCTTTTAGTTCTTGCCTGTTACTTCTATCAGCAGTTGGGCAGGGGGAAGGAAAATAAATCAGATGCGAGAATGACTGTCGCTACGACAATACTCCACCTAAAGAGATATTCATAAAATTTATAGCACTAAAAATTCATGAAGAAAAATGGGATTAAAAAATCACCTCTAGACAAATGTGTAGAATAGCCCTCGCATTCTGCTCCTAGCCATGCAGCCGACGTGAATGGTGAGGGATCTGAGGCTTCGGGGTGTTTAACCCAGGCCTCGTCTCTAAAAGGAGAGAGCCAGCACAAAGAGGGGCTTTCCACGAACAAGTACATCCCAGGAAAAGCCTGATCCCCTCAAAAAACAAGAACATCTCAACCGGACCCACTCCTCAAAGCAATGCCTTACTGCACCCTCCAACCCCATGACAAAACTTCCGTAGGAGATGAATTACATCCGCTTGGGTTTCCTTGTCATCACGTAGAGGAGAAGCCATGGCGAGGGAGTTACCATGGTCGTGTGCTGAATTAACATGAGACCACCAACGCCTGCTTCTCTTTTTCATCCTCGCCACTCAAAGCGCAGGACTCCGCCAGAGTCCTGGCAGCAGGGGCACGGTGCTACAGATGGCCATGGTGCTACAGATGGCCATGGTGCTACAGATCGGCACGTTGTGCCCCGGCTGCGCAGCCCAAGGAGGGACGCATGCTGGCTCCCCAAAGCCACACGATCACCAGCTATGCCATCGTCTGTGCTGGGTTACAGGAATATTTATCTCGACATGGCTGGCCTGCCCTTGCCCCTCCTCTCTCTGCGGGTAAAGCACACTAGGTCTGGAAGAGCTCTTCGTCTTCGTGAACTGCTGTGAGATATCTGCCTGCAGGAACAGGACCTGGATCTGCCAAGCTAAAAAGCAGCCTGATATTTTCTGGCCTGTATTATTAAATGGTGGGCTGCCCTTATCATAATCCCTGTTTAAGCCAGTAAATCTTTTGCCATCAGTTTCAGCAGAAGCGTGTTCAAGCCCTAGATACCAAGGATTTGATGATGGCAGGTCACCTCGAAAATGGACTGAAATTTATAAAGGACATTGTTGCTTTCATACCAGAAGACAGATAGAGTGGTAAGAACTGGCAGGACAGACAACACGTGACTTTTTTCGCAACACATTACTACAAAGATCAGCTAAAACTTGAACCTGATAACAAAGAAAGTCCTTCTCAGAAATTGCACAGAAATGTGCAATCCTTAAGTGATTTTCTGCTTTGGACCTCTTTCTCACTTTCTTCTGATGGGCAATGGTCACCTTTAAATCTTTGACTTTGATACTGCAAGTAATTATCGCTACCACAAATGCTACAGTAACATTTATTAATTGCACACTGCTTAAGATGTTAATAGTGACTATGATGCAGTTTCACTTTATGAACTACTATGTGGTTTTCTCTGTATATCACTAAATGCTCTACTGTGCGAGTTGTCTGACGGTAACAGACTTGTTACCCGATTTGTACCTTGGTAATGTACTGCTAAGAGGAATTAATAGCTTGCTAAGCAGAACTACTTTGCTCCTTTCTGCATGCTTTGCTGGCGTTCACACTGTCCTGCATGATTTTCAGGCTTTAATATCATTTTTGCAAGTGCATCTGTCAAAGACAATTAAATTATATGACAGACATAATTCGTATTGGACCAATCCATGTAAACCTTTCATTGTTGCAGGTATGAATATTTTATATTACACAATGAGAAACTAAAAGCAATTCAATTTGATTTAGCCATGGGGTCTCCAGACAAAGATGTGTGGTTTTGTACATGCTGCAGCCCTTTGCATTGACCTTGGGCAGAATTTTTCAAGTATACACAAAGAGAAAAATGTATTGCCTGTGATATTCGAGAAAATGAAGCTGGCACTCACAGACCTCGTGCTATACTAAACTCTTCTCAGTGAACAGAACTTCCTTTTGAAATGAGTGTAAAAAGCCAGCTAATTTTCCTTCCTACTCTAGAATAATTTATTAGAATTTTATTTTTGATAGCAGTTGGGAAACGTGGAAATGTGGATCCCGTATTCCTTCCTTTGTGTGCGTACTTAACTCCCTTTATATTCACATGGGAGACATCTATCTGGTCTCATCTATACCACACTCCTGAAACTTGAAGGTACAGAACTCCAGTTATCCATGATTTTCCCTGATGTACTCCAGCTCAAATTCAAGCCTTTCTCCTCAAAAATAGAATGAAATTATTAACTATATTAACTTCTTGCAATGACAAAGCTAAGCACATAAAATGAAGTATCTAAGGACAAAAATTTCAAGCATATAGATCAAAAAGTTTTCAGAAAAATATGGCTGAGATATCTAACATATTGGCCATAACAGAATGCAACAAATAATACGGAAAATTTATGGAGCATAACTAATATAAGGTAGTCTATGTTACAGAGTTGTGTGACTCCTGGATATATAATTTAAAAACTTATTAGATAAGGCAAAAGTGGAACATTGTAAGTTCTGTGCTATGGTCATTCCTCCTCCATAGTTGTTAAATTCATTTAAGAACTGTATGTACTCTTTTAAACGTAATAGTTGGAATGCTTTTATTTATATACCCTTCAGCATGCTTATTACTCCAATTATGTTGATTATCTTTGCTCTTAATCTTAAATTATTTTATTATTTTGAAATGTTGCTGCTAAATCTGCTTCCCTGTAGTGGGAAATTATGAGAGCGATGCAAAACTGATAGAAAATTATTAATGCAATTTTTTTTTAAATAAAATTTCAAAACAGTAGGTGGACTGCAAAAAGCAGCGACTACACAATCATTTCTTTATGTTTATTCTCTAAAAGATGCCCCCTGCAAACCGCTCGCTATTTGAAATTTCATCAGCTAAGCTACATAACAGTCGTATGCCTGAATTACAGAGCATGTAATCTGGCCTCTACATGCAGTATATGCCACTTCCCTTCAGCTTTTGCTTAACATGCATAAATGAAATCTGTGGAAATGTCTTCATTTTTCTAGATCACTTTAAGAGGCATTTACAATGAAATAACTTCCACGAAAAATATTAAGTAGATCTAATTATGCACTTATTAGAACAAAATAGCCTCTATTCTGTGGGGTTTTTGCAGAAGCAAAGGGTAATGTCAGGGAGAGTGCTGCTGTTTAATACGCTTATGTGCTGAAGTACCATCACCTGCCTTCTAGCATTTTAAAATAGCATGTTTCATTCAGTAGTCACTAACTTTGCTAAGCACGCAGATTTTAAACACCTAGTAAATATCGTTTAACTGCTTTCACATTTCAGAAGATACGTTCTAAAATGTACTGCACTGGGCACTACATGATCGTGCTGATCACTTGTTGCTAAATAAAAAGGATGTCGGCTGTCTCAAATGACAGGGAAACATGACAGATATGGATCCATGAACTAATTATGAACAAATGCAAGAGCTGATATTAATGCATGCCTGTGAAATAATCACATTGGTACTGCCGAAATCAAACCTTGAAACTTCTCCACAGAAGTGAAAAAGCAACAGTAATTACAACTTGTGAATTGATGACAGCCAGCCTGTATCTGTGTTCCGATTCCATGCAGACCTCACTTTTTTTCCTTTTTGGCTTTGTTCCTGCATAAACTTTTAAAGAGTGAGCTATTTTACTGGAACATCAGAAACCTATACTGGCAAATACAAATTTATTAATGTTTTGACAGGCATATCCAAAACTAGAAGGGCTAACACTCACAGGGGAAAAAAAACCAAACGAAACAACAAAACCTCTACTGTTGAAAAGTTAAAGGTATGGGAGGGAAGAAAAATACACGCAGAGAATACTTCCCATATTCAAACATTTCAAGCCATCTGAATGTTGTTCACTTGCTGCAAAGTTGCCAATTCTAAAACCAGGATTGAATGAACCTTACTAAAGGAGACCCAGTAACCCAGTGAACCTCCAGAACTCTGCTTAAAGGTAGGTTTCTCTAAAAAATTCTTGTATCAAAACTTAATTCTTATTGTACAATTAATGTTAGCTATCCAAAAGAGTGCATACTCTGTGTGTGATCACAGCACTTTTTAAACGCTCTTTAAAGAATATTTCTGTTCGATGGCATTTTTGCTAGCAACGTTTCTATAACATAAAGGATTCTATCACTGTGCAGCAAATATGTGGGGTTTTTTGCTCTTATCTCATGTAGTGCAGTTGATAAGGGGTACTACTGAATCTTCTTCTGCACGCTGCATTACAAAGGAAACTGTCGTTTTGTAAGGCATTTTCTCTCCACTGCTTTCACATAAAATAAAGGCTCTTGTAACTGGATGTATCTGACTGTATTCATACTCAAATGAAAACTGAAACCCCTCTACTTTATCTGAACTATAAATCCCCCCCCAAAAAAATTCTTGCCTTTCCAATTGTGTTCACTGTAATAAAGGTTAATATTGAACTGAACTTATCGTATTCTAGCATCACATGTTAAGTTCCAAATCTGTGTGTGTGATCTATTTTCTTTTTTATTGATGAAATTAAAGAATAGGACAAAATGTTGACAATATTATTAAAAATAACAGAGCAAAAGCATTACACTTAAAGACAGTTCAAACCTATTGCTTTCACGAGAAGGAAAAAGCCATGGTGCAAAGTATTGGGGGGAGGGAAGGGAAGAGCATCTGTTGAAAATTAACTACTTCAACATTAATTAACACATAATTTTCTACCTGATGAGATGGTGTTGTAGAAAGTATAAATTGAAGGCACAAGAGTAAGAAATGAGTCATCTTTGACTTACCGTATCAGACTATTGCTGTATTGCAGTCAGGATCCAAACACAGAGCATGAAGCTTCTCACAAATCAGAAAAAATACACGATCAATGAACAAATCAAATTCATTGTAAAAATAAAGGCCAGAGATTAGAGTATGTATCCAAGGGTCTGGTTAGTCACAGCTTTGACTAGCCTGCTACAGAGCTCTGCAAAACAAGTATACTGCAGCAGTGTGGCAAGCATAGGATTGCAATGCATGTCCCATATATTCAAGCATAATAGAAAACATGGTCTGGAGCTTATTCCATGTGGAAGTGGGGTTTGTTTTATGCAGGCAGAAAAAAGAGGGGCTTTTTTCCAACATAATAGAATTAGAAATGAAGATTTTTCTTGATTATTGTACACAGTAATTCCCCAGGATATCAATTACATAAAGCAGGTGCCTCTGTCTCCTGTTTCCCAGATAAATGCCTGTAATCTCATTTCACAAATGATCCTATTTAGACAGGAGCCACCTATTGTGATGATATCATTTGCTCTAGTATCCATAAATGGGCAACTTCCTACCAAACGTCACGACCACTGACGACACAAATCTTTATAATATTGAGTGGGCAGGGTGGTTGATAGGGTCCCATCAATCTACAGCAGCTTCTGCTGATGTGGTATCATGAATCCTGCATAATCATCTGAAAGGCTGAAAATGAAGAGAAGAATTAAACCTGTCTGCCTAGTGGAGCTCATTAAAGAAAAAAAACAACTATAACTGGAAAGAAAAAAAAAATCCTAGAGAGGTAGTAAGGGCAAATAAAACGTAACCACACAGCAGTGGCACCTTTTCAAATGCCTTCTGCACTCACAAGGATGCCGGTAGATATGAACAAAATCACTCTCAGTTAAGAAATGTAGCTGTTGGTTTCTTTTTAACAAACAATAAAGTCTGCATATCCTCTTTCCTTGCAAATGCAAAATACACATTGACAGCAAAAAGGACCAATGCTTCAGTGATGCACAAATTAGCCCACTCTTACCAAATATTTTTAGAATTAGCAACTGCTTGTCACAGTAGCTTGGAATATGAACTCTGTAACAAAATATCCTTAGACTGTTTGAAATCCAGTCTGCTAGACTAGTTTGCTTCATGCTCTAACTGCATGGATTTCATTTCTCAGATCAGTATTTTCTTAAGAAAAATCATTCTATCAAATATACATATTTGGGAAATGTTACGATACTCACTATTTGCTGAAATTAGTTTCCATCTGCCTGCTTTAACATATAGAGATTTGAGGAGAGTTAAAGGTGATAGCGCGTTCACTTGCTCCCTCGCCCTTTCCCCAAGGAACTTGGTTGTGCCTAGCGGCTAAAGCAAATTGCTTAAGGACTTTGTATTTAATATTTTTCCTGGCAGAAGTTGGTAAGAACTTCAAAAGAAGGTCCCCAGTTTCAGAAAATTACCTGAGGGCATCTTTCAACAAATCTTGGTTTACATACTCCTGCTTTGAACAGACTGAGCTGCATCTAAACAACGTCTTAACACCCAGACAGAAAGACACAACATTAGGATCCATCTGCTTTAGTGTTTGGACAATGCTCACCAGAACTCCAGTCAAGCTGGGGTTTTGGGGTAGAAAACCTTAAAGGTTAAAAGCACAAAACCCAAAAGGACTTTACACACATTTCCACTGCTGTAGTTCCATCACAACAGAGTCCACTTCTCAAAATCCACCCCTCCATCGTAGACAGCCCTTGTTATGCCTCGCATTTACTTCATAATATCTTTGGGGCAGGGACCACCCTTTACTAAATTTCTGTATTATACACAGGGAGGGTCCCAAAGGCAAACAGCGCAAATGTTAACGATAAAAGCTACTCTTTCAGAGCTGACTACTACCACTGTGACTCACGTCAGGTCTAGAAGGAGTGAAAGCAAACTTTGAGCACAGATCCATGGCTCTAAGCCGCAGCTATGCTGTCAGAGCAGAAAAGTCAACAGGCTTTCTAAAAGCACCCTAAAGAGAAGAACTCCTTCCTCAGAGATTGAAAACAATGGAGAAAACCATTTCAGAGCACTGAATAGCCATTTAGACATGAGCAGGTGCTTTCTTTCTCCCTCCCTCCTGTGCTCATCTTCAAGATAACACTAGCTGATCTCCCTGGGTATGCTATCCTGGCAAAAACATAAGCACTGCTTTGACTCTGGGGACCATAACCCCTTCATTTCAGTTCTGGGTGGAAGCAGAAAAGCATATACTCTGTGTGTCCAGGTGGCATAAATATTTTCCATGTGTTTCCATGACAAAAGATAAAGATAACACAAGAAACAGTTAGAAAGTGGAAGCATGTGTGTGTGTAACTGAGATTGATGGTCCAGAAGTTTCTGTCTTGGCTAGATAAAAGATGATGAAATGGGAATGAGCAAAAAGAAAGGCAGAAAATCACTAAAAAGAATATTCATCACTGCTCCATCAAACTCAGTCCTGCGTTGGGAAACACTAAATGTCAGATTTTCTTGGCAATGTACAAAGACTTTTAAGGCTGTTCCAGGATATAGTAGGAAAAGCATACATTTTCTTAAAACAATATCTTTTTCAGCATCTGAGCCAAAGGATGTCACCACTCTTGCTTAACCTAGTTTTGAGCTTACCAAGCATACAGCGATGAGTTTAGAGCACAGCTTTCACATGCAGAGAAGGATGTTAAACATGGTCCAGTGGAAGATGCCCTGATGGTTCTGATCTTTGCTTCAAGGCCTCCAGGCTTTATAAAAGATAGTGCTGAAAGGAATGAACTGTCATTCCCAAAGGGTACCCATTTGGGTAGGACATACTGTGAGAAAGCACCCCAAACATATTACTGGCTCAGGAATGGCCTGAAGGATTATACCAAAAGGGCGAGTCACTCCAGTGAAAGGAAAGCTGTTGTATTCGGTCCAGGGGACGCTGTCATAAGCCACAACATCTCACGGTAAGCAAGCAAACAGTGGACACCTGAAAAAATTGCAGACCACACAACAGAATATTCTACCCCTCTTAATATCTTTGTCTGAAATTTGGGATCATAAAAAACCCATTGATATCTTAACAAATAAGTCTAAATTTCCTTAGACCACCTTTGAAACTCCTGCTGGTCTACTTTTATTTGGCTTATTCTTTCTAGCAAACTTGGAAACTGAATCTCTCCAGGCGTTAGGGCCAGTCTATAAATCTGCACGTTCCTGGGCAGAGAATAAGCAGACTGGATCTTCTTTAAAATGTCTAGACGTTCCACTAATTAGAATTGAAACCTAAGTCACAAAACACCCATAGATTATTGAAACTCCATTCTGAAAGGTAGGAGACAGAAAGATGCTACCTTCTAAAACACCTACTGATATTTTACTGGATAGCCTCTTTAAAGTAAAGATGGAAGGAACTGCGTCAGCTAAATGAGCTCATCTGCCAGTTCGAGGAGCAAGCCATCTCCAGTATGTGTCAGTGTAACTTATCTCGATTAGTGGGGAAACACAAAATCAACAAAACTTATACTAAAAATATTGCTATGCTTTCCTTTTAAACTGCAAACAACCAACAATCAGTACAAATAAAAAGCAAATTCTTACATGTCATCCTTTTCCAGAAACACAGCAGGAAAACAGTTACTGCACATGCTGTGGTGGTTCCTTTGCTCATGTTACTCAGGTGACCCCTCGTGTGTGCTGATCAACAAGGAACATGTGCACTAAGACAACGAAAAGCCTTCTAAGAACTTGTGCCTCTACTTGTTTCCACAACAATCAAGTAGGAAAATTAAGCAAGGGTCTTGGACAAGGAAATTTTAGTCTGCTATCCTTTCTAACAGTTGCAGCTAGGATCAGAGACACTAAGGGCTAAAAAGTGCATCCTTCTTTTATTCAGGCCTACTCACGTCTCATATCTCTTGAGGTGTTGAGCCTAACTGATAGGACACGTTGGACAGACATTACTACAAGATGCATCATACTGCTGTACTTAAGCAAAGATTCTTCCTTAAATCCCTCTGAGATTCATCAATATTACTTTTCAAAAAGACAACATAAAACTCCAAAGGGGAATTTCAGCCTTGCAAGGCCAAATGTAATTTGTCATAACATAATGATGATGAAGAATAATCTGCAGTTTTTAATTACTTGTCAAAATCCCATTAGTCAACAAAAATCTAGAAATATCTATTGCCAATATCATACCTAAATAAATTGTTAAGAATAATAATCACAATAAATTATTACTTAATGGCTGAAACAATCAGGAGAAAGCCCTGTTCATAAGTTCATTTCTATACCACCAGCTGCAAAGCTGGTATCCCAAGAAAACATGAAAGTTCATTTTAATTTCACACTCCATTAGGAATACAGGTGTAAGAAATATCTACCAAATAAAAAGTGACATGTTCTGATGGGAAAACACATAATCTTCATTTCCATATCAATATTACAATAATTGAGAGCAGAAATATTTAAAATTTTTAAGGGGAGCTTTGCTTTGTTTTTCAAAGCCTAGTTAGCCTAATTGTTGATTGATAAGGGATGGCCACAGTTTGCATCTATTGACCCTTGAATAAAAAGTTGTGTCTGATGTCATTCTGCCTTTGAAACGGTGCATTTTACTAAGTCATTCTCTTTTCAGTGGAACTCCCCACTGCTTGGAGAGGGAGCCATGTTGAAACACTTATGGCCTAAAAGTTTGTGTAAAATACTGTTTAATATAAGTGGTAACCAAATACTCTCTTCTACCGTAGACCTTGATACTGTAGGATGCCTGGTAGAAAGAGCCGAAGGTCAGATAGTTGGCAGGCTTCATCCTCGTAGCCAATAAATCTAATTCCTACAGCATTTCAGATCAGGATTCTCTACAAATTACAGTTATTGTGATAGACAGGTGATTTATGGAGACAGTTTTCTTCATTGAAGATGAAAGCTATAAGATTGTCCTAACATTGACCAGCAAAGCTATGGTATGGTCATAAACCTTGTGACACAAAAAAGAAGGTTCTTGCAGGTTAGCATGTCAGAAATTCTTTATATTTTGATATTACCAAGGTAGAATATGCATCTGTGAGCAGGACAGCTTTGTGAACAACAATCCCTCGCTACTTTGGAGGCAAGACTGCAAAAAATTCTGGCTGCCCTTCAATGCAAGTGTTGAAGAATGGCAATAATAACAACAAGACTATCCTGAAAGACCATGTACCAATAACACAAAAAAAAGTATCATGAGTGCCTTCTTTTAAAGACAATGAGATTGCTTCAAAAAGTTCACTTTTTTCTTCTTACCAACATCTCCAGAGGGCTTAATTTAGAAGTTCTTAATAGCCTACCCTTTTCAGAGCTTCCAGCCTTTTCTTTGCAGGAGCATTTTCAGAATGTACCCAAGAACTTGGTATCTCAAAAGGATTATTGGAAAAGAAAAATAAACAGTAAACACCTGCTCTCCCTGTGGAGTTGTATAAGCTTACAGCAGTTAAGAAGTGTCTCAACTTTGCACTGTTAAATTTCAACAAACTTTATAGCAGGGGCATTATTTTCACCAAACTTAAAAATATTTTTCTCAGGTAACGTTGGTCAGAAACCACTGGTTTAAGAATGTCAGTGTAGACTTCCTGAGCCTTTCTTGTTTTGAGTAAAAATAGCTACTGATGAGTTGTGATAAATGATGGGCTTTTATCTTCCTATCTTTTTGTTTTCTGGTCTACGTCCCATGAGAAACAGTTCTTTCACTTGCAATCCTGTGTTCCTTGCCTTGACTTCCTCTCTCCTTCCTAATTTTCTAAGTTCAAATAGATGAAAACATGATGTGAGACAATCTTTTCCTATCTGACTTTGGATTTTACACATTCCTGGTGTCTTTGAAAGATGACGAGTAGACTTTCTGACAAAACTTCAGATACTGCTCTAAGAAATCATTCTAGAAACTATGGAAATAATCTAACAAAGGAGAAGGACTTGAAGATGACTAAAGGATGATCAGGTTCTGGCTAAATCTCACGTCAAGGAATCTGTTCTCCCGTGACGAACTGAAGAACCTAGTACATCTTCACGTAGTACAATCGTATCGGCAGTTTGTAGATGTGATCGGTAGCAGCATTTCAGAGAAAAACACTGGGGCAGGACTATAGGCTTATGACACGTTCATGCCAGCTGTGTGTAAGGGAGGAAAACATTCATTTTCTCTGAAGCTAGAACCTCTATCTTCACATTTGACTTCAGTGACCATGAAGGACAATAACGAAATATGAAGATACCAAAGGCAAAGACTGGCATGCCTTGGTTTGAGGTTTTAGGTCTTAAATGTGTGGCGTAAATGCCTGCGTGTTTGCACAGAGCACTGTATATAGCCAAGAACAGTGTGTTCTTAATGTGTTAGGGAATTGAAACACAGGCAAAACATCTTTTACACATACGTGAGATCTGTACTGCAAAAAGCTTGCTATCGTTTGTGCTCAGCCACAGGTACTAAGACTAATAAGATATTGGTAAGTACTGAAACTACCAGGATCAAGTTCCTAGTTGAGCCTTACCCAGTCATACAGTTCGAAGTAAAAAATATCCCCACTAAAATGTTAAGACTGAATTCCTGGGAACAATGGTCAATAAGATTTCCTCTACTTACCTCTGCATTGAGTTTAATTATTTTTATTTCTTAAAAAAAGAAAGCAAAATAATTTGAAGAGGAATTCTTCACTTCTAATACAAGCTGTACTTGTGCTTGAAGAGGAAAGGAGTATCTGAGGTTTTAGCCCAAGGAATATGAAGAGTACAACTTTGAGATTTGGCTTTGCGTAAGAAATCAAGGGGAGAGCATCAGGGAGAAGCAAAAGTAGATAAACCACATTTTGGGGAAAGGGGGAGAGAGAAGTGTGTCAGCAGCTGCAGACAGCTCGTAGGCTTTCTCAGGGGCTGATGAGCCCAAGGGAGGCACCTCACACATGCGAGGCTCCAAGTGCAAGCACCGGCTCCAAGCCACAGCCAGGAGAAGCAGACAACCTACAAGTTCTCATTAACATTTCTCAGCTATTTGGTAGTGACAACAACATAATCTTGATTGTCTGGTGCGTAAACAAAATTCTGCTTCACATAATTGATGCTTTGTACCTCCAGTATGCAAATATGGCTACTATGTTAAACCAGTATTCAATGTGTGCATCACTACAACAGCTGGAGTACCGGAGTTCGGACGTTTTCAAGTGGAAACGTGCGTGGGGTTTGACATCATGTTCAGGTCCTTGTTCTGGCTGATACACAGTGATGTCAGATGACAAACTTTATTCTGAAGGTGAAACAAAGTCAAGTTCTGTAACCTCAAATGTTACCATGAGACAAAACAGTCGTCTTCTGACCATATCTCATCATAGGCACTGGCACTAATCCATTTCCAGGCATCACAGCTCATAAACTCAGAACTATTATGGACTCGATAAAGTCAATCAATACATTAGTTAAGTGAGATGGAATGATTTAGCTCTTAGGGAAAAAAATATAAGCCTCAGTATTTTTAGTTGCTGTTTTTGAGCATCTCGGAATAACAAATCTCAAGTAAACTGAGTTCAGACGGACACCCATGCCTTGGCATGTTCACTTGAAATAGAATCAGGAAAACAAAGACTTTTGATTTTGTTTAAATAAATTGAGAGGTCTTCAAAGCAAGGACTGCCTCCTACTCTCTGTTTCACAAAACCCTCTTGAACGGCTTTTCTTCTGAGACCCTATTTTATACTGAATACGTGCAACAGCTTGAAAATATAGTGTTATCATCCCTTACGAATTTGAAAAGTCAAACTTTAAAGTATCAGCATATTACTGGTGAGTTTTTCAAAGGTGGAAAAGCCTATAGAACTTAAATGACTTTTCCCCAGTGCCAAATGTGAGCTAGATATAAAAAATGGTACAATGGTAATGGGAGGAAATATGGTACACTGGATGCCACAGTATGTATTAAAAATACCTTTTGATGCAAATTATCTTCAGTCTTACATATTAACTTAAAGTAATAAAGGTAAACAGCTGCACGTATTTACACACATCAAAATAATCAATAATCTTTGTTGACTTCTCACAATCTTTACAAGACCTATTTTATTAGCCACTCTGCCTTTTACTTTGGAAACTAATTGAATTATATTTAATGCCTCCTTTTTTTGAGAAAAAACATTCACCACATGGGATAGGGTAACTATATTTCTGTAATGAAAGAAATCCCAAAATAATGAAATTATATATAATACTCAATATTGCAATATTAAATACTCAAATATACAATAATTTCATATAATGGCAGTCAGATCTTCTGCCTCTTCTATCAGCCTACATTTTCATTTCAGAGCACATTACTCCCATTTCAAAAGAAAGTTCCCAAGCTGACATGTACTACAACATTTAATTCATTTTTTTCAGCTTGAATAAATCCAGAGGCTTCTAGCATAAGCTGTGGCAGTTAAAATGTGCAGTGAAAGGGCTGTTTAGCAGGACTACCAAAAATAGTGAAGTTATTTCTGACATAGCAAACAAAATAGTAGAAATCTTCTTTCAGTAGATTATTTCTATTAAGTTGCATGTTTCTTGCAGAAAGACAACGTGTGCAAGACTACCCATTAACAGTGGTAGGGAAGAAGAAGTAAAAGCCTCTAGCAATGGCTCAGAAAAGCGTATCACACTACATCTGTCAACCGGCTCTTCTTTAAGTGTGGCTGAGGGCTGGAGAACGATAAGACAAAAATGCGTGTGTCACTGATAGACTATTTAACCCTGCCAGCGCACAAAGGAAGAGCATCACCAATAACATTAATATTCACAGTGGCAACCTTTGACAATTTCATAATTTAGATTTGACCTCAGTGAGAAACTTGGCAAAAAGACTGTGGTGTTCCTGTGATTCTAGTCTTTTACGTGAAGGACAATAACCTTCCTGCCTCAATCCTTCGTCGTGATTGCCCAAAAAGAACCTACAAATGTTTGATAACTAGGATTTTGCAGACTAGACCTGAAACACACTGGCAGAGCTGATATGTGTAGAAGTCACTATGGTTACTGCCTACACTTGCTTTGCCTCCAATAAAATCTTTCATTTCCATAAGCATTAAAATTCACCAAATGCACCAAAATTATTCAGACAAAAAAAAAAAAACCCTCTTTGGTTTATAAGCCTTTTAGCTGTGTTGCTTTTATCTTTTTAAGTTTAGACTCCTAGCTGAAGCATATTATTACGTATCTGTGTATAAAGACAATTATTGCAGTAGAAACCGTGTGGTGGAAACGCTTCATTAGAGCCCAGCTTCAGCAGTGTGTACGGAGCAGCTCTCTGCTCTTGGCCAGTGCAAAGCAGAAACCCAGAAAATGCTGTACCAGATGCCAGAGGAGAAGTACTAGCTGGGGGTTTAGCAAGCTAAACTCAGATGAATGCACTTAGTATGACTGTAAATCTTCCCACTTCTAACAAAATTAAAAGTTGGTCTTCCCTGATTAGGTCCTCTGTCTGTTGTAATAAGAAATAGCTATACGTAAAACTATTTTTTTTTTGTTTGCTTTATCTTGTAGTAATAAGCATGATTCTTCCTTTCAGTATCCTTACATAAATGTCAAACTGGCTAGACCTGATAATGTTTCCGGAATTCACTGTCATTTGGTATACCATAGAACTGTTCTTTAAAACTACGGCCAGTGGCTGTGTCCTCGACAGGCATTAAAAAACATTTCTTACTTTTGTTCTTATACTGCAGGTAGCTTTCTACTGAAGTTCTCCCCAGCATGCCACATGATTTTGCTCCCTGCTATTGCCTGTTCTTTTCAAAACCTGCCTGAATCACCGTTGCCACTCCTCCTATATCTAAGTAACCTATTCTTCCTCTCCTCACCTCAATACCTTTTTACAGCTAATTGCTTTTAGTCACCAGGTGACATATACAACAGAGGTAGATCAGTGCACTCTGTATCAGTTCTGCTATTTCCCTTCCTTTTCCCTGTATCTGAGTTTGCTCATGACCCCTTTAGGTGAAAGTTCTTAATATTACTCTTCATATACTCTTTAAACTAAGGGAGGGTAGATTTAGACTAGATATAAGTAAGAAATTTTTTACCATAAGGGTGGTGAAACACTGGAACAGGTTGCCCAGAGAGGCAGTGGAGGCCTCATCCTTGGAAACAGTCAAGGCCAGGTTGGACGGGGCTCTGAGCAACCTGGTTTGGTTGAAGATGTATATGCTCACTGCAGGGGGTTGGGCTAGACGACCTCTAAAGGTCCCTTCCAACCCAAAGCATTCTATGATTCTATGATTCTATGATTCTATATCCTCAATGAGGTCCTTTGAGAAAGTTTCGCTGAGAACCTTTCCCCCCTTATTCAGGAAAGGCAGAACACTCACTTGGAACAGGACATGCAGCTAGAGTGCTTCAAACCTTCAGCAGGAATTACACTGAGCTATAGCCGTAGTTTGCAGAGAAGCAATGCTGTCAGGGGCTTATTCCTGCCTCTGAGGCAGGAGAGCTATTTCCCTTGACACCAAATTGCACATAATCTCTTCTAGAGCGTTGCCAGCCCCAAGTACTCCAACAACAACCTCCTCAAAAGTCACACGTGGAGCTTTCCCAAAATCATAAATGCTCTCTTAAAAGATAGGTACACAAATGTCACTTGATATTGAGTTTTTAGTTGGTAGAGTATATGCAGATCAGATTTCAAACCCAGAAGAACTAAGAGTACTGTCTGTCATACCATTACTTTCTTAACCCAATTGAAAAACAAACTTCTTTCTGTAATCCCTCATTTTCACAAGAACATAGTTTGTCCAACGCATTAAATGTCACAAGAAACAACAAATCAGCAGTGGTCACTTTTTCATACGCAATTTGCATTTATGGCAGCTAGGTACGCTAAAGAGAGAGGAAACTACTTCCTAGAAGTTCAAAGGACTCAGCTGTTGGTTTGAAATAGTTTAATCCACTGCCTGAAATCTCCAGACTTCAAGGACAAACATGTCACAAGGCAACTACTTTATGCCCTCAACAGAAGTCGTCAGTATCTATGCAAGTCATAGAAGGCAGTATGAATAGTATTGAACAATTCTCTGCTCAAAATTTTTCAATATAAATGAAAACGTGAAAAAGATTTTCCTTCTGATGAAGTCTTACCAAACGTACTTGGGCCCAGGTTTCAGCAAAAATGGAACAGCAGTTTAGTGGGAGCTTACAAAAGCTTGGTAACTGTGGAAGCAGAGTACGTCAAAAGGCTGATGTTCATTGGTAGGGTGCTACTCTGACTTTTAAGCTGTTTTCTGTTACTCTTGCTTACTTCCTTGTGCTTCTTTCTGCTTTCCTGGGAGAAATGCCAAAAAAATAAAGTGACCTCTGTATACTATTAAGTATGTCATATCACGCTACTTAAAATATGTTATAAGCTGGGTGGCACAGAAACACGTTTTCTTCTGTCTGGGAACACGTATGCGCAGTACAACGAGAACGCGCAGCCCCGGCTCCTTGGGAACGGAGCAGTCAGCCCCAGGTCTGGCTCCACACAGGGGTTCAGCTGCAGGCGCTGCAAGATGCGCAGCGGAAGTGACAGGGTATCTTCATCCATAAACAAGATCGTTCTTAACGGGGCGACATTTAAGACAAATAGAGACCTTGTTCAGATTAAATTAATCCAAGTTAGGGGTCAAATGACCTGTAAAGCTATGAATGATGCTTTAGAAGTCGTTCCAAGCAAAGCTACAGGCCCATAGCAGTCATGCCCCACTCCACCGGACGCACAGACACACCTCGTGCAGGCTCACTATCACAGCAACAGAGTGCGCGGTACAGAGAAAACGCGGCTATAAAAAAGCCACCACCATACAGAACACAGCTGGCGGATAAATCTAAGGAGACAGCGAACACGCTGAGGAAACGGCAACTTTGGCGGGCCTGGAAGCTGCGGGCGACAACGCGAGCTGCCGGCGGCGAAGCGGCGGCGAGAGCGGGACGAGCCTGCGAGGGACTCGCCAGGGACGGGAGCAGCGATGGGACCTTCGCCACGGGCAGGGGAGCCCCGCACACGGGTGAGGCGGCCGCGGCGGGGCTGGGCCCGCCGCCCAGTGCCCGGCCGGAGCTGGGCGCTGCCGCAGCCCCGCGGCAGACGGCCGCCATCCCCAGTCGTCGCGCCTGGCGCCCGCGCTGTCGCAAGGCGAGGGGACAGCTCCATCTAGAGGGCAAACACCACCCCGGCTGTCAAAATGGCACCACCGCCTCCCCGAGGGCTGTCCCCCCCGGCAGGTCAGCGCGCTCAGGCCGCTGCCCCGGGCCGCGGCCCCGGGCGGGGCCTCCAGCGGGAGGGGCCGGCCGCAGCCGCCTCACCCTTCGCCAGGCCTGAGCGGCTGAGGACAAAACCAGGCTGTCCCCAAGCCCTTTCTCTTCGCCCGGGTGGTCTCCAACAGCCAGCCTGGCAGACCGGCTCCGCGGCAGCCCTGGGACGCCGCAGACCGGGGGCTGCTCGCGTTTGGTGGAGAGAGCGGCGCCCAAAGGCACAGGGTTCGTGAACTCCTTACCTCCAGTGTCTGGTAAGGAATAGATGGCCAAAGCATTTCCCACTAATATCTTGACAAACACATCTATATTCACCAGCAAACAGAGCATCAGCAGTTAATACAACATTAAAGAAATGTTTTAAAATGATGAGATTATCAAAGAGGACATTTGTAATCCTTTCTGCTGCAAAGGCTTTCTCTGCCGCACGAAGAAAAGCTATCTTCGATCGATCGATTAACAGGTATCTCCAGCAACATACCAGTACTGTTGAGGAGCCTGACCATCCTCACAGCACCAAACCACACACTTTTAAAATGCTACGCGAGTCTAACTTCATCCTCTCCGTTGCTGGGATGTGGGGTCTGTGCCACGCTATGCCCACAGAAGAGCTCCTCTTCTGCACTGTCAGGAATAGAAAGAACGGACCCCTTCGAGTAAAGCTCCCTCTTCTCCCAGTCACAGGCTGAAACATGTATCGCAATGTAATTTTAAAAGCTTAAATCCACTGTAGCTTACTGTACTCCTGTAAGGGCTTATTCAAATAAGCAACCAGCTATATCAATGTTATCCTTCCCGTTCACTGTTTTTCAGGCTCACAGTGTATGTATCACCAAATATGCACTTTTTCTAAATCAATATATTTAGAATCAGACAAGCTGTGTATCTGAGCAACAGCACAGCAAGGAGATACTGTTGTCTATGCATTAAATTTTCTCAGATTACTCATTTATTATACAATAGTGTTCTAATTTTACCCATCACTTTCTTCTGGTGTTTGTTAGTGAGGAAAAGAATTCTGACTGAAACAATTTACCTTTTCCAGAATGATGCATTCTGCAAGTTAGGTATAAGCAGTTAATGTGAACCAATTTAAGATTAAAACTGCTGAGCTGATTACTGTAAGCAAGACATATTTGGGGGGAAAAAAGAAAAAATCAATGCTGTTACTACAAAGTTGATTAGCACAACTGGCTACTCATTTCTTAACTTGTTCTTTTTCTGTGTTTTTCTTGTTTAATATGCCTTTTTGAAATAAGAATACAAAGCTAAATGAACAGAAGCAGACGCAACAAATTTGAAAGTTCCAGGTCCGTTTTTTTTTTTAATGGGCATATATTTCACAACACATTTTTTTAAGGGATTCATTGCTTAAAACAAAACTAGTAAACTACACAGTCATTTCTTCCTCGACTTCTTCCTACTTCAGGAATTCAGATCCAGCTCGCTGTTATTCAAAACAAAATTAGTTGCAGTGATGAGTCATACTTCTATGGTAGCAAAGAATACAAGGTGTATGTCTATTTATGTAGCACATGTATAATGGCGCATTTGAAGTTTCTTAAGGTCTCTCCTAACAGACATGCAAGAGCACGGGTGAAGAGCAAGCTCAACGGTGGCAAAGAAAGAGCCCGGTGGACTCTCCACGTGTGTTTGCAAATACATGCACATACTACTCCATGGCCCTGGATCTGTATGAACACCTATGGTAAGACCTGGGAATCAATCAAATGAAAACACCGGAGCTAACCTCCAAGCAGCTCTACTGATTAACAGTCACTTATGCTCAAAGACATTCCCACCTTGCAAGCTCAGCTTCGTCCCTTGGCTTCAGACCCAGAACAGACCAGTCCTCGAGCAAGTCCTGCCTCTGCAGTGTCCAGCTTTGCAGTGTCCGCCACTGATTTAAATCAACGTTTCAAAAAGCAGTGGGCTAGGTGCCACAAAAGCAGCACCATTAGTGTACCTCTGAAACATACCCCACATTCCTGGCTTTTACTTGGGTGGTCCAAAACTGAAGAAGATACAGGTGAGAGGTGGACAACAGACTTTCATTATTTCAATACATTTTTGGAGGCAGTCTCTTTATGAAAACCTGAATTAATCTAATTGGATAAAACAGAAGAACAGCTTAGGTCAAAGTACGGTGCTCAGAAAGTTGAATAAAGTATGGAGGACAATGTATAGTATGCTCAGCAAGATGGAGAAGATGGCCTATTATGGTATGTATCTAAAGAAGTGGTATAGGGTAGAGATAATGTACAAATACTCAACATAGCCCTCTCTATGTGTCAGGAACACACACAACACCAAACTCTATCCTTTCTGTGATATTTGGAATGGTTTATCCCTTTCTTGCTCTACCTGAAAATGGTACAATATATGAACAGTGACTTCCGGAGATGGAACTACAGAACTATCCGCGAGTGTAATCCCAAAACTTCAAATGTCGAAATCAGAACAAGACTGAGACTATTTCAGTCCTTGTAGATCAATGTTCCTGGTCTAAATTAGTCAGCTGCCTGTTATGCAAGATCATCCTCCCTGCTAGTCATTCTCACAGGGTATTTACAGAACACTCTATGGGAATGGTGAGAATCTGAGTGAAGGCACTACCAGGAGGAGGCTACTTAAAAAAGAATATACCGCATGCATTTTCAGACAGACATTTAAGTAGAAATTTCTATAAAGTATTCGCTTTTTCACATTGAATTATATATGCACACATGCATACACATATACACACATGCATACACTGTGTTTGCATGTCATTGCAGGTAACGTGGGAAGGAAGGAATACACAAATATGTTTAAAAAATCTTTCTAGGGCATGAAATATTTCTGTTACTTCTGGATAGCACAGGCTTATCTGGAAATAGCTTGCAAATACAGCCTTTGGAGAAAAGTATTTCACAAATCAAACTGATTCTCTAAAAGATTATTTTGCCATGATAACATTTACTGGAGTAGGAGGAAGAGGGAAGAGACAAATCAAGAAAATTTGTTTTTATATCATCTCAATGGATTCAGATCTTTCATTTACCATATGTTTGATTCCATGTCCTGAACAAGTTGTAAACCATCTCGTTAAAAACATCACAACCAAGTGCATAAAAGCTATTTTATCACAATGATCTGTTGCTCTTCTCCTCCCTTTCTATCTTGCACTATCATTGCCTTACCGGAGCTGGCTTGGGGTTGATCTGGATGGGATAATTCCTGCCTGCTTAACTCATGCTAAAAGACTCCTTTTTGGAAAAAAAAACATGGCAAGTGAAGCGAACATAAGGTGCACTAGCTTGAAAAATCTCTCTAGCCTTTTGCTGTTTGCATCATACGACAACATTGCTCTGTGTGCAGAGTTATCTCAATTACTGTTCTATCAATGCACTCATAAAGAAGCCAGGGAAGAGAAGTCAAGCAATGTTCTGATTTTTCATCATTATTTTTACTGTATGTTTTCATTTTTATTTCTTAATAGGTATAGTACATGAATTAAAAGAAATTTGATTCATTTTACTTACACAGAATACAATCTGATCTGCACTGATTCAAGGTCCCTCTTATTTGCTAAGGCACGGGATAGGGAACTGGGATTGTTGAACCAAGCCAAGAGTTAGGCTACTTTTGTTTGATAAATAGCATTTTTCAATAGCACTTGACCAAAAATGCAGGAGTTTCAGCAAAGCCCGCCAAACTCCAAATGGACTGTCTGATGATTTGGCACAACTTGAGATAACACTGAAAGCAAGTACAGCCAAATTAGTACTTGCATTCAGTTAAAATGAAATGGACTATAATATAAATAGATCAAAATTGGGCCCAGATCCTGCAATTCACTATGCGCGCAGACTGTCAAGTGCAGAATCAGCACTTTGGTGAGCAGAAATCTAATGAGGGAAAGCTCTAAAAACCCAAAAAGAATTGCTAGAAGAAAAAGTATTGAAGTCCTGCACATAACTAGAAATATTTGCTCAATACCACAGACATTAATAAACAATTTAAGAGCAATTACTTCCAGCCTGTAAATGAATCTCTTACTGTAGTAAAAAGAATTTCATGCAACAACGTGTCAAGCCGGTTCGGAGAAAGCTCTAAAATAAGCCTGGTGACTATGTTTATCCACAGCAAAGCGAGTGTTTCAATAAGTATTAACCAGTCCAAGAAGCGATGAACTTGTGAGCACAACGCAACTGACAGAGATTTTAGAAGACTAAAGATGAGAAAGAAGGAGCGAAAGGTTAAACATACAAATCCCAGAAAGAAAGGAGTCTTTAAAATGCTGGGGTTTTTTGAGAATTGCAGCCTACAATGCAGTTCCTCTGCTTCACGTTTGCTCTGAATTAAAAAAAAAAAAAATGAAGCAGTTTGGTATTCTTCAACAATCAGTTTTATAGAGAAATCTATTTACATTAACATGATAGATTGCATCATGTTATATAAATAAAACCTTATACTGTGACATAAGCATCTGCTAGGAAAGTCAGAAATTCGATTGAAAGAGATGCTGTGAAAAATCTGCAAACCTGAACACCAAGGAGGAAAATGAAACAAAGAAAACAGAACAGGTTGCTAGACATTTTACAGAGAAAAATATGTACAAGTAATAAAAGAACAACAACAACAACAGAAAGCCTTACCATGATGTTTGCACAACTGTGTGTCTGTAGCCCATGCTATAAATGTGGATACCTTCTATTCCCATCATCTCAGCCCCTCTAGTGGCCAGTACCTGAAGATCTTGCCTTCAGGAGGGACAAGATCTATCAGTATGTACCATTTGCTGCTGCTCCTGTATCTTGTCAGAGATTTTTTTCTTAATTGTGTAATTTTTTCTGGAGATATAACTTGTCACCTTTTATTAGCATTTTTGTCAGTGCTGCTGCTACGTGCATACATTTAATTGCTAAGCAACAGAGTAAGCTCTGCACAGCACATTCAATCACTGCATTCCCTGTGCCATGCATTGTTACTAGTGCACTTACATAATATGAAATACAAAAAATGGCAAAAATATTTATTCCTGTTTCCATAGCATCTAGAAGCCACAATCTGGAATCTGGCCCCATCATGCTAGCCACCAGTCAGAGCTAACAATTGAAGATGAGCGCAAGTAAAGCGATGTAAAGTGGAAAAAACTTAGAAGTAGAGCTGAGTTTCAGCATTTGCTCAGAGACTACTCGCCTACAGCTAGACAGTCATGATTTTCAGACATTAGGGAACTATCCCTGTGGCTAAAACTCCTCAAATACTTGAGGCATTTGTAAGCATGGTGGCCTCAAGGTGCAAAGCATTAACACGTTGCAAAAGCTTATCAGTTTGGAATAAGAGATACATCTGCACTGTATCAAGAAATAATCCCTCTTCCCTTTTCTTTTTAAGGTGTAGAAAAAACAGGGCAAGCAGTATTTTCTCACCCAAAATTACACTTCACTGTCTAGTTTTCCTATCCAAATGTACATTTGCCCCTGTAATTGCAGGGTGCTGCCTCTGAAATCTGAGCTTGCCGTGAACATGGATTGAGTTTATCATAAAAGAGACTGCAATTGTGTCTTTCATTTATTGAAGAATAGGTAAGTTTACCAGAGTTCTCTTTACTCCTGAAATGTAAAAGGACAGTGATCTGTACTTGCTCTTGGGGTAATTACTAGCTGTTATATCCACCACAGGAAGCACTCTATTTCTTAACAGTGCCTTCTCTGCAATATTCAGCAGAATAACAGCTTGGAAAACAAAGCCAGTATTGTGTAGGTGTACAAACTTGCACAACTACATGCAACTATTTTTGTTTATGAAGTTAGATGGGAGTTCAGGTACTGGGCCTGACTCTGGCAGTACCCCTCTGACATGTCCCAAGTAGCTCCAGTTGGGATGCAAGCTGGCTACAAAGAATCAGTTGTGAAGACCTGATAGAATCCCTCAAACTTTATGTCAGGATACTATATAGCAAGAATTATAGCAGGTATACTTTAAGACAGGTATCTGGTCTATTAGTCCCAAGAGTCAAGAAGAGTGCTTGGAAAATAGGAAGTTGCTGTTAAATCATGGACAGCCATGTACACAGTCCTTCTGAACAGCAACAATATTTCCTCTGGATTCCAAAGTTTTTACATACAAAGAAACCGAACTTCTCTAATAGCTAGTGAGTCCGATCTCTTCTGGACGGACTAAGACAAGGGCTGTGGTTGTGTTCTGGGCACACCGTCCTTCATACTCCCATGGGAAGACCAAACCGCATTCTTCCAAATGAACCACAGCAGAAGACCATAAAGAAAATTATCAAATTCCCAAACTAATTAATTACAGCAGTACTTAATCATACAAAGTGCTTCTGTGTTAAGCTACTCAAAGCATTAATTACTTAATCCCTACAATGTCTTTGCGAATATATTCTTTTTACTATTATTTCACAAGAGAAGAGATGGATGCTTGGAGAGGCCATATATTTCCAAGAATTCCAGAGTCAAATCCTGTAGCCTCTTGATGCAAAACAGGTGCTAGGGAACCAGTGGCCAATTGGGGGACCCTGCTCCTGCCTCCTGGGTGACTGGATGAATTCAGTACAGAAATAAGACAAAGATTTCTGAGACAAATGCAGAAGAATATTACAGACTTTCCAGCTACTAGAAGGAGCTCAGTGATTTTCTTATGATCCAGAGCTCTACAGCTCCTCGGACTAAAGGTTCCATGAAGGGCAGCACAGAAAACAAGTCTCACGTCACTGGCTTTTAAGATAGAAATGTTGAAAACCCACTGAATGAGGTAAATTAATGGCTTATTACATTATACTTTGTGTGCTGATAACAGTAAGAACTTAATCTTTTTCCTACCATTTAACTTCCTAGTATTCAAAAACTACTAAATGAATAGGTATGCTTCTACATTTCATAACACACAGCTCATTTCTGACTTCTCACATTGAACATGAATGGTTTTTTCTGCTTAGCTCAAGACAGCAGGATTACCTTGTTTGATGGGGTTTTCCCTAAGCATCGGCTTAAACAACAAACACATCTGGGCCTAGCATAGCCTTCTTGAATTCGGTGACACAGACAATCTCATAAAACTTCCAGGTTTCAACCCTTAGTGATGACTCCAGTGTGACTGCGAAGCATGCGGTGCACAACGTAGTCTCTGAATTTGAGCTGCAGTGACAACATGTGCAATACAGCCAACAGGGCGGGAAAAGAAATGTTACATACAGCCATTTCAATCACACACTTTACAGCGCAGAGTTCTGACAAATGTTTTGTTATTCCTACATTTTAATAATTGCCTTTGCATTCCTTCAAAGAAGAATTGTAGTCATAATCTGTTCAGCTTTAAGGAGTTCAAGAGGAAAGAATACAGGCTAAGTGCACGTAAGTATACAGGCCCTTAATAACGTGCTTGCTCTATATAACATGCTTTAACTTGTGGTCATCCCTGAACTGGTCAGGCAGTTGGACTAGATGATCATTGTATGGCCCTTCCAACTGAAATAATCTATTCTATTCTATTCTATTCTATTCTATTCTATTCTATTCTATTCTATTCTATTCTATTCTATTCTATTCTATTCTAATTCTATTCTATTCTACTATGTTCCATCCCAAAGTGCTGGTCACAGACCCCAGGGCAGGCAGGGTGGTGCCCTGGTCCAGCTGGAGGGGCTGGGTATCTGCAGCAGCAATGCAAGAGCTCTGGGCTAACAGGATTTGAGAAGGAAACTTTTTCCCCCTATAGAGCCCCATCACAGAGCACACCTTCCTGCATTAATAATGAAAGGGAAACAAATCTGAACCTTGCAGACTCTTAGCCATCTTTTAGCCAAAAGAGCACTGACAGCAGCAGTAGCCTCTGCTCATACTTCTCTCACCAGGAGGGTTAGTGGGGCCACCCTTCCCAGTGAGGTGGTAGCACAAGCCTTACTGGGCTCAGAAAATTATCTTCTTCTGAAAATAATAAAATTGATCGATTTCTCTCTATTACAATGGCATTTTTCAGGAACTGGATTCATCTTACATAGACCACCAGCAATAAGATTATTTTCAGCCAGTACCAAGCTAAATATATATATATATTTCTAACTGAAAACAACTTCAGGTGTGTCACAGAAGACTGAGTCCAAGCCAAATTAGAACTGTGGATTAAAAAGACATTTTCAGAAGGTGTGTGTGTAAAAGGCTCAAAGATACTTCTCAGCTCAGGAAACAGTACTTGCATTTCGGTTGCTTTTTTCCTTTGCAGATAGATTGTTCAAAGGAAGCCAAACCACACATTCACTGAGAACAAGCACATGGAGCACCCAATAGGGTTCTTCGTCAGTTGCAGTGCTTTAGGCATACTCAACATCAACAGCTGCCACATATTTTCCTGAACTACTATTTTCACTGTTTCTATGCCCACCATTTTTGTGAGGTATGTCTTTAAACCAATCTGTTAATATATTGTAATTAGTGTGCCTTTTTTTGCCATACCTGTGTGGGGAGAGATTTTTTTATCCTTTATCCAGTCTGGAAGCACTCACAGGACAGCAACTGAAGAAGCAGCTGAACAGTAGATGTGAATATTATTGCTGTAATATTTTCAATTTAAAGCTTCTATAAAACAGTTTGTTAGGGATGGGCATGAGGGAGTGGAACATTATAGGAATTTCTGTAATGTAGTACCTCAGAGCGATGAGCAGTAGAGCACATCTTCAAGCACTTGTCTCCAAATCAATGCTTCCTTGCTTGTAAGGTAGAGGCAGGGAATGTTTTATTCACATTATTTCAGAAATGGCTAAATGCAACTTAAATGACAAAACTTTTAGAATATGTACTTTACTTCATCTTTTAACCTGCTAGAATCTCATAGGATTTACACATTACAGAAAAAGGGATCTTCAGCTCCTGAAATAGTAAGGTGTAGTCACAGAATCATAGAATCATAGGTTGGAAAAGACCTCTGAAATCATCAAGTCCAACCATCCACCCAACATCACCATGCCTGCTAAACCATATCCTGAAGTGCCACATCCACACATTTTTTGAACACCTCCAGGAATGGGGACTCAACCACCTCCCTGGGCAGCCTGGTCCAATGCCTGACCACTCTTTCAGTAAAGAAATTTTTCCTAATATCCAATCTAAACTTCCCCTGATGCAACCTGAGGCCATTGCCTCCCGTCCTGTCACTAGTTACTTGGGAGAAGAGACCAACACCCGCCTCATTACAACCTCCTTTCAGGTAGCTGTAGAGAGCAAGAAGGTCCCCCCTCAGCCTTCTCTTCTCCAGACTAATCAGCCACAGCTCCCTCAGCTGCTCCTCATAAGACTTGTTCTCTAGACCTCTCACCAGCCTCATTGCCCTTCTCTGGACATGGTCCAGCACCTCAGTGTCCTTCTTGTAGTGAGGGGCCCAAAACTGAACACAGTACTCCAGATGCATCCTCACCAGTGCTGAGTACAGGAGCACGATCACCTCCCTACTCCTGCAGTATTATATTCTAAACTTTGCTGTAATTACAGTAAATGAAAAACCCTTCTCAATCTCAAACATTTCAGCCAGTTGAAAGTGGGTCATGGGGTGGGGGGACATCCTACACAATCAGCATCAATTTTATGGGGGTGAAGGGGCATCAGTAACACTCTTTAGAATAATTCAAATCTTAGAGTAATATCCCTCTGCACAGAGGCAACATAGACTTGATGAAATCTTATAATTCTATAGAAAGCTATTTGTGGCATACGCCAGTGAAAGAGGTCTTTGTCTGCTGGCTTTATTTGCTCATGACAACGAGAACAAAACACCAAAACCGACAAATATAAATTTTCAGTGGTCTTTATTAAGACATAAATATTTGCATATCAAGGACAAAACTGAAAGGTTTTCATCTACATTTCCCAGAGGAAAAAGAAAGGAAGAGGCAGTACTTAAGACTGTTTTGGACGTAGAACTCTACTCTCCGTAGCTGTTGCCATCTACTAGCTCTTATGCCCATGCCACTAGTTGCATGACATTTGGTAAGTTTGCTTATGTCTTGATTTAGTCCAAACTAGTTCTGCAGGGGATAAAAAACAGGAGACCTGTTAGGAAAAAAATAGTAATTATAAACTTTTAGATATTGAAGATCAGACTGATTTTCTTCAGAAAGAATACTCACTAGGCTGAAGAAAGCCTTCACTTGTTTTCTAAATAATAAAGGTATTGGATAGGGTGAATTTTGCATCTTGACTATATTAAAAGTGGGAACAGTTTTTTACTGTACGTTCTAATGAGAAGAAGAAAACTGTGGTGTTCTATTGGCACGCAAAGAAAGTGTATCTGAAGTAGCACCATATTATGTAGAACATAAAATTAAGTGCAGCACAATCATGCTGTCCCTCACCAGTACTGATAAACATGAAGTGTTTTCACAAATGGAACAGTAGCATCCATTATGTTGTCTCAGAATACGTATGCTTCATAATTAACATTATTAGAAGAGGAAAACTCTGTTCTGTAAAAGCAGCGCAGTTAAGTGACATTCATAATACCTACCATGCAGTCCATTAACCTCAGCAATTTTAAGTAGCGTCATAGTCATCCATGGCATTTCAGATTTCTCACAGCTTCAAATCTGTGGGCAGCTTCACAAGCATTTTGCAAAGTTTCTCATGACTAGGACATCTGTAAAATTCGCTCTAGACCTTTCTTCAATTCATCTCTTGCTATGCACTCAGTAATTCACATCTCTGAATAAGGATAAAGGTGCATCCTTAAAACAATGCTTTATTGAACACAGTATCTTTTAAAAAAAAAACATTGACAATTTTAGGTGCTGTAAGATATTAAAAGCATACTGTTTGTTAATCTTATCTTTTTTCCCATTTCGAGTTTTTGATGAGCTGTGTTCCCGGTTGAGTCTCATTGTGAGAAGCCAAAACTATCAGACATCAGTCTTCTGACTTTTACCAACTAATCCACCATTTAACATAGGGTCTTCAAAGGTTTTAGCAACTTCACTATTTAGGTGAAAAAAATGTATATATTTTATAGTCATATGGAGCAGTGCAACACTGCCTGATGTGTTGCTTAGAGACAACAGCTCAAAGCAGAACCCCAAAATATTCAAGAAATGACAGTATTGTGTGAGTATTAGTGGCTAGTATTTTAATGTTCCTGTTTTATATTTTGTAAAAGTGATTTTCAATCCAGAAGACAGCACAGAGAATCCTCTTCTCCTTAGGTAAACAGCCATTGAAAGTTATGTCTTTTGGTTTTTAATTTCCACTTAGTTGTTCTCAAGTTTGGCCTCTCTCCTGAGGTACATTTTGCCGAAAATTTTTGTTACTCAATAAATGTGAAAGAAAGAGTATTAAATACTGCTTCACTGTCAAATTTTCTTCCTGGATATGTACTCAGGAAATACCAAAGGGTAGAACTGGGATGCCTAATTTTGGCACAGTGTTTTTTGTTAATTTCTTTAATCCACAGAAGGAAGAAATTGGTGCATCTTTGTCAGTCCTGATCTCATGAAACTGGTATTCTTTTCCTGCAAGCAACTGATTCAGATTTCATCATCAAAATTGAAGCAGAACTGCTATAACAATAACACCTTTAAGTTACCTGTCTTACAATGTACTCATAGTCCTGCCTCCTTGACATAAATACTTTCATATTTCTGACACAGGTATGTGAGAGGGCCCTGTCTGAAGACACATATGATGATGATGATGATAAAGGAATTCAGAGGTCACCCGGCACAGAAGAGGATGTCTTCTCTTCCTATCTGGCTGGCAGTGCTAAATAGTGTTGTACTACATAACTCAATGTAATACAATATGAAAAAGACATTTAGATCCTCAGAGCATGCTAGTGTCTAAGAAAGAAATTCAAAATACACTGGATCTTATACCCCAGGGCATACACCCAGATTACATTAGAGGAGAAGAGGCAATATATGCCCTCTCTCAGAAGTAAAGTCCTACCTACCCAACTTGCTACTGACCTTGTGTTTGGCAGACTCTAGATACAGAGCCTCCAAACAGCCTGTGAGTGGACAGCTTTAACTGGTCTGAATTATCCATAAAAGGCCCCGTGTCTGAGCTGGTTCAGGGTTTGGAGTCTAAGGGTCAGGCTGCGGATTCCGGAATTTTTAAGGAATACACGTGCTTGCAGTCTCATGAACAGGGAGGAAAAAAACCCCCAGATTTGTGATCTAAATACCACAAGGGATCTTGGTTGTATTACACAACTAAATCTGCTAAACTAAAAGCTAAATTTGCAATGGCTCGGTTGTATCAGGGTATAGTTTACGAACTCCTAGCAAATGCAAGCAGCAATCATACTGAATGGTTTAATGTGCTTCGTTACAATTATGCCGTGCCAAACCCCGCTACACCAGCTCAAAACTCATTCTGGCCTGGCAGCTTTCCTACTTTACACATTGGCTCTAGTTTAAGCCTGCTTTTTGACAGAGCGATGCCCTCAGGCTCCAGGGATGTCCGGAAAAGGGCTCTCTGGAAGCTGCTCAAGCCGCCGTGTCCCTGTCCACACGGCAGAGCCCGTGGAGCCCCGCAGAAGGCACAGGGGCTCATGGAGCCCCGCGGAACTCCAGGGAGACAGCTGTGGCACCCACCTCCGCTCCCTGCAGCTCCCACAGACGCCTCAGCTCCGGTCCCACAGCCCACGGGGATGCTCTGAGTCACAACTCGTAATGGAAAACCTTGTCTGCAAGAGGCCTCCTTCTTTGCCAGCAATGGGAGATGCTACTCTGACTAGGGGCAAGAAAAGCCAGAATGTGGCTTTCATCGCAGGAATGATGCTGTAGGCAATGTCCCGCACCCTCAGTCAGCTCCATGTTTGATTTCAACTTGTCCAAATGGGGGGGGGAGGAAATTTCATATGTGCTTGACATGCAAGAGATGACACTTCAAATTAAAGGCAAATAATACATAGAGAAATCTGTTTTTGCATTTTTTAACATATACCAGTGCTGTCTACAAGTCACTTCTTTTTTTCCCAAAGAGAACTGTAAACCCACTAAACACTAAGAATATGTTTGATAAAACAGAATATCCAGATTTGTACAATACACTTTCTAAAGGTCGTTTTCTGTAATGTTACACTGATCGCCACCTGATCAAATTGCCTACTTCACCGAATTTAATGAGAGACTGAAAATTCTCAATGGTAATTGGGACAGCCGATTCTTTAAAGAGAGAAAGTGAGTGGGTAGCTAGTTGAAGCACAGAAGAATGCTTATTAGTGTGGAGGTGGAAGAAGTCCTTACTGAGAAAAACAATTAAAGACTATTTTATTTGGAAAACACTGAGTTTTTATTTGTGCTATTTCACTGGAGTCCTGGATAGAGTATCAATTCCGTAACAGGTGGAAAAAAAATAGGGGGGGGGGGGG
>Ga0065711_1028442_pt1 | contig 41176 bp, 23 predicted proteins | sample Hoacrofraction12_FD_59098 | JGI IMG/M metagenome (GOLD analysis project Ga0065711, IMG submission 59098) | Hoatzin crop microbial communities from Cojedes, Venezuela - Epithelial fraction 12 v2 (version 2) | ecosystem: Host-associated > Birds > Digestive system > Esophagus > Crop | place...
CCTCTCAGCCTTCTCTTCTTCAGGCTGAACAAGCCCAGCTCCCTCAGCCTCTCCTCATAGGGGAGATGCTCCAGTCCCCTCACCATCCTTGTAGCCCTCCGCTGGACTCTCTCCAGCAGCTCTTCATCTTTCTTGAACTGGGGAGACCAGAACTGGACACAGTACTTCAGATGAGGCCTCACTAGGGCAGTGTAGAGGGGAAGGAGAACCTCCCTCGACCTGCTGGCCACACTCCTCTTGATGCACCCCAGGATCTCATTGGCTTTCTTGGCAGCCAGGGCTCACTGCTGGCTCATGGTTAACCTGTCGTCCACCAGGACACCCAGCTCCCTCTCCACAGAGCTGCTCTCCAGCAGGTCCACCCCAAGCCTATACTGATGCATGGGGTTGTTCCTCCCCAGGTGCAGGATCCTGCATTTGCCTTTGTTGAACCTCATCAGGTTCCTCTCTCCCCAACTTTCCAGCCTATCCAGGTCACGCTGAATGGCAGCACAGCCTTCCGGTGTGTCTACCACTCCTCCCAGTTTGGTGTCATCAGCAAACTTGCTGAGGGTACACTCTAAGTCTTCATCCAGGTCGTTGATGAAGAAGTTAAACAAGACTGGGCCCAGTACTGACCCCTGAGGGACACCACTAGTTACAGGCCTCCAACAAGACTCAGCGCCGCTGATGACAACCCTCTGAGTTCTGCCATTCAGCCAGTTCTCAATCCACTTCACTGACCACTTATCCAGCCCACACTTCACTGAATTACTACCAAGGTTCACTGAAATTTCTTTATTCTAAACATTTTAAGTGCTTTGGAAACCAGTCTAAAGTAGCTAGCATTTTGAACTAAATGGAGTTTAACAGCAAGTGTTCACACTGCCTTTTGATTTGACAGACGTTACGATACCCATTAGAGGGGAGACTGATCTTAAGTTCTTTAAGACTGATGTGATGATGTGGGAGTAGTTGCTGTTCAAATACATCTATTCAAGATTTTGGTGTAGGGTTACCACGAAGTAAAGTCATAAATTTCAGCTCCTAACACCTGTTTTACACTGTTTCCATGTCAATAATCTCACACAGGATATGTATCCACTTAAAAATGCATAGCCAGAAAAATTAAGTCTATGCAGATCTTCAAAGAGATGATTGTTTTAAAGCCAAGACCTTAAAAAAAAGCAAAATAATCAGAAAAAAAACCCAAAACAAAACCAGATCTTGTAACCTGTTACATGCATCCAAATGAATTTCTGTATTAACTGTGGTGCATTTTCCACTTGGAGGTAGTCAGGTAGGTTTATGCCACTGGGATAAAGAAAAAAACGTACATTGTCGGAGATCTATAATTTACTGCCAGCTTCTCTGTGTGGCAATGAGATCTGCTGATGGCTGAAAGCAATAAGCACATCATGTGGGAGCTGGCAAAATTACCCAAATAAATATAAGAAAACAAGAATTTAAATAGAAGTTCTATCTAACGTCAAATTTCCTCTGATTCTCATGTTTTCATTCGCAAAGCATTTTAAAGGGAGGTTTTGTTTTCACAAGCTGGACAGCTTCAACGTGCAGACAGAGAGGGAGTGCTCTGTTGCCTTCTACTGTACAGCACAGTACTTGGTGAATTTTCGTGGAAGAAGTGCAATGAGGAATTAGCCCCTTCCATTCCTAGGGGAGCCCAAAACCCACCTTGTCACTAGACTTCATCCAGAATACTTGGTACCTTCTGAAGAAAACTAAATCTGTAACACAAAAAGCTAGTGTAAACTTCACAGTTTGCTTTGCAAAACAATTTAGATATTGCACATAGTTTACATTTTTCAAGAGATATTCTCTTTGTGAATCCCTTAGGATTAAAGGTAAATTTTAAACTATCCCACTACAAAATCTCAACTTGTTTATGATTTAACAGTGAAGTGTAAACCTAACATTGAGAGCTCATTTGGCCTTAATGGTCTCTCTGGTGACAGTGGTTTAATGCATGAAAGGATACTGAGACAGTTGAAGTCTGCACTTTAAGCCATGAAAATCTAACAAGGCAGTTTTGAGTGTGTGTGCAGGACTGGAATGAGAGCCTTTCAGCTCGATCCATCTGTTTCTGCCGCATCCTCCTCCCTGGCTCCAACAGGCACAACTGTGCCCTCTCCCCCATCTCCTCTCACCCATTCAGAGCACCCCTGCAAAGAGTGCTTTTCTAGGCCATGAACTTGGTATCTCACCTTGCAATCTATCTGTGCTGCTTCTTCTGACAAAGCAACCAGTCTTGGCTACTTCTTTTCTCTTCCAAGGTACCCCGTATTCTGCTCCACCTCATTGAGTGATTTTTCTCAACACCACCGAGAGACTGATAGGCTCATGGTGCCAGTTTGCATCGCATACTTGTGGAATTTCAAGTTACTAGATTTTTACATATGGAAGGTTACCCAGAAGGTAGCACCTTATAAATTGTTTCAGTAACTGCATTCAGATTATTTCTTAAAACTTCTCTTGCTGTGATTACTACCAAAAGTCATGGTTACTGTGCTAAGTCTATTGCTTATTGCATTGACTAACGTGGTCTTTTGGTTTTTGTCTATACTTAACTGCTGGTTGTCCTTCTGTGTACTTGGTTATACAGTCTCTGAGGCAGGCTTTTTTATTTAGCTCTAAAGCTTCCAGAACAATGTATGTATACTCCATGATGGGCAGTAGATTAATGCAACACAGCAAAATGTTTTCAACCAACATCGCATGCTGTGTTATAGGTGTTGATGTAAAAAAGCAGCATGATCCTCCTAGGAAGCTTTTTGAAAAGTCAAGCTTTGATATTTTTTGGTAATACTTCTCTTTGCAATACTAGAGAGCAAAACTAAAACACTTCATTTTCCACAGCAGGTATTTCAAGAAAAGAAGAAAATAAGAATTAAGGGAATCACTCCATGCACAGAAAACAACCCAATAAATAAAATTAAACAAGAAAAAATTGCTACATTAACTGCTTACAGATTTACCAGGTGTTGGATGTCATGGCTGTGATTCAGCTCACAACTGTCTCATGCTTGGTTTTCAGTAGAAGGCGACCATCTGTCTGTATAGAAGTACCTAACTGTTTTTTTTTTCTTTACAAGGGAGGCGGGTTTCCACTCCAAGATTCAAATTCACTGAACTTTGCAAGCTACACCACGTAGTTCCATTATTACGCTTTCAGGTTCCATTTTTTTATGCCTAGTGTATTAGGAAAAAAGCCCTCCAACTTTCTGATGAATAAGGAGAGCCATTGGGGATAACTGGAGGCCTAAAAACTAGACTACACTCCATTATTTTCTGAATCCTTACATTTAATTAAAGAGCACCATATGCCATCAAAAGTGTTGTTGGCTGGGTAACATCCCTTCTAACAGATGTGATTACAGACAAAGGGTAAATATTATGCAGGAAGACATAATAGTAGTGCAGCCTATTGGGAAAGGAGAAACCTACTAATACGAAAGCTACTCTAAGCAGCAGTCTACCATTTGGCAAGATTATAGGCTTGCTCTGGAAAATCCTGACCTTTCAGCCTTGCATAGAAAAGCTCACAAGCTACCCAAGATTTATACCTTAGACTTATCTTGAAAATACGCATTGTTGCCCTCCAAAGCACATAAACACATTGTGGGCTTTATATTTTATCTCAGAATGAGGCTGGGCAGTACAATTGTACAATTTTAGTGCAAAATGACCTGTATCAGATACTTCCAGTCCACTCACTCACCCTTGCAACACAGACTCCTGCCCAGTGGACTCCTGTACCCACTAGCAATGAGAAAGCCCTTGCTAGGAGCCAGCTCCTGTGCCAGGAACAGGCAGAAAAAGTTGCACCAGGCAGTCACCAGCTGCTTCAGAGCAGCCCACAACCCAGCAGCACGTGAGAGGGCACTGGGGCTTTTCCTTACTCCACTGGGCATAGCACAAAACCTGCTATCTTACCACCAGGTGAGCCATTCCTCCAGCTCCTGGTAATTCCTTCCTTTCACAGTGCCAGACTGGGAGCAGGCCATAGCCAAACTACTTAACTGAAAAACAAGAGGATGAGAAAATAGTAGAAGGAAAGTGAAAGAAAATAAGAAAAAGGTGAATGGGAAAGAAATGAGAAAGAAAGCACACTGGAAAATTATTTAAAAGCTGCTTGAGCTTTAACATTTAACAGGTGAACTGGACAGTGAGTGCTGTTGTGTGCATGTGCTAATGGAAAGCAGGAAAGACATGTAGAGATGCTTTAATTCCTTGCTTACTTATTTTTATTTCTAGAATACGTAGACTATAAAAAAATATTTTTCACTCATTTGTATGATCTATGCAGTTTACTATCAAGAACAAAACAACTTTATAAGCACCTTAGTTACTGTAAGATAAAATAACTATTAACTGAATCAATATAGGTGAAAATAGACTTCAGCCACAGGATTCAGAGACTGTCAGCTGCAACTGCCAGGATGTCATATTTGCTGAGCATAATTATTCTTTCCTGCTGGCATGGAAACATGTTTTCAGCTGCTTTTGGCTGCAGTCAGTTAGGGCCCTGGCCAATTAAGGCAATAGAAAATCACCCATTAATGTCACTGGGCTAGCTAACATATTCAGAAAATGGTTGTAGTTCAGCTAGTATACATGTTTGACAAGAAATTAAGCTGAAAGAGGATGTCAAAAACGCATCTGTTTGAAGATTTGAGTGGAAAAAAGCTACTAACTTTTTGTCAAGAAAACTGATGCTCCACCATTTTGAGTGATGTCATTGCAGAGTTTTCAACCCTGAGAGCAGGTCCTTCCTCAACAACACTATTATTCAGGAATAAGCTGTAAGAAATCTTTTTATCTCTCTCTCTCTGAAAAGATGACTACCCTCATGTAGAGGAAGAAGCTACCGATGCAGCACGTCTTGAGGTTAGTAAGCCTTTGATACAGTCCCATTTCTGTTCTCATAAAAAAACTTGAAAGAAACCTGATAAGGTAGATGCTCATTAACATGTCAGCCTATCTGTGTCAAATGAGAAGGTCGTTCAAGTCAGGTCACATAGTCTCTCCCAAGACCAGTCTATTTCATATCTTTATCAATGGCTTAGGTGATGGGTTAGCCTGTAGGTCATCCCAAGATGGTAAGATGAGCATTTAAAATGAATTTTAACAATTGGAGGAACAGCCTGAAAACTATAAAATTCGAAATTCAAAGGTCCATGCTAGAAGAAAAATTCAAAGGCACACATACAAAATTGGGAACAGTCAGGTTATGTTCCAGCAATGAGGGGGGGCGGTGGGAGGGGGGGTGTTGTGGCTCAAAATCTGAAAGGGAAGAGATATTGTTGTAAAAAAGGATCTATAGAAAGTCATCAGTACCACTTTCCTTCCCTCAGTTACTGGGGTAGTGACAATATGCTTGGCTCTTCTTCCATACTTTCCCACCTGTTATTTTCTCTCTGACGCATTTTGTAGGCTCACCTGTATGAGTTCTCCCCCAGACAAAAATTCTCCAGTTGTTCCTCTCCATAGGAACTCTTCTAGAGGTCCTCCTTCTTCAAGGGTCATAGGGAAACCCAGACCTACCAATCCCCACAAGACTTGTCCCAGGAATTTATACAAGTCTGGCTTTCTGTAAGACTCCCATCACTTCCTTTGGCTGTCTCCTACTTGACCTCTTCTTGAAGATGCTGTCTTTCTTCCATTTTGCATAGGAAGATCCCAGTTACCAAGACATATCCTCTTTCTGAGCCTGCAAGACCTCCTTTTGTGAAGACAGAGCCACCCTCTTGTTGCCCCATGGCTTACTTCCCAGACTTTTTAAGGCCCACTAGCACTTCCTTAGTATTCAAGCCACTTCCCTCTTGCAGGGTCCCTCTTGATCCCTCTTGTAGGATCAACATACATGTTCTCCTCCTTAGCCATTTTTCTACTACCAGGCTTGCTCTTTTTGACAGCCAACACTTGGCAGATGTGGCAGGAACACATAAATGAACAGTTCTGGTCAGGCTAAGGCCTACGTGAGCAAAAACCATTGCAAGACAGCGAAATTTTTTATACTCTGGAGAGAACTTGAGGTCTCCAGTTGGAGTTTGAGCAGCTCATTCTCAGAAAGGTATAGAAAGGCTGGGCATAACTCAGAGAAGAATAGCCACAATTATAAAGTTTCCAAAAATTAGGTATACAAATAGACAAAAAAAACCCCAAACTTTCTCTACAACCAGAATGAAATTATGCATAAAGCAGACTGCAAAGTTACAGAGTGTGTCAGAAAAGGATGGCAACTATCTGTTGTTGGAAGACAGAACAGTAAATCTGTTAATCAGCAGCAAGGGACTTTTAGGCTAGATAGCAGGGAAGTCTCAGCATACCTCTCATTACATGGTACCTTGGGAATGCAACACCTCGGGAGGTTACTGGAACGTCTGTCTCAGAGGGTTTTAAGGATAGGTTATTTTGACATGTTCAAGAAATACAGGTGCTCCTGCCCCTGTTTCAGAGGAGGAGCATTGGTTAGATAGCTTCCTGAAAACTTTTCCAGTGCTGTTTCTTTGATTTCTTAATATAACTCTTAAACACTTGCAACAGTACTTAGGATGAGAATTACAGCTGTCCAGAGATTGTACCTAAGTGATCATCAAAGCGCAGTGACAGTGAGTGACAAAGGCCATAAGGCCTTGGGGGATGGAGGGGGAGGGAAGAAATGTTTTTAGGCAGAGAAAAATAATAATTCACCAAGTAATAAGAGCAGACCTCCAAACGGTTACCAGAGAAACTGAATGTTCATCTTAGCCTCCCTTCAGCAGTCACTGGCATAAAATGGTCGATGCCATAGAGGAAGGAGCCCTTCCTCTTCACGCCAGCACAAAATGAATTCATATATAGAGAAGAGTATTTCATATTCACTGAGAAAACAAGCCAGCAAGAAGGTCGTAGTATCAGTTTTCAAGTGTGTTTTAAAACAAACTTAACTTTTCTGAGTTAAAATTTCCTATAAGGTACACTTCTTGTCTGAAAGTTTCTCAATACACTGTGAACTTTTACAAAGGTACAGCAAATTACTTCAATTAAGTCTTTTTTTAGCCTGGTGATGTTAACGTGGTTTTGTTAAATACAACCAACAGTGACAGAAGACTTGGCATTTAGGTACATTTACCCGAATTGTACCGGAATATTGTTAATATCTGAGATAGAGTAGTCGATCTGCAGCATTATTAATATCACTTCTCCCAGTAATGTCAAATTATGTCTACAGCAGTAAGCTGAGCATTTAAGATTTGCTTTAGCAATTAACTCCCTGTAATTTTGGCTACTAGTGTTTAAACTTAGTTTTCTTACTCCCAGCAAGCAGAGTTATCTTAATGGAAGTAGCATAGGTGCTTCTTGCCCTCTTTTACCACAGTAGGTTACAGGAGCCATTCTTTTGCCCCTTTCCACTTCAGCTGGCAGTGGACACATCCAGCCTACATTATGACTTAGAGAAGTGAAATAGGGAGAGGAATGTCTCTTTATTTCTGAGAAACATGACTGTTCAGTAATGAAGCAATAGGATGACATTTCTTTGCTTTTCCAACTTCTCAGTACCCAACAGTGTCATTAACACAAGTTCTCTCAGGCCTGAGCCACCAAGACTTCTTCTACTCCATCTCCCTGGATTGTCTTCTGTCTGCTGCTTTTGCTTCTTCCTCACTCAGACAGACACGCCCATTAAACTACAGCCATTGCCTTCTCTCATGTCCAGAACCCAGAGAAAGCCCCTGCTATCTTCTGTCAATGTGCCTTCCCACCTTTTCCAAACTGATCTGTGGTATAGAAGATGTTTTTTGTTCTTTGGATATGACCAAATAAAGGTACACTAAATTACCCTGCCACCCTGATTAAATGAGGTTCATCCCTGCCTCCAGCCAGCTCCAGGGAAATCTGCCAGCTGCAGGCGTCCTGTGTGTCCCCACCGAGGGAACCTCAGGAAGTGCTTAGAAGATAAAGAAGCTGTTTTCTTACTATGAATTTGTTAAGACAATGTAAAAATCCTTTTTGTGATTTTGTGGCTGTAAAATAGGAATCGCTCATCCCAGCATTCCCAGGAGGTGCTGAAGTCCCCAGCACATCTAAGAGAGGGAATCTATTAGGGCTTTGCACAGCGCTTGGGGACCCTTAGATAGAAAGCCCTATTACAACTTCAAATGTTGGTATTGTGACTCTCTGCCAAATGCACAAATAAGCACTACTGAAAGATGGAACACATCTCTGTAATGTGGTTGATTGTAACCCATTATCTGAGTATCCCTGAGTGCACTGTGCTTCTGCAATCCACTGATTGAAGAAGAGTGCTAGATAATAAATGCTGTTGGAAGCCATTGAAAAATCAGCAGGTTGCTGTCACACAACTAACTATAAGTGAAAACAGATAATGCTACCAAGATAAAAACAGCAGGAATGGAAGAAACAGTGTGTGGGAGAGATCCGTATTGGTGATGGGGGAAGAAAATGAATCAGAAAACTTAAAAACGTGTATTTTTGCTAATTTCTCTCTAGCCTTTCAATCTACCAGAGAAGAAGCATGATGCAATGATAATTATAGATGATTGTAGCTCTGCAGATGCCATGTTGTTTCTGTTTTTGTAAACAATAAAACTGCCGAGACACTGAAGACCGATTAATTATAGTCTTCAGATCCATGCATGCACAGACACATGCACAAAAATATGGCACCAGGTAGAGTAGGCTATGCATTCATAGCTGCTCTCTGATTGCTACCCAGGCATATGCTCACCAGGAGAGTGATTAGCCACTGCATGCTGACAGGGTAGGTAAAATGGTGCCTGGGGGCACATACCCACCGAGTAGCCAGAGTGCTGCTCTGCATTCACACCCTCTTCAATCCATGTGAGCTAAAGTTTGCGTGATAGCACACTGTGAGTTAGAGTCCTTGGTGCATTTGGCACATTACACGTATCCGCAGATCTTCCTGCCCATCCTTTGTGTTTGATCTTCTTGACATTTGTGGCTTCTGTCCCTCCAAGGAGTCAAAGCACTCAAGGTACTTTTAAAATAAAGATCAGCTATATCTACAAGGGAAGCCTCTGGTCAAGCCACTGCAGAGAAGTTAAACAAATTCCTTTTGTAAGTATCTACTCTGGAAAAAACTGGGGAGACTCCCATGATGGAACTCCTTGGTGCAGAATAAGGTGGCAGCAAACATCTGAAATTTTAAGTGTCTGTAGAAGAAGTTACAGAACAAACAATGAAAATGAATGCTAACCCATCGTCGCTATTCCCTGAGAACTTCTAAGAGAAATCAAGGATGAAATAGGTGAGGTACTAACAGTGGTGAGTAACTGGTTAAAACTGCCTTGGTATCTCAGGGCTTGATGGTGCAAAAAAAAGACACTGAGTTTTAAGAGCGACCTTGGGAACTCCAAGGTGAAAGAACTGGAAAAGCTGATGTCTGTATTAGGCAAATTAGTAGAATCACTAGTAAAGGAATAAAAGGATAGGATTACTCAATTCCTGGATAAATACAACCTGATTTGGAAGAGCCAGCATGGCTTCTGCAAAGGGACATATTCTCTTACAAACTTCTGAAGTGGCCAAACAACTGTTGTAAGAACAGGTTTTGTGTTTCTGCTTGACCTGCAAGTCAGTGTCTCTCAGCATCTGGCTTGGCAAGAGTAAAAGGTCATGAAGCGAATGAAAATAGGGGTGGACCGCAAATTTTAGTCAAACGATTATTTTATGGAAATTGCCAGTTGCAATTCAACGGAAGGTTTTTACAATAGGTTCTAAAGCCCTGTAGGTTCAGTGGCTGGTCCACACAAAATGCCTCACCATTTTATCACAAATGAATGCTCATACCTCCATTAGATTATTGCTTAGTTCTAGTCTAAAATTAACATTTAAAAGAGGAAAAAAGAGCATTTATGACCTTCAGATGTTACAAGATAAGAAAACTATGTCCTCGTCATCCCCTAGTCCTGAGTCATTAAGAAATTTATTGCAATCTAAAGCAAAAGAGATCTCATTTCCCCTCACTTTTATCCTTCAGGATCAACTATTCCATCAATGTCTTGAAGTACCTGTGCAAATCAGCTAAATAGTCTTGCCCTCCATTACAGATATATTTGCTATTGTATTGATCAAGTCTTACAGGGCCTGTCAGCATTTTCTGTATAAATTCAGCCCACAACCTGAAAAGTCAGCAAACTGGAGCAACAGATCCTCAGAGTAGCTGTATCTTTTTCAAACAGGAAACATTCATCTCAATCATTTTCCCTCTATTTCATCAGTTCGCAGCTGCTTTGCCCTACTGCCACAGCTCTGCGTGGTTTAACATTTGTGCCTATAGGGCAGTTTTCTGATGAGGATGGAGTTTATTGACCTTATCACTTTAACGAGTAAAAGACCTCACACTGCACTCCTCATTCAGGGAAAAAACGCAGATGTTGCTCTCTTAAAACACTACATGAATCTCCCCAGGACAGAACATTCACAGTAACTATTATAAATCGTCGAGCAATGTAGGGTTAAAAATCCTTTCCTTGGTCCTACATAGCTGCATGTGTAAATTAGCATTTGTTGATGCCAGTGTCAAGGTTAAGCATAAGGTTTTCTGGATATATTACAGTATAAGGAAAAACATGAAGAGCCATCTGCCTTTCTTTTTTCTGAGGAGAGGAAAAAAAAAAAAGATCATTTCATGCCAGCAGATGGCTACAACTCATTACTGTGTAAATGTACAGTATGGAAAGTGGAACGACAAATTAATTAGCATTTGCCAGGAATGCATAACAGAGAATGATATGTGCTCATGCCATTTTATTTCGTGTCACATTAATTGAGTACTACATCATTGACAAAAGGCGTTAAACTGACCATAGCTTTCGCTAGCAGTAGTAGATAAGCTGAAAATTTCTCTCACAGAGATTTTCTTTCCTGACAGACACTGTGGCAGAGGAGGTAGCTGTGCACACACACAAACCCCTCCAGCAGTACTTACCAACTCACCGTACTGTTCATGTCACTGTAAGTTATTTTCACCCACAGCTGCGTTAGGCCTTAGCCCAATAAGTCTCTGATGGAAGCGTAGCTCGCCCCTGCTTAACCCGCAGCTCGCCTCCCCGGCGTTTGGCTGCGCAGAGGGGCCCCTTCTCCAGGGAAGCAATCCGTGCAGCAGGAGGGGGTCACCGTTCGCCTTGCTGCGAGGGAATCTCACAGGGAAAACCCGCACAAAATGTCTGCCACACCTTTAGTGAATGACTTTAAATGACATAGGTTACGAGCAACAGCAACACAGGCACTTTTAATGTGGATCGGAGTTTTCTACAGCTCTATCAACTTTGTGAAGACGTGGGCTTTTTTTCATGTCCAGTAAGGGCCTTGAAACTGAGATACTGCAAAACCCTCAGCTGTTCTGAAAAGCTGCTAAGGCATCACGGCTCAAGTCACTTCTATGGCACACAAGTGAGCACAAACAGCTAACGCATATTAAAAAGCACTCTGACTTGGAGGATGCCACGTTCTTTACTTTGCAGAGCTGTGCCTCAAATCTAATGCAGCTACACACCTGTGCACATACAGCCACAGAATAAAATGTGGCTTTTGCAGTAGTGCCACCCAGCACTACTGCAAAACATGTAGCTTGTGCCCAGGGGTAGAAGAAACCTGGGGTGCTGGGCAGCCTTCCTCACCATCCACGCTGCACCTGTCCCGGTCCGGCATCACTGCACCAGCTCAGCCCAGGCACATCTGGATTAGCCCAGGCTGGGATGAGGCTTCCCAAGGAGAGGTGCAGGCATCATATTAGACCTTCCTGGCTCTGAGGCATATCCAGTTCAGCCTCTTCAGCTAGCAGAGCATAATGTTAAATCTTGCCCCTGTAGCCTGCTTGCCATCCTCTTTTACTGCGAGGAAGTGGGAAGAGAGAAGATGCCTTGCAGTACAGCTATACGGCGACTCAAAATTGTCTGAGGTATGGTAGGGTAGCAATACTGGGGTATGGCAGTGAGGTTGCAAAGTAATATCACGAAATAATAGCTAACCAACAGGCAATAAATGACATAACACATTTGAAATCGGGACAGTTAAAAAAAATCAGCTTAGTTTTCACAACTGCTCTGGCCACTTATATGGAACTTTACATAGGGGTTTGAGGTTCAGTTACAAACTGGGGCACCACATGAATGTTGAATCTGTCCCAGTTTCTAGAAGCACATCTTGTCAAGCTTGTTGTTTTCTTTGTTGCCAGGTGAAAAATGACCTGTCGGTGAGCAAACACAAGTACAGCAAACTGCCATCATAGCCAGGGCCGTGGGTTATGGGTAAGGCAGAAAGACAGCACTGTGCTACCACCACACAACTATTCCCAGCTCAACCTTGCTCAGCCTTTCTGAGATATCGGGGCAGCACAGTTTCTCACTACTCACTTATCTACTCTGTCAAAATGTTACATCAATTACCTCTTTACTAATCAAGGAGAAAAGCACGCCAGGAGACAGCTGTGAGCTGTCCAAAAGATGGGATGGAAAGAGATTGGGTTTGTTTTGCAGTATTTATTTAAAGAGATAAAGATACCCTTCCATTTAATACGCTGCTGCTTGAAGTCTTGTGCAGAGAGCATTCATCATATGGTTTCTAATGACCTATGATCTTCTAACAGAAATGTGATTTAGCTGTAGGGAGGGGCCCTGTAGGACTGGGTTATGCCAGGTACAGGTGAAATAATCCCTGTGCTGGGACTGGTGAAGAGCAGCTGTTTACAGAGCAGTCATTGGGAACCAGTCTTATTAGATACAGGTGAACAGTGGGCACATCTAATGAGAAACTACATACACTAAAATGGGTATCAGAAATTAACCTATTTCCAAAATTTGTAGCAAAATTGCTTGATGGAAAAGAATAAATATTTATTAACTTAATAAAACATCCAATATACTAAATAAATTTGTATTTAACAGAAACACAAACAAGACATCTTGAAGAAACATTTACTGACTGTCTGTAGAGTCATATTTCCAGTCAAGGCCAAACATGACTTTGAACAAAATTCCCTGTCGGTTCAATGGGAAAGCCAGCCGCTATAAATAATCTTGCCCCGCAAGCAGCAGAAGTAGCAAAGCTTAGTTTTCTATGAGCTTCTGCCCTTTGCTACTAGACCCCTTGCCATTGCAAAAACTTCACTGTTGGACGCGTGGCCCTTGTGACACCATTGTGGGGTGAGTGGCTACACACGCTGGCGTGGTGTGGCTGGCGGGTACCGAGGCAGTGGCTGGTGTCCTGCTCCCAGACTGAACATGCAGGAGCCGAGCTCTGCTCTCCTTCCCCTCTGTTGGGGCCCCAACTGCAGTTTTGCTTCTGCTGAGCCACTAACTTTCACCGTACCGGGAAGTAACTTGCTTTGAGTTTTCTATGCCTCTTAACTGTTTTTGAAGTTGGCTGTGAGTTATTAGGGAGGTCAAACACTGTGATTCTGTAAACTTATTTTCTTGGAGGACAAAAAAAAAACCCAGTAGGATTGCAATCAACACATCTGAAGCCATGAATACAGCAAATGGACACCAGCAGCTCTTTTCACAGCGGAAAAAGCTGCAGTCAAAGGACTAGGAACAATCGGACTCATTTCATTCTTTTAAAATTATACTGGAAGCAAAAGAACTCTTCACAGCAGCCCATATATAGATGGTTTAAATAATAATGTATAGGAAGTATTACTGCTCAATAAATATTTTGGTTCGTACTCACAAAGAAGGCTTATCCACTGGTACTATTGCCAGATGCTTCTAATATTCATCTGTACAGAAGATTAATAACAAAGCAGAAATTTAAACAACCTGTACTGGACAGAAATACTTTGAAAACCAAGAAGCCTGGGAGAGCGCTAGAAGTTGGCCATGCAGGTTTTTATTTCACTGATGCTAATTTTTCATATATCTTAAGCTTACTATCCAGGAGACTAGAAACCTATTATTTTCATGCCAACACTCCAATGATCTGGACTGGTTATAGGTGAGAAAAACAAATGCAAGGCAGGAAGAATGCAAAGATTGTTCAAACAGACAGCAAACTGGAATATAAATAAGCTACTTAGTGCAGTTTATGCAAAATAGATGTTACTTTGTTAATGAGATTACAAGTTTGTTTGATACAGGCAACCACAGCTTCAATACACTTCGATGTCCTAAGGCGCTTGAGTTAGTAGCACACAATGTGCTCATTAAAAAGTAAACACTTTTCTATATCAATAAAGTGCACAAGTAACAAATTAGGAATTGCTGCAGGGATCTTAAAAGTCGTCTCCACGGGGGAGTCGCTGCGTGCAGCGCTTGGCGAGGCAACAGGCACTTGGCAGCAGAGGCCCTTCCATCTGCTGCTTCACTTCGGGGAAGGGGCTCCTTCCCCAGCGGCCGCTCGTCACCACCTCTGTAGAGCTTACAGGCTGTGCCACACCCCCTTGGATGCCCGTGCAATAAACTCGATCAGAAAACGGATCCGCTTTCAAAATAATCTAGTTAATATCTTTCCCTCAAAGCCCAGAAACAGTTTATACAGCTTTTCAGCTACATCAGTAATCTGAACCTACTTACCATGTGAAGACACAAACGCTTGTACTAGAAAAGCAACAAAACAGAAAACAGACAAAGTAAGAGAAAAAAACCCCAACCACAAAGAAACTGATATAAAGTCACTACTCCTAAAATGTGCAGATGATCAAAGGCTTGATGCTAAATAATAAGGAGAACACAGCAGTTAGGCTGTGTGATCTGAATCATTTGCGAAAAGCTGGGTTTATTACAAGGAAAAGCATTGTAACATTGCCAAGGAAAAGCTTTAGTCTCGCAGCAACCTTTTCAGTGTTTTTCCTGAGAAAGAGCAACCCCGGCTCCATCAGTTCAGCTGCCGTCCATGTTGGCGATTTGCCTTTATGGAATGTGTGCATCCTGATTACTGGCCAAAAGGCTCTCAAACACCTGCAACAACTATGGGGTTTTTTTGTTTGTTTACTGTAGTTGAGTCTTCACAAGCAGATCTTACTCCTTCCCCTCAGCTCCAATAGGTATTTCTTTGCCTTTTTGTACTCCCTAGTAAAGCCATCTAGAAATCTGAAGAGAAAGTTTTCATTTAGAAACTGTGATTGAATCAAAATATTCAACAAGAATGTGTTGCTTACCACACACATACACAAAGATGAGAAGTTAAATTCCTTCCAACAAGGTAGGCGTGATATTCACCATTTCTAAAGTTAGCTGGCAGGTTTTGGAAATAGAAGTCATTTAAAGTTGGAATGAATTCGCTTGTGTTCATATTTTATGTAAATAATCAAAATGATACAGCTGAAATCAGTTTCAGTGGCTCTAAAATTAATGTTCCTTGAATTCCATTTCACAGGAAATTAAGTTTCTGATTCAAGTCAAAAGAAAAAGTTTGATATGGCTGAATTTCCCGCGAGCCAGAAAGCGAGCACGCGGCGGGTCTGTCCCGCACCATGGGGCTGGCCGCACCGGGAGGGTCATGAGCAGTCGGCTGCTGCTTTCCGACTCGTGAGAAGGCAGTGACATTTTTGCAAAGCTCGTGAATCCGTCTGTTTTCCCAAGCACACCCAAGCCTCACGGATCATCCAGGAAACCGTATCTTCCTGTGCTACTAATCCATGCCTGGCCCAAATTTCCCGGTTTTCTTTTGGCCGTGGCAGATGCGATTGCGCAGCAGAGACACGTAAGGCATTGCCACCACAGACCGGTGCAGAAGCCCTGCTCTGACGAATGCCGCCGCCCGTGCGTCACCAGAGCTCCCTTTGGCTTTAAAAACAAAAAATGAACTGCTCTCATGTTTAACCTTGTTTCCACCTGCATTTGTCCTGCTTTAATATGGAAACTTGCTTTACATGTCTGCCGCGTTGAACAGCCGCTAGCCAAGTTTTGTTCCTCGTGTAACCGCTGTGATCAGAGCTGACACCCGCCATTTCGCTAGGAGATTGTACACATGTGGAGGGTGGAGAACTTTCTTATTCTTCCTGGGCAGAAATGAACCGCTCGCAAGCTGTCTGCTCTGTGTCCATCAGCTGTCTGGCCCCGCGGCAGTCAGGTGTGACAAGCAAGGCAGCGACATACTTCATACTTCTCCCCTGACTTGCATTTGACAGAAAGAACTAATATCTCAGGCACACACAGAAAACAAATTAAAAAATCCAAGTGACTGTTTTGCCCTTGCATGCAAGTATTTAATTCCTGTTAATGTCACCAAGAGCCATGCATATGTATCAAAGGGGAATACCCCCTGGCTTGTTTCATAATGTCACAGAGCTTGGAATTCAGTTACAGACTCTACTCTCGCAGACAGAGCTCTCCGATTGCTCAAGATATTTCTTTTTTAAGAACACCACTTAGGAAGAAATTTTTGAAAGGATTCAGAACAGGGTTCATCAAAATACTGCAACTGTTTTCCGGACTGGAACACTAACATTCACGATAGCCTAAAAAAAAGTCTGAATTAACTTTTTATGTGCAAGAAAAAAAAAAGTTTAAGGAATTTATTGATCACAGCTGACAGGTATCTATGCAAGGAAGGAATTACCTGGCAACAGATGGGCCTATAATAATATTAATATCCTCACCACCTGGCTTTTAATCCGTGCTTTTCATCAGTAGGTCATAAAGCACTTTACAAATGAGATCAAAAATCTAGTGGGAAAAGGCAGAATAAGATGTAATCGTTAGAAGCCAAAGCCAAACAAATACAAGCAAGAAATAAGGCACACTCCATTTATTCTAATATCAATCACAACAGCAGGTGATTAAGAAAACCAGGAATTTGCCTGCAAACATACTGTTCTCCATCACTTGATGTCACAAAGGGAGGAGCTCAAACATATTCCAGTTCAAAAAACTTGCAAACTTCAAATAATTATTGAGTGAGGTTGTTTGCCTTTTGAAAACAGTAGGTGAAGATAAAAAGATGAACACAGAAATTCCTCTTTCCCCTGAAAATCTACAAGCCCACTGCATTTCCCATTGCCTCCAGCCTACCCATCTAACCAACTAGTCAAGCAAATCTTGTAGTACCTCCTTTCCGCATGCCTGGAGAGAACTGCTCTCAAAATGGTTGTTTTCACCTTGCGCTCATGGTCCAGTTCAGGAATCGGTAGGTATTAAACAAATAAAACCCTTACCATCTCTCAAAGGCACATGAAATGAGCCAGATTTTTTGTCCATGTCATAACAAGCTGCTGAAGCCACAAACTGACAGTGCTTAATGTTACCTGGTGCTTTCATTAAGCATCAGATTTGATAAGCCAAAGACTGAATGTGCAGGCAGACTAACCTGATCTCCAACAACCTGAAGCACTTCTTTCAAGCACAACGGCAGGTCAAACAGCGAGATTCTGCATCGCCCCCAAGTGAAGTCAATGCGACTCTGCATGCAATAGCACTTCCAAGATGTCAAGTCTACCGACCAGATGTTACCTGCAGAAATCTGAAGGTATAGGGAAGGTTTATAAAATGACTAATCATCATTTTAAACCAATCAATGCATCCTAGACACAGTTCTGCCATAGGCTGGTGACCAGGTGGGAAAAACCGAATACTTTGGACACCTCAAACCCAGTTACTTGAATGTTTAAAAGGTTCTTGAATTCTTTCACACGTCTGGCCCCTGAAAATCACATCATTTCAACTCTGATAAAAAAGAAACCTTCCTGAGTTTCACTGATCTGCGGCTGCTTTTTGGAAAAAATGCCGTTGGTACAGCATCCACTTGGTCACTTGCTGCTTGCCTCAACGGTCTGGTCTGAAAACTCTGCAGAGCAGAGACCACTTTTATACCCGTGTGGTATGTATAACAGGGTCTTCACCCTGTGTGAGCACCTGAGACCTACCGTAAAATTAATAATGTATCTAGAGAAAGGGTACATATTATTTAGAAAGTGCAATACAACATTAGCAGATGACAGAACCCATATTGCTCAATAAGTAGCAGCCTTACATACTGAGCCCTGCCCAGGCCAACATATCTGAAGGTTTCAAAGCCCTACACTACCTCAGTATGCACTTTCAACCTTTGTGGCTGAGTAATTTTGCAAGCGAACTCCAGTCCTACTAGGAATCCCAGGCCTACACAAACAAAGCAAAGTCCAAAAAGAGATAACAGCCTGAGCAAAGGGCAGAATGTGGATGCAGGGGAAAAAAAGGAAGAAAGCAGGATAAGTAAGGTCCACACTTGGAGATCTGAAGGATCTTATTGAGCACAGCTGCCACAGAGGAAAATGAGCATGAGTTACGTATTTTCGGTGTTTGTGAGGGAGCTGCCTGGCTGGGTTCTCTTTGGTGTGATCTTCATGCCCGTGACTTTACTCCTGCTGCTGCTAATTGTCTACTTCAGGATCAAACTCTCAGAAGGTGAGTCAGGGTGCGGGGACAGTGAGTGGGCAGACAGACAAAACTTCTTGTACATGCCTGTTGTACAACAGGCTACTGTTAGGCTTGTACCATTAATTAAACTGAAGAGAATTATGATCATAAAAAATTTTCTGAAGCTGTACTGCATTTCAGACCATTTTCTATTTGAAAAATATTATAAATATAGAAGATTTTACTATTCTATACTATAGAAGAGGCAACCAAAATGGAGAAAAAGAATAGAGTGTCTAAAGAATAGGTCATTTTCCTCTGTGCTTTCACTGCGCAAGTCTTCAGTGAGACAGGTAACACCAATTACACTCTATAACTGGTTGGTTACTGAGTACATGTCTGTGTTCTTTTAAAAGTACCTATTGCTTTTACTTGGTGCCTAAAAGCACATCTGCCACGTTACCTTTTCTATTTAAAAATCAGCTCATACTCACTTCAAAAATCTATCTTAGAGTAAAACCAAACAAGAACCCAGCCCCCCAAGCAAGCACACAGCCAGCACAATGCACCCCGGTACCACAGCCCAAGGCTGCCCACCGAGCCCAGCTGGCCCGGCATGGAAAAGGCACCAGGCTACAACCACAGCAGGCAGGGAGTTTCTTTTAGAAGGGAAACCCCTCTACGTCAGACCACCTGGTTTTAATGGGATGATCTCCACGCCCGCTGGGCTGGGGTCCCAGCTGAGTCTGAGGCGCAGCAGCAGATTCACACACGCGCTGCTCTCCTTTGAGGCTTCCAGCTGCCAAGGCCAGGCCCGGCGCATGTTCAGATCTGAGTCCTCATCCTTTCTTTCCTTCAGCCCTTCCAAAACATGTTCTTGCAGACACTGGGCTAAGCTTGTTCCTCAGTTCAGCTGCCTTTTGAACCTTTCCTCCGCAGCGAGTTTCAGGGGAGCTAAGATGATATCCTAAATTTCCTCTGTAAACTCCAGATGCTTCTTGGAACACCTTGGTGAGAACCCCCTGCCTGGGACAATGGTCTACAACACACATACGACAGGTTTCAGCTCTAGCAGCTCACCCATGATCTCAAAAGCAGCGACCTGGCTAAGGCAGGCAGGACAATCCCGACCACAGGACTCTGCAGACAAGTGGAGACATACACCCCGAGCTGGCCCGAGGTCAATCAGCGCTACAGGAGAAGGCTAGATCTACCCACCAGTGCCAGGCTAGGGAAGAACCCTTGCCTAGGTGCCAGATCAAGCACTGCAATTTGTACATTCATTAAGTTTGCTCTATCCTGCAGTCTTCTGAAGTCCTGAAAATTGGACAATTTAACACAGTTCTAAAAGAAAGGAAGTCCAAACATACCCCAAAAAGTAGAATGAATTCACTTCCTATTTAGTACATCTCCAGGCATCTAGATCTGAGGCTTTAACAGAGAGGCAGGGTGTTTGTCTGCGTACAAGCGTACACCCCTACTCAACTTCAGGCTGCTAAAACTCAAACGTTTCCTGCTCCAGATGTGCTTTCCAGATGCTGAATTAATCAACTAGGAAAGCCTGTTCCACATGCCTAACCCAGCTCTGCCTTCAACTTTGTTCTAACGATAATTTATAACCACTGACAAATTTTGCACACACCAGCAAACAACAACAACAACAAAATGGTGTGGTGCCAAAACATCGTACAATTCCATATTTATGAGGGAATAGGAACGCTAAATATTGAGAGCTCTTTCTTGTAAAAGGCTGTCATAGGAAAACCGGAATGGAAGCTAATCAGATTATTGCATTAGACTTTAGATAAAAGCAGGGATTCTCTCTTCCAGCAAATAACCATCTCTGTGTCCATCGGTGATAGTTAGACACTAGTTATTACGAAACAATATTGACATACAACTGAACTCATTCTTACCTGGTGATGCTCTTGATTTTCTGTTCCAGCTAGGATCAGGCAAAACAGGAAAAGCAGGTGGGTTGCAGATCCCATCAGTGCAGGTGTTTTGTTGAGGCTCAGACAACACTATCCTTAAGCCAAAAAAGCCCATCTGGAAGACCCCACAGATGTTTGCATTCGCACTGCATGATCAACTGCTGAACCAAACTGGCCTGCCCTCTCTTACAGTGCCCACATCCTCCTAGGCTGCACTTTCTGCAGGTCTGTAAATAATATGCAGAACCAGATGTTAAATCCTGCTTCTCTTAAAGCACAGAATTTTTAGCTTTGGATCTGTAGTGAGTTTAAGTAATGATTTCCTAAATTTACTGAGATTAGCAATCAAGGCTTTAAGAGACAGAGGTGAATGAAGTAGTTGGCAGACTAATTTGCCACAGGAATATTGCTTCTGTGCCTCTCCTTTTCATAACTGAGAAGGATGCTTGAAGGGAATCATCTGGCTGTTCAGTGCCTCAGGGAAGGAGATTCTCAGTCTGCAGACCACAGGTGTTCTGGCTGGGATTCTTGAGAGGATGTGAGATGAATTCCTGTCTACTTAATACTTTGGGCATCGCAGTCTCAGCTCTACCTCAAGCCCTTCTTTTGCTTGATCTGAGACTGTCAGAGTCCAACCCATTGCTTAGGCCTCCAGCCAACTCACACAAATCATCCCGAGCAGCTCTCCCTGTACTGGCAAGTGGAGCCAGCTTCAGCTTAAGACTGTCAGGTGAGCAAACCAGCTAACCACAGGCAAGCCTGACAACAGACTCATTTAAATGCCAAGACTCCCTTTCTGACAAAAGCTCAGAAATTCTGCAGGCTTTAGGTGCCTATCTCCTTTGATCTCTTTAAAAAAAATACCAATCATCAAATTTGCATGACTAAAAGCAAGGCTGCCTTGTGGCATTGTCAAATAAGCAATTCATTTTTCTCTGTGCAACAAGAGAGAGGCTCCATGTAAATATATTAAAGCCCACCCTAGTATCATACATTTACGATTCCTTAAAAATAAAACTAAAACCAACCAGAACTGCATACTTTTCACCTGAACAACTAGCAATGACAAGGGAAGCCAATACCTCGTGACAAAGCCGTTTATGCTAACTTGGCTTTTCTAATTTTCTTTTTTTTTTTTTTGGTCTTTTCTCAGTTTGCCCATCCCACTCCAAAGATTCTCCAAGCCTCTGATGACACCGTTCTGTTCTGAAGATGCCAGGTTACGGCGCAGAGATAGTTTTTCTGTTCCGCTTGTACCACAGGCAGCATCAGGAGGACCAGGCCAGTGTGAGGCTCTCATGGCACTGCCACAGTAAAGCAGCCCACAAATAGCCAGTGCAAGCTAACTGCTCTCCTTGCAGGGTTTTATCCTGACTGAAAGCTGGTGGAGGCAAATCAGAATAGACTATTTCTGCTGGTGTCAGCAGAGTCTCTGTCAGCACTTCTCCAGGCTCAGGCACAGCCCCTATCTCACACTCAGAAGACTTTCTTGTAGGAGCATAAGCAAACTGATACTAACCTGCTACTTAGGCACCTTCAATTAAATAAGATTATTTCTTACAAATGCAAGCCAGCTCCTTTTCTTGAAAAAAATTCACCACTGCAAATTAGCACATTCTTATGGTGTTTTGTGTTGTTTGGTTTATTTTTCAGTTAACGAGGAACTGGCCAGGGCACAAAACCCCAGCAAGGTCCTCCTGAATCACCATGGCCAGTGGCGGAAACCCAGGAGATCTGGACAAAAAGAGAACAAATGCAAGAACTCAAGGACATTTAAGCGAGTCTCACATCTCAGGAAGCAAACTTAAACCCAGAACTCGGCTCTGCAGATTTAAAAATAACCAGCTGTAGATAAATACCACGGAGGAAAACAAAACCAAGACATCAATGCTGTGCCATACAAATGAAACCGTTGCTGCTGTTCAAGAAGGTCTTGAAACATTTTTTCTTTCTCACATGAGGCCACGGAAGAAGTACTGTGTGCAACTCATCGGACACCAGAGACCACCTGCAATGTACTTCATCAGCTCCTTTACATGACACAGGATTTAAGGGGAGGGAAAGCAACATGCTCACTAGCCCTTCGCCAGCCTACTGAGAAGAAAGCTATGTAACAAGCTCCTGAGAGAGCTGAGCTGGCGTATTCAAGGGGGGCAGACGTATTAAATTCAAGCTGCATAAACAGCAAGCTCGTGTCAAGCATTGACATCTAGGAAATGGAGAAGGGTGATGAAGGGGAACTGGCTGGCTTTTGTTAGCTTGTACACTTTGGGAAAGATTGTAGGTTTTATAACGTAAGTTTCCCACAGAATTTGGAACCAAAATATAACAGCGATGGGAAACAAAAGGACTTCTCTCTGCTGACTGACCATGCCAAATTTTGAAACCATGAAAACATTCAGTCAGTAATCTGTAAAGCAGTTATTATTCAAGTTTAAGGACAAATGGATGGTTTTTTTCAATAAAAAACCCCCCATAAGTATGCAATTTTTTGTGTGTCATTTGTCACACATAAAAAACCCCCATCTTTCTTTTCCCCCATTAGGATTTTTAATGCATCTCAGATTGGCTGTGGCAGATAGCCCACAAAAACGCAACTCAAACTGTTTGAAAGCACTACTGCCTCTTGGCTTCTCTGCTTCTGACTCTCCAGTTTAAACCCAAACTGATGAAGAATGAGCAGTGACTATCATTACTGTCCCCGGTATTTACTATCCCTGTCAGCTAGCAATTGCTGTTTACAGTTGCCTTTCATTACAGCTGTTTGTCATTACCTGACCCACAAGAATAGACTGGATAATGCCTTGTCTGAGATTATGTGTGGTTTTGCACAATGTCAGTTCTCATAGTCTTCTAAGAAGTCCTTTGAATCATTTTACAAAAACACTAATGAGACCACAACCACAGGTTTAAAAAGCACTGCAATTTATCAAAATCTATGAGAAGAAAACAGGAGTCAAACATCAAATACCTTTACTATACAGAACAGCCCTCTACCACATTTTAATACCATCCTATTGTTTAAAACATATAATCCATCACACTGGTTTACACCTATACGGACACAGACAGCGAGATCTAGTGCACTCTCAGCAAGTTCACAGATGACACCAAGCTGAGTGGTGCAGTTGGCACACCTGAGGGACAGGATGCCGTCCAGAGGGACCTGGACTAGCTCAAGAAGTGGGTGCATGTGAACCTCATGAGGTCCAACAAGGCCAAGTGCAAGGCCCTGCACATGGGTCAGGGCAACCCCCAGTATCAGTACAGGATGGGGGATGAAGGGTTTGAGAGCAGCCCTGCTGAGCAGGACCTGGGGGCACTGGTGGGTGAAAAGCTGGACATGAGCCACCAATGCACGCTCACAGCCCAGAAGGCCAACTGCTTCCCGGGCTGCATCAAAAGCAGTGTGGCCAGCAGGTCGAGGGAGGTGACTCTGCCCCTCTGTTCTGCTCTGGGGAGAGCCCATCTGGAGTCCTGTATCCAGCTCCGGAGCCCTCAGCACAGGACAGACACGGACCTCTTGGAACGGGTCCAGAGGAGGGCTACAAAGATGATCTGAGGGCTGGAACACCTCTCCTATGAGGAAAGGCTGAGAGAGTTGTGGCTGTTCAGCCTGGAGAAGGCTCTGGGGAGACCTTACAGCAGCCTTCCAGTACATAAAAGGGGCTTTCAGCAATAGGACAAGAGGTAATGGTGTTAAACTGAAAGAGGGTAGATTTAGACTGGATATAAGGAAGAAATTTTTTACAGTAAGGGTGGTGAAACACTGGACCGGGTTGCACAGAGAGGTGGGAGATGCCCCATCCCTGGGAACATTCAAGGTCAGATTGGACGGGGCTCTGAGCAAACTGGTTTAGTGGCAGAGGTCCCTGCTCGCTGCAGGGAATTTGGACTAGATGACCTTTAAAGGTCCCTTCCAACCCAAACTGTGCTACTATTCTATGCAAGTAACATCAGGTACATTGCACTGAACAGGTGAAGAGCCAATTAGTTGTTACCTGGAAAGAGCTACCTGTACGCTTGTACAGCAAGAGTAAAGATGCCCTACCTGTGATTATGCCAAAGTGCTTTCCCAGTGTCTTGCACTCAAAAGGCTGAAGATATCTTTATTCTGATTTTATTGTTTGCATAAATTTGCTCTTCCAAGTAAGAGCAAAGCATGCAGTCCCTTTGTTCTTAATCCTCACACCACAAATTTCATTTGACTGGCAACAAACACGATGTGTTTCAGAGAGGAAAAGTAAAGCAGCACTCCAAAGGCAGCTCTCACACAGGAAATCACAATAGCTCCCTATCACCCAGCTGCTGAGCGGACCTTGCATCCATCCGACTTCCTCTCATACCTGGACTTTCACAGTGCCTGCCAGGCCTACTACAACGTAGGCCAATGCAGTGCACACTTTCTTTACACCTCATACATCCAGACTTGACCGTAAAAGCAGGAGAGACTCGAAAGGTCTTAATATTGGCCTTCTACCTTTAGTGAACTCTGCTCTTGTACCTCAAGTGCTGGCACTACAGCAAACAAAATAATGCTGCTGTCATTGAAAGATCCATCATGACTGCATGAAAGCAATGACGGAAAAGAATGTGATGCTTTGTTTCATTGTTAATGCTTCTAAGCTTCTATCTATGTCACGATGTAAAGTATTTAAGGTTCACTAAAAAAAATAACAACAAGAGCCAGGCACTACGCAGCATCAGAAGCATATTTATGAATACTTATGTGACACAGAGATTTAGAAACCAAGATGTAATACATGAAAATTCTTAAGAAAAGTAGTCTTAACTCATACAGCTATTATTAACAGAGATTAAAAGTTTTGTTCTCCTTGTTACATAGATGATTTCTTCAGCGGCAGTGTTCCTGTAGGCTGTAATGTTGAAGATCATACACACTGCAGATTGTAAAGATCCAGAAGTTAAAGCCAGGTATAACGTGGTGTCTAAGGAGAGAGATCTGAAAGCTTGATTCTAATGATCTGCCTCAGCTTACAGCTGTCTCACCTGGAAAAAACATGGTGCGCAACCAACGAAGCTGACCTACCAGCCTCTGCCACAACTCTGCTCTGTACCTCTCCAGAAGTATGTGATTTCATCATTTGGTATTTAAGCGTCCAACAATTTCCTCTGAAGCAGCTGGTATAGATCCTTGTAACACGCGGCACATACTGCCATATGATTCAGTACCCTGTTCCACACCACGGCTCCTGTTCTCCCACATCGTCCTTAGACACCAACTTTTTGCTTTCTAAGAAGAGCAGCAGCTTCAAAGTGGAAGAGTGCATTCTTCAGCCCTGCCAGTGAAACCATTGTTTACCTGTAAACTTCTGTGATATTGATATCTTTCAGGAAAACCTTTAAACGCTCTCTGTAATATACTCTTTCCTCTTCTTTTAGTAACTACAATCTACACAACCCTTTGCAGGGAAGTTGAGACAGCTGCTGCAAAGAATTGACTTTTCACATGCGCGAAAGATGCTGCCAGTAGAAAAGCCGTGAGCTTGGATACTGATCAGAGGTCGAAGGAATCATAACACCCTCCTCCCCCAGCCCCAAACACCCATTCCCACACCGCTCAAGGCAAGATAAGCCTGGACCATGTATAAATATACAGAACTGAAGTTCAGCAAGCCTTACCACAACATGAAATTGATTTTGTTGAATTCACAAAATGACTAATAGAGGGATTTAAAATTACTCTGTAACAGCACTTTACCGTAACATGGTAGTATGGATACTGAAAATAATTCTATATAGATATTAGGTAAGAACTATAACAGAAAGACACTGGATGCCTTGACACAACTGCTTCTGGAGCTGTAATTGCTAACATGTAGGAGGCTCTGACATTCAAAACTGAGTAATATGTCATGAAAACTCTCAGGCCTTGCTGCTCCATAACTGAGTAGTATCAAGAAATATCTCTGTTTTCATGCTACTGGCATGAAACACATCATGGTGTCTTACACAATTCCTTTGAAAAGGAAAAACCACACATTTAAATAACACCATAGAACTAAGTCTTTGTCTAGACAAATTATAAAAGCATTCTCTAAATATATACGAAACCAGTGATTGCAAGGAAATCATTTGTCTTCAGTCATTGTTATCACGGAGGAGTCCCCTGTCCTCCCCTCAGTAGCAGCAATGCGAAGCTCGGACTCCGCTCCATCTGCAGCCAGTACGCATGTTTAAAACCTTCCTGCCCGTCTGCAATTGCTGCCTATTCACTTCCCAGAACTGCATTTAAAGTCTCAACATTGAAGTAGGAAGGCACACAGGAAGGTGGTAAGAATGATAAAGAATCGAGGAAGAGCTTTTGGCTGGCGAATGACTGCAGAGAGAATGCCTGTTAGGAGTCTCCTCTAGCGTCTGCAGCGGTGCTATCCAATGAAGCTGGCAGAGGCAGGTTCAAAAGAAATGAAAGGAGGTGGGTTTTTCCTTAAGACACGTGGAATGATGAAAATGCCTGCCAGAGGAATTTTCAAAAAACCAATTAGCCAAAAATCCACAGAGATGGATAAATACAAAAGACCGACACATCAGCAAGTCTTTGAAAATTGTTGAAAGCTGGAAGAGTATTTGGGAAAGGACTACTTTCTAGTACAGTGCTTACTCTTGCACACACCCCTAGGCAACTACCAGTAGCCTCAGACAGGGGAATCTGGCAGTGTCAGTCAGTCAGCCTGGCCCAGTACTGCCATTCATATATACTCACCCCCAAACACTCTTGTAGGAGTTCCTTCATGCCAAACAGAATAATTTTACACTACAGGTATTAGCAGCATTTCTCATGCCTGTAATTTGTACTAATATCACTAATCCAAGTATCTTTTTTCAAGTGCAGTATAAAAACCCCAAACAACTGAGCAGCCTGAAAATCAAGAGTTTCACATCTTCCAGAGGTGTGGTGAGGTCACCAGGGCAGGACACCAGCTGTTCCAGGCAGCCCCCTTCCACCCTTAACGTGCCTGAAAGCTGAGAAGCTCCCACTGCATCCCGGCCAAGGGTACAGTTGTCGTTCTGATCGCTATCAAATCTCACAAACTCTGACGTCTGTAATAGCATTTCATTTATTTTATTCCATCTAGTTGATTTCTTCTGTGGCCAAACTAAAGGTTGTCATTCACCTCGAGCTGTCAAATAGAAGAATACTTCAAGAAACACTTTGTATTGTAGTTGCTTGTCACTTTGAGCAATAACTGATTTTTAAAAAACAGTTGCTTGCTTGTCCTTCATGAAACTTTAACCTAGGAAACAATCTGTAGAACAATTCCAACATTTATTATGAAGCCTTAGGTGATCACGATTAAAAAGAACGATGCATTAAATATTTTTCTGTAGGATCCACATGACTCACTTTTCTCAGTATTTAAGCAGAATCAATTAGTGAAATATCTTCTCACTAAACGGGCCTGTAATTGCATTTGAAATTGCCTATGTATTATAAAGCCAGCTTGTGAAGTGCCTCAAGAACAATTTCTCTTGTTGCATGTTGCAGTTTTTGCTACAGATATACTACATTTAAAAAGTAACAATGAAAACTCACCTGGCTTGCACAACATTCCAGAACATTCGAATAATTACATACAACCAGAATCCGTAAAACTTGACTATTTTTAGGATTGATCACACTTAGGGCTTTAGTTTTTCTGCATGACATTGGTTGTTTAATTAGTACCTGCTTAATCAATGGAAGTGATAGCTATGCACAAGCTATGCTGACCTGAAAGCACTATTAATTTTTCCCTGACAAAAGGTTCTGATTACTGTTTGAAGAAATACAGCTCTCAGTGAAAGTAATAGGGTTTTCAAGATTATATTTGCAGTTTTAAGAATTAAATACAATTGCAATAAAACCCAATATTGATCTAGTGTTTAATAAATCAGAAAGATCCAAATCAATAATTGAAGTAATACGCTTTCCGCCCGCCAAACGAGTTCTGCAACTAACACTACACCATATAAAAAATACCTCAAAGATTTTATAAAGCTTTTTCCTACACACTTTTGTAAGAAAACTTCATTAAGACATCTCCTTAAATCTATATATCTGCATTTTGATCTCCGCTTACATATCCCAGACCTGCCACTTCCTCCACAACCTGCCTACTCACGCACAGAGCTGTGGCAGTGTTCTTGCGTTATTAGGCTGGGTGGGGTTCTCTTCCCCTTTTTGAAAGGCAGAATGTCTCCTGCTTTTAAAGAAAAGCAGCTCAGAATGTTATCTGCTATTTTTCAGGGTAATATGGGATGTAATTGAGAATATCTACATGCATATATAAGTCAACATCTTGGTTACTGCTGTCTTATGTTATCAAAATTATATGAAGCCAAAACTAACAGGAATTTCTGTTAAGCAAGCATGCTGACAGATGGCAGCAATCTAAACTGAGAATAGCACCAAAAATACATTGCTCAGAAGTGAAAAAGAACGTGCTGAGAAGTATTATGATTTGTTTTGTTACTCAAAGATCATAGTACATCCTAAATCAATGAACTCAGTAGAACCACTTGCAGACTGATCGGTATCTTAACATGCGCTGTGCTGTCCAAATCTCCTCATCTTTGGCATACGAAGATTTCTTCTCTGAATAACAGAAACCAGGATGCTTATTGGAAGACATCTAAAATTTTAAACAATGACACTTTAGTATCAGTGTTAGGAGCCAGACAATTTTGCCACCCTTCTGGTAACCCTGGAGACTACTTGCACTAATCTCTTCTTTTCAAGGTTCTGTGGCCTCCAGAACTGCAGTTCTCATAACTGACTTGTTCCTTTGTAGTACCTTCCAAGTTTATGTCTGAGTGCCAAAACACGTACAGAGAATAAACAACTTTATTTTATAACAGAATTACAGAAAGCAAAATATCACTTAATACAACTTCAAGCTGCTATAAATCTAATTTGGCATTTTAACTATACATAGAGTCAACAGCAAAAAAAAAGCCCCAATCAACCCTCCTGCAAGAACAAAATAAAAATAAAGTCCAAAATAATTAACAGGTTTTCTCAATGGCAGTCTCAAATAATGTTTCTGTCTTATTACTTTATGGAGTCCATCGTACGCTTTTACTCAGTATCCTAAAAACCTGCATTAACCATTAGGCGAAGCATCTGAAATGTATACCTTCTCAATAACAGAAATGTCAGTTCTAACATGGAGACAGTGAGGTTGAACAGAAAGTGAGCATTCTACACACGTATTCAAATAATGGAGGTGTTGAAGTTTGGACACAGTAAGAAAAAATGCACTAAAGTTTTAAGCTGCCTAAATCATCTCTTGTTGGAAGAAGAGAAAGATACTTTGTTCTTCCTTCTTTCCTTATCTGGAATGCAGCAGACAGCAAAATGCCTGCGAAAAGTTGAGCATTGGCACCAAAGTGCAAAAAGAACACAGTGCTCAGTCAGAAGAAACGTGTCTGCAACTCCTTCTCCTCTACAGACTGCCACGCCTTCTCTGTCCACAGAGAGGAGAACCTTAGAAGAGAAAGAGTTACAGAGATAGCAGTATAAAATTTATCCAAAGAAATATATTTTTTCAAATTTTAGGTAATGCTGTATTTTTATAAAAATCTTTGTTATGTGATACCATATATTTACCTGAATAATCTGAAAAAAAATTTCTGTAAATCCAGTAAGAGATTTCACGTGAAATATCTGGAAAAAAACTGTATCTAAATTAGTTAAGACCCCTCCTTCCTGCACAATTACTACCTGCTCCAGTGAACAATGCTTTCCAGACTTCTTTTTTGTTCACTTTCATATAATTAAGAATCAGCTTCAAAAATACAAGTATTTGTGCAAAATAAGATCATACCCTCTAAAACGTCATTTAAAAAAAATCTAAGATTGTTAAGAAGTGGTTATAAAAAATAAACAAGAAAGATTGTAAGGGAATGTAGACCAAAGATGTTAAAATGGAGTTTGGTATTGGCATTTAAGTCTTGAACATCTGGTCGTCATTGCTAGGCTTGGTGAATTCAGTAGAGCAGTGATGACTTGGAATGATTACAGTTCTTCATGGTCACGATCACGGTCAGTATCATTTTTACTTCTGGAAGAAAAGAGGGGTAAGATTACACAAGCATTCATAATGGACACTGTGCGAATGTCACATCATCAGAGTCAAAAAGTCATTTTTTTCTGTACAGGTTGTTTGGGGGAAGGTTATTTCATAAAAAAACATTGCATTAACTATAAACCTCTTCCATCGTGAGGTAAAGAGTAATGCAGTTTCTATCAACGCTTTTCTCGCTTTAGTGTATTTTTCTCTCCCCAGAATTCTCATGCTATTTTAGTAGTCACCTCTTGTATAGTTTACTGAAAATTTTAGTCCACTATATTATGCATAAATAAAAACTGAAGATATTTGTTCAATTAATAATCCCACCGAATCAGAGCGTAATATCTCTCACTTTTATTACAGAAAACAAGTCTATACAAACAACACTGCAGCAGTCATCGAGGCAGAGCTTTCATCACCTTAGAAACAACTAGATGACCCACAGAGGTCCCTTCCAACCCCTACTATTCTGTGATTCTGTGATTCTGTAATCAAGGTTTGTGGCATGATTCCATTGCCTAAAAACGATTGTCTAGAGCTGTTCCTGCCACAGGAGGGTATAGCTCTCTTGATGGTCCAAGCTGCAGACAGATATTCAAGGCACTTCAGGTGGCCTGTGTTTCAACAACTGAATTTTTTCCTCAATGTTTAACTAAAAGGCATTGTCAGTTAAACAAGTCACCGGCTCTCAAATACAAGAGCAGCATGGTGAAATGTCTTCATATTAATCCTCTTTTACTGTCTCACAAGCATTTCAGACCAAGAGCTGTAAAATAACTGGCAGACTCAGACAAGAACATCTGACCATCTCCAACACATTGCAAACACCCTTCCACAATGTATATAGTTCTCAAAAACGCAAAAAACCATCCTCAGCAGAACGAAGGAATTTTTTGTGTGTTTTTTCCAAATAAAATTTTAGAAAGCAATTAAATATTTGATGAAGGAACAGAATCAACTTTGCATTTAGTCACTAATGTAGAAACGTGGTGCAAACCTGCCAAGATTGTTTCTTCCTCCCATGACACAGTCCCTTCAAGAAAAATGTTGTAGTTACTTATATGGGATAGATTATGTTGAATACTGATTTGATACTTTTCTGGATTAAGACAGCATGAAGAAACTGGCACATTCTGCACAAATGTAACAGAATAGGCAACCTCTGCTCCCAAGACTTTTAAATTCACACTGATTAATAATAAATTAAAACTGTGATGGCAGCATATACTATAATAGTAAATCCTTGCAAATCAAAATGATCTGTTCTGCTGTCTCAGTCTATTTTTCTACCTTAGATCCTACTATGTAAAGGCTGAAAATACAAGAATGATGTTTTGATCATGCATGTTTAATGTTGCTGTGTACCAAGGGATCAGTGAAACTACCTAAACCACTTGCATTCTCCTTGCTATAAACTAATAGCTCTCTCAAAAGTGATGTGGATTTTTTCAAGCCCTTCTGGAGCATTTATGTCATGTGAGGACTCAGCCACACATCCCTATCTCACAGTGCAGTGCAGTTCCAAGTCCTCTCCTGTGCTTTCGAAACAGAGCTGAAGTACGCACGGTATTCCCATTTTCAGTGTCACTAAGCAACAAAGCTACAAAGCAAATCCAACTGAACATCGAAATAAAGGTACTGTGAAAAAACATATAGAGATTTGTGCACAGTTCCTAATTTTTGATGACTTATCCCCAATCCTCCCTCACAAGCACCCCTCCTTGTTATTTTCACAGTTTATAAGATTATATGTTATAATAATAAAAACAATTAATATTATAACATCAATATTCAAGTGAGTGTTGAGTTGTTTGTTGTTGTTTTGTGATAGCATATATGAAAGATGACCCACATTTTTCAACCCTTTTATTACAGAATGCAACAGAAAACTGATGCTACATTTTCCAGTGTTTCTTACCATACATAAGCTTACCTGAAATGTTTGCTTGAGAGCATCTTTTATTTTACTCTTCATCTTCCTCAGCAAGTTCAGTTTCTTTGTGCACCACCACTCTTGTGACAGACATGTCAGGGTGCTGTTCTTTGGCTTCTTTGATTGCCTGTGCCAGGGCCTGCAAATGTATTCAAAATGTGTAACTCAACAACAGCAAAAGGACATTCATGTGGGGCCACATTATGGGAGAGAAGCATCAGAGATTTTGGTTATAATTGTTCAGAACTCTAAATTCCTGAACCTGAGAGGGCTCAGGGATAAAACAAAAAAAACAACCAAAAACCAAAACCCAACAACAACAAAAAAACCTGACTATGCTAAAAATTTACCAAAATTTCCAGGAGGTAACAAATAACCATAAAGTTCTCCTGTAACTTTTCTAGCTCATTCCAGGAGACAACAAGTGTTATATCCCAGAAGTTTTTGAACTTCTGCAACAGAACTAGCAACTAAAGACTTAACAACAATGTATACAGTACAGAAAAAAGAGTTCTCTTCAGTTTCCTGAACAAAATGGGAAGAGACTTTGGAATGTGTACAAAGTATGGTACTAAAATTCTGAAAGAAGATCATAACAGAAATTGCTTTCTCAGCACAAGAACCTCCTTTTCCTCCTTTAAGAGAATTTTCTCTAGCTTAACTCAGTGAACTGTAAATGTGTTACTCAGTTTCTTATAATCCCTCCTCCACATTTTAAGAAATTTTATCTTCTTAAGAGATGTACCAATATGTTCACCTTATTATCTACCACAACTAAAAAACCCCAAATATACTAGCAGGAGCAAGAAAAATATAATGCAACAAAAAAGGTTTATCTTAATTTACAAAAGCGACAATTTCCTGAGCCATAGGTGCTAAGTGGGAGAAGAAATACCCAACTCTGAAGAAGGATCAGAAACACCAACATTAGCCACCTTAAATATTAGATGATAATAAATTTTAAATCATATTAAGGAAATATGTACAGTAGAACACACAGTGTGCACTGGTACAATACTGATGTTTGCCGATGTATTAATCCTAACAACTTTTATTAGTTCATCTTTTACTATACACCAAGTGTAATCTCTGTAGTACAAATGAGGATTTAAAAGAAAGTGGCTGTTGGGATTTAAGAATCAGTGTTTATAAATCAAACCACAAACAACGAAAAAACCTTAAGTTTTTAATTGTTAAATTACAACAAGTAAGACAAGCATTTGTATTCTGAAACTCCAAATTAAAACATTATTTTTGTATTGAAAACTGTTTTAGTGATGTAGGGAGCTAACAGACAAAAGAATAAACATCCAGCATGTAGTTCATGCATTTTAAGAGCTCCATATCCACTGAACAAAAAGTGGTAGAGATTTATTAAATCTCTTAAAAGCTGCTCACTGATGCTTTAAACTGCAGTGATTAAAATTGTATCTTGTACTTCCTTTTTTATAATTTCATTTCTTATTTCATTACCCACTTATCAAAACAAAGAAGGGCTTAGAAAATTTTCTGGTGTACTAAAGGTGTTGTGTGACCTTTCCAGACGTCCGAAGTGCACAGAACATGTGTCAAGGCAAACAAGAGCCATGCCTGATGCTGAACAGCCCTGCCACTTCATTATGAGTTTCAAGAAGAGACTCAACTTGTCAAGAGCCACTTTCTGGATGCAAATCAAAATCTGAAATTAAATTCCCCAAGAGCGCTCAGTATATTACAATTAAGAAGTTAAATTAAAATCTGTCACGTTGATTTGTGTAGCTTTCATAAAGTTAGAATTGGATTCACTGCAACTTTACGTAGAAGGTAGGCTTTTCCATTTGTATTATCCAGTGACTGTTGATTGACTTTGTTACTATAGTTTCTTAGATGAAAACCAATAAAAATTGTGTAATCATGACTACAAAGAATAGATAATTGCACTTTCTCAATTAGTTTCCTGCATACTGCTTAAATTCAGCCTTCTTAATTGGGCACGTAGAAGTGATTTTAACCGTAGTTTCTAAGACATCATAAAATACTGCTTTGGTACTGACAGAGTTGAAAGGCACTTACACAAGATTTCAGCAGATCAACAATTACTTTTGTTATACAGAATTCTATAAATACAAGTCAAAAACTGTTTGAAATTAGAGCAGTTTATGCTTTAATGTATTTCAAAGCATTCAGTCAAAATGAGTCCAGCATTCAGACGTTGCTGACACAATGCAGTAGAGACTCCCATCTATCCAGATTAATGTATCAAAATAAGATTATTTTAGTAATGTTTTTCCTCCCGCATGGCAAAAGCATCACTAAACAAATCTGGTCTCTTCAAAAAAAGCAATCCCTTCAAAAACAGTAAGAAATCCATTCACATGATCTATGATGCAAAGTTACAAACACTGTTTTTCTTTCAGTTATATTCTAAAGGCTCCTTTTTCACAAAACACAATCGCCTAACAACTTTGCCACAATTAACAGCCTCAGGGTCTTTCTATGTCCTCTTATTCAACTTCTCTGCCTTTATCTTATTTCAGGTTTCTGAAATACCATCTAGATCTCACTGGACTACAAAAACCACATTGTAAGTGTTAACAGCTTACATACTCACCTCGTCATGGTCAATATCTGCATCTCCAGTAATGACAATGCGCTTCTCAATTCTTGTTTCCGATACCCCACCTTTGACCATCTACAGATTTCACAAAAAAGAAAACATCCTTGTAATTATTCCCTACTGCCACAAAGCACTCCTTTCCGTTGCACTGAAGCAAATAAATTTCTGTGACTGAGTTACAATTAGTAGTAAATATTCTCGGTGCTAAATAATCCTTTCCTTTTTCAATTATGTAGTTAGTCACATTCCAGCAATTGCTAAACTTGATAAAAAACCAAGCAACAGAGAATTCATTCTGTTACTGGAGCCCATGTTTGAACAGATCTAAATATGCAGACAAACTGGAATTCCAGCTTCTTCTACCATATAAATCTGGCAAGGAGGAAATTCCAGGAGCCTTTTCTTTGATTTCAGCCTATCTATCATGAGCCTCTTCTCAGTCTCTGAAGAATCCTATGCCATTAAAAACAGAGATGATCTGGCTTTCAGTTCTGCAATTCACGGACCTTAGTGAGATATTTTCAACATACTTCACATTGCTGATGGAAATAATTTTGTGCTTTTTTTCTTCATTTCTTACTCTAATGATTAAGACATTTTAGCTTACAGAAAAAAATCCCCCAGAAATAACTTCATATGCTTTTTTTTTAAAATCAGCCTGTATAAGAGAAAAGAAGAAACTGTTACTTACGATACACTGACCATATTAGAAAAGGTCTAAGATGACTCTCAAGAACACCATTAGAGTATTAATACTGCTTTGGTAGGTCCCTTATCAATAATGAACAGTTTGGGATGTAAAATAGAAAGTTAGTTTAGAAAATTCAGTCATTTGCATCTATGATAAGCAGCCGGTAAAAAAGAAGATAAGGATCTGTTGCATTATGGTAACGCCAGTAATTTTTTAGTACAAGACAAGACTGAAACCATTTTCTTTGATGGTTCCTTCCAAAAAGCAGCATTATTTGACATCTGAACTTGACAAGTAAACGTACACTTTCCCCGGGCTCCCCTAACTGTGGCAGCACAATTTATTAAATGCAGACTTTTTCCTAAAGTGGTGGTGGCTTAATAATTCCAAAAGGGAGCAGCAGACTGAAGACGACCTGTCGACTAGTCTGTATAACAAAACATACAATTTAAATTCTAAGAGTACTTTATTTCACGTGACAACTTTCCAACATCATTCCAACTGTCATTCTGTGAATACAGCTTTCAATCTTAAGAATATTTCAATCTCTAGAATATATATATATACTGGATATATATGCAGTGAGCAGTGAATTATTGTTCCATTCTCCAATGATGTGAAACTTCTTGCCTTGGGGGGAAAAGTCCCAGTCTCACACCTTAAGTTTCCCTCTTCCCTAAACAACGCTTTCTGTAGTTTTCTTGGAAAACTACACTAAGAGTTCAAAGACAAGAGTTCAAAACCGTGTTGTTGGGGCATGCCTAAACTTCTATAAATACTTATATAAATTAATAACAACAACAATTATCTTCATCACCACCACACTTTCCTAGTTCTAATATACTCTGGCATAAAACATTACACGAGACTGCAACAAATGTGATGTCCTGTTAACACTGAGTTTTCCTTTCCTTGTCAAGCATGGAATGCAGAGCACACAGTTCAGCACCAAAATATGGTTGCAAAGTAATCTAGTACTATGATCTGCTTTTAAATATGCTCTGAATTTAGCAGCACAAGGATCATCAACACAAAGGCTGAGAAAACATTGTTTCAGTTCATCCTTATAACAGATGCCATTAGGCAGGCTCACGTGGATCTCAGATAAATCAGTTACGTTAATGAAGATTCGGTAAGATACCAGTGAGCGATGACAGGATTGAAACTATAATAGTTTAGGTACATATTCATTTGTCAAACACAGAATTAAGACCTATACGAAGTACTAAAAAAATCTAATAATATTTTTTCTCCCTTTCCCTGTCCTGTTCCCAGATATTCCTGCTTACCCATTAGGGCTTCTCTGTTCAAAACCTGTGTACAGAAAGTTTAGCTCCTATACATGCCTGGAATGAATCCAGTCCACTTCAAGCCAGTTTTCTTCAATAAATTAGCAGATATATGAGAAACAGCATGTAAGACTTTATTTTAAGGGTGGTTTTTTTTTTTTCCAGTTCAGAGACACATTATTATATTTTACCTTCGTGATGTGTGTAGTTGTGGTAGTAGAAATTGACTCAGATGTTATTGTCTGTGCACTCAGCAGCACACCAGCATTGCCAGCAGCACTGCCATCAAACTGTAATGGAAAAAATGGTATTTTTGTATTTTGGCATTTAAATGCTTTGTTTTCACAGGAGAAAAGGCTGTTTTTCTTACTAAACACGTTCTTCAGTTCAGTTAGAACTGAAATGTAAACAGAAGCCATCCAAGTTTACCAAGTCATGTAAGACTGTCATTATGGTTCGTTCTTGTGGAAAATTTATGATCAAAGATACATGTTCCTTTCAGGAACAATGAGATATTTTAATCACATTTCCAAAACTAAAAATGAATTATACATTCACAGACAGCAACTAAGTCCTTATATAAAAAAAAAGACTTAGAACTTCAGAAGTAATACTGCTTTATCAACAAACATTTCACTTACCTAATTCACAGCCAAAGTATAACCTTAGCTGCTAGAAAAAAGTATAGGTTTTTGAAAAGCATTTTCTGGACATTCTCTATTTTGATCTACAACTAACTGGAATACAAAACAGCTTGCAAACAATGTAACAGCCCAGCTACCATACCTGTGGAGATTCATATGTGATAGTTTTAGTTTCTGTTTGAACAATTGGAACTTCTTTAGTGGAGATTTCAGTTCTCTGTGCGGCATCTGAAATGGTTACCATCTCTGTTTTCACTACTGGAGGCTGTGGTGCAAGAAATAACCAATCAATTCAAAAGACAGAAGAAGGTTTGTAACGTGGACCAAGAAAACACAACCAAAAACTCCAGAAAATTGTGAGACAGTAAGTATCTGACTGTCTTCCCAATCAAAAAGCATGCAGCAAATAAGAAAAGTGAAATGAAGACTAATACAGCAGCCCTCCAATCTCTACATAACATGGTAGGAAAATTTAATCTCATAACCTTGCCAAAGTTCTGTTTCAGCTAACAGTATACATCACAGAAGACAACTGCTCAAACCAAGATGCAACACAGGTTTTGAAAATGTGTAAAAGAGCATCACTTGGAAAAAAAAAAAATCATCTTAGTTTAGACAAAGAAGCTGATAGCTAGTTTAAATGGATAAGTTTCATATCAAGAGTTAATCTGGGATATACCTATCATTGCTCAGTCAAACAGCAAAAAAAAAAAAATTCCAAGGAAATTACGGAAAAGTTTAACTTTTTAATATATGCTACTTCTGGAACAGAAAAATAACTTTGGCAATTGGATTTTAAACAGTCTACATTCAATGTAATAATTCCGGAAATCAATGGCTTCTTCTGACAACAATCCTAAAAAGCCATTTTAACCATTGAGAGTTCTCTAGTGGTGTTCTCTGCAACATCACAAAGAGAGCTATCAACCAGGGGTCTGTAAGCCAGTGAACTTGTGAATTCTCTTATTGGACCAGATTTTCAACATATTTAAGAACTTTGAAAAAAAAAATCTAATAAAGCCTTTTGATATTTTTCTAGATACATCAGTTGCTATTTGCCATTGATTTTGGATGCACGTGGAGGGGAAATCCTACGAAACAACACACGCACTTGCACACACAGCAGCCCTTCTCCCCTTCCTCCAGATTAGCTGTGTTTTTAGGAAGTCTTGGCGCCCACAACTCCCAAAGGTCTTCTAAATTAATTTACATCATTAATCAGAACACCTGTCTATGCATAAGACAACAAAAGAAAGAAAGAAAGTTGTTTGGACTTAAGTACAAAGCAAAAAAATTGTGACTGTTACAAGAACAAGCAGGTAGATAACTCGGAAAAAAAACACCCAATTGTTGAAAAACTCAGCAGAAGATAATGCCAGCTTTCCAAAGAGATGCATCCTTGCACTTCGTTTTTTCCCTTTCTTTATAAAGTTTGCCTAGCAATGAACCCTTCAACCTTGTTTGGCTTAAAACAACTGATTGTGACTGGAACCCACGCATGCTTCCCTAAGTATCTACTGCACTAGAAGACTTCGTAGTAAGATTGTGATATATGCCTCATCCCATTACAAGGCAGTGCTCTCACCTATGCAATTTCTAGCCATACTTATTCTAGCCTATAAATCCATAAAATTTTCTAAAAGAAAAAAAAAAAAGGCAAGAAAAGCAGTAATGTGGGGGGAAAAAAAGGAACAAAAATTTGTGACGGGTGTTTTCTAATTTCAGTTGCCAATAGATTTCCAATCACAATTACATGTCATGGACGTGTCAAAAACAATTGACAAATAGACAAGACGAGACTTAAAACACTGGAAACATGTAAATAATAAATATATTATGTATATGCATATAAAATAAGGGGAAGAAAAAAAAGATGTCAGTCTTCGGAAGGTTTGCCTTACTGGTGATTCTCACTCAGTTCTAGCAAAAAGTCAGAAACCATAACCGAAGGAGACAGAATTTCACTGCTCATCAATGGTTTCCCCTTCCAAACGATCTGAATCTTGTTGGATGCCTGAAGAGCTGGAGTAATAGGAGAAGAAGAAAGGCAGGTATATTTTCACCCCAAGAAATATCTCTGCTTAATCTAGTTGTCAAACTTCTACCATTTACCTCAGAACAACAAATTATTTCTGGTGCAACATCAATGTCAACATGAGACACATCTCCATTGACTTTGAGCTGTTCTTCCTCTTTTTCTTCACCTAAATCTTGCTTAATTTCTTCTGACAAATTCTTCTCTTCTGTAGCTATGGTAACTGCATATTCCTGGACCAAACCTTCAGCTGTAACTTCTGTGTGCTCAGCTGGTACAGTTAGTTTACTGCCTTCTGGTGTGGCTTCCACATGCTGTATTTTTTCTTCATGTTCTTTCATTTTCACATCTTCCTCTTCTTCCTGTTCTTCCCTGATGACTTCCTCAATTGCCCTATGATGTGGCTGGTATTCTCCCACCTCTTCATTCTCACTCTCACTACTACTGCTGCTGCTGCTGCTACTATCTGATGGCATTGATGAAGAGTCCTTTTTTGACAGATGCTCCACCTTACATGTCTCCCCAGCATCAGTGGCAACTTGCATTTTCCCTTTGTTGGCTTCGTCTACGACTAGCGTTTCTTCTATCCCAACCTCTGCCTGCTTCTTCTCCTCCACTATGTCCAGAGTCTCATGTGAACTCTGCACAAAAAACATGGATGAGGAAAAACAAAAGCAGAGTACATGAATAAATTAAAATGATGGAAACAAAATTAGCTGATGGCTGGTTCGTGTCATGTAGAAGACAAAAGATGGTTGTGACGGTTAACTGAAAAAGGAAGGAAAGAAAGAATGAAGATGGATTGGAAGAGTCAGAGCCAAATTTAACTACAGAAAAAATCAGTAGAACCTTATCAGCACCGCTGACTCCAGTACAAGGCCCTTCTGCTCTGGAAGCATGTCTCTGTGAAACAAAAAGCAATCAGAGGACAAAAGTCAATGCATGACCCTTTTCAACAGTGCAATACCCTCCAAGCAAGTGTTTAAGAGCGTATATACACGATTCTAGACAGACACTGTGTACCCACTGCAAGATTCACATAGAACTATGCTCTTTTCTTCCCACTTTGTTGCAATATTCCAGTCAAAGGTAGGTAAGAATTATGGGCATTATTAATTGGGATAAGAATTTAATTATGAAAGACTGAAAATAAAAGCGTGAACACACTGATGGTACTGAGGCAGTTAATTCAGTTAAAATAAAACCTATTTAGCATTCTACTATCAGTTTATCATTACACAAAATAAAAAAAAAAAGACCTTATTGTCAGATTTTATTAGTTGTTCCTCTTTGGTCTGGTACTTTATGAAACCCAGCAGATGACAGGAGGCAGGCTGCTGAGGGTGGTACGCTCTCAGAACAGCAAGGTGACCCGTCAGCATCAGCCCACAGCCAAAATGAAGAGATTAAAGCAGTTGTATTAGTATCTGCTCTGCAACAAAACGGTCTGGGATGGAAACCCCGGAAAGCCCGCAGTCAGTTATGCGTTAGGTAGTTCTGCAGCAAAATCTGAGCTCAGGTGACAAGAAATCAGACACCAGCACACCACCCGTGCCTTAACCCTAGCTCCGCTTGCCGCTCACGCACGCAAGCCGGCGTGCCGGGCGAAGCTCAGCCAAGCACCGGCTGCCATCCCGCAGCGCTGCCCGCCCAGGGCCGCGCTCCCTACCCGGACACCGCCC
>Ga0065711_1028443_pt1 | contig 41172 bp, 30 predicted proteins | sample Hoacrofraction12_FD_59098 | JGI IMG/M metagenome (GOLD analysis project Ga0065711, IMG submission 59098) | Hoatzin crop microbial communities from Cojedes, Venezuela - Epithelial fraction 12 v2 (version 2) | ecosystem: Host-associated > Birds > Digestive system > Esophagus > Crop | place...
CGAAAGCCTTGCTGAAGTCGAGGTAGACAACATCCATGGCTCTCCCTTCGTCTACCCAGCCAGTCATGTCATCGTAGAAAGCTATTAGATTGGTCAGGCATGATTTCCCCTTGGTGAATCCATGCTGACTGCTCCTGATAACCTTCTTTTCTTCCACTTGCTTGATGATGGCCTCCAGGATAAGCTGCTCCATGTCGGGTTATGACAGCGTACTGCGCTAGTACCAATCCTATGGAATATTACAGCAGTTAAGTGCCGGAGAGCTGTGAATTACAGCAGTCCAAACAGAAGGAAGTGAAGGCAGCAGCAGGAATTTTCACAGTGGGTTGATCAGGAGTGTTGTATGTTGGCAATATCACGGAGGTGACAGAGCTGAAAGGATTTATATGCCTCGGAGATGTGGGAGGCAAGAGAGTACCAAGCTGTAACACCTCTGTTCTGAGAGCTAGGCTGAATACGAGACTGGAATCTAGAAGAAAGAAGGGGAGAAAAAGAAGGGTTATGCTCAAAGGGCCTTTCTCATTCTCTCACTGTGTTTTCAATACACTCAGCTGAAGATGCATGTTATTAAGGAGTCTAAACTTGGGAATAAGAAAAGACAGGACAGAGTATTTCCCCAAGAAACATTTTTAAGAGCCAACAAAAGTCATGGTATGGACAGCTACTGGCTGGACTTTTCCCATCACTCATGCTTTCTGTAGCCTACATCTTTTCATCTGTTTGCACACTGTCTAGACTGCAAATGCATTAGAGAAAAAGTTTCGCCTGTCCTGCTGACACTACCAATAAAGCAATAAATGGTCAGAATGCATACATCCTCTCAGGAGGCGGAAAAAGGGGGACCTAGAGAAATGTTACAGAGAACTATTTAAAAAAAGCAGCTGATCCATCAATGTGATGCTTAAACAGCCAGATTAATGCATGAAGGGAATAAATGGTGGAAACTGGTAGACACCAAAGAGTGCAAACAGATAAAGAAAGAAAGAAAAATAGCCAGTCATTTAAAAAGACAGATTAAGACAGTGATGGAAGTGCAGAAATTACCTTTATCTTCATATGGAAAGAGGGACTAACCTCAGAGAAAAGAAAACAAAGGGCACCACTATGTAATTAAGGATCATTAACCTCATCTAGATGTACACTTTAATCCTACAACACGTTTGTTATACACACACAGGTTTGTATGAGGAAAAAACTGCTGGCAATACACTTAAATAGGAGGGAACAGAAACATCTTGTTCAGTGTTATGCTAAAAGTATGGAGAGATTTCAGAGCTAACAGAAAACAAACATGTGGCAGATCCTAAGCTGGTTCCATTCACTTCAGTAGAACTATGACAACTCACAGAAATGGGCAATCTGATCCCATACTTTACAGGCATGAAAGAATATTATCTATAAATAACAAAGAAGATTACAGAGAATTGTATCAGCTCCTAAAGCTCAGACTGTTTTAAACACTGATTCACTTTAATAGAAAAGTCCCCATTCTGATTTTTTGTTTGTTTCCACTGCTTCAAAATCCTCAAGCATATATTTAACGGTATCACCCTGCCATTTCAACAGATTAAAATAAGTTCCTGTCTATTGATTTGGATATCTTTACTTTCTTTCCTAGGCAGTATTTCCTGGTTTATAACAACTGAATATATTTTGAAGAGCAGAGCAAATATTTTAAATTATATGCAAAATGAGAGAAATGACCTGTGCACACAAAGCCACATCAGAAAATACAATCTTGTTAACTGTGCAGATCAAAAATTCATGGCCATGCACTTTGCATCCTATGTAAGGGTCATTTCTAGGATTTAGAGTACGCAGCCTTAAAGCTGACTGCTTTGCAATGCTGAATTTCACATGTGGGTGACCAGAATTAATTTTATGGCTTTCAGACTGACAGAATAAAAGTAAATTACAATGGGAAAGAGCAGGCAGTTTGGCCAAATAACTCATGACAGTGGTCATCTCTGATATCAATTAAATCAGACAAAAAATATTAAATTAATTTTTCATGGCTTAAGAATTGCTCCCATACCATGTATTTTGTCACATTCACTCCATTTGATTTCAGCTAACCAAGATACAGCTTTCATAGCTCATAAAATCTGTTTGCAGGACCCTTAATGACATAGCGTAAGACAGATTTTTATTTTGTGCTTAGAAAGTATGTTTAATTCTTTGAGTTTTACTGATATTGTGAAAAGCAAGCTAATTGCCAGCAGTCAGTTTTAAAGAAAATGAGAATGTCGGGTAAATAAAAACATACTCCACTACTCAAAAATGCTCATCATCAAAATGTAAGACAGGACACAACAGACGAATACAGAGATAGGGAAACTACCAGCAAACTGAAAAGAAAGAGTTCAATGACAGAGCTATGCTGTTGATGAATCATATAAGCATCATCCTGTACTGAAGACATCACCAACCCAAAATCCAACATACTTCCAGTTAAAGGATTGAAGGACACCAGGCCTGTACATGGAAGTACGGCAATGCCTGATGGCTGACCCATACCAGATGACTGCTGCAATTCCACATGCAGGCAACCCAAATGCCACCATAACGGCTGACCACCAGTACTTTGGAAAAATCTGCTATGCCAGACCTTCGTGCTAGGTCCCTGGCCACAGGGAAGGAGAGGAGCAGCCTGTGTTGGTGGCATGCTGCCATGCATGTTGTAGAAGTACTGGTAGTGGACTTATTGGTAGTTGGTATTCTCAAGAGTTGTTTGGGTCTAACTTCCTGTGAGATTATCACACGAGCTGCCAGGAACACACATCATCAGATGTCTGTAATCCAGTGCCCTCACTTATAACCCTGTTTGGCAAGAAAATATTACATAAAATACAAACCAATGATCTTCACCTCATAGCTGCCTGAGGCAGTGTGGACAATAATGCTGATGCCAAAACTGAAAGAGTTTCAATAAATACATTACTTCTCTGAATTTTTGTGTCTGCCTCGCCATGCTTGATCACTGGTCATCTTCCTGGTACCACAGGTTTAACGCACAGAAACAGGAATAAAGCTTCAGATCTACTTGCTTAAGGCTTAAAGGCATGAGCCTTGACTTCAAGAACAGGAACTATTTGCCTAAGGACTTAACAGCCTGCCCTTGAACAACAACTTACAGTGACAACAGAGAAAGCCCCGCTCCTCATCCTCAAACTGGGCCCTATCTGGAAAACCACAAATCAAAATCTGCAATTTAAGATGAACATTCAATTGGCATTGACACTCACTTGCCAACCACCACAGGTGCCACACACTCCAAAAAACAAAGAATAGCAAAATCCCTCATCCTCATCTTTGCTCTGATGCAAAATGTCTTCGCTGTGCTAGTCAGGTCAAAGGACTTGACTAATGTCAATCTTTCTGCATTCTTTTCACCTCCTATAGCACAGAGACTACCACAACTAAACAACTGACAGTAAGTGCTACACAGACGCGACCTTGCAGCAGATGCTGATTCCCCCACATCACTCCCAGAACTGTCATCAGTTTTCCAAAAGTGCTCATCGCTGCTTCATTCAAGTCTCCACAGAAATGTTAATTAATTAAATCTCAAAAACCTTTAAATTAGAAGTACAGAAACCTAAACACAAGCAGAGAGATGGCTGGACACAATTGTACATAAGTATCAAGAGAGTCATCAAAATTCCCACACTGGAAATGTCAACCATATAATCAGGGATGGCATTCAGGCTTCTTGGAAAGTACCTGGGCAGGTTAGTCCCAGAAAAACAACGCCTAGAAAACACAAGGAACCTTGTAGCCATGCCACTTCACTTGGAGAGGAACAGCAGCTCATCCCTGCTCCCACCCTGCTTGTTCCTTCTATACTCACCACCTTTGCCATGAAGGAATAAAACACAACAAAAGCCCCCCACCCCTCTAACACAGAGGCCTGGAAAACGACTCACTTTTTTCTCTCAGCTGAGTTCCCTACAATCCACTAGAGTGAGAACTGAACAAGTGAGAATTAAACTCTTCTTCCTTAGCTAGAAGGTGCAAAATATCATACAATGTGCTCCGTTATGTGCTCAATTATCACACAACATGCTCAATGACGGCATGTGGAATATGCTATTCCCTGTAACCTCAAGTAAGCATTATGTTTCTCAATTACAATAAGGCTTTTGGTTTTGGCATTTCAAACAGTTATGAAATGGTTCAGCAAACGCATTTTGTGCTTACTTCCATTGTTTTTGCTTGTGGGTGCCCTAATAAACTAGAAGGTTTCAAAATCAGGTAAGACCAACCCCATTTCACGTATGAATCTCTCATGAAAGATCACACTGATTTTTATCTTTTTAATAACACACTGATTTTTTTGTAACATTCTTTATCTTCCGAGACTAGTAAATGAAAAGAAACATATTTTCCTTGATGAACGATTATAAGATTTTAGCTTTTTGCCTTCTCTGCTCTTCTATGTAACTAATGACAATGAACAAACCTGCCAATAAAAATATTGACATAGCTCTGATTTACTGCTTTCAGTTAGTCTATAGAAAATAAGAAAAATGAAAATCACTGGAGGAGAAAACAGTGTAAGTACATTACAGCATCATGCTTTCATTCTGAAAACCAGACATCATCCAGCAAGCCATGTCGAGATCAACGAATAACAGGGCACATCAGTCCATATAATAATCTGCAGTTCCTGCTCTGATGCTAGCCAGAGCCTCAGTTCACTCCTGCTTAACTCCAAAGTTCCTGAAATACCTTCAGTTTTGTTGCTATGCCTCCCACAAAACAGCATGAGCAGCTAAATCCCATCAATGCTAGCCAGGACCCAGAAGTGTCTGAGGGAGGCCCAGTCTGGAAGGCATGCCCTTATCACACCTAACACACCAGCAGGATCCGGACCGCCACAAAATACAGTTGTTGATGTCTGAATTCTTAGCAAGCAGCAGTGCTGCTAATGCCTACTTATTACATGGTAGAGTAGTGGTTATAAAATGTGTTTGGGGAGCAGGAAGTTTAGGTTCCAGCACCAACAATGTCTGCTAAAAGGACCATCTACTCTGCCAGTCTATTTGGTCTACGTTGCCTTCCTTCTTATTGTGCAAATACAATCAAATATAACATCGTTTATTTTTATTGCCTGTGTAAACTGGAAGAACAGAAATTTAAAAAGAACATATTTCTGAGGATGGAAAATTAATTTTCATAGCAACTAGCAAATATTTGCAGGACTAAAGCCTTATTTAATCACCAAAGTCAAGACCCCTATTTTCCAGTAAAAGCAGCTCCATCCATTCATTAATGCTGCTCTTACTCCGCTATAATTTTACATTTTATAACATGCTAAAACCTTGCTATGCACTGTTAAGAGTTTAAGTACAAATCCATTTTTATTCATTAACTTTAGCAAGCTAAAGAGCTCCAAGTCTGAGTATCTCTGCCAAGCAACAGCAGAGCACAAAAATTTCCTTATTCTGTGCTAATTGCACACAGCAAGGAGTTGTGGGTTTAATAATCTAGAATATCTATCACACAAAGAAATATTTTGTACAGAACATTTTATTTTAATGATTGTGCACTGAAGTATGTTTTAACTTCTGGTGGCAGGATTAATTTTAAAATTATATTTAATATGATGGTTTAGAAAGCACGACTCAAGGTACTAGCTGTCTTGTTGCTTAGGACATTTTTCCCATTAGAATGCCTTACTATGAATAGTACATCGATAGTACGACTTTTATTGGCAGCATGTACTATTACATTAATTAAAATTAATTGAAAGAATTAATCAACATAATTACTATATTTATAAAGTCACAATGTGATAGACTAGCTAACTAAGCCTAAATGATCAATACATATCCTGAATGCAGAGTAGGTGTGTGACTTTAAAACCAAACACTAACGATAAAAAGATCTTTCAACTATACTTGTGTCTCTAATTGACAAATTACAAGAGGATGCTACAAAACAGAGAAAGACTAGATGCAGAAACGAACTAGCAACCTTGCACCCGGCTGTCCCTTCCTTTGCAGCATGAAGGTTTGTACAACAGGACTTTGAGACAGATCAGGGAGATGATCCCATAAAAGCTCATCATAAAAGCTTTGGTATTGGTGCAACATCAGATTTCAGCCAAGGCAGTTCCTGATGCAGCTAACCCCAGGACAAATGCTAGTGGCAGGAAAGTGCAGTCCAGGTAGAGCCTAAAAGCTCTTTCAGCAGTGGCATGGACTTAAGACAGGCTGAAACTGCACACTTGCATGTGTTTGTGCAAACATTTTCCAAGCCCTCAAACCAGTCTCAGCTGCTAATTCCTGCCCACAAACCATAATGCTCCAACCAATACTCCTGGCTACACCAATTCAGCTATTTATGGAACCACATTGTGAACAACATCATGAAGAGCAGAGTTTAAATGTTACACTTAAAGAAACCTAAACCAGCACAAATCCCAAGAACCTTTATTTGTATTTAGCCAGTTTATTTCAAAAGTTCTTCTCCTAGTTCACTTCAGAGTCACACTAGCAAGGATCAATGAGCAGCCAGGGTAGAAATCTCTTAAACTGATTTTGCTGTCAAAGAAAAAGGGTTTGTTACCGCACCTTTATAGTAAACAAAGACCATGCACGGGCTGCCTAAGTTGCCACTTGCAAGTACACTTGTAAGCTGCTTTCCTCATTGGGTAAAAGTGGTGGTTTAACTGAGGGGAAAGGATAGCATGGCAGGTCAACTGGAGGGCTGCTGTCACCAGAGAAGCAACCTTTGAGATATCATTACCGGCCCAAAGAGCTCTAACAGAAGGCTGCCTCGGAAAATGTACAGCTTTGCCTGAGCCCAGAGAAGGCCTCAGAGAGGGTCCACCCAGAGCCCACTCCCTCCCACCCTTGTATCACAGCTGTGGCTATTCCATACATTGTATGGAGGTGTTTTCTGAAGCAGTGAGATTGATCACCACCTTTCCACGCATGAGGAAAGGGTCTTCCTCAAAAAAACCTAAACAAACAAGTTGATCAAAGCTAGACAGGTTCTTCTGCATTTCTCATGGCATCAGCTTTTGACTTGCCATTCCAGTTTGTTTATTTCTTCAATTAGTGGTGGGCTTCCTTCTAACCATACTTCTTTTACAAGTCTTTATCCTTTTGACTGCTTCCTGAGTCAATGAGTTAAGTGACAATAAATTTGTTTAATTTACCTACTCTTATCCACACACTCTTGAAAAACAGGTATTTGTTTACATCCATGAAGAATCAGGTTTCGTAGTGACTGTAGAGACACTACTAATGTAGGCCAGATAACAGCAATATCACTACCATCACCCTATGGGTTTTTTTTTCTTGTTTTGATCAGCATGGTGAGGTCCAGCAGCACCACCTCAAGACAGGCTTTACAGGACACATCAGCATAGACAGGCAAAGGTTTCTACCACTTTGCACCTCTAATGCTCTGAATCTGAATGCTTGTTCAAATAGTCTGCCAAATATTAACAAATATTGAAGCCTTTTGCTGTTCAGACCACTGCTCGTTTACACACTGTAACCAGACTATCCTCCATGTCCTTCTGCTAGGATGACAGAAAAGACGAGCTGCTGTTTCCAGCTCCTTGCTCTGCAAGGTGGTGACTTCATCCTTTTGTTGAAGGAGTCTGACACCATTTAGAATCAAGGGGCTTGGGTTTTGCAAATCCCACAGGGAATGATCTGCAGATTGTGGCACCTGAATCTCGTCAGAAAGCTGGCCCCTGCTGCCCTGTCCCCTTGTGAGTAACTGTTAATGTGCTTACATGCAAAATCACACTGTTGATAGCATCTTCAAATCATCAGTCAACACCTTAGCTTGGCTCTCAGAAACATGGCCTACACGGCTTTCAGCTATTCCCTGTAAACGTTGTGTCCCTAAGCATTAAAAAGAAGAATAAACTCTCTCCTAAGGAAAGCATATATTTTGTGTAAGTAACTGGAGTCTTATAAATCATAGCCAATTTATATTTGGAAGTAAGCAGATGAGGGCTCTCTCAGTTTATTTCTGCTTTATGGAAAATTTAAAACATAGCCAAACTCACAGCTTGAATAATGTATTCATAGCACTTTAAAAAAATATTTTCATATTTTGTTCATTGTAGACAAAAAACTAGCAAGGGATCTATATATCTCCTAATGATTGGTGCAGAAATGAAGCCTGACACAAATTATAGAGACATTTCTCCCCTCCTTCCTTCTAAATGAATTTTTCATATACACATCACTTTTGTTTCCTGACTCTCCAACACTGCATGTCTACGTTTCTAGCTATTTTTGCTCTATGGAAGTCTCACACTCACACAATTTAGAGGCTAGCAGACTACAATGTGCAACAATAAGCAATCATCAGAAAGATAAAAAGGCACACAATATGCAAAATCCTAACCTCAATCGCATGTATGAAGCAAAATCTGGGATACTGTCTAACAAAAAAACCAAGCCTTTAGTTCTTTATTTGGTCTGAAACACAAAACCCACTGAGCGCACAATAAATGTGTGTAACTAAACCAGCAATTTCTTCAATTTAAGTTAGCTATATATTCTAAAAATATTATTCAGATGGCCCAGTTTTGAATATGTGTAGGTGGCAGAGCCATTCCCAAAAAGTTACAGGGTATCACCTACAATCCATGATGTTTAAGCAGTGATATACAGAAGCACCAGTCACCACCACTCTAAAGGTAACGCAAGCTGTTCTAAAGACAGAGCTTTTAAACACTCTCAATATCTAAAACAGAGCTCACCATAAATTACTTCCTGCTCCCAAACTACAAATCCTAATTGGTATTAAGAGAATTACGCTTATCACGCATACAATGAAAACTCTGTTTAGTGAAGGACTAGTGAAGTTTACCCAATAGGTATTATCGTGCCAACTAAGCCTTACATATCAATAATGAAAATAATTGTGTGTACACACCCTTTCACAGGCTACAGATCTTCAACACAGTAACATCTAGGTCATTAACTACACCATCTCAGAATTACGGGGCCAGAAGTACCTACATCCCCTTTGCCAGCCAGGCTGGACATCTGAATGAAACTGAGGTGCACCAGCCTTCCCTCTCCTATGATCCATCTCCATTTATATAGCCTCCATGCACAACCCCAATTACATGACGGCCACAAGACACGCATGTTACACGCATGCAAGTCAGGACAGCCAGCCACATGGTGCATTATCTGCACATTTCATTTGACAATGTTCCAGATGCACCTTCATCAGACGGAGATCCAGGTGAAGACTGTCCTGCTGGGCCAGACTCACTGCACATCTGAGAACCTGAGAAATGCCACGTTACAAAATCTTCCAGGTCAGAACAGTCCAGAGTCAATTAACAGGATCAAAGCAAAGAGAAAGGGGAGAGAATAACCAATATTATAGCTACAAACCTGCTGCACAAGTGGATCCCAGCCCATTACAGCTGATCCATTACAAACTCCATTCACTTTATTCATCAAACCCTTTTGCTACATGAGTTGAAAGCTTTTAAATGGCATGATCTAATACCTGATGAACTTCAAGCCTTTGCAAAATACTCCACGTAAGAAAAGAAAGATCGCATGTGGGAGTAGCTCAAGCACATCTACAAGCACAGAATGCAGCTAAGTTTTATAGTGTAACATCTAAGGAAAGCACACTGTGTATTAGCAGCAAATTTTAATTAGTGAAAAAAGCAGATGGATGAAGTTCCGGGAAGGAAATCAGAAGGGCCGACAGGGTACAAATTGGCCACATCAGTAATACAAATACAAATGGAAGCATTCCTTTTTTTTCTGATAAGGAATTCTCCCACAAACAGGACACTGGAGTCCTACGCTGTTCCTAAACTTCTTGCACACTAGAAAAAGTCAGAGATGTTGTGAAGCGGGAGATGAGGAAAAGCAGATGGCTAGGTCCCTTTGCTCAGCTCCGGAATTCTCTGAAGTCTTTTGCTTTCTCTTAGGAGAAGGAAATACTCTGTTCCGGGGATTGGTTCTGAGCATTTTGGATGTAGCCCCTTCAGTGATCAAAACAGCTAACTGGAATGAATTTCAGCTTCAGCAACCAGAAGAGAGGGATGATGCTGGCAAGTAGAAGCATTTTTCAGTATCTGCTCTGCAGAAACAAAAATTAAAAACATAGCAACTCCAAAAAGAAGCATATGACCAACTTGGTGTATGCAGAATTTGTACACGCATATGTTTATGGAGGATTGAGGCCTCCCTGAATATTCAGACAGTATGTCTCTAATACTAAATCACTTTATCACATATGCCACTTTTAGGCGATCCATTCCCTATTTCCTCATTACATTTTTCCCAATCTAATGGATAAGACCATTTGTAGCATGGTATTTAAGAATATCTGGTCTATTTATAGTTTATTAAGCTAAAAGGATCCCTGCAGTTTTGTCACATCTATGTGCTAAATTTGCAGCTCTTTAATTTTTATTGCTGTGTAATGTTCCTCCATTTTCCGGAGGAACTAAAAGACACGTTAGAATATGGAACTGCTGAATAATGAGATTCTACTCTCAATTGCTTCCATCTCTCATGCATACTGCTGGTACCTGTCCATGATGCTAGCTAATCTCAGCTGCCTTTATTAGAGCTTTTCACCATCTGGCCAAAAAAATATCTTGTTTTTCCCAACCTCTGCAATGTCATTTCATCCCTAGCCCTGGTCCCATCCTTTCCCATACCTCCGCAGAAAGTGGCAGCTCCCCCTCACCAGCAGCTATACAGCTGACACATAGCAACAGTCTTTTCATTTAACTTTTTAAACAAACAGTTTCTTACAGAGACCTGGCTCCTGTTAGACTACACAAATGGGAATCACAGCAGCTAAAATTTCACAACAGAGCTATTACATTTCAACCACACAAGAGACACTGGAGAGCATACAGTAGAGAGATGGGGATATGCGGGCTACAGCATGTGCTCTTTCCACTGTGTACCACTGGTTTCCACTTCACTTGTAAATACATCAGCCTATTTTATTCTCAATATCTTGTTCCACTGCACAGAACAGAGCTTGTTTCATAGTTTGTCCTGCCACATTATAACCTTATTTTTTTTCCTTCCTTCCTTCCCAAGTGAAACTGTAGCTTTTGGAGGAACATTATAAAGATATAAAACTTCCACACTAGAACAAAATGACTGAGTCTTTAGTCCAGGACCTTGTTCCTGGACAATGGCCCATGCCAGAGACTGAAGAGTAAGATGCAAGAACCCACAGTCAATAAAACTATTCTCTTCCCTTCTCCTTTATTTTCCTCCCCAATAAGGATTCAACATAAGTTTAATTATTAAATAGGCTAATAACCAAAGGTCAGGGGGTTATTCTTTCCCAAACTTTTCTGAATGCACTGTCTTTACTTTTGCTATATGCATAAATGTCCAAGCTTTCTCCAAAGAAGTTATACTATTTGCCAAGACAAGCCATAGCTACAAATTTTTTACTCAGAAAGAATTTTATCTCATTAGTTTCTAATTTATGCCTTTTCAATTTAATACGGCATTTTATGTTGTTAGACAAGGAGCGAAAAGATCCTAATATCTCCTCTGAACTATTAATTATTTTGTAATTCCTCTGCTGTGTCCCTATGTTCATTTTCTGGCCAAGATAACCAATACCAATCTTTCTTTTCTATTTCCCATTTGTCAAATGGGAAACATTTTACATCAGTCACAGCTTGAGCTGAGAAGCTGGGCTACCAGATCTGCAGACTCCCATCATTCAGCACTAAAAATACCCCCATCCTCTTGATAGAGTATGAAGCTGGCATTGGTCAGTGCTGTAGAAAAGGGAAACCTCAGCCTCTGTCAGTGTCCTAGAAAATGGTGGAGCAGTGCCAGTAAAGATATTGCTCCACTGATGATATAGTAATCCTTCATGTCCATCCATGCTTCTGTCCATGGGGATTGCAGTAAGGTCTCTTGAGCCCGTGGGAACACTGGTAATGACCAGTAACTAATCATTGTTAATGATCACTTACTCATGAAAAGTGAAGAGGCGTGAAGCGATCTCTTAAAGGACAGATCCCAATCAATGTGCCAGAGTCCTCCGCCAAGAAGGAAGATGGAGCTGGTTGCTCTACCTTCTTCAGATCTTTATTATTGTGGGATCTGGCATCAACAGATACCACTGTGCCATACCTCCACAACAGCTTCTTACATTTAGATTCACCTCACCACAAAGTATGGAACTTCCTTAATTGGTAGATGTTTCAAATTTGGAAATGCACCATTTACTGTAATGCTAGAAGCATTCAGTGTGCAGATTTAAAGGTAGGATGCAGTAACAGTGCACAAAGCAGGACTGAAATAAGATAAAAAGGCTGAAGAATACGAATTGACATTAGGGAATAATGGAAGAACACATGTGCAAGCATAGCACCTGTGCAGCTCAGATTAACTCCAACAGAGAAGTGGGGGGGGCGACGGGGGGGCGGGGAGAAGGCATACAGTTGGAGAAAACCCAGTGTTTTAACTGAAAAAGTTAAAATTAAAAATTGACATTTTTAAAAAGCCAGTTCCAAGGGGGAAAGAACCCACCATAAATATATATGTGTTACCTTCAAAGAACTAGACTTTTCAGAAAGAAGTGAAAACTAAGAATGAAAAGAGAGGAGAGCAACCTTAACAGGAAAAAAAGTAGGAAAATAACATTTTAAAATGTGAGTCTTCTTATAAGATGTTATAAAAGACACTTCAGAAATTTATGAAAGAATAAATTACACTGAGAGTGATACACTGAGAGTGATGGGGTTTGGTGGGAAAGCACCTGCTCTACCACAAAGTAAAGATAGCCCATCTGGCCCACCAGCTCCACGCATGCACGCTTAGGGAGTTAAAGAAGTCTGCACACTTCAGCAGCCAACTGCTGTGTTTTGCAGACGCATTTTTTTTGTGACAGGAAACAGAAACATGATCTCCACATAGCCACCATGCTCCGTGATCCATTAAGAACCACAACTCTGTCATCTGAGCTACTTTCAAATCTGTAACCTAACGCTGCAGCAGCCCAGCCTGAACGTACATCTGGTCGTGTCGTGCACATTGCACGCATCAGGAGCACAGGTGGGACAACATAAAATGAGTGTGTTTTGAAGTGAATGCAGAATGGATTGGAAGTACATCTAGAAATAATTGAACACAGTGACCATGTAAGTAGCAGCCCAAGCTCATGAACAGTGAGCTGTCTTTAATAATTCTTTGTAGAGCTACTTTACCATTAACACACCCCCATAAACAGCCTACATGGAAAAAAAGAAACCGCTCCTTCTTGACAGCAGCTGAGCTCAACAGGATTGCCACACAGCAAGGGATGCTTGCCAAGTACTTGCTTATAATAATTATCTGCTAGGCTGTGCAATATGCTTAAAAAGATTTGTAAGCAAGGTAAAGAGATTTATAGAAAAAAATAAACAACAAAAATGATACACTGTGTTCTCACTGAGGGGCAAAACTTTCTTTGACGTTACAATGCATTCTCCATCTGCCAGAGAGGCAGTCTCCAAAGGCACTGTAAGACAGAACAGTAAGAGGTACATTTATTTTCTCTCACTAGTGACAATTTGAAATCGTTTCTCTGCATCTGAAAACTGTCCATAGGAACTGTGGTATTCTTTAGTCACAAAAGACTGCCATTTTTAGGAGAAAACATCAGGCAAATAAATGCACGGCTTCATACATGCACTACTACTACTATACTTTGTAACATAAAATCAAAGCTGGCAAATTAAGGCAAGAAAGTGTCTAGAGTTGTAGCCTGGTTGTTGTGCTAGGAACACACAATTACAACTAACGGAAGCTGACTGTGTCAACTCCTGCAAACTGTTTAAGCAGTCACCATTAAAGACAAAGGAGACAGATTTGTTCATTAGTTAAATGTAACTAATCCTTAAAAGACCCTTCACATCATCTCCTGGTTCTTCTGTTGTTTGTCCAGTGCCAACATCATGGTCTCACTTCCTGCAGCCTTTCACCCACTCCTCCTCTGGAGGATTCCGTTTACTTCTCTGCGGTTAGCCGCGCCAGTGAAAGAGTAAGGGTTTGTAACACTGGCTGCGCAACTCCAGTAACAGCACTAGTGCTCTGTACGCACACAGTCATTCATGAACCGTCTGTCAACTTTAAATCTGCTGGAGTGCCATGCGTCATATGTTATTGCGGTTAGAATGGATGACGCCACAGGCAAGTACTGAGAGCCAGTTCATCTGTTCTGTAATGAACTGAATTTACCTTTCTTATAATTAGAAACAATGGTGAGAAGGCTCAGTTGTCTCATCCTAAGAGTAACAGTGGGAATTTTGGGTCACCAATGGTTCCCACCGCTCCTGTGTCATAGCAGGATCATGGCACCTATCATACTATACTTGGCCTGGAACAATATGACTAAAGAGTAGCTAAAATAATGTCTCTTTCTATTTTCGGGATAAAATCTAGAATGAGAATAAAACTATAGAATGCAACAAAAATCAGGGGTTTTTTTCTAAGTTATTTTCTAACCTCTTCTATATTTTCCTAGAAAATTATAAAAGCCTATTCTATACGGCAGTTCAAAAAGCTGCAACTGCAGACTGATCCTCTACTAAATCCTGTGGTATTTTACCTTCTTTTCTGTAAAAGGGTACTTATTTCATTTCCACTAAGTTCCGTAGGCATCTTCTATAGGCACTGCTTAAACAGCTAGGGAATAAATCAAAATCGGGAACTGCTTAGTCATACTTTGCAAGACAGACCAAGACTTGAATTATTATGATTAGTGATAATGAATACAAGCTACGAGAATATCAACCTATGGACTGAGCACTATGAAAGCCAATGCTGTGCAATTTCATGACAAAAGCAGAAAAGAAGAAAGGGGGGAAATCAGCACAAAACTCTGAGAAAATCAGATGATCAGAGAAATTCAGGTCTTCAGCCTTCAGAGAAAGCAACATCATGGGTACCAAATGGTACAGGCTTTTGTACTAAAGCTGCCCTCAATGCTAATACCATACTGGCTACAGTGTCAGGCTTTGCACAGCTCATACTACAAAAGTCTTTCCTTTCTGATCCCATAAAGATCCACTTCCACCAAATTAGAGTAATTCACCCATTCATAAAAAATACCTTCAATTTCCAAGATAATTTCAGAGCCAAAAAATACTCTTTCTGAAGTCATTATGGTTCCTCCATCTCTGCCTACTAGCAGGAAGGGGGGGAGGGGGGGGGGAAGAGGCATCTCCAGTTCAGGAGAAAAAGAAATTTAGCAACCTAAATCAATTACACTAGAAAAACTACTTTAAAGTCAAAGAATAGAGTAAATTGAACAAGTCAAAACAGCAAATTCCATTCAAATGTTACTGGTGTGTAAAGAACTGAAACAACTGAAGGGAAGAAGAACGACCTTTCATGTAAAGACACTGACAGAAGCATTATGCATTGCTCTTGCTTGCCACGAATTTTCCAGGAAACTGTGCAACTCCGCATACACAAACTCCAAATCCCAAGAGCAAATTCAAGTTTATATTTGTTTTGTAAGTGTATGGCCACACCCCAAAAACTTTTACAGTACATAATAAAGAAGGTGGCAAAGGAAGGATAGACCGAGACCAAAGAAAGGACAGAAAGAAAACTGCAGAAACTCTCAGAAGAAAAAAAAAAATAAAAACACCTTCTAAAGCCTTGAGACATATTAGGAAAGAAACAGAGTTAAAGTTTTTTTTCACCCAGTTCTAATAAAGGGCAGGAACGAAGTTACAAAATTCCAGTATAAAATTATTAAAAAATTATACTACAGAGATAAAAGTGATAAAAACAACATGATAGCTTCTGTGCTGAACATAAAAAATACATATCAACACTGCTGTAATTTTCTACTGTTCTGCAGCACGAGGACTTCAGGATTTTCCTAACATTATCACGAGATGAACACAAAGGCATTTACAAAACGTCTGTCATAATCTGATTCCCAGTGTAGGCAGTATTCTCTATTACGGCATGAAATCCTGGGGGACTGATTTGAACTGACCATGACTGCACTCCCAACACATTTTGAAACTAACTCCGCTGTCACCACCTGTCGGTTCCAGACAAAAGAAAAGCCCTTTATGCAGGCCAGCATGTAAAACAGGTCTCTTTCTCAGCAAGCGTCTCCTTTCTGTCCTGCCATCTAATCTATAACATCTATAAAATAATGAAAAATAACTACTAGTTGCTCTAGCTTCCCTCCAGTCTCAATGACTCCTTTAATTACAGGAGAATTTCTTCAGTGTTTCAAAATTCTTAAACTACAATTTTTCACAAATACACACTCATACAATTTCTTGTTTATTATGGAATTAATACAAAATTCAAAGCAAACTGTGCCATGGTATATTTACCCTCCTTTAATAATCTTCCCTCTTGCAAAGAATTCAATTTTTTTTTTAATATGCTAGCAATAGATGGGGAAATTCCAGAAAAATTATCATTAGCTTTATAATGTCACCACTTTGGCATCTAAAGGAAAAGTAATGCAGACTCTGTGCCTGTATCAAGGCTCATTTTACACCTAGTATAGAAAATAACATTGTTCCATTGCAATAGTATCAGTGATAAAATGTGACCAAAATCATGCTGGCATGATACCTGCGCCCAAATCAATCACATTGAGGTAACTTTCCCAAACACGCCGAAAACAAATGACTACTAAGTATTGACAATGCCCACAGCTCAGTGTACCAATGCCCAAATATTGAATGCAACAAGTGAAAAAAAAGACATTACAGGGATTAAACAAGCTGTACGATTCATGCTTTAAGTGTAAAAACTCCCCTTCTAAAACCCAATTCTATGGTTATTTATTTCTAGACTTCCAGCAATAAAAGTAAAGAGGGTATGTCAATACTGAATGGCATAATTTCATGACTGAAGCAAGAAATGTCTCTTGTTGCAAAATATTGTGGCTCAAAGCCTCTTCAAGCAAGTAAAATTAGCACAGAACTCAACAGAAGAATTAAATCCTTTATGAATACCTGCTCATCACATAAGCGTGTCTGTCAGAGTGATCTCATCTTTAAAATAAACTCAATTCAAAAAGCAAGAACTACATGACAGCAAATAACACAATTGAAAAGGTCAAGTGTAGTAAGTAGTAAAGCACAGTCTTTAGTGAACAGATCGTGCAGTGAGCGTGCTTGCAGTATGTCTGTTTGCTTTACTTTGCACACAGCTCCTCTGCATTCTTTGAGGAATTAGCGCTACTGATGATGATGCCCAAAGATCATCTGACTTCATCCATATTGGGCATATTGGTCATTGATAGACACCTTGGTAATTTTTAAAAGCTTCTCATCTTCACATGTGTTACCAAGCACAGTTAGGAAAGCAAGCCATTTCTGCTGGTTTGCAGATAACAAGCATCTACAGTTTTGAACTTTGAACCACTGGAGGCCAGAAAAACCTGCAGTGAGACAGAACTTACTGCTTGCTTAGTGCCAGGACAAAGTTCTGCAGTGAAACAGCATTTTTCTACAACACTTTGAAGTATGAATAGCACTAGATCCTCTCTATTACATGCAAAAATGGCTCATGTGGACTTCATCTCTGTACGAAGCTGTAGCAGCTGTCTCACATTAACATGCTTCAACAGATAAATAGAGTTACAATATAGATGTAAAGTTACAAATGTTGAATTAATTTTAAGCTAGTATCTAGTTGATGTAAGCCCTTTTTTTTCAGTGAGCATAAGAATCCCATAAATCTCAGCTACTGTTGAGATCTCAGTCCTTATTTTCTTTGGCTGGGTAATATCTAAACAGATCTCTTCTCCCCCTTTTTTGGGCTTTAATCACTCAGTAAAGTAACTATTATTATTTTGTCTACTGGGTTAACCTATCCACAACTACATACTACTTTTATCAAATTTGAAAGGTCACACAGCAGTCATTTTGTGTGTGACCAGATAATGTCATGTGAACAACTGCATTTGGACCTTTTAATGTAAACAAGTGTAATATGACTTTATGAATTTTGTGGGAAACTTTCAGATATTTCCTTAACATACATTTGGTTCCCATAAAAGCCCGAAACTAACAGCACTGGCAAAACAAAAACCCTTCTATGACAGGACAAGTTCCTATTGATGTGTATCAGCACCAACCACAAAGGAACACACTTTTAATTCACAGATTTCTCTATCTGCACACTTTCGGACTTTTGCTTAGCTGCCAAAAGGAGCAGCTTCTTTCACAGTAGTTTCTGTGACAACAACAAATGAAGCGACAGTAACCAGCCTGAAACGTTCAGTCCCATTCCTGAAGGCTAAGAAGGAGTAAAGAGTAAGAATATTCATAAGTAACATGCTACAAAGCTGCTCCTAACAATCTGGGTTTGTAGGATGAAGACAAATGAATTCCTCCTTGTTTTTCAGTTATGTCATATTCCCTTCTAAAACTCTTTTGAGAAGGGTCTCCTTTGAAACACACCGTATTTGGCTCTCCCTTTATTCAACTCCTCTATTTACTTACTGTCTGTAATATAACCTCCCAATTCCTGAGGAAGCCAAATAAGAGACTTGACAAGATTTGCCTCCAAGTCTATGCAGGAACTGCCAACAAGTGGGATTCCTCCCTCATGGGGATGTTTCTGCCATAAACACCTCACAGGGGTTACCGGGCTTGCGCTGAGCTGGTTTCAAAGCTCTTTTCAGAAAATCATAAAACGTCCCTAGTCTTCCTATCCACAAAACCACTGTGGAAAAATGAAATACAACGGCTAATATACTGCTAACATCCCTGTCCGCTATCAAGTACGAGAGTAGCATTTCCAGGGTATCCAAGATGTAAGTAAGATTCGCATGTGGATACTAGACAGCTGGAACAATCCTAAGGCAGTGCTGGTGAAAAAGAGTTGTTCAAAAACTCTACCACATTTCAAGTATCACCCATATCAAATGTAATCTCCCTACAGAACTTTAGGCTACCTACTTTGGTATTCATCTGAATTTACCATTCTTCCCAAACACTCAGAAGGCCAGAGCAGCTCAGAGGGTCCCATTCCTGCCACAGTCGGGCTTAATCACAAGATCACAAGTTTTTTTTACCTTTAGGTCTCACAACTTCAGCTGCAACAGAGCAGGTAACTGAAGACACCACGGCTTCAAATCCTGGAAAGGCTGGAACCAGACTGAAAGGCAGCAAAGCAGTTGCTCAGCAGCCACGGTCACTCCGTACATCTCCCACTTTGGGAGCCTTTGAATAACTCCATTAAATAACAGGTAAATTCAAGGCTCCCATCCTTGTTTTAGACCTCTTAATTGGAAATGGCTCACCTATGGGGGAAACTGCTTTTTGAAAGTGACAGAACCATCACTTTCAAGTTACGTGTTCAAAGGCTTTTTTCCCATGACGGACACAAAAAATTTGGAGACCATTTTCAGAAAGGATGAGGACAACAATAAGCCTCAGCTTTATCAAAACAGAAGGCAAAACCCACTTCCTTAAACCACCTTTCTGAAAGCAACAGCTAAAACAAAATTCCTTCATCCCTCACCCCCAAGTAAGCAGTATTTGGTTACATCAAAAGAAAGGAGAAAGAAACATATCTGTGTTCCATTAGGCAAACAAGCACCATGGCCAAAGGTACCACTGGTTTCTGAAAGAGACAGATATGCAAGTTCTCCCCTTGAACAAAATTAAACTCCTTCCAGATGATTACAGAACTTCCCTTCTTCTCAAGGAAGCAATGAACACTGAAGTAGCTATTCAGTGGGAAGAATCTACAGCTGTGGTTCAGTCAGGTCCCACATTGCAAGGATGGAGGCTCCCAGAAGCACTGGCAGATTCTGGACAGTCTCAGGGACACGCACAGATAACATGGGTACGTAAACAGGGAGAGGGAAAGGAGAGAACAGCAACACTGAAGGAGAATTACATCCAAAGAAAGAATTACTGTTATTTGGTGCCTAAAGAAAAGGTGTTGCTGACATCCACTACAGGAAGAAGGAGACCTGATGCAATGTTGAGGAGGAGAATCCTCACATTTTCAACACTATTTATCCTACTCTATCTACCTATGAAGTTCACGTATTCTTACTGACAGACATAAAAAACACCTTCATTTTCAAAACCACAATGAACATAGTTGATGAGGAGTTCTTAAAGCTTATTAAGACATTACTTCACTACACAGGTCAGAAGCGCATCTGTTCAATATGGCCATTTCAACAAGCCAAGCATTTATGTAACTACTACATTAAAATCTCACAAGGATGTATTATGAAAAGAGTATTTTTATAGTATCCTTATTCAACATGGTTAAGAAAAATAGAGGGGTTTTTTCTTACACTAACAAAAAAACAGGTAGTTGACAAGTTTTATAAATTAGACTTAATGTGCTCCTTCTCCAGTCACTAATGTTACACAGTAGTGCCTCATTTTACACTTAAATAACTTCTTTGTGTATGTCATCTGGCAGTGCCAAGCTTCTAGTCCAAGGGTCCAAATAAGGAGGTGGCACCAGATGCTCCATAGAGACTTGCTACTCCCGAGATGAAGCAGGTCAGCTACACTTACTACTTTTGTCCCAGAAGAAAATGCATGCACAATTCCTTCCTTACTGTAACTGCATCTGCCATGCTTCTAGTGCCAGAGTCGCAAAAAATACTCTTTATGGTTCATTTCAAGTGCTGTTCTGTGGAGTTTTCTTCCCCCCAAGAAATCCATGTTTCCTTTTGTCTTGTAGCCTCAAGAACAAGCCTTGTGAAAACAAGTCTACTCGCACCTACTCATCTACACATCTACACAACACATCTACAGTCAGACCTGAGGATAACCAGCTGTGGAAACAGTCATCACCTGGGCACAGAGCATAACATCCAGACAAGTGATTGTACATCCAGGAACGAGAGTGTTTTCAGGCAGTCAGCTTTGTTACTGTCTAAGGGCAATGAACACAAGCCTCGTGGAAGCATGTGAGCCTTCTCAAGAGAAACTAAAAGCAGCTGTTAAATTTCTCATTCTCCTTTGAGCCCTAATTTCACAGTGAGGAGTCAGTATCCTGTTTAACAAAGAAAAGTGGGCTGTTGGTTTCTTTTTCACGATAGGACCTGACCTGTTGGTTCTGGAGCTCCTCAGATGAAGGCAGCTGAACACACTACAGCTGCTCAGCTCCGGAAGAAAGCAAATTTCGTCCTGTAATAGAACACTGCCTATGGTCATTCTGAATGTATAAAATGTGTGGCTTTAAATTTGTTTTAGGACAGTTGTTGACGAACTGTATCTGTGAGATACGTAGGTAACATACACAGCTGGGTTGGAATTTTTCCACAGTAAAGACACCTGGAAATTTGACAGTTACTGTTAACTAAAATAATCTCACAAAGTTTTTCAATTCCCACTGAAATACTGCTATCACAGAATTCAAACTTTGATTATGTTAAACATCCTTGGACTCCGTGAAATCAAGCTGCTCTTCATGTATAGATGTATCTAAAGACAGGCTACAATGAATCAGAAAGTTTGTTCAAAGTAAGTCTCTTCACAGTATCACAGAAATGTAGTGAAAAATTCGCAGTAGCAAAAATGATAAAATAGAAAACCTTAGAAAGGTTACTCACAATTATAAGGAATTTCTACTATAATACTAATTGAAATAGTGCTGTAAAGTTCCAGAATCAAATGGAAATCTAACTGGCAGAGCCAAGCACATTGAATTCTGCTGTTCTTCATGGCTCCTATCACTGTATTCAATGAGATAGCTTAAATTGCTACACAAGTACACTATACAAAGCTAGATCTAAATAAACAGGAATAGTATTACTATAACAGACATCAGAGAACCGATAGTGATAGAATTAAAACTGGTCTTCATCTTTATACTTACAGGCTAGATGACTACATAATTACAGGTACTTAAATGTCTCAGTAAAGCCTTGGGTACTGGCCATTTTCAAGGGCTTAAGACAGGACTAGACTGGAAGAGAGATTTTTCTTTTATTCTAAAACTTTGAACAGCATTGCCCAATGAGGGTAATCAACAGCTCCAACAGAATACACTTGCTCTCTTTTCAAGTCAGACAGTGCTAAAAGGAAAAATGAAGAATGACAGTAGGAAGAACAGCAAATGGCTGAGAAACCATCCCTGAGTGCTTATTGTTGCCTCATTTTTACCAATTAAAGCTTTCAACTTGAGTGGATGACGAATTCAGAAATAGGACTGTATACTAAACTCTTCAATTACTGAACTAGAAGCAAAGAATCATCATGGTAGGAATATAGGAGAAAAATGTACCTTTTGATATAAAAATACAACAACATTAACAGAACAAGAGAAGTATGATGGTTAATAGTCTAAGGTTTGACATTTGGAAGAGTTTACTGATACATGTCAGCTATTCTCTGCAGGAATGAAACAGACTGACCACTATCTTGGGTAAGACTGTTTCAGACTTACCAACCACACTGCAGAAAGACAAGAAAAAACAAAACAGGGTCTTTGGCTGACTTAATTAGAAAAAGAGAAACTCTGCCACACACCAAAACTGCATCATGACAGGACTAAATGTTCCACATTTGTCACATTGATGTTACTAAATGTTCCTGAGTGTTAAAGCATGAAAATGCAAATGTTGCTGACAAACATGAAAGCTTCTTCAATAATCTACTGCCATCTGTATTATTAAAAGCATGTTTTTCATATGAGCAAGTTTTTCAGCAGCACATAGAACAAATCATCCTGGCTCATGCTATGAAAAATTCTAACATAATTCTATTAAGCAGATGAATATTATTATGCAAAAGTTTGACGTGAACAATTACAAAGAAACCCCATGTAACTAAAGTCTCTTTATATGCTTGGAAATATTGTATCAAAATCAGTCTTCACAGTTGGTGTATCTCTCAGTTTACTATGCTATCACAACATTAAGAGCTTCATGGGATAAAGCACAGTGCAGAGAAAGGTGCATTTTGTATGAGTGGCTCTGGGAGGAAAGTATGTGTCCAGACAGAATGCACGAGACAGAAGTAATAAACTGCAACAGGTTCAGTTGCAAATCAAGCAAGAAAAATAAACTAGTCACATGAACAAATGGTAGAAATACTACACATGTTGATAAAATATTAAAAATACTTAGAAACAAAACTAGTTTTTGTAGTTTGTATAGAAGACTGGGAGCAAAGAACCCCCTCTCCCATTCCGATTTAAGCACTATCAATCATCCCGCTCACTGCTCAGGAATACTGGCTCACCTGAAAGCATGACCACAGAAAAGCCTCAGTAACCTGGGCATGCTCCATGTTCTGTATTGCTGGGTTTAAAGGCCAAAAGCTTTACACTAAGCTGTGATAGAGATGGGTCACAGCTGGACCCTGGTGTAGGTAGGAGTGGGAAAGGTACCTAGATATTAATTTTAATTCCCGTTATTTCAACCATCCATGTCATAGAGAAAAATCAGTGTATTTTTGCACAATTCCTATGGGAAATACTGAAGTCTAAAATTCACGAAAAGACCTGTTTCAAATATCTGCTGGACTTCTAGAAGCTTTCTAGGTATCACCTCTACTAAGATGTTAAAAACTCCTAACTTCTGCTGTACAGGCTCACCACAACCTGACATTTATATGTAAATGGGGCATTCCAATCAAATAATAAAGCTCATGAACAGCAGAATACTTGACTACTTCCATGTGGTAACAGGCTCATTGTAACTTGTTGTTCTAATGATCTCTCCAGCCTAATTTGGGGATGTTAAATTGGGCATGCAGTTACCACATCTCACTATCTTAAGAATACCTTTCAGATGCTATCCAAATGCCTAAATAAAGACAAAAAGATTACAAAGACATCTGCTGCTACCCTCTTAAACCCATCCATTTCTAACTGCAAGGAACAACGGCATGAACTCTAGTTAAGCAGAATTCACTAAATATGATCCTTGTCAAAGGAAAATACAGTCTGTAAGACTGACAAACACCTGAATTTACTAAAGGCTTTTCCCACATACAACTACCAAAACGCAAAGCTTTGTGATCAACAGACATTCAGGATGCTATCTAAACTTGCTGATGTTTTAATTGCAATACACAGGTTTAAGTTTCCAATAACCCATTATTCCTGCTCACAACACACACTAACTAAGAAAGAACAGACTAGCACATAACACAGAGGTCAGTGACACAATACTCCACTAAGTGGCAAGCAAAGGCAAGAGGCACATTAAATGCTGAAGAGGTGAAATTTCTAGGGGATGGGAATGAACGCATTAATAATCTCTCCTGCAGAAATTAAATCCGTTAGGTAATTAACTGTTTAAAGCACTACATTCCACTACAGTGAATGCAGCTGAGACTGTCTCCTTCAAGACTGTTAACACCTGGACAAAGCCATCAGGCCTTGAAGTAACTCGTTACCATTCCCAGCAAGTGCTCCTGCAGAAGCAATCCTAGAGACTTTCACATTTTTACGCCATTTCTACAACTTCACTGCAGGTCCCTCTCAGTCAGCCACTAATATGCAATGTCCTCCGCTTTATATTGAACTAATTACTTCAAGATAATTAAGTCCGACTTTCAGTACTAAAGAGGCCTCTCTGGGAAATTAACCAACAGCAGCGACACAGTGGGAGTACTGAAATCTCACAGTAACCTCTCCTTTATGAAAGAGAACCTTGCTTTACTGTCCACGACTTTTCTTTCTCTTTCAACTTCCCGTTCTTAGGTCTTATTTCCGCAAGATAAACTCTGTATTCCGTTTTTCTTCTCATCAGTTCCCTGGGAAGCATCTTGGCATGCTACAGTGTCTCACCAGAATAATATCACAATGATTAAGAACACCTATAAGACTAGAAATGTTTTCCAAGCACAAGTCTCCAGCTGTGACTGTGGAAAACACAGTCTGAATTGTGTCTGGTTTTAATGAACAGGAAAAGCCTTCACTTACAGCTATCACACACTCCCTTCCAGAAAACAGCAAATGGCAACTTGATTTCTGCCGCAGTCCCTGTATGAGTGAATTAACAACTATCAGAAGAAAAGAAAGAACATTTACTTTATTAACTTCTTTGCTTTCCTTGAAGGATCAAAAATTTTGCTTTATTTCCAAAGAATATCAGTGTTTCATTCAGCCTGCAACACCTTGTTAATTTCATATTTCATTTGAAATAGAAAAAAAACAATAAAATAAATTTCAGGTTCATTCTAACTGAAAGCCTGTATTAATTTTTCAGCTCAGACAAGGCAGGATAGATTTGAAGCACTGAACCAGAATAAGTGTGATAAAAGAGCTAACAGAAGCCACGGCCCTGGGGATGTGAACCAGACAAGAAATCAGTATACTCAGTGCTGCTGGTCTAAACGTCAAAACCATACTGATGATCCAAAAAATTAACCTAAAAGAACTTCTGACTGATGGTGCTGGAGTTACTGAAAATTGATAAATTACCGCAAAACACATAGGTTAGAAGAAGAAATTAAAGATGGGTCTACCAAATTAATGTTTGTATTTTAAGTAATTTAATAATTTATCAAATAAAGATTATCCATATTATTGATGCCACAGAGAGAAGAGATTAATATGCTTACAGCCTACTAGCACTCTGAAGATATAAAATCCTCCTGAAATTGTCACAAATATACACAATGTTCCCAATATCTAAATCTGTGTACTACATTACAGTTTGCAAGAAAGTCTACAATGACTGCACATATCAGGAGGACATGTACTATTCCAGCAAGCTGAATAATTCAAGTAGTTATATGCAAAAAAGTGTTCTTGAAGTTCACATTTTTAACAAGAATATCCAAATAACTAGAGCTCAACTTATGCTTCTGTATATGATTGAATCCCATTTTTATCTTTTAAAGGAGACGTAACATTACCACTTTATTTTTGCAGAAGAATATAATAAGCCTTTTGAATGGACAGATTAATGTACAGCTTGTAAAAAGCACACAGGTATCTAAAGACAAGAAAGTGTTCTAGATGCATATGGTATTAAATGGGGCCATCAGCTTAACATCTAGCTCTGGAAATGGACCTTTTTAAAGCAATAAACAAAAATAAGCCAGCCTGCCTATCACTTTATCAGCATGTCCCCTTCTATGGTTTGCAACAAAAATATTTACTACCTTTAAAGGAAATCTCTTCCCTGAAATGCATTGCTCTCCTTTTCCCCACCCACTCACTGCAAAATTTAAGATCACAGTTTGTTATACAATGGAAATTTGTATCAAACAGAAGCCTCAAATACCTACACTCTTACATTACTGTGTTTTAAATTATCAGAACATATTGAGCCCATGAAGTGCCTGTAACCGTGACACTCTCCAAAAGATGCTGCTGCAACTGATGGTCAGTTCCTATCTCACAGCTAGAAGCGTGTTCCTGTAGACCAGTCTGGAGACCAGTATATTTAATGCTAATCATATGCAGCTTCATGTCATTACAAAACCATCTGCACAAATCCTTAACTTCGTAACACAACTGCTCTGGGTGAGCATCCTTCACTTTGACAGTGTTCAGTTACATACAAAAGGAAAACTGATACATCCTTTTGCTCTGAAAGCTTAATTGAATTTCTGGCAGTTTGTAGAAGTCTACTTCAACCCTGTCAACCATGTGAAACTCTCACAACAGCATTCATCCCCAACCTGAAATTCTTTCTTTTTTTCCAAGTATTTTAAGCACAGTAATCGCACACATTTGCAATACAACTCACACAAACCTAAACACTCTGCAGGACTCTTCAGAGAATATTCATCACATTCCCCTTGGCTCTGGTAATCTTCCTATTCTGACGACCAAGTCATGATAACGACAAAATGACTTTTTTTCCTGGCTACTGCCAATGGCAGATTAATATTCCAGTCTCATGTGTGTCTCTTAGTCTGCCTCCTTGTTATACCTTACAACTGTATTTATCTTTAATCAGTACTTTAATTACTTCGTTCTTCTTCTTTTCTCCCATTTGGTATATACAACAGCAAAGTTATAAACAAAAATAGGCTGAATTATAGCCAGCAAAGACCTCATACTCATACTCACACTTAAGAATTTCACAGATGCAAAAGGAATAGGACTGAGATGTTTATTCTCACCAGTCACAGTTCCCATTTCTTGCTTTTTAGGGATGCATCTTATCAATAAATATTAATTCTAAAAGGGATTACAGATATTCTAAATATTCGGGAGTCCTGAATTTTCTAGAGCATTTTCAAAAGTAGGATGAGGAATATGACAGATGACTGTCTGCCTCTTGAGGCTCTCTAAAGGCTTCATTAACAATTCCACTCAAGCAGTTTTAGTACTGCAGAGTGAGAATATCCACACTCACTGTGACAGTTCTGGAATCTTCCCTGTAAATGACTCGTGAACTTTATCTGACATTTGGAAATTATTTTATAAATATCGTTTTGTCATTGAGTAACTCTCATAAACCATTTCCAACCATACCACCCCAACCAGGCAAAATGACTGGCCATTAACACTGGGTGAGGCTGATTAGAGTCAGGAATGAGTTTTGTCCTGCTTGTCCACAAGGAGGAAGTAGAGAGAGCAGAGAATACCCAAGCAAGAAAAATTCACTAAGAGTGGATAAAATCAAAGCTGAAAAAGACGTGAAAGCGCCTACATAAAGGGCAATCTCAGTAATTTACAGAGAGGAGAAAGAAGATGTGGTCTTATTTAACTGGAGACACGTAAGATTCACATGAGAACAAAATGTGAGAAAAGCTTTGTTATGAAGAAAAGCTGGGAGGTGCAGAAGCCAAGAGGAGCTGGGCTGAATCCCAACAGTCGCTTGAAAGATTTACGGTATCTCCAGGTGCTTAGAGACCCCACGGAGGTTCAGATTCCAGGGGCTTAAAGAATGTATGGCCTAACGAAATAAATCCCTAACATATCAGCCAGTGAAATGTCCCATCAGAGGAGGAACTCTACTAGCAACCCCAGTTAACCTGTACGTTATTAAAAAAAACAGAATGAATTCACGTGAGCCAACAGAAACATAGATGGTTAGTCCTCAGAGCAAGAAGATGAGATTTTAACTGCTGTAAAGTGTTGAGCTAATGCTCAGAGTATATGTTGTTCAGTGGATTTTTACCCCAGCATCACATGGAATAAAGCTGAGTATCTGCTATAGGCCTCCTCGGCCCCAGGGTTAGATTTGAAGATGTACAGAGAGAATTATAGTGCTCTTGGAGAAAGAATAGCACCAGGAATCATTCTGTTATGAGGAGCTTTAACTTCTCAGAGACTCACAAATCAATGAAAATAATAAAGCCGTTGGACGTGAATACTTCAGACCATGTAATTATAGCTTAAGTTTAAATTAAATGGAGGAATAAACAACTGTTAGTCTGTATCAAAGTTTTTAAGTGATAAATACATAATGTTAAAAAAATGCAGTTAACAAATAAAAAAGGAGGTCTGGACATGAGGCAAGTCTGGGATTTCAGTCAATCATGATAAAAATATATAGGTATTCATGAACAGAAGATAATAAGCAGAAATGGGTGTGCTAAGATGAGAAGATACCATGCTGTTAGAATTGGCCATTGTGCTAGAGCTGAAGGAGTACCTTCCTCATTTCTGCCACCAGCAATGATCGTGGCCATCATAACTAGAGTGAGAATACAGGAATGGAAGTTATGCATCTTAAAGTTAAAATTCAAACAGCATTCAAAGTGGGAGGACCCCACCTAGAATTATGAAAGACCTGACAAATAAAACTACAAGCCTGCAGTCCTAACCATTCCAGATCTTAACGAAACCATCTCTCTTGAAAATATCAAATGGATGGACTACATTTAGAAAAGAACAACCGAATGTGGGCACTACAATCCTATCAGCCTGACCTAAACAGACACACATTTTAGAACAAGTTTCAAAGAAGAAAGAGAAAATAGAAAAGAAGATAAAAGAAAACATTTTTTCAAGTCCCTCAGTATCCTTTCAGTAATGGATTTTTCTAGACAAACAAGTAAGTTGATCTGGATTTAATAAAGCAACCAATGGAAATTACATTTCTTTACATTTTATTTAGTACAGACAACACAGCTATTTGTCAAAGAATCATATGGTAAAAAATTAAGTAAAGAAGAAATGAAAACAAGGTGTCTTGACAAGGGGAAGTAACAAATGGGTTGCTTGTATTGATAACCTATTCATTAATGAGAAAAAACCCAAAACACAGGCACTCCAACAACATTCAACAGTTCTTGAAACTAGAAAGCCCTGTCAATGTAGAAGATCAAGAGGATCTTTATAAAGAAGAACTGAAGGAACAAAGTAATAAAAATAGAATGAAAAAATATGAAATTACATACCAACAAACTAGTATTTTTTTGCTGGAAGGTGGGAATTTATTTATTGGAAACTGAAGAGGAGAAGAAAAAATACATGGATGACTATGCGTCAAAGTAATCCAGCTGAAAAAAAGATAAATGCAAACTGATTTAGGTGAGATATTACCACTTAAGCGTTAATATTCCTGTGCAAATAACTTGTCAGTTCCCATTTGGAAAATACTGAGTACAGATGATGGGGCAGAGAGGTCCGGTGGTCCAGCTAGAGCCAGAGACTTGCTGAAAACACCTGCCTGCCCAGGCATTTCAGAAGGCACAGCAGCTCTGCTCCGCTTCCCAGGAATGTGGGGTGGGCGAGGGGAGGTGTAGTCACTGGGAGCCCTTGGGGATGGTGGGTATCGAGATTTGCACCTGATAAACCCTGGCAATGTTTCTAACTTTTGCCCACACTTTCTAGGAAAAATAACCATGATTTAGTGCATCCTCATAGGCCTAAAACATGATTTCCACTATGAGCAATTAGTAAGAATAATGCCATAACATAAACTCAAAGTCTCAAAAAGTACTCTTGAAGTGGCCTCCAATAAGATAAAACAGACATAAAAAATCTCCCAGGAAACATAAATGTTTTTCAACATGGTGTTTAAACAACAGAGTTCTAGAAACTGCAGGATAACCTGCACCCCATGACCGCAGGGTTCTGGAAATGTAACACATGTTCTGGTCTAACTCCCAAATATTGGCTTGGGTCCTCCCTGCAAACAACTTCAGACAAACATTTCTGAAAATTAAAAGCAGTCAGCCTTTCAAAAAGCATGTTTCAACTCTCAGGCCTTTTCCCCCTCCTCAGATACAGGCACAAATGGAGATTAAAATAAAATTTTAAAAGGTAATTATTGATCAGTTCCATGAAAATTTACACCTTACTTTCTTTAACTGCAAATTGCGAACCTAAGAGATTTGGGGTTAGGGTTTTTCAATGGAAAGAGAACACAAAAGCAACATGGTATCAGAGCAAAATCATTACAAGACTGCACCACTGCCAAATTTATTGCTAAAGACATCAACTTCAAAGACAGCTAAAAAAAGAAAAGAAGAAACAAATTCCAGGACATGGAGTTTTACTTTAACAATAACAAGAGGGAGCAAACAAACAAACAAACCAGAGAGGCCAAATACATGGTGTTTTGCCTGCCACCTTTCTTTTTACAATCAGAATTAAACACTCTCTCTTAGACATTTTAAAGATCACACAAACCTAAATGTAAAGGAAGTCTAAGTTGTGACTTTGTTTTCAAATCAAACTTTGGGAGAATAATTATTCTGCTACCACTAATAATGGCAGCACATACTGTTTTAAAATATGTTACATTAAGAAGTAGTTCTGTGCTCTGGGAAAGCATGTCACATTTGTATTGGAGTTTATTTCATCCCCTTGCTCCTACAGCGTCATGCATACAGCGCTCTCTCTCCCCCTCAGAAACCCACCGACACATATTAAATTAGCTGGGATTTTCAAAATCCAGAGAACCTGAAAACCCCCCAAAGAACGAGTCATGGCTGATTTCATTGCGGCTTGCATTCCTAAGTTCCATGTACGCTTGTGCAACAAAAGGTTTTTTTGAAAAGCGCCTCCCAGTTCCCCACTGCCTCACAACTTGTGCAGCCATCAATTGGCGTGATGTTGTTGTACAGTATTACCATATGGTAGCATTTTACACTTACTTTGCACAGGCTTATAGATCTACACAAAGCAGAAGGCAGGCAGGAATTACCAGGTTTGGTCATTTTTAAAATCCAGCATTACTGAATCTTGTGCTCTGAGTTAAACAGCCAGTCTTCAATTTGAGCAACTTTTGCCAGTCTTACTTTTGCACCATGAGCTGGAGACTGGATCCTGATGGGGCTTCAAACACCGACTGACCTTTGGTATTAACGGCACTAAAAAGCTACACTAAAGTAACTACAAGTGTAAGCTCAGTGTGCCCCAAGAAATCTGAAGTACTTTCAGTGATTTAATTTCTCAAAATGCTGCAAAATCAAATTCTTTTCTATGTCTTCATGAGCAAGAGTAGCAGTACTGCACACAAAACGGGAACCTATCTGTTGAAAACTGAGCAAGTGCTGAGTTGGTACATTCAAGTTACCACTCCCCTTCCCTCAAATGTGACTGCAAATTTTAAGGTTTCAATTCTGCATTGATAGATTCTTGAGATTAACATATTTCTAATACTACACCAAAAAACCTATCTATACAGCATGCACTTATGGCACAACGTGCAGCGTAAGCATTAACAAAGGGATAATCCTTGTCTCACAGAGCTTACTCTCCTCCATTTGGGAGCATCTTAAGACAATTGAAAATCTTTTCAGAAGAGAACTGCGGACATGCTTTATTGAGTCCATGCCCACGTAAGCGCACAGCACCAATCCTACTGAAATGTCATTAAGCATCATGGTGACAGAAGCACCAAACTGAAATGTATCCATAAAGGTAGCTAATTAATAAAAATGTTGGGAATTTCTTACAGAATCAAACTCACTAAATCTCCAAGGCAACAGCCTATCAAAAGATGAATAATGTAGCCCTAAGTAAAAATAATTAGATGCCTGTATATCTATGGAGAATGTTTAATATGTAACCTCATTTGTGTACGGAAGCAGAGGTAAAGATACCACTGTAACTATGACTTTCATAATGGTCTATGAAAAAACATAGTTTCATACAAATGCTAGGTCTATTATAAATGCAGTCCACCGCAGAAGGACACCTGGCAGAAAAGGCTTTGATAAATCACCACTCTGGTATGGATGGACATGAGTTCAGAATTTAAAGCAACTACAAAATATAGCAGGAAAAAATGGATGTGTAGTGTAAAATTGTGTTTATTGGGGTTTCACACATCGGAAAAGAAAAGGTCATGTAGAAGGCAATGTACCAGAGGCACAGTCATCTCCAGCAGTTTCTCTGACTGCTAAGATACATTCAGTTCCCTGGACACTGCATTAAACCATATGTGTTTGTTTATAACTTAAAAAAAGACAGGGCATACACAAGTTGTTTGTCTCGCATATGTTCAGCCAGACATTAGTTAAAAAACTGCCCTTCCCGTTACCCCTTTCCCAGTACCAGATGGTGGTGGAAGTGGAGCAGACATAAGCATGACAACCTAATTCTCTGCATGAGGGAAATAGCTGGGGACAGTGAGGGGGAAGGGGAGACAAAAACACTTTACACCAGTCCCACAAGGTCAGTGCAGGAGATTGAGACATCTGTCAAGGCTGGAAGTTAGTACATTTCCTTCTAGCAAATACTGTTGGTACTGCAACAGTTTTATGCTAAAAGCAGTGCAGCCTGTGAGCATAAGTAAATAGGCATGAGAGTATCCTGAATTTTGTTTTAAGTCATATCCAGCAGGAAATGGAGGTAGTAAAGTCTGGCATAAATGTTATGCTTGTTTTCATTTAGTGCAAAGCAGAGGAAGAGACAGAACCTAGAGCTGCGTCTCTAACACTGTACTTTCAGTTACACAACAAAACTCCACTTCTAAACAAAGCGCTACTTCAAAGTCCTTAGATTAGATCCATCTAGAGTAACCTACGCATCAATGGGAAGCTTGTGCAAGTGAGGAAACAGGCACAAAAAAGGGTTGCAACATAAGCATCATCCCTTATAACATGTTCTGCTAACTCTCACTGTCAGATGCCACCAAGAAGAGCAAGGCTTTGGGTTGTGCCGTCAAGTTTACCCATGTGAAGAAAGCTTAATTAAAATTTTCTTTACACTGCTTGATTTAAATGGGACTGAGTGAGGAATAGGAATTGACTTTGTACATGGCACAATTTCATCAGTAATCCACCTACTCTGGGACACAGTTCCTGTATCTACCCTGAAAACCCTAACCAACCAACACACGGGTCCTTACAAACATCCCTTCTGCATTACAGTGCATTAGCAGTGCCTGTAAATGCTGACAGTTACTACAATTGGTCATGTATGTGTTAGGATACAACTGTTTAATCTGCTGCATATTTTTTAATATAGATATATAATTATCTATACAAATTTATATAGGAGAGCAGTTCACTGCAAAAAGGTAACCACCACTGGACACGTTCTCCAGGCATGACGTAAATCCCTTCCAATTCTACATTCACCAGGGAATGATGTCACCTAAGTGCAAATGAAATTAAAAAGCTCCTGATTTTGTACAGCTTCTTACAGAGGAGTCTCAAAGAGCTTAGAACTGAATGAATGAACTGTGATTTATAAGTAGTATTCTAAAAATTCATTACTCCTCCTAAAAGAAATGCCCTTTCACACAGATGAGTTTTTTTGTTTTCTGTAAACTGAGAGCAAAGATACTACTTTCTATCAAATTCTATAAAATGGGAACTTCCTTCTACTATATCACCTTTGTAAACCAGGCTTAGTTTTATATTTTCACCAGTGGCACATTTCAGCATTCAAGAATAGCTGCTGGCCAAACGCTACTTTTTTTTTCAGCTAACAAGAAAGAGTACTGGAAATGAGATAGAGAGGTGATGTAATAGATGTGTGAATCACGACTAGTCGGGACTGACCATCCTCTCTGTCTCCAGGTTCAAAACAAAGGGGTGATCCCTCACAGAGCAGGCAGCTGATCAGCGCACCGCTTGCCACAGCACACTGTGGCTGATGATACTTGGGGAAAGCTGAGGTCTAGGTATGTTTCACAGAAAAAAATCCATTCAGGGTTACGAATACATGGAAACTCTGTCTTGCTTGGGATGTCCTTGAGCTGAAAATGGTTGAACACCGAGTATCCACGAGAGAAAGATTCACGCATGTTTGTCCTGTTCTTACACCCATCCAGAGCGTACACGTTTGGTGTCTACAAGTAAAAGGATCTGGGGCTAGGTGGGATATTGGTCCGACACAACACATACATGGGCTCTTACATGTTAGCACCTGTGCCAAGAGAGCTGTGTGATATTTTCCCCAAAGTGTTTTGTTAGCCGATATCTGTGCCTCGGTACTGTTGACACCTGCAGCAGGATTTGGATAATCAGTTGGACAGAGTCCCACTCCTCGTTACAGCAGTGTTCATATTACTTACCGTATTACACTGAATGTGGAGTAGGGATGGCTCATACAAACTCTATCATTAATGCACCACCAAACAAGTTTCTCCAAGCTATCTACACGCACACTGAAGCCCAGAAGGCTTCTGACTAGGCTCTAAATCAAACTCATGCATTTTAAAAGAGAAACGCAGACTCTGTAAATCATTGATGTTTTTTCAGCATGCAATTAGAAGTTTGTTTTCAAGAATGAACTGAGCAGCAAAGTAAAATAAAAAGGCTGATTCTGCTGTGCATCAATCTGTTTGTATAGTAAGCTGGAACTTCAGAGATTCTAACTCATATATTTCCCAATGCTTTAAAACCTTCTGGGAAAGCCTACGCCTTCTGCTGACCCAGCAATTTATGAAAATCTATACGGATGATAAACTGACATTAATATTTGATAAATGAACAGACAGGCCATACCCAGCCATTTACAGCTTATTAATAATCTGCTCAAGTGTGTTGCAAGACAACTGCTGAAGTCAGCTCTTTGCATAAAGGTGAACACCGGCAAACCTGCTACATTTCTGAATTGGCATGCCTTCCATCTAAAGAAGCAGTACACAACCATCAGTCCTTCAGCCACTCCAGAAGGTCAGTGGCTATGAATGAACATTTGCTGGGCACTTAACTGAATGTTTATTTGTTATGCTGCATAAAATTCTACAAACTCAGCAGCCAAAGGTACTCAAGAACTCTATGTTTGCCAATAGTGCTCTGAGTAGTCTTTTAGCTAACATTTTAATACAGAGGTCTCTGCAACATAAAGCACACCATTAAGACTATTTAATATAAATCCTCCTCTTCCACTAACCAAAAGCTAGACATATATATCTAATTACTATAATGACGACACCTTTATCACTGATGTCTCTTTTCTCATCATGGCTACAGACTGAAGCGTGCAGGCAATTTCAGACTTAGCCACACACAAGCCTCCGAACTTGCCCTCTTCCCAGACTCAGCTTGCTGAAGTCAATGAAAAGACCTCCCTGAGAACCGGGAAAAAAGGTCATTTTCTGCAGTAATTTTAAAAATGTTTTTGTCCTCAATCTTTCCCATAATTTAAAATTCTCAAATAAAAGCCAGATGTTCCCATGCCAATGTTTTTGATGTTTTAATGTTTCACGTGTTCTCCGAGTGGTGAGTTTAGTTAGCAATGAGCTGTAGATTCAGTACATAGGCGGGGGAAGATCATTTGCCTCCGGAGATCTCTTTTTTGCAGGCGTTGGACACTGAAAATTTAACACTTGCCACATTTAAGCGTAATTACAAACTAAGACCAGCAAAAGTCAAAGGCTTCCACCTCCCATTTCTCACATCCTTGTATTTTCAGAATCAGAACTTCTTACATCTATAAAGCATCCATTCAGCGTTGGATGCTGGCACTGAATGGACTGCATCAAGGAACAGAGTCTCATTCTTATAAACATTTCAATTATTAAACGGAACTATTTTCCTATTGTTAAAAAGCTAGAAGGCTGTCAGAATTCTTAAGCAAAAGAATATGTAGAAATCTTTTTTCATTTTTCTCCCTTCATGCGATCAGCTCAGCACAGGAATCAGCAGACTACTGCACAGATTCAAAGATACATTTATTAATCTCTGAGCCCCCACCATCCATATTTCTAAAGCTACATATTAATAGATTACAAGAAGTTGTGCATAGCCATGAAAAGTGATTTTATAGCCACAAAGCTATTATAATCTACTGAATGGCTTCTGGAGTGCAAAGGGATATTTGGAGTAAAGTTAAAAAAAATAATTGCTACAAAATCATATACCTAACAGATAAATGATGAGATGTTAACTGATTTGAGACACACTGTAATACAAATTAAATTAACTAATAAATAGTGTTGCATTACAATTATAGTTTAGATGATAAATTTCTTTGCTGTAACTGTAGTTCAGCCTGGGGTTTGGTCTTCCTGTTGTCGACTGTCAGAGAAAGGACTGTCCTTTTAGCTCCTTGCTTCAACATTCAGGGAAAGAAAACAAAGCAAAACAGAGTCTGCAGCCAATGCTGCTACCTGCTCAGCTGCTCAATGACAGATTACAGTCTCTAAGTCTCCATCCCTCAGGGGATGTATCCATCAGCAGGGATGTATCCTCCATCTCTTTTTGTCCCTCAGTTTTCTTCTCTCTTTTGCAGAAGGCAGAGAAAAATTAGGAAAAGATGCATGTCAAAATGTCTTTTTCAGAACCCTCTCATTCTGCAAGTACCTCTCAGAAATGTGTATTCCAAGTAAGAATGAACAACAACTCTCAAATACACTAAGCACTCAAAAAAATCCTCAAAGCCCATGCATTCTGCTTACATATATTGTATCTTAACTATTATTTGATAAAAACCCACAGGTTTATTATTCCGTAATTTCTGGTATACCTAGGTTAACTTTAAGAGCTTTCAACAAAATCTTTCTTTGCTGTTATTGCATTTACAAACCCCCCACAATCTCAGCATCAGAAAGTCTGTTATTTTCAAATAAAAAACCGAGGAGCTCTAACCAGTGAGTTAAAACAGCCTCCTTAATGGACCAGAAAAGCACAAGTTGTCATAACAGCGGAATGCATATGAGTCTTTATCATCTGACAGATAACATATGTTTTTTTTCTCTTCCTCTGCTCTGTCAGAGATGACTCCAAAGCCAATAAATATGTATTTTCTAATAAACTATAAAAGAAAACAAATTTAGAAGAAAACTTCTGACACGACTATCACTGATTCATGACAACTTATGTTCTCTTCAAGATGCAATTACCAGTACATAACTCATTATACTTTTCATAGGAATGCATGCGCAGTGTGAAATGAATGACATCTATGCTACAGAGTACCTTAGAAGCTACAGCATACCCTGGCAGGGGAAGCAAGTTTATCCTACAAGCCCCAAACATATACAGAATGGACTATGCTGTGTAACATCAAAATAAACACCTTTGTTAAATTCAAAATACGAGTTCAGCTGCAAGCTGTCACAGTCACCAAATCTCTTTCAACTATAGGCTCTGCACAGCACAATAATGGAGAAACACTCTTCTATGTAGAAGGCCCTCCTGGAGGAGACAAAACAGAACTGGGGCATTTCCACCCCATCAAAGTAAAAAGCACAACATAAGGAAAACTGGTGCCAACCTGTGCTGAATTATTTCCCTTTAGATCAAGTTTTAGCCTGCTCCATGACAGAGAGAGAAATACAATATACTGCCGCTTCAGCTAGAAGACTGAAAATCCTGACAAACCTGGCAATTGCGTGCTTTAATTTTGAGACATATTGTACTAAAGAGAACCATAACAATGAGTATTGAGAAGCACTGCAATCATCTGAAAAAACTTGAAAATATAATCTGTAATCAGAATTAACCCTATGTTAGCAAGGCAGGTGTATGGTAAAGCTTTATTCCTTAATTCATTCATCGGATTAAGGGAATGAGTCAGAAGAGACACACTTTGTCACACTCCTCACTCTTAGGCCACAGAGGTGCAATCATCACAGAGATATACATCACATCAGATGTTAAATCCACCTAAAATTGCCAAGCTGACACCAAGCAGTGCAGAAAGAGCACATAACCATCACCATCATTTAATAGTCCACAGGCATTTGTAACTGTGTTGGTCCTTGAGAGTGGGATGAAAAGTATATTAAGAAAAACAGGACAAAGCCCAAGGTGCTCTCCCTCTTTCCTCCATCTTATCCCCTTTCTAGGTCATACTGAAGATCCTCAGGAAACAGATTCATGCAGAAAGTTCCTTTGTCCCACCTGCCCTGACTTACACTTCACTTATGAAATAGCCCCAAAGTCTACAAGTTCAGAAGTGCTGCCACCTTAGAGATCATTCACCTTGATCACCATAGAATATGTCCCTGGTTCACAACCCTGTAGCCATTGTCCTTTGCTGCGCCACACAAAGCCAGCCTCATTCTCTTGTGCAAGACTTGTGCCATCTGTGGGCCTTTGCTGGGACCAGTGGAATAAGTTACAGGGTCATATACTGTTTCTGAAAGAAATGCCATCTTTAAGGTGAGTGACCATTCAAAAATAACATACCGTACTTCTACACGAAGAAACAAGGATGTTGATATATCTGCCAAAATCACAGCGTTACTGAAACATCTGCTGACATCGCATCACACGAAGAGTGCTTCCACTTCTGTTACTGTGAGTTTCCAATTGTATTGACCTTTTCCTCTCTGTTCCTTTATCTTTCTTTTGTTTCACTTCTTTTTAATCATTCCACCACTAAACCTTAAATTTTAACAGATGTATGTATGTAACAACCTGCAATAAACTAGGAGTTCAGTATCCAAAATCACACAAAGATGTGGTAAACACAGTTAATGTCTTTAAAAAATCTACATGTGTTTCACTGCATACTTTTGCTCTACTTTCTCTCCAATAACCCATTACTTTCCCATTGATTTTCCCTTTTTTTCATTTAGACTTTCTCCCATTTGTCTGCTCAGATTTCTGATCTCCACCTGTATTATTTCCCCCAGTGACGCAATCATTACATTGACACACTTCTTTCTTGTATTAGTTGATGTAAACAAATTCCACTTATTTTGCAGGGTACAGATTCTCCCTTACTGGGCAATCTGCACTGGAAGGGAGTGCCTTTCTGTCAACACTGAAAAGCTTGTACATGCGCTTGGGATAAAGCTGTGTTCTCAGAAGCGGCTAGAACCTCCATGTCTTCTAAGCGCACAGTTAATTCTTCTAACCAGTGAATTCCTACAGAGTAGCAGAAACCAGTAAAAGATAGACCTATATGCAACTTGATCCACTTCATGAATCTAGCCCACATTATGGGCTAGATTTGTGGGGGGTAGGGGGAAATGAAGATAAGCTAAATAATAATGACAACAGAAGTAAAAGATTTCCCAGAACGAAAGAAATTTCCTACGAACAACACGCAGTCAAGAACACAAGGGAACTAATTGCTCTGGGCAGAGCTACAGCAAAGCACTGCAGCAGAAAGCTCTACACACACAATCTATAAAGCAATGGTTCATCCCCAAGCAAAGGTTACTAATAAACAGACTGCAGTGATGTACTACTGCAAGAGCCCCTCTGCTTGCAGAGGGGAAAGGCTGGAAGGTTTAGAAGACTTCCAGCCTCTATGATTGTGATCTGAATGTAAAGCAGAGCACAGAAGCCAGTCTCAGCATGATTAACAACCATAGTCCTCTTCTGCCCCCCCAGTTGTGGAGCAGAGGAAGCTAAGTGACATGAGCAGCTCTCTTCAGTGTCTTGGTTTGTTTCCAGTTCTCTGGGAGCAGCAATAACACGATCCCGGGTTACCTCGTTCTCATGCTAGCTCTGAAGTTCAAGAGCCCAGCGAGAGACCAGACTCACACTACAGACCCTGTAAAACGGCTTGGCCAAATCATTCTTATCGCTAGCTGAAACCCCTGGAGCAACAAAAATGAAGTTGCCTGCTTCATGATATCTTTTCCCGCTCATGACAGGTGAGTAGAAGGAAAAAGGGAAAAGGATTGAAGGAGGGTACATTTAAAGCTTAAGCCTAGTATACACTGCAGTATGAAATATGGGCGGCACTATGATGATCCAGGATTAACCTCCGAGTAGAAACACCAGCCTCCTTCCCTGGCAGTCCACAGGACGCTGACCTGCTATTCCTCCCACACACGTCCCTCATGCCTCATTCACCTCTGGCTTTAATCTCCCAGGTTCGATCACTCAGCCACTAGCACCTAACTATTTTTTTCTACTTTCTAAAAGAAAAGGATTACAGCAGCACGGTGATGCTTTCAAAACTCAGTACACCATGGGTGATAGCCACACTACGTGACACCTCTGACCAGCTCGAAAATCTGCACTGTATCAAAACCTACAATAAAAAAATAATAAAACTGCAATCACGGGTTATTTTTGTTAAAGCCCTTCAGGAACCCTTCGGGTTGCTTCGATTTGATTAAACCAAAAGCAAAAAAAAACAAACAACAAAACCACCAAACCCCGCCGTTCCCCATCTGGGGCCGCGGCGCCGGGCTGTGCCTCCCGCTCCGTTTCAGCACCACGGACTAAACAGAAGTGGGCCGCCCAGAGATACAAGACAGAAGGACTTTTCTTCAAAAGCGCTGAGAAAATACATTTCAATTCTCCCCGGGTCTCCTCTTTAAGCATGGTTTTCACCCATATTCGCGTAACCTGATGCACAAACTCTGAAACACTCGTGCCTTCACCGAGGATCAGCTGCTGTGAGCTTCCTACTGGTGGAGAAGACTTTGCTCAGCCCAAACATCTATATTCTGAAACATGCTCCCAAGCTCACGGCAGAAGGGCCATCTGGCAACACCTGGCCCTGCAAAGCCTCCCTTCGACCTCACTTGCAAAGAACAGAGGGATTTTTTTCATGGATGAGTAGAACAGCTTTTTACAATCACCATAGAATGCTTTGGGTTGGAAGGGACCTTTAGAGGTCATCTAGCCCAACCGCCCCGCAGTGAGCAGAGACATCCTCAACTAGAGCAGGTTGCTCAGAGCCCCGTCCAGCCTGACACTGAATGTTTCCAGGGATGGGGCCTCCACTGCCTCTCTGGGCAACCCGTTCCAGCGTCTCACCACCCTTACGGTAACAAATCTCTTCCTCACGTCCAGGTTAAACCTGCCCTCCCTTAGCTTTTCTACCAGCATTAATCATTCGCTGTCAAGGCAGGGCAAAACGATTCTCCCCATCAGCAGAGAGCTCCGAGGACACTCCAGAGGCCCCACCGGAGCTTTTCAAGGCCGCGTCTCCCCGCACCCCACCCTGCGGCCCTCCCCCCGCGGCCGAGCCTCGG
>Ga0065711_1028444_pt1 | contig 41172 bp, 14 predicted proteins | sample Hoacrofraction12_FD_59098 | JGI IMG/M metagenome (GOLD analysis project Ga0065711, IMG submission 59098) | Hoatzin crop microbial communities from Cojedes, Venezuela - Epithelial fraction 12 v2 (version 2) | ecosystem: Host-associated > Birds > Digestive system > Esophagus > Crop | place...
GGGTGTTTTTTTTTTTTTTTTTTTTTTTTTTTTTTTTTTTTTTTTTTTTTTTTTGATAGATTTCACCATACTTAAGTCCTACAAGGGAACATATTATGGTCATGTCTAAAGACAGTATAAATTTAGGAACCTCTAAAGCTAATGAAAGAACAATTGCAATTCTGTTTCTTAGAACAAGTTATAACACACTGCAACATTCTGTGGGACTAAGTAACAAGACGTACTAAATATTACATAGAAATGTTTTTAAACTGAAATAACAAACTGTACTCACTGCCTGCTTAGTTATGCTTAGGTTCAGCTATATGTCTCCTGCTGTCAATAGGAACAATACACATTTAGTTTTCTTCAGAAGAGCGGAAAAATTATACATTTGAAGGAAATGTACTGGACCACCACTAGCTTTTGAATTGGAGAGGTCTTTGGCCATCAAAATCATTAAAGAGTAATGTTAAAGCCTGCTGGAGACTGTAACTTTCGGGGCTACTTTCTGTCTCATATCAAACACAGATAAGTGGTCCCCTGTAATTTTTATGACTACGGTGTCAAAAGTCTTCCATCCAAATCGCAATAAATATTGTGATGAAGTCTGGAAGCAAGGCCATTTGTACTTGCTCGGGGCTGAGAATTAAGATAGCCTGTTTCTAGTTAGACAGTCATTAGAAAGATCTAACATCCATGGTAAATTGTTTCCTGTTCTGAGTACTTAAAACTAGTTTTAGTAAAATTGACTTCCTGAACATTTTCTTACATCTTCTACAATATATGAATTTGAAATTTAAGGGTTTTTTTAATGGTGGGTTCTTCACAGACTATGCCCTAAGTAAGTATGCTTACTTCAAATGAATTAAGAGCTGCATCCTGCAGGTAGCTCTCTGTACTCACATATTTTTATGTTGATCCAAAGCCCGTTATATTAATATACAGCACAATGCACAAACATGTTGCTAAAGACTGGGGAAACAAAATGTGATACATCCTCCTTTACTTTCTCTAAATACCACTGGTGCACATTTATCCCCCCCCCCCCTTTAATTTCACTCATTATTTCAATACACAGAGATAAATTAACATTATGTTCTTTAAAAATATTTTGGATTTGGCTCAAAGGGATTTACAGATGCATTTTCATTAAGCTTTTCATCCTAGGATCTCTGCCTATGAATTACTATAAAACTTTTAGCTTAAACATTAACAAAAAATGTGAAAATCAGCTATATCTAATATAATTGATTCAGAATTCAAACATACACAGTTTCCATAATACTATGTTAATTCTTCTGAAAGATAAACCATGGCAATTATTTTCAATTAACTACTCTTCTTATTACTTTACAAAAAAATATAAAACGAGATTAGTTTAGAATATAGTCACAAAGAATAAAACTCTCTATATTAAAAAGTATATTATAATTATTTGCAGACAAATTTAGAGTCTTTGCTATTCAGGTTGGTCAGACTGGCCAAATCAAATGAGTGACTTTGGAAAAAGATTGCAAGACACTGTGTAGGTAGCATACAAGTATTTTGATACCTAACTCTCACTAAGTGCCTATGAAATCCCATTAAGACAGATTCTGAGAAACTGTTTTGTGTAGGTATGCACAGAACTATTTAAGAACACAGAAGCAGACACATGATTGCAAGCAGCACCTACAGGCAGGAGTTAGATGTCTAAACACATTTGTGGATCTGCACCTAGGGGTCTACTCGGAGTAAAAGATGCTAATCAAAATAAGACGTTATTAGAGTATTCTAAGGTATTTTATGCTAAAAAACACTTATTTTAGGTAAAAATATCTTGATTTGGAGAAATTATAGTGAAAAGTGGACAATTCTAGTAAACTTTGAGGTATTTATTAGTCTAACTTTTTTTTTCCTGTTCTACAATGCAAGGTTTGCTCATACTTTCCCATAAATTGCATATTTAGACTGCAAATTTCTGTTTTGTGAGTGCCATCTGATATTTCTGAACTTGACCTTTCACATTTTGCAATATAGCAACGCTTTCACCTGTTTACTTGCCTATGAAAAAATATCAAATAAGTTAGATCTCAGTAAACTAAATAATTTAAGACACCTACAGTGATATATTTCGAGGGTTGTTCCAACAGCTCCCCTGGTCATCCCCAAATTCCTAAAATAATCTGTACCAGCTTTCTGCAACATAAATCTTAACAGAATATTTCATGTACGTTAACTCAGAAAATCTTAACGTGAGCTTTTCATTCATATTCTCTGAACATACTGGTGGACCATGCATTCAGTTCTGGACTTTGCATTCACGCATATAGTACTCGTCCAATATAGTGGAAAAAAAAGTAGTAAATAGACCTCACTACTTCTACTTCTGTATTCATTCAACTAAAGATAGTGCATTTAAATCTATATTTGATAGAATAAATAATCCTTTTTGTGGTCCTTTACAAAAGCCATGAATTATTAATTTCTGCCGTTGTATTCACTGAACAACTGTAATTGCAAGTAAATGCTGAAGTTAATGAAAAAATTAAGGAAAAGGTTTCTTTATAAGAATTAACGAAACATTTCCACAAAATCTTTTCATATACCAATAATGTCTCATAATTCTTTATGAAGCTGCATCTCCATCTGCAAATCTCAATAATAATAAAAAATGAACACTCATCTATGAAAGTCTTTGGGTGCTACTTAAAATGTGAACATTGGTTCCGATAGGCACTTGGGAACATTCTTCACTAAACATGAATAGTTCATTGATGTCACTTTCACTTTACTCTCCATCTCTAACATTTATCAGCAGATTGGCATATACTTGGGCTTGTGTAGTTACTTGTTTCTTTTTAGGTTTGGGGTGTGGTGGGGTCTGTTTGTTTCTTTGGGGGGTTTTGGAGGGGTTTTTTTGTTTGGTTTTGTTTTTTCTTTTAATTACTGAAATTACTGGTAAGATTTTCATCTAGACTGTAAGATGGATGAAGAGTCCCTTTTCACTGACAGTTGACAACATACATGAAAGTTCTACAAGCACATCGGCAGCAGCTCTTCCTTGACAGCCTTCTGACAGCTGAGGCTGTGATGGTGGCCAACAAAAACTGAAACACTTCAATGCATGAAAATTTTTACCACGACATCCAAAAATTTGGACTCTAAGTCATACTCCACTACCAGTAAGAATCACCTTCCCTCTTTCCAACGTTTCTGTCTCTATAGAATAGTTGAAGCATTCTGACCAGCTGATCTGCTCTGCCAAAGCACCTTTGTGAAATTCAAATAACATAGTCTTACTTTGAATAAAACTGACCTGTTATTCAGGAAGGGTTTTTTCTATGTAACTATGAATGGATTCACAGTATGTGAAGAGTACCCCTTCATTTTTATTGTTAGTGGTACCTTTTCAAATATTCCTTGAAGTATGTTAGCCTCTTCTTCTCCCCATATATATCTTTAAAATAAGAGATATGTATCATCCAGTACAGTACTACAGAAATTTCTTCTTCAGAACCTTCTAAAAAAGCTGTTTTATCTTAGTTTGAGGTCTCTACATACAAAGCAGAAAAACACATGAACTGTGGCATCAGCACTCTCCCATTCTGTAATTTCATACGTGCAAAACATAATTACAAAAAAGTAACAGCTATGAATGTGCAGGATCATAGCTAAATTCTTCAGAGTTGTGGATATTAAAATACTGTGTTATATATACTTACTTTGAGAAATACCTATATGTCTTATAGATATGTCCATCTGTATTGATAGACATATTTTGTGTACTTACATATTAATAAAACCTAGTAAATTACTAATGGTGACAGCAAGGAGCTTGAATATTAGTCTGCTTGAAAGTACATAAATTGCCCAGGCAAAAATCTTCTACTAGAACTATGAAAAATATAACAACTTCCCCTTCAAATTGTTTCCAATTATGCAACTGAAAAGGGATTGGTTTAATCTGAATAAAGGAAATATATACCCTACATATATATAACTGTATATATATATATATAACTGCGTATATATATATATACACACAAATAACTGTAAACAGTGCCCTCATTTTAGTTCATGATTCTGTGGATTGTATTTTAGGATCTTTTCCGTTTTTGCCTCATGCAATCACATCAGCTCCCATTAACAAATAGGGAGATGCCTTGACAAACTTGCAAAGAACTGTCTCCTGCTATCATAGTTATTTTGGGTTGAATACTACAAAAATATTATTCAATTGCTTCAAAAAATGTGTGTTGTAAAAGATTAAGTAAATAGGCAACTTTCCTACAAGTCTCGTGTCTAAACCAAGTTTAATCCATCCCTGACAAATCAGCTTTATTCAACAATACTTTGCTATTACACTTCAGGTTATCATAAATCCTTCTAAAATACGTCAACCATTTGTTGGTACTTGAATCATGGAGAAGACACCACAGATTAAATAACTACCAATAAAAATTATGCTTCTTGCTTCTGGTTTGTGCAGAAGACAGGTTTACAGCCATTCTAGTGAATGCTGGTTTAAAGGCAGGAGTGTCTCTCCAGACACTCTCCCAGAGAAGCAGCAAATGAAGGCGAGATTTCGTTAGGCCAGCAAAGAGGAGAGACAAAATGTTCCATGTGGAGGAAAGCATTTCTATACGCTTTCAATACACTGCATTTTATTCTTAGTTGCAGAAGGGATTCTTCCCGGCTTCTGAATAGGAAGACAGTGTACACAGAATTCCACCTAAGCAGAGATGTAAGACTGCAGCAACAACAACAAATTTTATATCCAAAAAGTGATCTTATACAGACAGGTAACTGGTATAACTGCTTTCCTATGTGCCTGTCACTTTCTAAGAGGACAAAGATAACTTTTCAAGAAGAGCTATTAGGGCAACAAGTTATCCCATTAGTTATTATACTTACTATTAGCCCTTGAGAGAGGCAGAAACTACACAGCTTTTAGTAACACTGACAGAAGTGACATTTTCCCCTCAACCTTGATTTCCACATCTCTAAGAGCTTGAATAAATTTCACTTCAGAAAGAAAGCACTTAAAAAACTTTAATTAAAGTCAGATTTAACATGTTTCTCTTTCAGCTTCCCATTTATCTGATCATGGGGTTTACATTTGATTATTGATAAATGTAATCATGCAAACCATCTTAATCCATCCTGGCATTACCTAAGCAATCACATATTGAGAGGGAAAGCCCCTAACTGCTAACTATTAACAAAAACTGCTTATTGTCCCTGTCTCCCCACTCCTGTCTTCCTTTAGATAGAAAGACTGAATAATCTATTAGCATTTTTTGACGTCAAAATTTATAAGGAACCAACATGGAATAGCGGTAGTAAGGACCAATTCTTCAGGATTCCAATGAAGCACTTGGACAGCAAACATTGACACCCACGAAACGAACAGGAGTAAACTCACTGTCTCAGCAGTGAGCCCGTTCTGTGCTGTCAATGCATAAGGTCTAAGGACAACTAGGATTTAAAACTACCTAGGACTCCATCGAATATGAGAACACTTCTTTCATGCTATGTTATGTTTGAAGCTTTTTAGAGTTTCACTGGATGTTTTCATGTCTAACTGCAACAAATCAAATTAAAGGTAGTTCCATGAGAACACTTGCACTGAATCAGATCAGACATCCGTCACTTGATATGCTGTCTCTAACAGTGATCACGGGGAAAGGTGTACAAACAAGGCAAGCACACATGATAACTCCTCTTTTATTCTTGCAACACACATCCTCAAAGGGTAATTAGCTTAATCTTCCCCAGACACATGGAGGTTATAGTGAATCCTGCTAAAGTAACCCTGCTATAGTGAATTCCCTGCTAAAGTAACCCTGCTCCTGTAATCAGCCAAATCTAGGGAAACTGGCAAGTGTTAACTGGGTCCAGTCTAATCTTAGTTTAATCAGATAACAATCCTAACAAAATTTGTCACAAAACTTTCTCACAACTCAATGGAGATTAATGAAATAGGTCACAAAAAGCAAAATATGCACTTCCTCTTCAAAATTTTTTATTTTCATAAGGGTTAGTTCAAAGAAATGGAAAATTCCCATGTACTACTTTTTTCCTTCCTGATCCCTCTCAATTCTTGCACACTTTTAGCAGTTGCTGAACTGGACTTTTCAAAACATTATGAAAAGGGTGCAGTCTTCATATTTGCAGCTTGTCTACAAACAAAAGCTATCATGAACGCCAGAATTTAAAAGGGTTTAGCAAAACAGATAAGTTTGTTTGGAAGTCTATCAAAAAACAAAGGCTGAATGGGTCTGATCATGAAAACAGGATTAAGAACTATACTTGGACGTAATCTAAGTAAATGAGCACTAACTCACAAAGGTATTTTTCTGCTTAGAAAGGCTACATTTCTGTTTAGAAAGTCTACCCTGAAAGTTACTTTAAACATCCATTATAAAATCCAAGCACCTAATAGATTCTGTACAGAAACAAGAATTTCCTCATCTATGAGCAGCTTCCAACTGAAGTAAATCTCTGCTTTAAAACTTCTATAGCTCTTATAACACTGTTTGCTTGAATACAAATACTTAAATAAAAATTAATTAAATATAAATTAATAAAATATAAATTAATAAAATAAATTAAATAAAAATAATCAAGTAGAAATTTTATCTTGTATTTACATGTCATCAACAGGCATCATTGCTGTTATAACTCAAGGACAATCAATGCTATACTATTGTAATTTATAAAAAGTGAGTCAATAGGCACAAACTTTTAATATAAGCCTAATTATGAGTGTCTCTTTGCATGAAACTAGAGATATTGAAAATGTTGACATTGGAGATGTGCCCTTGAACCAAAAGCCAAGTATAAGTCAATAATCTATTATGATTTTCATTTTGCAGAAGTAGTGCCATTATTTCAAAAGGTCTCAAAAATCAATTTAGCATTTAGTATATCTGTGTAATAATGACATCCTAATTAAAAATCTCAATCTGAGTAGCACAAAGGATAATGTTTAATCTCTAATCAATGAGCACTGAGAGAAGAAGTTATAGGTGCAATAACCTTTCTTAATGAGGTCTACTGGTTTTTCAGAGATTACATATACCTTCATATTTCTGATAGCTGCTTTTACACTCCGAAAAGATAGGCACACAGACTTTCTCCAACTAAAATCATTAAATATGATTACAAATTATTTAGAGAAAATTAATGAAGAAAAAGATACCTTTGGCTTATTATGGATTAAGCTGCTATTAAGGTACATAGGGACCTTGACTGGTAATTTTTTAATGCCCAAGACCTCCAAACAGACAAGCCACCTCAAAGTTAACATGATTACTTATATGTCCCTACACCCCTGTCAAGTTATTTATAGGATGAAACGTATATGAGATTCTTTCCAGTTGTCAGTAGGGGTGGCATCATATTTGAGAATTATTTCTCAATTTTTTAAAAATAATCCTTTCATTTCCCAAGCACCCTTATTAATCTGAGACTGTAGATTCTGAATAGCTATGGAAAAAATAAATTCTGCATAAAATACTTCACAAGGCAATGAATACATTTCTTTACAAGTGTTCATCAGTGCATTGGATAGCTGCTCAATTACCTGTGTGTCAAATGATTATCTAAGAGCTCATTTTCATCTCCATTACCCTTCCCCCACCTCATACTCCAGTTATCTATGCTACTGAAGTGTTAACACATCATCGAACCTGCTATTTCTTCAGTTAATTTCCCACTAAGAGGTGCCGGAGTAACAGATGTCATGATTATTCAATTATGATGCTCATTTCGCATTCATTCTTTCAAGGATATGTATAAGCTGGGCTCACTGGACAGTAATTTCAGGAGCAGTGAAATCTTGTACCACTACAGCCTGCTGTAGTCCTCCTGTGTGAGCAAATGAAGTCTAATACATAAGACTGTCGCAAGAGGTCTGTCAACTGTTCGTCTTATAAATGCTCAGATTGGTTCAAACACAGAAAATTTCAGTGTATGGTCACATATTCTGTTCTGTGGCTTTCTGTTACTTTGTAAAAGTGTGCTGATCACTGCATCAAGCATAATTTTTTGAAAATAATTTAAAAACCCAATAAAAACCAAGAGTTGCAGTGTAGTCTGTTCTGAACGTTATTAACAAACTTTATTAGTGGGTTGCTTAGAGGCTCATAGCATCGTCCATACAAGCTGAAAGACCAGTCACAATAAACTCTCCATACAACTGAAAGGGCAAAAAATTGTTCCCAACAGTTTAAAATTACTTTAAAACAGACCTATGCTATTGAACACAGCAGTAAAACAGTAACACAATTCATGAGGGCTCACAGAGCCCTACAACTGAGAATAGACTTTCACGCTATATTCCCATGGTACTACAGCACAACTTTTCACTAGAGTTGCATGGAGATATACATGTGGAGATAGCAGAAGAAAAAAAAAAAAAGAGAGATAACCATTTGGCATACGACCTTTTCTGCACCGAACACCGAGAAAGATGCAATAGCGTTTACAAACCTCTGTGAACTTTCGGAGAAAAATAAAAACATGCTTATTGCAGTATGCAAAATATAGCTACACAGTAATCTTTCTAAGCAAAACAAACACACAAAAAACTCACTTTGTAACAATGCACATTTTAAATTAATTGTAGCACTGACCTGCATATTTAATTTTCTGCTTTACATGTATACCGAACCCCTGACCCTAACCTCAAGGTCACTGAAAATCTTAGACATTTTAGGATTTTTTCATTAATGTTCTAAAACATGGGAAGTCTTATGCAGTAAACAAAAGGAATAAGGGATTTGTTATAGAAAAGGAAAGCAACATCAGTCGCCAAGACTGCAGACGCAAAAGGATGCCAAATAGACCAAAAGCTACTAGTTGAGGTTTGGAATAGATCTTCTCCCTCCTTCTTTCCCCTCTACCAATCTGGGACACTAGAACTATTCTCAATATGCGCATACATACGAATTGTGTCTTGTTCTTATTTTCTAAAATACTGATTAACTTCTACATGCAAGAACCTTTTATGCATCAGAAATGACTTTTTATACACTATACCCTCAGGGTGTAGTACAGCATAATCTATACTTATGTGCTTTTCCGTGTAATGTGCTTGTAGCCAAAATGTGAGAGCAGCTATGAGAAAATTAAACAGAACAAGAGCTGCCATGTGCTCCACAATTAAAGGAAACACTAAGTGGCAGCAATGGGAATTAAACAGGACACTGTGTAATGCCAAATACCAAATGTGAAACCAAAATATCTGCCAAGCCTCCCCTATTTCTTACAATTTTTCCATATTTAGGTAAATTCATATAATTATGTACCCTGCAGTGGTAATGGGACTGTGCTTTAGTCCTTTAGCAGCATATGCTGCTGGCACAAATATCCTCTTTGAGGAGAAAAATCCCAACTTGGCCAAGATTACATATGTTGATTTTATATTGGCATTCTGACTGTGCCTAACAGCTGGTCCTACATGTAATGAAACTGTGTTGGATTTATTCAGTTAAACAACTTTGCAGACTCTTTAAGCACATGTACTTCTTCTAGCTCCCTATGCTTTTGAACCTGCTTTGGTCAGAGCACCAAGAGTTGCACTATTTTTCTTAACATGTGAAATGTATCTGTGAGCCAAATAAGAAGTATATTTAAGATTTAGTTTCTTCTTATACTCTACGACCCCAGTTTTAAACAACAGTGATCACACCCACAAACCTCTCATAACTTTCATATACGTGCTTAGCACAAGGTGTGAAATGACCATGTTCCTGCCTGGTATTTTTTCCACAATCACTAAGGTGTTCAACAGTTTTACAATTACTAAGATGTTCAAAACTTCTTCCTTCTTTTTGTGTGTGCAAAAGACACTGTGGAAAAGGCACCACTTTTTTGTTTTTTTTATAGTTGCACACTAGGTGATTTTGTTCGAAGTATTACAACACATATATGAAATATTTTCCACGACAGAGGGAATACAGATGCAGTATACCAGCCATGTTCCAAAGATAAGTCAGGCCACCTCCAGCCAGAGAAACCTAGCATTACAGCGTGTCTCCTTAGCCAAGGCAATTGTTGATATGCACAAATGCTGAAACAATCTCCATATTTCTGAGCATTTTTCATCCCTTAAAGGCATCAGCAGCTACTGAAACTGAAGACAGATTCTAAACTGCTGTCTCAGTCACAAGCAACTACATCCTGCAAACACACGAACACATCTAGAAAGCAGCAGCACAGTCATGAGGCAGAGTTTAAGTGTACTAAGAGCACATGAACTGTAGCATCACCATTATGAATAATTTGTAAAATAACAATTTATTCAAATACTCTTAGTATACATTGTCATCTATAAACAAAAAAATTTCAAATGACAAGTTCTAAATGCATAAAAATGATACTCAAGAACACAGCAATATCTCAATCTAAAATACGAGTTAATGAAACACCAATAGAAAAAGGTAGTGATAGATCCCACTTTAAAGATAGAAATCTCACTTTCCAAAAAGTTCTAGTGCTCCAATTATCTAGGAACACTGTCTTGTTTGTACACTCAGCATAAGATTTCAGGTCCTTTAAAAGAATGGGGATAGACAGCGTTATCACTGCTCAAGTAAAACAGACTGAAAAGTTTGCTAACACTTCTCAAGGGAATTTCCACTGTCTGTACAGGTGTGCCTCCATCACATATGTAGGAAAGTCTCACTTTTCTACGAAAGACGACTTCACGATAAGGTTTGAGGTCCTGCATAATGCAGACCACCTAACCTCATCATACAGGATTTTTATTAGGAGAATTTTTAATCATTAGTTTTGTTTTTTGAAAGACTAATCTTCTCGGTAGGTCCTGACTAAAGTTTGTTATACCTTGTTAGTTTCCCGTAATATATTCAGACAACACTGTTTTTCGATCTCACATTTTAGTCTCTTGAACAAATTAAGGGAAGAAACCAACACAAAAATATCATATAAATACGTATTATCCTCAGTGAGATTAAAGTGCATTAATCATTTTGCCCCATCACCACTCCATAACAGGAAAACTGAGGTGGTCCAAAGACTGACATAGCCTAGATTCACCTCCGCACCATTCAGAGCTTTGCATGATTTGGAGTTTTAAGGCAGAAGGTAAGGCAGCCTTTATTTCATGTAAGGCAGGCCCACAATTCCAAACACCTGATGTTCTTCAAAGGACAATGACATTCATAGAAATCCTATCTTCTAAAATTATTTTATGCTACAGGTTCCTCTTTATAAACACCCCAGCTATCTTTTAACTAGCTGAGCAGTTTTAGAGTATTTTATAATAGTTACAATAGCAGTGGATCATGACTGGTAGGGAACATGCAGTATTTACCAGCAGTCTGCTACAAAACTTTCAGTTTTAATAGATGACTAAAGTCTTTAAGTCCCTCCATTGAATTCATCAACCTCCAGATTAGAGATTACAGTGTATAAAATGACAGCTTCAGTGACTCAAGATACTGATCTAAGCGACTCCAGCTGATTTACAGTATGTACCTTCTCCTTAAATGTCTATCATAGTAAAAATGTACTGAAAAACACAGGTAAAGAAACCGATTTTTTTTTCCCAAGCAGATACAGAAATTAGTCTGAATTTAATTAATAAATTTATTGAATTTTTTAAAATCTATGAATCACTCAAAGCTGCAGCCTTAGCTAGTACAGCTTCTTTTATTTGATGAGTAAGGGAAAGCAAGAGTTAGTAAAGGAGTACTTTGGCTTGTTTCAGAGAAGAATAAATTTGTTTAGAAGTCTTTCAGCAATGCTTTTTAAGACAGCAAATTTGGTGTGAACTTCATTTAAGAGTACTGGACTGAGAAAATAAGACTTTGATGAAACAAGAAATGAACAAAAGTTTTGAAAGATTGATCAGAAGTATCAACAGGAGGTTTTTAACTACCTTTTTCACTAGCAAATTACACTAATGTAACATTTCTTTTAGGAGACATATGAAACAGGGTGTTTGTTCATAAAGATTTGTATATATATTTATATATTTTTTAATATATATATCTGTGTGTCTGTGCCTATATTTATATATGCAGACTACATTGTAAATGAGCAAAGTCTGTACCTTCCTAACCAGAAATGCTCACGCTCCTGATGTTTGACTGCACAGTGAAAGTACTATTACTCCTTACAGAACTACTATATTACAGCTGTGTCTAATAATACAGTAGAAAGATAATTCTTCTGTATCTAATAGTATATTACCTCATATAAGTGACAAGTGTTGCACATCTTTTATAAGAGATTCATAATTTTTTCTCACTCTCTAGACTGATTGGCTTTGAACATTTCCCCCCCCCCCTTCCCATTTTTACGAAAGCTGCTTCTATTATTCAGCAGCAGCAGAAACATTTTTGATTTGAGTTCTGGTAGGAGCAACTATTCATCTAAATTAACATCGCATATCTACCTATACACTGCTTTCAAAGAATTTATTTGACAAAGTCTTTTAATTGTGCTAGAAATTTGGGGGTGGTGAAGGAAGCAGGCGAGAGAATTTTCACAAAACTTTTTAGCAAAACCATGAATCATATAGGGAAAACGAATGACTTTGTGAATTGTAACAATCTTACAGCACTTGAGCAAGTCAAGGCACTGATCTGTTTTGTATAAAAAATTAAAATCCAGACTATTTCAATGTTACTTTATCTTTTCCACATAAATACTGGATTCCTGTTCTTAATTTAGTTCAACAGTCTTCTCTGCGTGGCCAGGAAAAAAAAAATTCCAGATATTACCACTGGCCCTAAAATTTGATCCAATTTTTTAGTAGCAATTACTATTCCCATGACACCTAACCAAATTTAACAATTCATAGTAGCAAGGAAGCTACAGATGCTTCTCGTCATGAAAATATTAAAAACAGAAGAGATCATGGAATTTATTCATTAAGAAAATAGGCTGGCAATGAAGTTATTCAAAACTGGTTTTGGAGTTTTGGTTTAAACATGAAGAACATACAGCAATTCCACACCTATTCGAGTAACTTGCTCTTCCGTATCCATTCAGAATAGCAATGCTGGAGACAGAATTTCTATAACACTTAGCTTGTGTCCTTAACCTAAGTAACAAAACCATCATGTATTTTCACCGGTGAACAGCTAGCTGTCTGAAAAAGGACTACTCAAGGTGAAAGGTAACAGCATATCACAACCTAGTCATATCCAGTATACTGGATATATATAACCAGATTTATATGAATTTTTAAAAAGTATTCAAATACCACCCCCAACACACCCACCCTCTTTTGTAGAAAACTGAAAATAATGCAGGAAAAAAATGAGATTTTGAAAGACTGTGTGGCTTAAGCAATCAGTGCAAAGTCTTCTTCTGTTCCAAATTTATTAAAAAAAATTGAAAGTTAGTAGTTTAAATTAATCGTGTAGCTTTCCTTCACTGTTTAGCTTCAGAACTTCTGAGTTCTTAGTATTGTAGAAATTCTGTTAAAGACAATCAGTATATCTGCAGATTCACTTTTCCCAGCCAGAGTCCTGCGAACACTAAGACACCCTAACTGTTTACAGTGTAGGTAAAAAGCATCAGTTTCTAGGTGTGTCCTGATCAGTAGCCAACTTTTATACTTGGGGGGGTGTGGAATCAGACCTCAACCTTCAGTTAAGTCCTTTAACCTAGAAAATCCTCTCAGCGACATTTTGAATAGACTTCAGGTGCATGCTGATCATTCTTCTAAAATTTCGGCCAATATAACTCCACTTACAGATAAAAACACCACCAAAGTAAACTGATAACTTTTGAAAATCTTAACCAACTGTGTCATTTCAGCAAGCTTACAATTATTTTTTCAGTTTTCAGCTACATCTATATTTAAATCCACTTACTCTTTGACAGCTTGTCTTAATACATTCTTAAGTGTTCATAAAACCTATGCAAGAACATTCAAATAAGCAATATATAGTTCTGTGTATTTTTGTAGGAACCAGAAAACATACAGATACATTTTAAAATGACCATAATATTCTTAACATGATGTTTTCTTCCTTTATTACAAGCAGTGACAAAACAGCTTAATGTAGTCCCGCTGTATATAGTAGCAAAGATCACAGTGACTGCAGCAGAAGCGCAACACAGTCAAATCTTGTGAGTCTGTTAAATACCCATGCTTGAATAACAAGGTAGAACCCTATTTCACTGCTCTTACTAATGAGGTAAATTCTTTAGTGCATTGATTTTAATTAGTCCACTTGCAGAAGAAAGTCCTACATAGCATGATTAAGGGCAGCAATATAGCCCTGGGTAAGGACCAGACCTACTTTAAAGTCTAACTTAACATACAAATTGTCACTATCATAAAATCTAATTTTACATACATATATGAATGCATGTTTTACTAGGGGATTTTTTTGTTTTAATTTCAATGGTCTGCTTGAAAGTTGAAAAGACTACACCGAATGTATTATACTGAATTCTAGTGCAAAAAAATGATGCTAAATATTAACATAGGACAGACCCCTGAAATACTAATTGGAGACTGGAACATGGTTTACCAAGAAATTCATAGAAGTATTTACAACTGAAGTTTATAAGACTGCCTATAGCTGGGAGTTCAGTGATACATACAATAGGAATTATCCGCACTGAATATAAAATTAGACCTTCATTTCACTGATGCACTTAGACGAATACCTAATATTGCAATCCTTGTGACTGTGTAACCAGTACATACATATATTATTCAAAGATGCATTTAATAGGGTATGATAGCTATAGCCACATAAATTATTGAAAGGACATATCACCAGAGATTAGTTCTGTACATTAATGACTAAGCATCCCTAGAGTACATATGACCTAAAATAGATTTACACTTCTGTAGTAACTGTTATTTTGTTTGATAAATAGCAAGTATTTTTTTATGACTAACGTCATTCTGACTTTTTAGTTCTCAAATGAATTGTTTCTTCATTCTGTTCTACAAGGCTCTAATCATTCAACCTTGTAGGTGCACTTCAAAAGCTTTAAGAATCTTACATTTGATTTCTGGGAAGTATTTGCTCGTTAACATCTAACATATGTACCCTATAGGCATGATTCACACAAGTCTCTGGAATTCTAAGGAAATGATGATCAGTCACGGAAATGTGTAAAGATTCAAGAACTCTGGCAATTTTCACTTCAAATGTTGTCAGCGAGTTACTATTATAAAAGTACTTTTCTCACCATATCACTGGAAAAATGCTCTGTACAGTGCAGCTATGAGAAAAGTTGCACGTTTAATGAACTCTACCACCTGAAGGTATATTTCCTTGAAGTTGATAACCGAATCTGTCACATTCAGAGAAATGCTAATTATAGGTAAGAGATATCCAGTACGTCCTGAATAAAGTTTGCACCTTAATAGAGGAAGCGGGGTGGAGAAGAGAACAGCTAGCCAATCAGCAGACAAAACACATGCCTAAATCTTCTTGGTCCTCATTCATCACAGAAATAGTGCTTCAACAACAGCCTAAATGTCAACAATATATTTTTGTTTAATACCTTCATTGGAGACGCCAACTCGCACATCTAATAATAATGCATATGTTTAAGAAATTGATTGGTTGTTTTTCAAAAACTGAAAACTATCCCTTGAATCACTAAAAAGCCAGTAAAAATTAAAAGTAATGAGCTCATTTCAATAAAACTTTATGAGCCTGGTTTCATGCTGACAGAGTGGGTCCTGCAGGCAGTACCACTCCACCTGTCTGCCAGAAAAAGAAAAATCCTCTATTTCAAAATATTTTAAAATCTTTTAATGAGGTATTAAAATATAGCTACAACTGTATAGGTAAACTGAAAGGATTCTCTGCATCTTTGAGATCACCAATAAGTCTTTCACAGAAAAAAAGAATTTTCTGAAGAAATCAAAACTAATATCAGCTGTAATTACTACAGATAGAAAATTCTCAAGGATGTATTAATAATATGCACAATGAGTGATGTCACAATATCAACTGAATCCTCCCAAATCATCTTTGCTAAACTACCATGTGAGTACATTACAAGAAGCAAAAATAAAGCAGAAAGAAACCAAGACAAAGAATCCAACTTACATAGACTAAACAAAGAATACTTGCTCATTTTCCTCGTGATTGGACAAAGGCAGTCCTACAATGGAGAACTGCAGGAGCCTGAGCTCTAACAAAGGACTATCACATTCATAAACATCACGAACAGTTATATGCAAAATATTTGAACCACAAACAGACAATTATCTACTAACCTAAAAAACAAAATAAAGCAATAAACCACATAAAAGCAAAGGAGTAATTTTAAATCTGTGCTCCTGGAAGTATCCACCACTACAAATCCAATTATTACTTTTAACTGTTTTCCAAACAGAAAAAATGTCTGTTTATATATTGTAATGGTATGCTTTATATATAAAAATCAAACAATAGCTTTCTTAATGAGATGTTTATAACATAGTTTCATTAGCTTGAAATTGTCAATATGACACATTGGAAATTTAAAAAATAAACTACTTTGACTCAGTTTTAGGTTTAACTATCATTTAAAATATGATACATTGTGCAAATTATTGTATAAAAAGTGATCTGAATTTAGCAAACCAAATTTCTGCATTCATTTACACATGAAATCTGCAGAAAAAGAAAAATATAAATATGTGTTTTGTCAATCTAGTGTGATGAACCGCCAGTATATATTAGGAATTAGATATCCTTAATAACCAAACTCTGTGTGCATCAAGATACCATTAAACAGTTATTACTCAGTTCAAGTAGGCAGAAAAACAGAGAAGTCAAGGGTGGAGTTTCCCACAGTGATGGGGACAAGGGGACACAAGGGGACAAGATAAATTCTGTCCCCTGGATAAACTCCAGACACAAGAGATGTGCAGAGTGATAGATGTCTGCAAAGTTGAAAGATGATATAATACTTAGAGGAGCAACTTGGAGCTAGCCAGCTGTATTGAAGAAATTGGTTTTAGTGGGGCTCTGACCTATATCGCCACTTCCCACAACTTTTCTATGTCAGAACTAGAAACCCTCCAGTAATCACGAACAAAAGTTTGCAACTAAAATGTTTGTAGAAGGCATCAAACCAACACTTCAGAAACCTTAACACAAATATTTTATTACAATGGTGCTTCTTTTTTGAACCTGCTTTGTATTTCCACCACCATTGCTGCAGATACCAATGTTCAACTGGGTGTTTCACTAGTGTAAATACTGTGTGAGAAAGCTACAATATTGTTACAGCTTTTGAAAAAAAAAAAGTAAAGCATTTCAGCCATTCTCCAAAACGGTTCCCCCTCCACGCACACTCTTTACATATGAAAATGTTTATGTACAATACATACAAAATTTTTTTACAATAAAAAAAGCTCAGTCAAATAATTTTCAAAAGTTATTCAATTGAAAAGTGGGCAATATAAGAATAATTGTGACTGTGAAGGAATCCATTCACAGAGTTGTGGTGTCCTTGACTACAGTGTTACTAAGCAAAGTGTTTTTAAAAAAAAGGGGGTTAAGGCATCTGATAACTTAGCCATCTCCATTTCCAAGAATTACTTTAGATCATGAATGTAAAAGATGCTAATGTTTAGGAAACTGATGGATATAACATGTCCTTTAAAACCTGCACTGTAAATATGAGAAGGACATGGAAAAATAAGTGCTACTTTAGAAGGTATTAAAAAAAAAAAAATCAGAAGCATAATGTAAAACTGCAGTAAGGTAGATATAATTTATATTCATGTCCTTACAGAAGTAACATATCTATTAAAAAAGTGCCTGTTGTAAAACCTTGGAGTTTTAAAGATCTTCACACTACAACCATGCTACCAACAAAAAAAAAGAAACTATTCTCAAACCAACTTGCACCTTAAAAATATTACATTCTTCATTACTTTACCTGTATTCTTTTTTTCCAGAGAGTTTTGACTACTTCTAAATTCAGAATCAGGCTTCCAACATACGGAATGTTGCAAACTGATTAATGAAACTCATATTTGCTTATATGTTCACAGTAGAAACTGCAGTAAGAGATGGATTTAACCAACTGAGGGATAATAAGGAATTGAGATTTTTGTGGTCTCTGAAAACCTGGCTATAAGTTAAGCTTCTTATTCTTCTGTGAGATAAAGCAAATACTTGAAGAGATTTAAACACAATATATTATTGAAATGTGCAAGAGATATTCAGAAAAAGTAGAGAAATATTGTAATCTCAAGTAAAATAAAACTTGATCTACCTCACTACCAAATCCATTTTTTTAGTGGGACTTTTAGTATTACACTGGTTTTCTTCTCTGTACTGTTGTTGACACTCTCAGAACCATCTTCAAAGCACCGTACTCTTTTGTGTGGTGTAAAACCAGTATGCTTCCAATTTTGCCATCAATCATCTTTAATAGCATATGCTATTAATGTAATTTTGTTATTGAAGATTCCTAAATCTATTCAGTGGTTTGCACAAGACAATTACATTTTTTGTTATGTGCATGCAGGCAATCAGATAGCATCTTTTTAAATTAGAGCAATTAAACACGGTCATTATAAATGGTAGATTATTAAAAAAAATCATGAAGTGTCAATATGCCATTCTTTAATTTAAAATAAAATGGTAACAGAATGGAGAGATGCATTTTAATTATTTAATTTCAAAAGTGTACTTGAGAAATCTGCTTTATGAAAGCTTGCTGATGTTGGGAAATGTTTTCCACAGGTTTTACAGTGCTATGGATGGTTTTACAGATATTTCCTAGCATCTTGAAAATCCACTGGAAACTCTTTCCAACACAAAAAACTCCTGTATACATTATCTAGGAAAATAATTAAGAAATACGGTCACTTTCCTGGTATGTGATTTTTTGGGGGGGTTAATCACATAAATTGAAAAAAAAAACCCCCAAAACAAAAAACAACCCCAACACAAACAGCACTGGTACAGTAAGCTCTGCTTAGTCAACATTAAACTACTTGCTATACCAATGAAAATTCAACAAATTATGCATTTTGTAGCCATAGTAAGTTAAAAAGCTACATTATTTTGACAGACCACTTATTTCTGTCTTCTTTCTTCTTGCTGTAACTGGTTACTCCCTGTCTACCTTGGCAACATCAAAAGCACTTTTTCTGGGAGGAACTTCAGCATATGCGCAATGCATACGCAGTCATACTGGTACCAAAATTAATTAAAATCGAAGTTAGTAAGTTACCATGCATTAGTGGACAGCAAACCATGCTTTCAGTCTAACTGTAACTGTAGCTGATGAGCGTCGGAAAGAATTCTAAAATTCCTGATTGTTCCTTCTTCCATGTCTTACCTAGCAGAAGCATGAGGAATCTGAATAGGTACATCTGGATCATCTCCATGTCTGATAAGTTTGAAATATGAACATGAAATATGAACTATGAAGTCTGACAGCTTTTTATGCCTCAATGTTAAAGAATTACAATGAAACATCTACAAATTTTGACATTGCAAAAATATCCTCCATAGTACAAAAGACCTATTAAAACTGCTTAAAACACGGTGCAGAATGTCAAGTATAGCACTTCACTCTATCAGTCCAAAATTTATGGCTATATCCAATAGTCACTCAGGTAGAGTTTAAGGGAAGTTATTTGTAAACATAGTGCTTTCTTACTTTTGTTCCTTAGAGTCTCCTAGAGTGCAGTAAGCTGACTGGAGTAAAAACCAGCTGGTTTTGACCTACAGATAAATTCAACATGCAGACATTAGCCTGGTATAAGTGGAGTCTGAGATGCATTCTTTACATCTTTGGTTTCAGGGAGGAGTATTTTCTGCAGGAAGTCTGCCTTACATAGTCGAATAGAAGAGTGCCAACAGATTTTCTGTAGCACCACTGGACATAGCTTAAGAAGAAATATACTAAGAAAACCATAAAACAATAAAAGAAGTTAAATGTTCAAATGTGATGTTATTTACCATGACACTGAATATGAATACGACACTGCTCTTAACTCTAAAAGAAGTACTAGCTCTGATTACTAAGAACAGTAGTTAACAGTAATAAAGATTGCCCTGCATGTTCTTTTTTGAACTTCACTATGGCTGATAAGCACAACTTGCCTGGGGTTGATATAAGCATTTTCCTTCTCCTGTCTTTATTTCCATCTCCCCCCCTCCCACCCCAAAGGCAGTCATTAAGATCCAAAGAATCTCCCTTACAGTGTCTCTCTGTGTTCTACCACTGATGCTTGAACCGTAATGCTACAGTCAAGACAAGCAGGGCTAAAGGTGTCATTATATAAACACCCTTAATGGCAAATATTATTGGCTTTACTTCACTTTCAGTGTACCTGATTTTTCTTCAGATATTGACAGAGCTCTTGTTCAGAGCTCGTACAGAATTCTGCCAAGACTGATAGTCATTAGGAATATTTCTCAGTTTCTCAGGTCTGCTTTAGGTTCAGTAAAAAACAAAGCTACCTACAGAACTGAAACCAAAACAGGCAAATTACATATAAAAAGTAGACTCTGGACAATAGTTGTTCGAAGAATCCCTTTTTAGGAATCTGTACTGCAAATACAGACATGCTAGAGAGCATATAGACATAGTCATATATCTTACTCTGCTACCGTACATTTTACAGAACTCACTATGATTTACTGCCTCATTTTTCTGTGCCATTTCTTTGAGACATCTTCTTGTGGGGAGCAAAATAAATTACTAATATAGCTTTAACAATAGTTAAAAAAAATAAAAACCCAAAATAACCTTTGCAAAGAACAAAATGAAGCATATGAAATGTTAGACTTTCATCCTCTTGTTCCGAAAGAGCTAAGCACATCTTATATCTGAGGCTAGTATAATCATTTTGAATTGTTTGTTTGGTGAAAGCAGGTAAGGAGCAGAACAGTAGTTCAGTGAAAGGACAGAAAAAAACATCTGCTCTGGGAAAATGGTGAACTTCTAAACTGCTTTCAACTGTAAAAATGAGTATATTTGAAAATTCTCAATGACATGGTGTACACAAAGTAGTTTTAGCTGGCACAAACTACACGGATAAGCAACAGTATAAGAAAAAAAATTTCTGTAGGATATCAAAAAGGGTAAGAAGAAATATCCCCTTCCATCTAAGCACCTCTCTGCACTTGGGGTGATTAATTCTCTAGATGTAGTTGTGAATATATTCTGGTAAATTTTGGTAAGTATTGTTTAATCCATTTCACGGATGATGTCAACTATACCTGACCATATTAGCCACAAGTCTAATACAGACTTGTTTCTACCTGTCACTGCAGATCTCCAGTCCTATTTTCAGAACAAAATTTATCAGAGATAAATATTCAGTACAATTAGCTTTTTCTGCATTGCTTAATTTGAGATATCAAGGAATTGAAACAAAAAAAAAGGAATATATCACCTATATTAATGGATGTTTCAGATCAATTTAACCTGAACTAATATATTTTCTTAATGACAAATCAATGTCAAAAACAGTGAAAGAACTTAAGATTCTGTATGTTTTCCTAAAGTCTTTGCTGTTAAACAGGGTTGTACAGCCTGCCAGTCTTGCATTATTTATTGGCTGTGAATATTATTAGACCCTGTGTGTGGTTTACAGAAGCCAATTATTTCTCTTGCATTCTTTCACATTTGAAAAGGAAAAAAATTAAGAACTTCAAACAAAGCTAGAAATAAACTGCCAATGAATATACTACCAGCCTCATTTTCCATTATTAGTACAATTTCACAGGCATGTCTACATTTTCTCCATATGATCTTCCTCTTGAGCCTGTGACTAGATACTAAGGTCAAGAATCCATCCAAATAATTCACAGTTATTATAGCTTATTTTACAGCCATTTTGCCACAAAAAAACCCTTCAAATGAATAAAAAATTAGCATGAACTATTACAGCATGATCTATAGGCAAGAACTCACATGCACTTAGCACTGTACAAACATGCAATGAGAAGTTCCCCTGCTTATGTAGGCTTTTAAGCTTCAGGATGACAGGTGGGTACTGCAGATAAGAGCACAAAAGGCAACAGGATGATCATTTAAATTTATCTCAAAATGTAATTTTCAGAGGTGGTTCCATAGTTTTATTCTGGCCAAGGACAGAAATACTTACTTTCCAGTGCAGCTAGCTGAAATGAGTCTTCCCTACTGTCTATATCTACCATTTAATTTCCAACTGAGGAACGTACTTCTGACTGTCCCTCAATTTCATAATAGAAGAAAAAGCTTCAAAACTTCACTTTTTTCTACAGGTAGGTAGGAAGTCAGACAACCTGTTATTTGGAGATTTTTGTACGGAAAACGGAAACTATGAAAAGAAGAATTAAGAGAAAGGAAAAAACAGCTTATTTGCATCAAGTTTGCCACAAAACTGGCAATCATCATCACCAAATATAGTCAGGGATGAGAACTCTACAAGAAACCACTCACAGAGCAGAAAAACTGAAGGGGTCCTTCAAATGAAAACCAGTTCATTTCTGTTGAACACAACAATTATCGGTGTGCGAGTATAGTTAAATAGAAGTGCAGGAAAACACATTGTTAAGGCTATGAGCCAGAAAAATTATGCTTAGAGCAGTATTTTGAATGACAAAGTAGGGCAAATTGTGATTTGACAGACAGGAGGAAGTTGGCTAGTCAACATTTGTTATTACTAGAATGCATATGAAGGAATGACATGCTTGTGGTCACGTGCACTTGTGTGTATGTATATATAAATAGGTATTTTGAGGAAAAAAATCACCAACCACAACAAAACCCAAAAGAACTCAGACTACACTAAGATACACTCAACAGGCAAAAAACCCAAAAAATTACTGCTGAAAATAATCAGATGAAAAATGACAAAATTGATCAGAGGGTTTTAAGAGCAGTAAGGCAGAAAGTATAAAAACTGAAAGATTAAAATAAATCAAAAGAATGCACTTAAACTGCTAATATGGTAAAAAACCTCATTGAAGTTTTCAAAAACATATGAATTACTAAAGTTACTTTTCCAGATACGTGAGTTTTGACCATTTAAAAACATACCCCCAATAATGTAAAAAAAAATAAAAGCAACATGATGTTACAGCTTCCTGTATATTCATCATTTTATTTTTAATTTAGAGTTAAATAATTAAAGTTTATCTACCCAAATGTACAGGAAACTTAAATAACAAAAAACAAATAGAGGCTGACTGCAGCGATACTCTATCCTATGCTATCATCAGACAGAACAGCTTTGCAATCTGCTATAAAGACTGAGAATTCCATCAGAATAAACAAAGCTATGAGCAGAACATGGACGACTATTTACAGGAATCCACAAAACTTTCAAGTCTGCTTTTGTTTTTTAAAAAGCCTGTACAAAAATTGGAACCTTAAGACAGAACATACAATTACAGAATTATCTTTCTTGCCAAAACGTACCTGTACCTTGCAAACCCGATGCCTTTTTAAGTGCTGGGCAGAGACAAAAACACTGACCTGACTTTTTTTTATTGCGGGTCAGGGGGAAAATTGCAAGGAGCAGTTTGTCCATCCACATGGGGCTGGGCTAGGGTTAACCAAGCTAATTTACCTTGTGACCTGAGCTAGACTTTTGAACCTATTCCTTCAAAGGTGAAGAACAAGGGTATTACGCCCGATTCATTTAAAAGTGTCCTATCAACATAACGAATGTTTTTAATAAGATCTACAACTCTACTGGGAAAACAGTATAAGAAAAGCCCAAGTGCTTTTTAAATGTTTAAAACTTGATTAAATATTTACAGTAGCATAAGAGTGAAAAATCAGAAAGCTCCTCCCCAACTTGATGGCATCATATCACATTTATGGTAGCTTATGAAAGCTAACAATTTTTACATTTATAAAAAAAAAAAACAAAAGCTAAATTCATGTATACAAAATTTTGTAATCTCTATTGTGTGTGTGTATGATTCCACCTATTTATCAAGTTAAAAACAGGAACAGATGCACTAAAACCATTATTTTTCATTTTAAAGACTGAGACATTTGAGAGTTAATATGTATTTTTTTCCCTATTTCCCTTACATTTCTTCTGGAGTATGAAGGCTTAGTTTGGACATCTACCTATCCATCAGGTATTTTCAGATTGTTTTAGATTTTCAGACTTCTTTTATTGTCCTTCAGGGTGATGAATGTAAGCCTCTTAAACAAAAAGTTTGCTTTCTTCAGCTGCCTCCTTATAAATAGTCCATACAGTACATGCATAGATATCAAATTACTTCAGGTTCTAAACAAGCATTCAGGTGCTCACTCCATATTAGCATGGCCTTAGGGAGAAGATTTTTCCATGAAAGTCCATGGACTTGAGAAAAGAATTTTGATTTTAGAAGAGTTCCTATAATGCAAAAAGTAGATTGAACAATTAAAAGTCCCAGTCAAGAACAGAGTTTGAATGAGTTCCTCATGCTTGAACGAGTTTATAATCTCACAATAAAAGACAGTGAGAGGAAAGCGGTAGAGAGGACGTTATTTTACCAAAGTCATACCAGATTCCAGTGTCATTCTCTGTAAATGAAGCATCTATTCAAATACCTTAACAAATGTTAGACATCTAGCAAAGCTGTTGAAGCTACAAACACCTTAAAAGCCCCATTCTCTCCGGAATGCATTAGTGTACTAAAATAAATACCATGGTCAGCTCTTTGCAAATAAAGTCACAGTACATATAGCAAAAGAATTTGAAGTGAAATCACTGTAGTTATAGCAAAACAATTTCATTCTATTTTTGACAACAACATCTGGCATCCCTGGAAGGTTAGATTTTTAAAAGGACCGCCTATAGGCTCTTTTAAGAAGCTAATTGTTACCTTGATGCAATTTGGAAACCTGCACTCTACCAAGTAGTGATACAGTTATACATGCCCAAAAGCCTTATCTCACTATTGACACACTGAAGAAAAGATCCAAGAAATCCTGAGAACATAGAAAAATCCCACATCTTCCATGCTCCAAAGCAGTCCTCAACAAAAAGGCAGAGAAGTTGATGCTTCCTTCACACTCCAAATCAGCTGCTGGAAAACCACAAAGGTTTTCCTGTAGCCAGCCAAACATACATGGAAGCCAGTATGCTTCTGTAAAATACAAATCAGCCAGTCAAAATACCTCTTCCAGCCAGTGGTACTCAGTAATAAGGATATAAGACACAAAAATATAATTTATTTCCAAGTTGTATGCTTTACAAAGCCAGAAGCAAGCAATGGGATTGACTAACCAGAGCAAGCCACCAAGACTATGATATCAAGACTCCTAATTTAAATCAAGCTGTCATTTTGTGCAAGTTGATAACTTCCTCATGCCTCAAGTTTCCCAGATGTACAGTTTGGCAAAAATACATGTTCAAAGAAAAACAGATGGTCTTTAAAAAAATGTGAGTTTTCAAGGATAAATAAATACTTTATATTTTACAATGCAAAAGATTTCTACACTTCCTTTAAAGAAATAATTACATTATTTTGGTTTTGCTTTAGAATTTGGGTATGAGTAGGAATTCCTATAAAGAATTCTATCATTGCTAGCCAACTTTTCACTCATTCATACAAATATGAAGAGCATATATATGGCAGTGAAAAGCAAGAAAACTGTTTTTCATGGATTATACTACTTTGCTGCAGTTTTCCGCTTTATGTACTTGATTACAAATTACCATCTGTACCATGTATGTTAATAGCTAGATGATAATATTCATACATAGAGGCAAACACATTCCATCTGCCATGCAGTTAGGCCACACATAACTCAGTCCCACCTTTAGACAACACAACTGCTGTTTACTCAGACTGACAATGAAATTAAACGATTGATGTCACGGGCAGCTACCATCTAACATTCAACCAAATGTGCACTTAGCATTTAGGCATCACCTGTTCCAGGCATAAAACAAAACGGGCTTTTTTCACATTAATTATTTGTAAAGAAAAAGTCTGACACTTCACCCTAAGCTCAGACAGAAGCGACTTCAAGTAACCACCAGAGAAAAATTGCCCTCCAACCCTTACCCCCTTACTTGACACACTAATTTTAGTTATGTATTTAGTAGGTATATCACATTTTCAGAAAAACTTGCCTCTTGTGCACTAACAATGTTGAAATATTCAGAGCACTACCTGAAAATAATTTAAATTTATCAGAGTATGATAAACTCCCATTTGTAAACAATGCAGATTCCAATATTAAAAAGCTGCTTTTCTTAATAATTATGAGAGATCTGATATTGATACGCACCAACTAGCACTCAACCCCTGGAATCAAATAAAGTCCACCTAAGGTTTCAATGCATTCTTGGAAAGCAATCAAAGGCTTCTTTTTCCATAAGTTTGTTATTTATAGAAAAGCATTTGATTGTTGCATTGAAGTGTGCACTCTATGTGTAAAACGGTGTTTATGGGTTTTAGTACAGTACAGCTAATACCCAAGCAATACCTAGCCCTTTTATAATAAACGACCCTTACTGAGAGGATATATATTGTACTTTTCATCAAGTGTACAGCATACAATTACATTTGCTGGTGGTCTATAATGTAAACCTCAGTTGAGTCAGCTTATAGCTTATAGATTTGTTGTTCCACACACAATTAAGAACAGTCACATTTTTGTACTCAACAAAGTAAAGAGTAAGATTTGGGAAACATATTCTATCAAAACTTGCAGAATAATTTAAAATCAAATCTACTCTGCTTAGGAATTAACATATTATTTCTGCTAGTTATGGATTGATAATTACACATTTTCCTTCAGACAAAGAAAATACAAGGTGCAAAGAACACACAAAACAGACCTTCAGGCATGCAAAAGACACGGTCACATTAAATATAAATGTGGTAAACACAGACCTAACAAAACTCCTACCCACAGCATAACTTTAAGCATCCATTGGGCTGTGCAGTTGACAATATTTCAAAAGAAGAGAAAAAAAAGCCACACAAGAAAATTAAAACCACTCCCATCACAAAAAAATCCTACGAAAGCATTACCCACTCCCAAACATCCAGAATCTGAAACATAACATCAATTCACAGTTTCCCGTTCATTAATATAAATAGGTATCCAATCACGTAACATTTAAAGATTAACTTTACATTTTAGGTTAAAAGGCAAAGCAAAACGTAAGATTTCACAGCTTGATCTATTTCAACCCCAATGCATGGCTTAAATATGTGCTCCTTTTTGTTGGTTTTGTGGGGTCTGTTTGTTTGTTTGTTTGGGTTTCTTTAAGACTGTAGCAGAAGAAAGTGATTTATGATCACAAAACTTGTAGTTCTGAGAAGCTGCCTTTTGATACTCACTGGAATTTTACATGGGTACAGGCTGAGGGACAAGTTCTTAGAAATGACAAGTCCTTTTAAAATGTGTATAAGCATAACTGAGATGTGCACCAATGTCATAAGAAAAATTTAATTCCTATATAAGACACGTCTTCCATAACTGTTATGGCAAAGTTTACTTGCAAAAATTAGGCACCTTTCACTTCACAGATTTCAGTTCTGTCCATCATATTATAGTCACAATTGAGCAAAATACTTTAGCATATTAAATATGTCAGATGGAAAGCCCCTCTCAAACGTCCCAGAGTTAAGCAACTCTGTGGCAGAGATTATGTCAGTGATGACCCCAAACTCTCAAATACTCCTGACAGGCATGGTAAGCTACATGAGGTGCCTACTGTGTGACTGAACAATCTTGATGCAATTTTGGTCCAAAAAAAGCCATCTACGTACCCATAAAACACAGATCCTTAGGAATTGTTTTATAGTTAAGATTCAGTAATGCATACTTAAGTACTTTCCTTAAATCAGACCTTCCACAGAAGCTTCAAATAAAATAGTTCAGAAAAGAAAGTTACAAGGACATTCCTGGGTATTCTCCTTCTGAAAGGCATTTTGGTGCATTCAAAGTTAATTCACTGAACCAGCTTGAGATCAGGAACAATAGAAGCCTCACAAACTCTAATTCTTTAGGTGACATAGGCAAAATACTTACTTACTACTCTTTAATCATCATCTAAGAAATAAAATAGTATCTGTACTAACAGATTTTTAAGGATACTGGAAGAAGTGCAGCATTTTTATACATACAAAAACTTTTCTTACTGTAAAATAAACCAAACTAAGCAAGTGTAATGTACAGTAAAGTGAATATCTAGGTGAACAGAGGGACAGATTCAATGGAAATGCAAGCATAAACAGCCTCACACAATCCAACAATTAAATCAAAGTGAAATGTAGATTTAACATCTAATTATAAAAAAAGAACTGTGAAGTACGTTATAAAGTCAAGTGTTTGCACAGAAATACATTTTGCTAGAAAGCAAAGTGGTATCTCATTTGCATATTTCTTTTTGTTAGCACACAAAAGAGTCAAACTGCTAAAATTAAGATAGTAAATTGTTTGAAAACCTCATTTTTAAGCAAAATAAATCAGGCTGAAAACAGCCATTTTGTATAGTCCCAATTTTTGCGAAGTTGATACTGACCACATCTTTCTCAAAAATCAGACCAGATTAATTGTTATTTTAGATTACACAAACCTTCTGATGATTTCAATAGACGCTGACCGCTCTGATCACAAACTTGTTCAGTACTTCATTAACATTAAACATACAAGCAGCTAAGCTGGTGGTTTGAAAGTGTCTTGCTGGATCAGAGCCAGAATTTTCAGCACCATAGGAGTGCCCCCCCTCACGCCCAAGTATGGAAGTTTCTTTCATATTTACGGAACTCAACAGATCACCTTCTGGAAAGTTGCCACAGTATTAGATGGGTGAAACTTTCCACAAAAATATAGGTGAATGCTGTTATCTTAATGACTGGAAGATTATTTGTTTGAATTTGATTTCATAACATCTACTCTTTCCCTTTATCTCTGACAGCTGCCTTCACTCAGACTAGTAAGCAATGAGTCTCCTCATTCCAACATATTGTGAGCTGTTAGGAAAACTACACATTCAATGAGCTGAAGTTGAGAAGAATGGTAAGGTGCACAGGCACACGCTGAATTTGCACCAAATTAGTTTTGTGAACTAGCCACATTCTTTAACATATTTCTACTCCCTAGTGATGGATATGGGCTTTCAATCTGATACGCTATTGTTTATTTCAAGACAAATTTTATCTAAGCATTTAATCAGATCAGGCAATGTTGGGTTTATGGAGATGTTCCTACAATCCAGTTAATACAAAATATGGTCAAACAAGTATTTGCAACTTGACCAAAATTATCTTCTAGGATTAATTCAATCATAAAGCAAAACAATCTGTTTACACAGATGATTAATGATTATGCTATACTACATGCAAATTCAACTTTGTTTATGATGGTTAACAGATTACCTTTACAAAAAAGGCCTGCTAGTAGTTAAACATTGTTCTTGTAGAGAAACTCAGAATAAACGGATGAAGTGAAATCTGATAGAGTATGCATAATCCAACACGCTGATATTGTACACAACTGAAGCCATGTGTTTGTACAGGAGAATATATTAAACCCCATCTGTTTTAACAGTTTTTAATATTATAAATTAGGAAAACATCAAAAATGTCAGGAGACAGCGAACACTTATTTGTTGTCTTTCAGCTCTATATTTATTAGACAAGTTTGTTATCAAACTATTCCTCCAAACATGAAAAGAACAGCAGGCCTTCTGGAAAACCAGATGGCTGCTGTGGTTTCGAAACATGTTCTGGAAGGTTTATATAGTTTACATTTTTTCTTTTTCATACAGGGTTGTGTGGGATGTGGCATGGTTCTGAGACACAAAACTCCTGCAAAAAAAAAAACAACAAACAAGGAGTACGTGGGTGGGAGACTGAGGGACTACTTGAGGATACAAAAAGAAAGCAAAATTATCCATGTTACTGAATCTAGGAGACCTTCTTGTAAAAAAGGAGAAACATTTCAGCTACAAAGGAAAAAAGTTACAGTATAAAGAAAAAAATGTTTTCAGACTGCACAGTCTGAGGCATTTCACTGCCTTTCTCTAAAACAGAAAGGGGCCCTAGACACTGAAATTAAATAGGGGAACAGAAAGAACAATGAAACATCAGAAGAAATATGTTTGATGGGATGAATTACATGCATGTCAACAGGAAAAAAAGAAAAAGGTCAGTCTATCAAACTGAGAACATAACCATATTCCAAAAGGAAAAATGTTTAATAACATTTGGCTAGTCATTAAATCAATACACAGTAGGAGGAAAGCTCAAATATGAAAAGGACTCAGAGCCCAATTATGGGAAGGATTGCAAGAAAAAGAATTCATGACTACGTCTGGTATTTTGTATCTTTGCTGTTTGCCATGCCATTTCCTGTCATGATGTTTTGTTTTAGAGCAGAAAATAAATTAGTTTTATAAGTAATTCATTCCTAGGACACTGTTTTTGAAGAGAAAATGAGGCATTTGAGAATTTGGATAGCCTCCGGGATCAGGATGGCTAATCTTCCTGGCCTAGCATGGAGGACATGCAAGCCAGGTGTAAGCATTCTTTTATAACCACAGCCCAGCACACCTCCCTGGTTCTCCCCCACCCAGGCATTATGGCTACACAACACCCCCCCACCTCCCAAAGCCGCTGCCAGCCCCGTGACACAGCCCTGCTTGCACAGTCCGCTTCTAAGCGGCACATAACCCACCTGACACTGACATGGATTTACACTGAGTCTGACGCTGGAGGTTGCTGAGATTACAAGCCAGGCACTTGGCCAGTGCATGTGGTGGAAGAACGAGAAACAGTGAATAGGCATTGAAACAGGGGTGGTTCTGGGTGAATGCAAGAAAAATATTGTTCCCATGAGAACGTTGCCTATAGGGATTGTGCAGTCTGCAGGAAAAATCCCAGAGTAACCTGGCCTGATCTTGTAGCTGATCCTCCTTTGAGCAGGGGTTTGCAGTAGAGACCCTGGAGGTCCCTTCCAACCTGGATGGTCCTACGGTTACTCAGAAAGCATGAGTTCCCAAGAACACTCGTTTTGTAAGCCAGTCTGCTTTTGTGACTCACCATTACAAGACACAGTCAGCGGATGGCCTACTGGACAGCAAACATGTGGATGAAACAACTCTAAAATAAGCTGAAACACAACATTTTTTTTTTAATATCAGGTCACGCAAATTTGGCAGATGTTTTGACAATATGTTTAGCTAAAGAGGTTCATGGGAGAGGCAGACCGACACACCAAGAAGCTGGTCAGAAGCGAGCAATGCTTTTCCAATCCAATTCTGTAACAGAGACTTTTGATCTAGAAAAGCAAACCTTGAAGTTGGCTTCCACCATTTCTAAAGCACAAATTCTTTAATTTCTCAAAAGGTTATTTTTTATTTTATTGTATATAAACCCAATTTTAAAAAATGTTTTGACTTTTTTTCTGTCACAGAACATGGATAACTCTCATCACTCCAAACCTGCAGCCAAAGGAAATTTTCTGAACAAGCCTAGTTTCAAAATTTCTTTTAAAATAAGAAATAAGAAAAATTTTTATATTGATGACATGAAATAAACCCACTCCCATCAGGGTTTTTTTAGCAAGTTTTAGTGAGTTACTTTAATGTTTATACCATGAGGTGACATTCTAGTATCAAAGACAAAAACTCAAAAAGCCATTTAAAAAAGTTCTTCCTAAAAAAAAAAAAAAAAAATTCACATTTTTTCCTAGCAAAATGTACCTTTTTTCTCCTTTCCTTTTGTAAAATTAACAGTTTCACTAAGCTTTATAAATATTTTCTTTCACTGAAAAAAGCGTTGCTATTCTTTCGTTTAGGCTGTACTAAAAAGAAATACATAACTCCAGTAAGGCTGTTGCACATCATACATCTTGATTATAATACATTATGACAGACACATGATCCACACAAGTAAATCACAAACATGTAGCAAGTCTAGAGCATCCGTGGATGCATACAATGGAGAGCTAAGTGTGCACATGCCAGGATTTGCAGACAGAGGCCATGCAAATTGAATGCAGTGAGAATTACTACTTCTGCTCTGTTTTTTGATTGCTCCATATTTGATCACTTGACCAAACACCTTAAATCCTGCTCAGACAAAAGTTCCAAATGGAGACAAAAAGGACATGTTTGGGAGACATTTGTTTTACCACTGCCAGAAAAATGTTTGGCTGGATGTTCCTTTTGCCAAGACCTAAGGAGGAAGACACAAACTCCGTTTCCATGCATGAGGTATTACAATTGGTTGGGATGAATACAGAAGATGTAAAGCTACGCTCATACTCTCGAGTTCTGATGCTTACATTCATGAACAATAATTTTATTGTGCTGACTAGATTCACCCATTTGATACTCAATGTAGAACAACATGGAAGTAAGAGACACCTGTCAATTTAATTCACTTTACTCAAAAGTAAGAATCAAAGCAACCAAACTAATCGGGTATTTGCCACACACACATGGAAGGTGTGAAACTTTATGGTTTCCCTTCTTTCAAGTAAATTTCAGTTTTTAGAAGGTATAAGAAAATCTAACTGCCACAGGAATAATATTTTAGGCAAACATCGTTCTCGTAGAAACTGTTGAAGAAAAAAAATCAAACAACAAAGCACAAGTAATACTATATAAATTAACTGAATGATTGATTATTTCAGAATCCCACTTAAAGACTTAGCAAAAAGGACAAGCTTGTTATCCTTTGTTCCAAATCCTTTTCAAGGAATATCATACAAAATCTTATAATTTGAATGAACACTATAAAAATCTCAGTGTACACATCTCAGTATTTTAACTAAAGCAAACATAACATGCATGGAGAAAAGCAACTGCTACAGTACATGAATAACACCGATTCAAACACTTGCATTGTAAACTGTATATTTTCACTAACATTTTTTAATCTGAGAAACCTATTTAAATCCTAAACAAAAAGGGGGTTACAACTTGCATTTTTCTCATCTCTTCTCCTTGTTTTGTAAAGCTGTTATAAAAAAGTATTATTTTCCTCCAAGCTATTATTAAGTAGCTCTTGAATTACAGTGTTGCATTTTAGTTTTCATTACTGACCATATTTAACCACAAATACTAGTACATTTTTTCACTCAAAACATATCTTTCATTGATACTGTGTCTGTGATAATGATGCAGGTGAATTTTATCATTCCTTTCACCCTACCAGTAATGAACAAATTCACCGCTTATTACTTTGGACTTGATCTCTAGCAAAACACTACTGGAACAAACAATTTGATTTGTCAACACCTTTACAAGGATTCCTCAATCAATGTCACAAATCCAAATTTAAACAGCAAAATACATTTGACTGCAAGACCCCAGACTGATTAGAGCTCCGAGTTCAGTGAATTGCACCAGACAGGACAGCAATCAGATTATTAACTCCACTTGAAAATACTCTCTGCTGCCTGGGATTAGCATGCATATTTTGATATAGATCGATAAGCAATCTCCTTTCTATAAGAAATGCCTGCAACATTCATTTGGCTGATCAAAGGTATATATCAGCTTGTTGTGACAGCTAGCTATTGTTTCCCTCTTTCTTTACAGGAGAGTCTCTATTAAAAAAATCCCTGACTCCCTTTCACCTAATAGTGGAAGTCAACAGAGATTCACAAAATTCCATCTCCTCAATACCCAAACACAATTAGTACAGAAAGGACTTTTGCCTTTTTTGAGGTAACTTCACTTATTTTCACTTGCTCATTTTTTCCACTCCCCCTCCACCCCCCCATGCTAAAACTGTGAACATTCTTTTCTAGCTTTCCAAACATTTTCATGGTACTACTCTCTACTTCATCTACAATTCAGTTAGAAATAGACTGAAATTTTGGGGTCCATATTTTGTAATTTGGGTAATGTTTTCCATATCAACAACATTTGCCCGGCTTTGGATTAAAAATAAAGCAACGTTTTGAATGCTAAGGTGTTCACACAACAAAATCTATTTCCATTTAACTCATCAGAGAAAGAAGGCAAGATATTTTCTCCCTAAGGTAACATGAACTCTTCACTGAACTCTGGATTTTGTTGCATCTGCAGAAGAGCTGAAAACCCAAAATTTATCTGCCAAATTTTTTCAAGATAAAAGCACAGGCATTTCATCCCTCCTCTAATTACATATGAAATAACTGCTATCTGAGGTTTTTATCTTTTTAATAACAAAGACATACTTTAAATCAGACAAGAACAGCTTGCGAAGTGAAGAGTCAAAAGTGAGATTCGCATACAACAAACGACGCCATGCCTCAAGAATGAGGCCATCAGAGAGCCAATGTGCAATTTGGTGTTCCAAGAAGGAGATACTCTCTCAGATCAAAACGAGTAGACAGTTCCAAAATTAAAGCTCTTCTCCAGCAGCATCTGCAATAGGTTCTTGGAAGGAAACAATCCAACCCAGGTTCAGTTGTGGCACTGAAGTTCTGAAGCATAGGAGACAGGATTCTCCTTTCATACCCATGTTTCAACTCCAAGCAGCTTTCACTGCTGATTTTATAACTTTGTTCAGTTGCTTACAATTATACTTGATGAGTTCCCTAACCAAATTTTTTTAATTACAATTCAGTAACGGTGTACTGAATTCCCACATCATTGAATTCACTGAGTCTTTCCCAGTGCCAATGGCTTTGCTCCTACGCATTGTCTCAGAGCAGCCTATCCTGAGTACACCCTGTGCTCTGGGGCTTCTGGAGAGAGTAAACCCTTCTATTCTTAACCCACTCTTACATCCACACTGATGCAGCCCCGTCACATTTGAGAGCAGCACATGAGAACTGGAGCCATAGTCTGAATCTGGTCCAGTACATATAATTTCTCTACATTTTTCAGCAGAAATTTTAGTCTCTTATAATTTTCCCAATACTTTGTCTCACAGTATTACTTTTGTTCTACTCCTGGGCCTTTTCCTAGCAAAAGTGAGACATTATTTTCTAATGTTCTACAAACGAAATAGCTTCTTTGCCACTAAATCCTCACGGAAAAACCTGCACTAATCATGTTAACTCTTACAGTTAAAACGCAATGCCAACAGGATTAGGAACCTCAACATCTTTTTAACACTGCAAGTATATACTGTTTGATGTGCAAAACCAGCTTAGGTTTCCCAACACAATAGTCACTGACAAATTCATACACAGCAATTTCATCGGTGTATGTACACCTAATGTACACAGTATTAAATAAGACAACAGAATTTATCATATTCTAATCCTTTTTAGACTTTTTCCCATCAATTTTCAAACACTTATAATTTCTGGTATCATAAAAAAGCAATGGAAACAGGTGTGAATAATATAAATAATCCCTTTTATTATTATTTCTAATTAACAAAAGTATTCAAACTGGACAATCTGTAGGCTAGAAGATAGGAGCATTCTGGGTATTCCTTTCAGTTAAAGATACAATCAAAAAAGCATATTTTACACAAAGTAATTTGTTGCGATAAATACAAATTGAATATTTAAAAAAATTATTTCCTAACTGCACCTCTAGGAAAAATAATATCATATAACAACAATGAAGTATTTAGGGAAAGATAAGCATTTCTTCATTTCAGCTCCGTGACTGAAACCGCATATGGTAATGCACAGCATAGCATGGGTTGTTGTTGACTGTTTTCTTTGTATTTTAAGTTTCAAAGACTTTTTTGAGCGGTATGTAGGGGGATGAGGGGAAATGAAACGAATCCTACAAATACCCAGCACCAAGTCATAATTATTTTCCAAGCTGAATTTTTTTCTCTTCCCCTCAAAGTAATCCTTTTGGTTATGCAAGATGAACATCCATCTCCCTTTGCATCTTACATCAGTATATCAAAGAAAAACTTGTATACTGATATTACCTGAAAAGCCTAGACATCTCTGAGACATGAAGAATTAAAAATGATTATCCAGACTATCAAATCTCTAAGAGGATCAATGGATTTAATAACATTCTTAATAGAGAATAGGATAATTGCTTATTCTTGCTGAAACTAGTGGGAAGAGCAGGTACTGCTTCATCACCTTTTGCAAACCCAGGAAGTTAAAATTGATACCAAAGTTGTTTTCCTTTAATGCCTCTTCAGTAACTAGCAATCTAAATCTAGTTAGCCACAGATAGCGGCTTCGTATTTGATTAAGTAATCTTAGATCGAAAACAAAGAATTTCAAGATACAGGTTCTAAATCTTTAAGCTTCTTAACACGCTTATGATTTCTTTAATGTAGTAAGTCAAACTCAGTAATACATTGACTGATTTTTGTTGTGGAATTCTATAGAGTACTACTGTGCAAGAATGGGAAGTGGGTCATCTTATAAAACAGTCTTCCTTGTGCAGCTATTAATAGTGACAAAAGATAAATTTTAAAAGTATCATTTAAGTACCAACTTGGGTATTGTGACTGTCTCAAAAAAAAAATCTCAAAATGTTTATAGAAAGGAATCTAAATGTATAAAATACATGTTTAGTATTTTCTACTTAATCGAATAAACTGTTGCATTTTCTTAATTAAAGGTTAATGTCATTGACTCAAAAAGTTTGTAAGACCCTTATGGAAGAATACTGTTACTATCTAATAATATGATTAACTACGATGATAAATTAAAATAAAATTTAAAAAGATAAAATGTTTATTAAGTTCTTTTTATAAACATGGGCTGCTTTTCACTTGGCACAAATGTGTATCTGATGGGAATATTTGCTCAAATACCTTCAATACACTGATGCAAACAATTTACGTACGTTGCCCATCATTTATGTTATACATAAAACAAATCAGTCTTCTCACTCCTTTCTCAACATCTCAGTCTAATTGGTAATTCACTTTGAAATCAATCCATAGTGGTAGAATAGCTCTTTTTACTAAAGGAACTCACTGTTGGCTTCCTTCCCAAAACAAGCAGAGTTTTCTGACAAGGAGCATACATTTTTTTTCCACAAACAGGAAAAGATGAAGCCGACGTCTCTCCCATTTCATCAGTCATTTTCATCAGTCATTTCCTTCAATTACAATGCAATAATTTGAGTAGTAGCTTAATTCAGTCTCACATACCTAGAACCACAGCTACAGCAGCCTATGCTGCAGGGCATTTAAAGCCACAACCTAATGCAAATAGCAAAAATACAAACAACAAATGGTAATTTACACTTTCAAGTACCTTACTCAGACTGTATATTACTCTACTAAATCTGAATTCATTGATATTTTTCATCTCTGACAAGAGTAGGCCCTTATACAGAATATGCATTCTGAAGGAAATTAATCTTCATTAATCACAATGGTTGTATCATTGACACAGTGTCTACATTAATTCAATTAGACATTTTATTTTTCCGTTCCACGCGAGTAATGTACTTGTTTCAAATTGAGAAATTATTTGTGCTAGCTACAATTTGGGATGAAATCTGTTGTTTGACTACAGCATGGGAAATTATTAGGAGACATGAGCTGTTAGCTAGGGGAAGAAAAGAAAAGGGATGCATTTGAAAATACCGCTACACTTACCAGAACTGTTGTGGGCTTGTTTTTAAAATAGGCTCTGTTTAATGACCTGTTTCAAAACATGACAATACATTACTTCTAGTTTGTATCGAGATCTTTTTTGACAATCTAGGTTCCATGCTACTAAAACTGAAGAAAAACAGTTTCATGCATGAAGTGAAGCATCTTCAACTGGGGCTATTTTTGATCTCGTATTTGTAGCAGCTCTAATCATGCCATTCCATTTTTAAAAATTGATGTCTTCATCTGTGATGTTTTCTCCTACTTCTCAGTAGGAGAAACTCATAGTAATATCAAATCATTCAATTGTACTGAGGATCAACTGCAGTAGTGCCTTGCATGTGCTTCTTTATGACACAGAACACTACTTTCCCCCCAGTGCACAGAAACAATAAAGCTATACTGTAAACAGCTGTGTACCTACATACAGCAGTTTCTACATGTATGCTTTAGCTGCATCTAACTAACTTTCAAGGTAAATGACAGAATCACAGAATGGTTGAGGTTGGAGGGGACCTCTGGAGGCTACCTGGTCCAATCCTCCTGCTCACGCAGCACCATGCAGAGCTGGTTGCCCAGGGTCATGTTTAGACAGCTTTTGAACACGTCCAGGGAGGGAGACCCCACAACCTCCAGTATTTTTCTCATTCTGGGAAAGCTATAGAAACAACCTGCTAAAATTATAATTTTGACACAAAAAAACCCCAGTACAAGTGTAAATAGAATTTAGGTATGGCCATTAGCAATATAGTAGATAGCACCATTCATTCAATGTCTAAAATAAAAAAAGCACATGACCTTCAATGCAGAAATTAAAGACTTTTTTCCTGTTTCTGTTCTGCCTAGAGCTAACCTAGTCAAGCTTTTGGGAATAATGACAAGTGCTATGTTACTCGTGTCACACAGCGTTTTTAACATTTACTCATCTAACAGAAATAATAAATGAACCAGGTCATGTAGCTTCATGAAAAGCTCATTACCCACATTTTGCACCTCCCCTTGCACCTCTCTCCCCACCAGTTTAGACTGTACTCCACTTCACCTGGTGTCCACCTTGAAAAGAAGCAATTTAAGCAGACACAATTGGTAGGATACGTTACACCACTTAAAAGCGAAAATAGTCCCCTCTTTTCAGCTCTTTATTAAATTTAAATTTCGGCTTGCATGTTAAGTGGAGGTTGTGCTAAAGCATTGCGATTTCCCATTTAATTGTAAGGGCTGAGAAAAGAATACATTTAAGAACTTTTAAACATCAATGCTTCCAGCAATCATTTCACAATCTTTACAAAAGGAATGGAATCATTACTATTGACTATTTGTCCATACAGACATCAATGACTAAGTTAAAAATCATTCTTTTAGCAATATAGAATTGCTGCCTTTCAGTATTCCTTCACCTACCTAATACAGGATGTAGAAAGCAAGGAGTGCTAAATCGAACAGAAAAGTGTACGTGCAATCAGGTGCAGAATTTCGCCCATAAGCACCTCTTAAAAATTGAAGCTACTACTTTTTCAGACAGAGGAGAAGCAGCCATTACAGAGAAGTGGAGGAGGAGAAGAAAAAACCCCAAACCCCACAGCTAACTCTCCTCACACAGTCAATACAACAAGAATTCTCCAGAGGCTGCTCGGCTCAACTGAAAGCCTGTCCTCTAATAAATGCATGAACACAGCTAAACGCAAAACGTAAGAGCTGCGCTGACACTGATCTGGGCTCAGTCTTTCAACTTATACAAGAGTAAACCAAAATGAATTAGATGGAATGAAACAGAACTTCCCGAGTTTTAAAACTAGTCTCAGTACTCTTAAATACAAATATTGATGGAATTATCCCACTGATGAGACAGATGCATTCAACAGTTTCAGTGATAATTTTTTTGAACTAAAGGTTTTGGATATAAGGGACAGGATACTATTGTTTTAACTCTGTCATTCTGAAGAAGCTGGATATACTGCAAGGAAAACAAGATAACAAGTTTAAATAAAGGTGATAATGTGGCATACAAATAATGGGAAGTACTACATTTATATTTAAGAGACCAGAGAACATAGTGTCTGTTTTATATACCTAGGGCTTTATAAGTGTTCAAGCAATCCCCAGGGGTCTTAAAAGGAAAAAGAGCAGCAGAAGGAGGAAAGGAGAGGCCTACTTTCAAATGATCACTGCTGAACTGTAGTATGTGAGAGGAAAAAGAAATTTAATCTGTTCAGGACTCTTACTCCTTATCGCAGTGTGTCTTCAAAAAAGATTTAATTACTTAAGCTTGGATATATTTGTCAGTATATACCATGTTACTATATTGGGACTAATGCTCTGAAGCATCTCCCTTTGTCACCTGAGATTTTCCCTGAATGCGTCTCATGTATAACTAAATACCATGTTTAGCAATGAGTCTTATGTAAGAGTCCTTCTGCTTCTGTTTCCACAGAGCTTATACTAAAAACAAGTGACTGATTTAAGTGACATTGGTAGGCCCTTGGAGTGTAATTATCAGTGGTCAAGCCATGGAAGTGTGAATCTTATCTAAGGATTACATCAGAAAAGGATCATCATTAAAAAGACAGTCTCTCATAATCCATCTCAAATTGTTTATTGTATTCATGCTATTTGTTACCTAACAAATACTTGAAAGCCACACCCCTGACAAATCGGTATGCAGTTTTGACTCCATGCTTATATAAACAGCATTACAGAACTCAGATCAAGTTCTCCTCAAGAATATAACAAAAAGACAAAAATCACCCCAACTTGTCTGAGCACAAAAAAGTCATAATAATCCAGAATGGAATGAAGCACAGTATCTGTACACAAGGGACAGAGAGAAGCAGGAATGTGTTCTTCCTGGTATCAAAGAAATGCATCAAGGAAGAAAAGTTAAGATTTGGTCATACACAGCCCTCCTGTTGCTCTGAACAATTCTCAGTTCAGAGTAGCATTGAAGAATTATCCCAGAAATGCAAACATAAATGTCTGTATTTCTGTAACACCTGAAAATGTGTATTATATATGAACTATTTCAACTTTATCAAGTACCTGTTTTCTTCAGTCTGTTTGGAATCTACTTTTTAATCTAGATCTCTACAGACTTCACAGTGCACCCCTGCAGAGCCCGAGCAATTTCTTTAGGAACTCTGCCTGGTCCCCTGGGCCCAACAATCCAAATCATATGTGCAGATATTATCTGAGGAATTAAAATAATATACAAACTAGATTTCTTATTTATAGTATATTCTGAACTCCCAACCAAAATGAATTACCTGCAAACTACACCAAGATAAACTCCTTTTCTTAAACACTTGCAAAATTACAAACAGTGCAGTTACAACCCCAGGGTTCTACGGACTGCCTCGGTGGCACACATATCCACCAATTTTCTGGTATTCCCATAACAAAAACAGGCATTATACATAAAGAGAAAAAACATCCAGTTAAAAACCAATCAAGAGCTGAAGTCTTATGAAATACTCTGCATCTTTGCTGTGTTTAGCCATATGATAAACCCCACTACCAATCAGAACCAACGTTTAGATTACGTGCTCCTGTCTGTCTTTTATCCAGGCAAGGAAAAACTCCCAAACCAAAATATACTGCATTATTCAGCTACAGACTACTTCTTAGGCCAATTACTTTCCTCTTCATTTCAGTGGCAAAGATACTGCTGTCTTATCACAGGATATCTACATGCACTACACAGACTCTAATGCACATGCTTCACATGCTTCTCAAAATTGTTGTTGACATTCAGTTTGTACTCAGACATATGCCAAAAAAAAAAAAAAAAAAAAAAAAA
>Ga0065711_1028445_pt1 | contig 41169 bp, 18 predicted proteins | sample Hoacrofraction12_FD_59098 | JGI IMG/M metagenome (GOLD analysis project Ga0065711, IMG submission 59098) | Hoatzin crop microbial communities from Cojedes, Venezuela - Epithelial fraction 12 v2 (version 2) | ecosystem: Host-associated > Birds > Digestive system > Esophagus > Crop | place...
TCGCCCTGCGGGGAGAGGGGCTGAGGGTGCTCCGGGGTGGCTGCGTGGCCTGAGCCGGTGCGTGCGGCGCTGAGAGCTGGGGGCCGTGCGTGGCCGCGGGGCTCCCTGCCGTGGGGGTCGGCGGCTGCTTGCCGAAAGGGTTGGTTTGCGTGCGGGTGTCTGCCCGCGGCGGAGCTCGGCCGTAGCTGCGAGCGGTTGGGCCGGAGCAGCGGTCAGTCACTCCTGCGGCGCTTGGTGCTGGTGGTGTTTGATGCGCTGCTTGTGACAGTTTGCATCCCTTGCTCCGTTTCCACCAAGACGTCCTTAGACGGGTTTTGGAGGCTGTGGCTTGCAGTATTCTGCGTCGGATAATTTGGAATGCGCCAAGAGCTTAAAGCGCTGCTGCAGAAACAAGGTCCCTGCCCCGAGAAGCTTTCTGACCTACCAGTACTAACCCAGACACGTGAACTAACATCTGCAACTGCAAAGTTGGGCCCTAAATCATACTGCAGTGCAACCGGTGAACCTGAAAAGAGAGCATCAGGTTGCAGCGCAACTACAGCTGGAACAGTTTTGAACAATTAAGTAGATTTCTGAGAGGCACGCCTAGTTCTAGCCTTCAGGTAAGGTGTGCAGACACCTGAGCTTCCACAAACTTTGCTCTGTGCCCTCTGATTCTCCTTTGTGGTCCATTCGTGGTCAATAATGATCTCCAAATTGTTGCTAATGCATGGTAACATAAACTACATAGCTCTTGTATAGCTACTGCCAATAGCTATGTACAGTAAGAATAACTTCATGCTTCGTTAATAATCCTGTCAAAGTCAACTGGTTTTACGTACCTGCGAAGTTACTCATGGATGCTTAAGGCAGATGAAAAGATCTGCTTAAGAATAAGACACTAGGGTGTCCCAGGGCTCAATATCATATTATTTTAAATGTGGGGTGTGTAGCTTGTTGTTGATTTTGATATATATTTTTATTATTTCTGGTTAATATAAATCATACTCAGCTAGTGATGGCCTTTATTTTGACCCCAGCCCCAAATGTTTTGCAGATTGCCATCACAAAAAGCTTTAAATGAAAAAGCTCCACTTTTGTTAATCTTGTGTTATTTATTATTATGCTTTTTTTTTCATTCAAGCAGTATAGACAGTCTCAAACTAAAGGTAGATTTTTTTTTTTTTAAATGGCATGTCTTAAAAATTTATTCTTCTTTATTGTCCAGTGGGGAAAAAACGTATATAGATTGGTCACAATTCAGTATTTTTTGTACTTATCTTTGTCTACACCCTACAATAACTAAAACTAAGTAAACCTGTTGTCACGTAATCTATCCCATAGCTCCAAAAGTTGTTTTAATAATCACCATAGGATTCCGTTGTGTGTATAACAGGAAGAGTTGGTCAGAAAACAACAGTTCCGTGGGAGCAGAAAGTGTGAAGTTTGGCTACGGGTTGTTATGTGGCATCAAAGTGAAAACTAGAGATGCCAAATGTTTGGGGGAAATCAAAACAGAAAAAATAGCTAGTTATTTTTTAATAATCAATAGGTCAGCAGTTCGGTGAGGATGAGGCAGGAGAGATGCCAGTCTCAGGAGAGCTCACTTCCCAGGTATGTCTGCTAACCAGCTGGCACTTCTTGGTGAAAAGGTTAATAAAGCCCCACTTAAAATTTCATTTCAACATTCTTCACAGCAAAATATTAGACAGGAATGGGACATTCCCATAAAGATTCTGGACAAAACCACAAATTTGTGAGCAGGTCCGATAGGAGCTATCTACTTTGTGTACTGCACACAAGTAACTGAATTTTTTTCCATGGAGTAAAGGGACAAGGTGTGATTTTTTTGAATTATTTTGAATGCTATATTGAGCATTTAATCAATAAATGGCAGCGCAAACCAGCAGTTGTCCACATAAGAAGTCAACGCTGCTATGTCCAAGTAAATAGGAATCTGTAATTTATCTTGGGGGGTATCAAAACCAGAAATTTGTTCTTTGGAATAATCAGTGTAATAATTGTTCATTTCTGAATGTCAGGAATTTAATTTCTCCATTCAGCCAAACTCTACTTGCATTATTGTCTCCTTATTTTTTAAAAGCCATATGATAGTCAATTAATTTATGGTAACTAAATCAAATTTAGAGCTTCATATAATTGCAAGAGGGAAGTATGAAAACAAACAACTTCATAACATGGTGGAACATGTTTGTAACACGATCAAATCTAAAATGCATTCCTGCCCCCCATTAAAACTGGCAGATTTCCAGTTATTTCAGGAAGAAAGTAGGAATAGAACTGAGGTATTATTACATTTTCTTCTGTTTATAGGGTATGCTTGAAGTCTAGGACTTTATACCTGAGACTTTGAAAATCACTTCTATTTAATTGCTATTTTGAGCTCCTTGGCATTAACATGCTTTTATAATATTCAGGTGGTGAATTCCATCTAGAAATGGTTTCTATTAAAAAATGATGAGCCAGATCTTAAGCTGCTGCAAATGAATATAGTTCTATTAGCATCAGTAGAGTCGCACAGGCTTATAGCATATGTTTCCTGAAACAGTTCCAAAAGTAATTTCAAAAAAAGGATAATGGAATATTCAGATTTTTCCATATTCATAATATTTTTTCACTTATATCTTATAAACATTTACTATTATATGACCTACATTTAGCCAAACAGCATTGCTTCAAAAAAATACTCCTTTCTGGGATGAATTGTTACAATTTCAAAGATGCAGCGTGCTATAATGGTGGCTGATAAAAGTTGTCATTGTGACAAGGTTAATTCTGAACTTAGGAGCAAAGATGGTATCGGGCTTTTACCAGAAGCAAGATTCTTTATGGTTTGTTTTTTGGGTTTGTTTGATTTGGTTTGTTGTTTTTTTGGGGATGGTTAGGACTAGGCTTTTAGAAAGGAGTTGCTCTTTTGAGGCAAGAAAAAAGAGTGTAATATCACTGTAGCACCAGTTGTTGGAGTTTCCCGTGCTTATATTTCCTCTGCAGGATATTTTAAAGATTATATTTTTGCAGTTGTGGCATAGGAAATTTTTTTTTCTCACTAATGTATGTCTGTGCTACATGCACTTCGCTAGCATCCACCTTGTATCACTGTCACTCCTCTGACCTCAGAAGAGCTGTGCCTCACTTATGGTATAGTAAGAATGAGCAAAACCGAGTGGTTGGACACAATTTGTTACTCTCTTGGATTTTGCATAACAGGGTGCATTTGTGTCAGCTAGGTATGAAATATGTCACTAGTGCAATGGCGGATTTTGATCTGAAAGTGATCCGTGCAGCCTCCACACTGGCTGGCATGGCTCCGGGTGAGTGTTGGTGGCACAGTGAAAGTCAGGGCTTCCAGCCACCTTTGTGGCCCCATGGTCTTGGGATCAGCAGGAGGGAGGTGAATCGCTACAGTCCTGGTCTGCCCGTGGTCCCCACAGACCATCTGGCACCTGGTGAGCAGAGGAACGAAGCGGTGTCCAGAGGCGAGCTGGAGACCAGCAGTGCAGTGTCTCCTTTGTCACGTAAGAGACCTTTGACTCAGGGAAAGTTAGCAGGTAGGCACATTCCAGGGACATCAGCTAGTTTGTATTGCTAGTGCATTGCAAACTCAGTAAAATGGACTAAGGTATCTACCAGTTCTCTGGAGGTGTTGGAGAGTACAAGGGATTGCCAGCATGGAGGAGTGGAGAGCCAAGCCTGTTAAGAAAATGAAGGTTGGCTGAGTCCTAGTTTAAGAGATTTAGTGCAAGGTTTCAGTTTACTTAATAGTCAAAGTCTTAATAGTTAAGGTCTTTAGCCTTAATTTTGTTGGAGTTAGAGGGTTTTTGTCAGTTTTTTACTATAGGATAATAGGAACTGTTTTTTAAACTCTTATAGTCAAGAATAAAATAAAAGGTGACAACAAAATGCTTGTACTTTTTTATGAACTATAGTTCTGCAAGGTTGAAATAGACCAAAATAAATTAGAAAGAATATGTCTTGGTTTTGACAGACTAGTTAGAAGTCCTTTTGAAGTTTAACTTCACTGGCAGGTGGAAGTGATAAGAGTTGTATGAAAAAACAGTGGAGAAACTTCTTATTACATGGGATAGATTGCTTTTATAGCAAGGAGTGGGCATACACGGTGGGGCAGGGCATTGCTGTTAAGGCAAATGCCACTGATCTGTATGCTACTGTACACAATGAGTTGATACTAAATATTTGTGAGATTGGTTTGTCAGTGACCCAGCTAGGTCTTCAATGGCTTTTTTTCATTGTATGTCTTCATTCTAACATAAAGACAGAGCAGCAGCACTGGTATTGGTTGAGTGCAACTATTTATATCCTACTGCCTAAAAGAACACAGCTTTAGTTAGTGTAAGATGTTTAGGGTAAGATACGTAGAGAGAGCAAAATACTTCAAACACCATCCAGTGATGAAAAACTCATCCAAAGTAGGAGTTAGAACTCACATATCTCACCAGGAGTAGCTTAATTCTATTTCTGCTGGTGACAGCATGCCGTCATTTGTTTGTATCCATTAACTTCTAAGGATTTAAGCAGAATTTAAGCATGTATTCAGGGGTCTGCCCTGCAGTCCATATGGATTCCTGAGTCAGGGACTGATGTCCAATTGTTTACATTGCTGCGAAGTTTAGCGACTGTTTCAGATTTTAAGAAACAATAACATTAGCAGTGGCAGGAGAAATACTAGCTGCCGATTTGTCTACGTTTGTGCATTTTTTGAAAATATGCCATTTCCTTGCTCTTCCTCTTGTGCTGAATGCTACTGCCATTGTTACAGCTGGAACTAGCTGTCCTTTCTTCATATGGGTTTTAAAGCCTTTTCACCTCTGGGAAGATTGTCTGGGGAAAGAGTAGTTTTCCTTTGCTCAAACAACTGGTATTTAGCAAGAACTTCCTGCTGGCATTCATCCCTGAGTTACTCTGGTTAGAATTAGAGCTGGTTGAGAGTTTTTGACACTGTTTTTCATGGGAAAATGCTGATTTGTCAAAACTGAAACAATTTGTGGAAATGTACCAGTTTCCATTAAACTTTCATCAGGAAACCTTTTTTTATTTCCCCTAGTCCACGATTGAATTTCTGATATAGAAAGAGAGAGAAAAAGAAATCATTGTTAATCAATAATTAAAATAATCACTAGTTGAGGACAGAAAAAAGACAGGATCAAGTGCCTGGTCTGACTCATAGAATGCACATTTGGATCTGGAGCTCCCCCTATCAGCTCTCCCCAGGATACTGGAGGGCTGTCACTCTTGTCATGGATGCGTGCACAAACACCCCCACACCCACCACTTCAAATGATTTTGGTTTCACTCTGGTTGTGAATATGAAAATGTATAAAATGTTACATCACTTTGTGGGGCAGGAAAAACATTTTCCTGACAGTGTTTTTTAGGCTGACCTGTGTTCATTTGCCATGTGTTCATTTTCTCCTTGTTGGGTGGGAATGACAGTGCTCTGAATGACTGGTGTCTGCTGGTCTTTGTTTCATAACATAGTAACAAGCTGTATTCAGAAATCTCTGTCATGTAGAGGAACCACAATTTTTATTATAAACAGTCCTGATAGTCTGATTCCAGTTCTCCACTCGCCCGGAGTAGTATTTTGGCAAAAATTCAACTGAAATTAATAGATTTCAGGAACAGATCGAGGAGTCTGCTTCCTCACACTTAAAGCATCCTTCGGTTTACAACCCAGCAGATATATCACTACAATGACACCTAGGGTTAACACTGTGCCTTAGAAACCGTAATCTCAAACAAGGGGTATTAGAAAGCTGTCTTCTATTTCTTACATATGTCCTGTTTGTACCCAAGGATTTCGGCCCACGCTCTCAAAAGAGCTGTTGCCCTGCTCCGTGAGTAACATTTGAGGTTTTAAGGTAAAAAAGAAAGATTTACCAAGCAGCCAAAGCCATAAGCTTAGCCAGTGATTTGAAAGTCACACCATGTACTTTCTGGTTTGTTTATAGTCACCAGTAATACAAAGCTTGAAAGATAGCCTCTGCCCTCTGTGCGGTTGATCGGTTCCTCCAAAACATTGCATTGGTATACCTGTGGGCTTCATTTAAGTCAGCGTTTAAACTAAGTTAAAAAAATGGGTCTATGCAGAAGACACGAGAAAATCCATCTTGTGTTCCCAAGGTCGTGGTGGCTCTGTCAGGGCTTAGAGACTTCCTTCTGTTAGAAATGCAAGTGAATTTGAACAGTGCATACTCAGAGAGCAGCAGGAAGGTTTCACAGTCTTACTCCTCAGAGCAACATTTTCCAAGTAAAGAACCAAGCGTGGTTCTTACGTGCCTGGGGCACTTTAATGGGCCTCTTTAAAAACTAGCATTGTGCAAGTGGAACGCGTGCAGGGCCAGACTGTCAGCTGGCATAAATCAGCTTTACTTTGTTGAAGGCAAGGAACCTGCCCTGATTTATACCAGCTGAGAATCTAGCCATGGAATAAATAATAGGCCACTGTATGTTATGAGGCTGTAATTCCCTCGAAGAGGCTTTTGTGATAGCAGTCTTACAGGAGTCAGAGTGATCCAGTTCTCTTTCTTGGAGCAAAAGAGTAATTTGACTGCAGTATTTTGAAGTCCTCAGAACCTTAGGAAGGAGAGATTTCAGGCAGTTGAGGGAAGGAAAATGTTTCCAAACTTCTTGTAATGTATCATTAAGGATTTTTTCCCAGGAAGAATCATGGGAGGAGAATTTGGGAGGCTGAAGATTAATTGATTGGGGGTAGGTAGTCCCCAAAAAAAGAGAAATGTGTAAGAGGGATGATTTCTCATCGAGACCAGGCCTTTCCTTTGAAAGCACTCACGCACATTTCCCAAGCGGTATGAAAACTGAAGCTCTGTCATCACTAATAAGCTGCCAGTGCTGGTGTAAGTAATAAGAAAGCAAAGTGGAGAATGGGAAATAAGAACTAATAAGGGCAAACTTCTCCTCTGAATGTGGATGCGGGTTTTAATTTTGTTGAAGGTTTCACCCACAAGGGTCGCAAGTGAGCTAGTACTCATTTTATTGACTTAAAAAGAAAAGGGTGTTCAGTTAGATTTTCCAGGAGTTAACTTGTAGTTCTCCTGAGCCTAGATATTTTAGATGCCAGATGCAGGTGAGCCACCTCCCTCCGGTTTTAATCCTGCTGTGGATTCTTCAGCCTGGAATGGGAGTAAGCACATCACGTGTATACAGCACCTGTTGGCACGGTTAGGTGGTGCCTGGGGCTTCTGGATGATAATGTGGTAATTTTGTAGATTTCATCTCACTAAATAATATAAGTACGTTTTTTAATGTTGCTGTACAAGAGGGTGAACTTAGAAACAGACCACAGATGATTACTAATGGCTTATCACTTCTGGGTGTTTTCAGGGAAGGCACAAGAAGCAACTGTCCGGGACTCTCTTGTTTCTTGAGATGCTGATCTGGTCTGATCCTTGAGATCTCACTAACAGCTCAGATTCTGTAGACAAATCACTGTATAAAGCTGTAGAACAGCAGTGGTTTTGATAACAGGGCTATAATACTTAGGCAACAGTTGAAGAAAGGTCTTTGTGCTCAAAGGGAGCCAAAATTTCTTACCATTTTTACTGCTGTCCTGTTTTTAGTGTTACCTGGCTGTCCTGACTAACTTCCATACGCTTTGTGGCTGGAGCAAACCTGAAGTCATAGTTACATCAGGACTTACCATACCTCATGCACTTAGAGTGCTCCAGGACAGTAGTGTGTGTGAATAACTTCTGTCCATTGAAGTGCATGCTTGGGGAAATATGGTAGATGTAACTAGGCTTTTTTCCCTTTCCATTTTTTTTTCTCCTACTGTCTAGTCTCATAAAATATTCCTTCATTAGATAGTATCCACTGTGCAATTTCAGGCCAATGCTAAAGGGAGGACAAAAGCTACATGTTAGTTTATTTCACTTCAATTCACTGTAAAGCTAGTAATTAACACGGAGTAGCACTTCTCTGTTATGCCGAGCAAGACGTTACGTAGGGTCCTTTTTTTTACCTTTTACCCTAAAATGATAAAAATATACGCAAATAAGGATGTGTCTTTTTCATTATGTTATCAATAGTGATAAGATGGAACAACAATACAATCACATGTGGGGGTTCAGCATCTGACTAGTACTGAGTTGCTTCCAGAGTTCACATGATGGTTGGTCGCTTCCTGCTCTCAGGATGCTCCCCCCTCAGTTCCATAGCTATCTTACACTTTCCTCTGATATGCCTGGATAGTGACTCCAGGGTGTCCCATTCTTCTCGAGAAACTCATAGAAAGGGTGCAGGAACAAAGAAGTAAATCTTTGTGTCTTTCGCTAATGGGAAGAATTTAATGATGTTTTGAACAGCACAGATTTGTCAATCTGTGATCAGGAACCCATGAAGATTTCAAGAAAAGAGCTGCCATATGCAGGTGGTGGTTGATCCTTTATTTCCTTTGGCTGGTTCTTCCTGCGAGCATGCAGCAATTACCATTCTCATTTGTCTCCTGCGTGCAAGGAGATCTGTACTTCTGCAGTGACTGTGCTGTGGCAGCTGGCCAGCTGCCCTGCTGTGTACCTTCTACCTCCCCACAGTTCCCATTACCGATTTTCACGGTTGCATTGCCTCCTTTTCCTGCAGTGGTTAGCGCCTTTGCCTAGAAAGTGGGAGGCCCATGGTCATGCCACTCCTCAGCCTGAGAGTATCTAAACTCCATCAATGATGGGCTCTGAGAGGAAGGATGCTTGCTGGCTGAGACTGGGCAGAGCTGTACGGGCGGCACTCTGCAGAGAAAGGGTTGACGTGTGCGGGTGGTCTCCTGAAGCATGTCAGAAGAGAAGAAAGCCTGTTCCCTGATGGATTCATTCATTATTTCAGCCCCTGCAGGGTGACTGATATTCTCTCCAGGGAGTTCACAGCACAACAAAGAGAGACTTTACATACAGGATCTTTTTTTGTTTTTTTTTAAACTGAAAACAACCGTTTCTCATCCTCATGAAAAGATCAGAGAGGACCATGTAATAGTCATGACTTTGTAAGCCTCTTTATTGAAGCTTTCACAAAATAACTAGGTCAGCGATACGTGCTTCTGGGCTATTGAATTTCCCCTCTTCCCCGCAGTCTGTTCTTCTGTTTCCTCACCCAACTTTACCACAAGGGAATGCCTGAAGTCAAAAATCTGGGAAGCTGATCCTTTTATTGCATTTGTAGTATTCTCATCTGGTACGTACAGTGCCAGGCCATCAGGCTTGCAAAGCTGGTGTAGCCCAAGTTTGCGTGTAAACAGCAATACCACATTGTCTGGTTGTAACTAAAGCCATATCTGCTCTCTCTTTGCCTCTAGATAATAGAAACAGGAAGATGTTCAGCAGGAAGACTGGCGAACTGTTCTGGAAAAGGGAATGCAACTAAAAAGTGTTTCTTTGTTTTTCTTTCTCCTTCAACTTGTTTTTCACACACTTCTTCTTACATTTTATACTTTTTCCTTGAAGTTTCTGCCTGTCTGGGAGCTTTGCTATTCCCATTCTTCCCTGAGGCCTCACTGGTACCGTGAATATTAGTGCAAAAAGAAGCAGCCTAGAGCTTCCCATATGTACATGTCCCTGCCTTTAATGTGTGTAAAGGAAGATTAAAATGTGATTCAGATTAAATCAGCAAAATCCAGTAACTTGGGATTCAGAACGAGGACCCAGGCATATGCCATGCAGATTCTGAGTTGTTTAAAAACTAGGTGCTTGACCCTAGAGGGAGGATTTCAAAGTATCTGTATTGGGCATGAAGACTCCTTCTATACGTGTTGGAAGGCTCATTCTTTTACATGGGAGGAGGCAAGACTTCTTGGTGACTTCTAACTGAGAACAGCTATTGCGTCTTGACCCATGGTTAAGGCAGTGAGCTGGGAAGAGAGAAGCTTGGTCTCGTTCTCTTAGTCACTGGAGAACCAAACTCAGACCTCCAGCTTCCCATGATTTCATCCATTGTATTGTTGATGCCACTGTTAAACTTCAGTACAGTTATTTGTATTAGCGTATCCACAGTTTTGACCAGTTCTGCTTAACATGTATAAAAAAAAAAATAATGCATTGACATATTAATTGCAGTTTCTATAGACAATTACAGAATGTATGAGAAAGTAACAGAGATTGTTTCAACGCTGGTCTGTGTGATTGGGAAACTGAGGTTCAAAGAGAGTAATAACCGCAGTTATTTCTCAATGGAAGTTCTGGATTAAAGCCCTCAGAGCATCCAGAAGTTCTCATCAGCCTCAAATACCCTGTCAAGTTCAGTAAGATACAGTTAGCACTTTTTTGTCCTCTGTTTTTCTCTGGTTAAGAGGCGGTGTGCTAGGAGCTGCCAGGGAACGGTGATGCGCAAGGAAGCTTTGGTAGCTTGCTTCAGTTTCACCATTTAAGACCTAACTCTTTCCTCAGTTGTCTACATATGTATTATTCACTGTTTAGCCAACTTGCACTTCCCCTAACTTGGCTTCTTCTGTTCTGATAACTTGTAGTATTATTGTCAGGCACATACCTACTGGTGGTTTCAAGTCAGCAACATATTGGCCTTCTCATGGGTGAAGGTGGGTAGCAAATGCTAGAAGTAAACCACTAATTTTTGAAGTATCTTATCCTTGAAAGTTAATGACAAGGCACGTTTACCACTATCGTAACCACACACCTAGAAATAGAAAACACTGACACCTGCCTTTCCAAGCTGTTGTGCAGCATGAGTAGTTAGCCTACCCATGCAATCATCACTCTTCCCTTTAAAAGGCGGATTTTATTGTAGGTTCCCATTTTGGGCTTTTGAAATGGAGGTGTGCATAGCTTTGACCAGAGCAGTAATTTCTACTCAACTTGTCCTTAGGCCTGCAGTGGGTTAGGAAGGAGGTGGTACTGTTTGTTTAGGGAACCATGCTGCCTCTTTAGCATTTTCAGATATGAGTTCAATGTTAAAGATTGCCTGCCTTTTGAAAATGACAGACTGTTGTGGTTTTGCACATATAAAGAATGAAAGAATTAGGAATAGTACCTACAGTTGCTAGTCCCTGGCTGGATACAGATTTGGTCAGGTATGCAGGCAGTTTACTATGCCTTAGTAAGTTATCACACATCACATAAACACCAGTAACTGGGAGCATTTGCCTCAAGGCAAATGTAAAGTAGTGCAGCCTGGCTAAATCTGCTCTGCTGGAATGCTAAACTGTGGGTAGGGTTGCTCACATGGAAGTTCACTACAGTTAGTTGATGGAGAATAAGGTGCTAACTTGGTGTTTTAGACTCTGCAGGGATGAGATTATGAAAGGTCAGCAAGCATCCGTTCCAACAAATGAAAGCTGTAGGTGAGCTAAATCACTCCAGAAACAGGGTGTGCGTTTGTAGCAAACAGGATAATTTCATTATTACAGCCCTGCCAAGGGATGTGATGGACTTCCCATTGAAAATCAAGACAGGGTTTCGCTTGTTCAGCATGTACCCAGAGAAATTAGGGCTTTGTAAAACTAGCTGAGTGGAATGATTTCACTTGTAGAAGGCGAGACTAGGAATATTATCCCAGCTTTTCCTGACGTAGAGGTCTTGTAACCTACAATTCTGTGATGCAGCAGGTTACCACCAAGAGGCTGGTATCACTCATCCCTCTCAGAATTAGGACTAGGATCTCTAGAAGTAGCAAGTAGTTAAGCTGCTCTGCTAACTAAACCCATGCAAGGATATTTGAAATATGCATGAGTTACAAAATTTTACATCCAAGGAAGGAAAAAAATGTCTCCATTCCTACGGAGCACTTTCCTCTGATACAACCTACACTATTACTGCATTTGGAAACCTCGGAGTTGTTGTGTTTTGTGAGAATACTTTTTAAAACATATTGTGCATACACGAGGGCAGTATTTGTGGAAAATGCTAGAATGACAGCTTCAGAGAATGAGCTGCCCATATCACTGAACAGTTCCACCAGAAACCATAACAAAGCATGCAACTGTCTCCTGAAGTCTAAAGGGATGCTGAGTGCTTCAGCTACTGTGGCCGTGTTATGCACAGCCTCCTCAATGAGTGCTGTTGAAATCGTATTTTCATGACATAATTATTAATCCACTTGGTATTTGATTAAAATGATCAAGACATTTCATAGAAGCTCTTAAGACATCCTGCAGACTATTGCTGATTTCTACAGTTGAGTAAGTGCCCTCCAGATGAAGGATGATGATGTGCTACGATCAATATCCAGAAACATGCAGTGACTCTAAACTGTTAAACATCAGATAGTATAATTTGACATAGCAGCACTCAGAAATCACAGATTAGCATCTGCTGAAGATCTTATCCTATTAAATTTAACTAATACATGTGACAGCAAACATCTTCTGTCCTGTGGTAGCAGGATGAGGAATGCTATGCTGTTGCGAGAAATGAACTGCACCGTTTAAAAGTTTATGATGTGTCATCATATTTTGCTTTTTGTAAAAGCTTTTTGTAGTTCTCAGTTGTTTGAAACAATTGTTGAAGTAATTGGATGAACTTTGAGATATTCAGATCAAAAAGAAGAGGCAATGGAAGGTTTGCTTCTAAGCTGCTGCTCGATACATTTGGTCTTGTGTTTCTGTTTTATCTCTTCCCAAGCTTTCTCCCCGAAATAATTCCTTCAATAGAAGCAATTGTTTTGTAGACACTTAAATCAGTTTATTTTTTGCACTATTTTTTCTAAACAAGCTTATCAGTGTGTATGCTGTATTGGAGTGCTGCTGGAAAATTATGATCTTGAGAATGACTTAAGATGCAGCTTGAAAACCTGAAATAGTGGGCTTACGGAAACAATGACCATATCAAGAGCAATTGGGAGAGAAAAACCCTGGAAATCCAACTCTGTGTACCTTTCACATTCTGAGTTTATTTACAATTTTATTCTGCCTCATCATAAACAAAGTGGAAGAGTTTGCAGTCCCTCACACATCTTCAGGCAGGTAGACTAAACATTTTAGACCAGCAAGTTCCTTCCCACCGAGCTGCATCTAATGCAGGAATGTCCTCACCTTACGCTGTAATGCCAGCCCTGCTGGGGGTTGGCTGCTGCAAGCAGTGAGTAATGTTGTATTGTTGTATGGAGTCAGAATTGTGGTATTCCTACACGCAGATTTTTTAGTGTCCCGGGCTAGTTTTTTTAATGTGGGGCCTTATCTGCTGGACCATGCACACATGCAGCAGAGACTGTCCTTAAAATACTAATTTTTATAGTATACTGAATGAATTCTTTGCGTGTGACTTAGAAATAACAGCAAAAATAAGGAACTTTAAGTGAACTTTCAAGGGATGTATTTAGGGATGAAACACCTATTTATTTCAGGATGGACAGATTTCACCCGTGGCTTTTATTTTCCTTTAAGCCCAGTAAAATTTCAGTCTCAAACAGAATGGCAAAGATAAGGACCTTTCAGTGAACTTTGCAAGGAATGTGTTTAGGGGTGAAACACCTTTTTATTTCAGAATGGACAGGTTTCACCCATGGCTTTTATTTTGCTTTAAAGCCCAGTAAAATTTCAGCCTGAAACAGAAATGAAGGAGCTGATTACTCTTTCCATTGTTTCGGCAGGATGGTGTTGCCAGCTACTGATTCAGTCTCAATGGAGGGAGTCATTTGCAAATGCGTTGAAAGAACAGCTAATACCTGGGAGATGTGTTAACAAGTTTACCTTTGGCAGACATAGGAGATGTTGCTTTGTTGGTAGAGTTACTTCTTCATCAAGAAATCCGATAATTCTCTAACAATGTGCCACAGCAGTAGGATTTCTACAACAGAAGTCAGCAAAAGAAAATTTTTTCTAAGGTTGAAGATCATTAGAAGTGTGTATTTTATGCATGTGCCCTTTTTTATACTCAGTGTATAAGTCCCATTAATGGTTGTGGAAGTTAGATGCATCTATCAAAAGAACATATCCCCAGGGTTTTAAATTCTGTTATTCTGCTTCTTTGCGTGTAACTTGACAAATACAACCATCCAAGCTACTGAGTTTGACAAGGATGTGTATTTTTCCCCTAATCCACTCAAAGTGATTCTACTCCCAAGGTGTTACATTGAATCTAACTTCCCTCTGATTTACTATTTTAGCTGAGCTGATGGATTATAAAAGAGAGTAATTTCTTTTTCATCCTGTTTTCCTGAATCTGTCACTCAAAACTTGCAGTGTGGGGACAGAACGGTTCATAAACACTGTTTTCCTGGAAGAAAATGGCTTCTCACATTAAAAAGGAGCTCTGAACAGAGCTTCCGCATAAACGTATTTGCCTGTCAGTGACTGACAGAGAAGCTTCTGTTTGTGTTAAGGCTGTGGACTTGTTAAATGGGATTTCTTATTGGAAACAGTTTTTCAGATAGACTAGGAAGGATGGGTTATATTCAGGTATAAACAAAGGAATTGCATAGAATTCTGTTTTACCAGAATCTGTATATTACAATGTAAACTAGTACCGTAGTAGGAGCATCCTTTGGTCAGGGGATGTGCCTTAACTCAAATTCCGGATCTCTCAAATATTCCTCAAGTTCAAATATTCTTCTTCGAAAAGTTAAGCAAAATGGGGTCTTTTATGCTCCTTTGTGGTCCTTTGTGCTCTCTTACTAAGACAATTAGTAAGTTCTCTTTTTATATTATGCTTAAACCAAAATCCCGAAGTCTTAAATTGTGACAACAAATTTTGTACCGTAAACACATCCTTGTTTTTCTTTCAGTTCCTTGTTTGCTTGTTTATAGCTGGGAGGGAGGGATAGTGGCAGTGAATGCACTTAAAAACATCTTACTAATACCCTCCTTTTATCTGGAAAAACAAATACTTATAAATCCCTCTGAATCATGTAACTGTGCAACGACTGCATGTTTGAAAGCACAGTTGTCTGATTAATCCATTTAAATGCTTATTTTGAATGGGCAGCCGTGAGTCTTTGTGTGCACATGGCTTCTCCCCATACTTACTGGTGTGTTATAAAATACCATAGAAATTCTAGTTTGGTTCGGTAGCAACCAGCATACACACATACATGTTTCTATTGTACAAGATAGACACTCTTCCCATGCAGAGCACATTGTTGATTAAGGTGGACTGAAGAGCTGTGGCTGAAGCCAGTTTGCTCGGTCACTTCCCATCCTGGCTGTATAGGTTGCTGAGATCATGCTTAAAGAATGTGCGGGTCCTAGTCAGAGGCACAAAGCACCCCCTAACTCATGGCTTGAACATGCTCCAGCAGTTGACACAAAAGGTGCACTTGTGAAGGGCTGGTACAGAGGTGCACTATGGAGTAGTGCATGGAAAAAGATCGAGGAACTTTAGTTTGAATTCCTCTGCCTAGGTAAAAATAAACCACTGAACAGCAGAACTGCAATTTACGTGCTCCAAACCATGTCATTGTACCTAAAATCTTTTTATGGCTTACTTATGCTATTTGTGTCCCTTGTGCTTTGTAATTATGAAGTATTTCCTACCTGTGAATGTGACACTTAAATTGATATTTGAAAAGATGCAGCCCATTCCAATTATTGTGTTACATATTGAGACTGCTTTTGGTTTTGGTTTTGTTTTGTTTTTTTTTTTTAATTACCAGACCTATTATTTAGGTTTTGCTTCGTTTGACTAAGGTTTTGTTCCTTGGTCCACAGGATCTTGCTTCCAGTTTACGGAAAATGAAGTGCAGTCAGAATCAGGTCCTCTGAAATCAGAAATGGGAATTAAAGTTCAGCAAAAGTTTCAGAACAAAAGCTGAAACTTGGGCAATACTTTTGTGTGGGTTTACAGAGCTTTTTCCCAGACTAGTGGAAGTTTCAGGTAAATGTTCATCAGACTTTTCCCCTGAAACAAAGCAGAATTAGGGTAACTGGCTGAATTTTATTTTTGTGTTCACGTTACAGATCTGCAGCAAAATCAGATGTTTCACTTTAGACAGAGGATATTTGTGCTTCATAGTACTATCTGTCCCATTTATATAGTCGTTTCTCATGAAAAAGTGTATTCTAAAAACAAGACTGCTGTGACTCCTTTAGCATCCTGTGAAGAGGAGACATCTGCGAGGTCTGTGTACTGAGGAAAGAGTCACAGAGAGTGATACCTGTCTTCTCACGCCTCCCATAAATGTTGTTAACTGACTTGAGATACCAAAAGTACTTTTTCTACACTTCAAAGTCAAAATAACCCCCTGTCTGCTTTCATAGTGGATTTAAACAGCTATAGGGCCTGTCCTGAGGTGCCTCTGCAAGTATTTCTGGTGAGAAACATCAATCCTTGGAGTGCTCCCCGAAGCGGCATAATCCATGTGGATGAGTCCTAGGCAGGTCCCATCTGCCTTTGCAGTGACGATTCCTGGCAGTAAAGAATAACTGCAGAGCCCTTGTCTCCTCTCCTGGAAGGGCTGTGACGTCCCCTGTCTCAGGGCAAGTGGCATTTGAAAGGAGACTGTGCTCAGGTTGGAGACAGCAGCAGACAGCCAGTCCCCCACGTCCCTGGCGCAGCGGGCAGCCTGACCTTGCCCCAGAAGTAACTGCATCCCTAGATCCACAGAGACTTTCCTCTACCCTCAGCAGTCCTGCTGCTGTTGAAGCCTGCAAGTTTTGCATTACGCTAGCTGTGGGTTCCCACTCCTCATACCACATTATTTATTGTGTTTGTGTACTCGGATAGCTGTCTAGACTGGAGAACTGTTCTGGGTCAAACTGGCCTTTCGGAGGGGGAGGGAGGTGTGGTAAGGTGTGGTCTGATCCCTCTGGGAGGGAGCAGAAAGTGCAAGGAGGGATGTGAACAAAAAAGACAGAGCAAGGGAGCAGGACTGCTGTTTTTTTGCAAACGGAAACTGTTTGTGCAGTTATTTTCTGTATGGCCTCACTAGAGAGAAAAGGAAAAGGGAAGATCTTTTGTGTTCACAGTGCTTAAAAAACAAATTAGTTGTTTTTCTTAAAATGAGCTGAGGACTTCTCCATGAGGCAGATAACTGTTGTTCTCAAAACATATGTTTCCTTACATCAGAAAGAACCAGCATTCAAAATAAGATGTCAGAAAAGGTGTGTGAGTGTGAAGGAGGCTCTGCAGTGGCATCCCCAAAGGAGGGATCCGCTGAGGGCTCTGGAAAGCTGTGTGTGGCAGGAGCCTTTCAAAAGGGAAGAAGGGTATGGCCTTATGCCTTCCAAAACCTGTCCAGAAAGTGTGTCGGTAGTTTTAAAGGGATATTACTAAAGCAAATAAAATGACAAAAAAAAAGCATGAAATGGCAAATACAGGAGTGATACTTTGTCTGGCTCACCAAGCAACCTAGCTGTATCAAAGGGAACTTGGGGGAGTCGGACGTAACTTTGAATTTCCTGTTTTGTGTGATTTGTCACAGTCCTAATGTCTGTGCTTCGTTTTCACTACTTTAAAAAGCAAACAAAAATCTCCCCCCAAACAAACATATTTCATGACCTTTCCTGGAGGTTCTTCTCTGAGACCAGAGAGAGGGTTTGCAAGTGCCTGCCGGTCTCCCAAGTGAACCAACAGTGTTGATGAACATCTGCTTGCCCGTATTAACTCTTCGGAAGGTACAGCAGCTGCTTTTAGGGATTATTTACACAGTTTCCTCTACATTTTAGTTATCTTAGTCTGCTCTTTTGAATACGCTAGAGTTCAGTGGACATGCAGTTAGCAAGAGTTTAACTGTAGCAGGAGCAAGAGTTGACTGTGGTTTCAGGAGAAAGATTTGGCTTTTTGCCACCTGAGTTGCTGCATGCTGCCAGTGTAGCGATTAGTCTTGAAATCATTAACATTTTTCGTTTGGAAGAGGTGATTTTCTGCGGTCTGTCTAACCTGCCTTATTCCTGTTGAAAATGCTGCAAATAGATGGTCACGTAACATGAAAGCTTTTTCCAAGTGCAGAATTCACACCGTTTGAGCTTATAGTTGATTTTAAAGTAATTCAGTAAACTACAACTTTGCGTGTGTTAATTCTCAATTCTGATGCTGGCTACACTTGTTCCTAATACAACCTATACTGAGATAAATCAGCTTTAAAAGGATTTGAAGATCCGCATGCAAAACTGTAAAACCTCCACCCCTTTAATCAGTTAAACTCATGTGATGGTGTGCGTATGCCAGGCCAGCGCTTAGTTACTTTAAGCCGTTCGGAAAGTTAAGCATGACAAGGCCATATACTAAACATGAGTAAAGCCCCGTAGGAGTGTCATTTGTGAGTGTTTGGCCAAGCAAGTATGTTACTATTTTTGATTTCTGTGTGGCTTTGGTTGTGAAGTGGTCTGTGGGAGCGGAGGGCAGGACTCCATCTGCACGGTGTGCCATGTGGCTGCCTGCTCTGGTGTCACAGTGGTGAGCTGGCGTGACACTTGTCTGTATAAGGGACAAGTAGGAACTGTACCCATGCGCCCACCTACTCTGTCCATCACAGGTACCACAACTTCAATTCCCCATGGGAAGGACTGCAGGGTTTGGCAATACAGCATAGCTGGAAGCTCGTACCACTTTTGAAGTTAGCTTCTTTGCCCCCACTGTAGATCCTGATGTGTTCTGCTGCCCAGAAGTTTAGCAGAAGATGCAGTCACTTGCTGTATGATATAGACTTCAAAACTTCTCTGCCTTCCTCCCACTTGTCGCCTGTCCAGTGAGGATGCTCCTAAAAAGCAGACAAGATTTGTCTTTGCATTAAGCAGATATCACAAGACAGACACTTATGACTGCTTGTAAGTAATAAAGGGGTGCCTTTAGGTAAGCAGCACTGATACCTTAAGAATATGGTTCATTTTTTTGATGATCTCATGGATTTTTCCGTTTGTGTGTGACACTGAGCACATTCAGTAGCCTTGCAGATAAACTGGAGAGCCAGGATGTGTCTCTACAGAATAATTCATGGCTAATAGAAATATCTAGACCATAACGTTGTTAGAAGATGTCCTAAAGTACTGTTCCACCTGTCCTGGGTGGACTCCTGAATTTACCTTTTGGAAACTGGGAATTTAGTAAGGGCCGAATGACTCTCTAAGGTGGACATTCCTCATTTCTCTTGTAGTAAGAGAGATAAAAGGAAGAAGTTTAAACTAAGCTTTTGGAAGGAATATGTGCCTCTTTCAGGACAAATGATTCACCTTCCCCAACGCCATTATGAAGAATCAAGAGCCCTATTGTATTTTGAAGTAGGTTGTTGGTGGTGGTGTGACTGTTGAGGGGGCAGGAGTGGAGGGAAGCATGTTTCTATAAACAGGCTTTCTTAACTAGCTGAGGGGAGAGGTACGATGGATTCAGAAATGCCATTCAACCTACTTAGAAGATTCAGTTGCATGGTTTTGTTCTGGTGAGGCTCTGTAGCTGAGAGTGGAGGCACAGTTGTGTTTTTCTGAGTCAGAATTGTTCCTAATTGTGTATGTTTAAATGTTGGGGGTTTTGCCACAAAGACTCTTCTGTCGTGAAAAAATCTTTGCTTCCTTCTATGTCACAGAAATAGCTGTTTAATGCTTGAATGACTGCTGTCTATTTTTCAGAGCATGTAAGTTGGAAAAATAATATTTGTGCAAAGCTGAAGTGTTTATACTCTTTCAGCTCTGTTTCAAGTGAAGTAATGGCAGCTTTCACTGGGTAGGCAAGAACACAAAAGAAGGTGAAGTTGCAGGATATGCTTTTTAACGGACAGGTCAGAATTAGCTATGCAAATGTCAGTTCTGAACCATGAATCATGCCTATTCCAACAAAGCAGGAAAGCTGGTTTTCCTAATCTTGTGAACCAGGTGAGCATTGCTGTACTTCATACTCACTGTATATCTGAAGTCACAGAAGGAGTTAACCACCAAAGATAGCTTCCAGTAAATTCCAAAGTTAATGCATTATGCAGAGAAAGACCCTGTAGTCATAGCTGAATAAATTGGTCTTCGTGTTATATCACATAAGGTTCTCCAGTGCTGTGTGCTGTTTGCTGACTGTGTTACGGAGGCTGCGGGTTAAAGTCGGGAGAAGATGAAACGTCCCGTTGAGTGCCCTATGGGAAGCCATCATTTAGATTTTTTTTCAGCCTTTTTGCCTGGAGACAGTATTCTTTTGTTCTGCCTACCATGGAGTGCTAAACAGTGGCCAGAAAATGTGGAAGAGAGCAGCAAGTTAAAAATTTGCAGGTAAAAATCCATCTCATTATTCGAAGCATTATTTTTATTCCCTGTTTTCAGAAAGCATTCACACTTCTATTGTAAGTGCTGCGCTGGAATCTCCTCACACCTGCACTGATCTCAGTCAGGAGACACGGCAGCGAGCTCCCTTCTTAGGTGCGTTCGAGACAGTTCGCTGCCATGCCCTGTACTAGTGAGAAGAGCTCAGCCCATGATTAAAACTGCCAATGCTGGCTCATTTTGGAAACAGTGGATAAAAATAGCATTATTTTAGTGCTTGAAATACAAGAATGATTTTTATCTTCAAGATCTCCAGCTTAGTATGCTGTTCCCTCCCTTATTTTCTCCGATTGTGTCCCTCCCTCCCAGCTCCTGCCAGTTTTGATTCTGTTTCTGTGTCAGTGCCTGCAGCAATCCCTAAAGCAAAGTTTTGCCAGTTCCACTTGCTGTTAAAAGCCAGGCACTTCCACTGCTGAGATGAGTTAAACGAAGTTTTCTAACTCCTGCTCCTTTTCCTTTTGTCTTCTCCCTCTGCACATACCCTCTTCCTCTCCTTGCCTGCCGGTAGGCAGAAAATAGCAGTTTCACAGATTTCAGTGCAGTCCATCAGCGACCTTCCTGCTGTGCACCAGTTCTTCTGCTTTGGCCTTCCTTCAGCTGGGGGTGGCCAAACTACTTCTGGCTAGGTCTGCCTTGTCAGAACAGCTTCCCTAGTCTGCCCTCTTCTTTCCTGGCAGACTTCGTGGGTTTGGCTGAAGGGCAGGTTGTAGCCCACATAACCTGTTCAAAGGACTGTGGGCCCCAGCGAACCATTCTTTCCCCCATCTCATGGTGGCTGCTTTGTGATACGATAGGTTGCAGGGCTCTGTGTGTGTCTCATTGCATTAACAGTTGTGGTGTTGCCATCTGGTAGGTGTGACTTGCATTTTTTTTCATATGATGGGCAAGAGCCGTTACATGATAGGGAGAAGCCATGACATGCATCTCCTCGAAGTACATCACAAAGAAGCGTGTTCATAAAAAGGAAGTTTATTTGGTCTTTATTCTTTGCAGAGACCTGACGAGGTTTGGTCGGGCAGGAAAGCAACACAAAGGTCCCAACCACTTTGCAAACCAAAGTGCAATTGGTACACTTAAAGGCATGTTTTTAAGCACTGACTAAGGCAGCTGTTGTGCTAGCTGAAGCTCAAAAGGAAGCCTAAGAGGTGAAACACCTTCTTGGGGAAAAAAGGGAGTAAGTTACTGGGGGAAGACCAGGGTGACTTCAGTGATCTGTGACTATGTACGATAACAGCTCGAGGCAGAGAGATTCTGCAAAAGAATCTGTAGGAATGTGGTTTTCTGGACTTCTGCCACAGGGACAGTTAAATATCTGGTGAGCTAAACATTTATGGAACCTGTTTTCCTCTGACATTTCAGTTGTACTTAAAAGATAGCTCATATTTGGCTTTGCAGAGACTGTCTCAGCACTGTTGATAATCGTTGTTAATCTTAATAGAAACAATCACAAAAGTCCTGTGCCCATGGTAATCCTACTGGGGTAAATCATAGTTGAGATAAAGGACTGCAGGGTGCAAGACAGTATGAACTATGCGAGTTCATACTCACAAAGTGAGTATGGGAGTATGTGTCACAGAGTGACACTCCAACTCGTGATGGCATTAAGCTCAGAATTGGCAGCAGTAACTGAAAAATTGAAAATAGGTATTTCACAGGGTTACCCCAAAGGTGTTGCCATGGGAGTTACTAGGTCATCTGCAGTGTTGCCAGCTGCTGTGATTTTATGATGAATCATATGATAGCTGACATTTTTCATGAAGATCAAGCTCCTGGATTCCAGTGATTTATTTTCTTTTTATCTTTTCATTTTGTAAGTTTGACAGTAATTCCAACCCTCCCGCTTATGGCCAAAGTTTCAAAACATGACTCAAACGCACTCTAAGAGTCCAGGCAGCAGTGAGAAATAAAGGAGAACCCAGCAGTTGCTCTTTGGTTGCGTTTGTTTGGGGGTTGATTATGGTTCTGACTCTTCTTTTTTGTATTACTGCACTGAACGTAATCAGTATAATTAAGAACAACCATCAGGCTATGTCCAGGTCTTAAAAGCAAAGCTCAGATCACTCGTTTTCTTTAACACCTTCCCTGATGCAGTTGATTTCGTCAATGTCTGTAAGGCAAAGAATGTGGTTTTCAGTCATCACATCTCTGCTTTCACGATGCTGGCAGTGTCCACATTGCTATCAAAGTTCTGCTGAGGTTATAGATTGTGTACAGGGGGTGGTAGGCAAAATAGAAAAAATGCTGTCTTTAGTACTGTTCCTGCAAAACCTGGTGTCTTTCTGTTGGATGAGAAGGTAATGCAGCTTGGACATTCTGCATAGCTGCTACCGTGCTTTCCAACCACTGAGACATGATGTTATGGAACTGTGCTCTTTGGGAGAACAAGGACAATTTCCTCCGAGGCTTTCTGAATAAGGCATCCTCCTCCTTGCAGATTTCCATGATGTAGTGGAATGAAGTCTTAAATCAAGCCTCTTCCATCAGATGGAATCCTTTCAAAGCAGCCGAGTAGCTGAGTTCACATCCCAACATCTCCCTCGGCAATCTTTTTTTTCAAAGGGGTGGGATCTATCTGCTCAGCAGTGCTATTTTTATATGTATGTATGTGCCACAGGCACTAGATGAGAGGAGAGAAATGCAGTAACTATACTACAAGATAGGAGTAAGAGAAATTAGCTGCTGTTTCTGAAATGCATCCCAAGACATAAATAAAGTTTTCCTGTGTAGACACTACCAAAAAGACAGCATGTTGGTTTGGGCTTTATTTAAGTGTTGTTGACTTTCGAGAGTTCTATAAGGATACTAAAAAGTAAGAGAAATGTAAACTATAGCCTGTTTCCTCAGTGAAAGCTACACATCTACAAACAGCAGACACAAAGCAAACAACTTCAAGACAATCAGTAGACTGTGAGTGAGGCATACTGTCTATAAGGTCCTGAGAAGTCATAAAAAAGATGTGAACCATAGAGTAAAACTGTTGTCCTGCAAGCCTGGCTCCTCTGGAATCCATGGAGTTGATATTTCCTATATGGCTGCTCTGGTGTCTCTTCCATAATATCCAGCCCACATGTTGGTTTGCATGTTCCATGCGTTTTAGTCACGGTGACTGACCTGTGCTCAACTGCTTGCTTGAAAGCCTCATAGCCAAGAAACCGCAGTCTTTTATTTGAAGGCCTCTACATGGACAAGGAAGCAAGGAAAGCTAGAATTAGGCTTCCGGTAGAAGTCAAAATAAGAAAACTAACATTAGAGGGTAGATGGAAAAACTCACATGTTAGGAAACAAGCACACATTTTAGGATAGCTTTCTTCAGATTTTCAAATCTGTGTTTTCTCCATTGACTTTCCCATTATAGCCATTTTTTTTTTCTCATGCAAAATGGAAGGTTGCTTCTGTCCACAGTGTTCAGGTGACTTTGGTTGTCTGAATGGGAGAAAGCTTTGAGGAGTTTGCTCATGTGGTATGAAGTTCACAACAGGATAGTCAAGCATTTTTAGAGATGTACATTCAAGTGACTACTGTAAGAGGAGCAATCTTGCTGGTTGTGAACCACTCACTGCTTGTGGGCCACTCAGGGAATGAGTGAATACACTTCCCTAGGTAAGAACCCTACCAACTTGTCATTCTTCAGGAAGGATTATGTTATTAGAGACAGATCTAAGTTCATGTGATATGGAAGGAGACCAATCTTTCCTGGGTTTCTAAGTCTGCAGAGTCTAATGTCAGGCTGTGATGAGAAGAGAGTGATGCTGAGGTTCACATCTGACTCCGCATTTAACCTCAGGCTCTTTGTAGAGGTTGAGTTCAGCGTCAGCCTGAAAGGGGAAGGTTAAACTTGTCTTTAACTCAGTTCATTGGGATCTAGCTGGTTTGTCGCCGTGGGCAAAGCTGAGCTGTATTAACAAACAACACACCAACACCTGCTAGAGCAATGTGACAGCATTAGGAAAAGTAAACTGCAGTCTCACTTTAAATCGGATGCCGAAGTGTGGAAGAAAGTTTGTCCACCTGCGCAGTTTATCCAGTACCTTGAACTGCCAGAGGAATGAATAGGGAGGCACTGCATTGTCAGCCTATACTACCAGAGTTTTTGGAAGAAAATTCAAGTGTAGTCAATTCTGGAAGTCCTAAAACCCCACTAGCTTTTGCCATTAATTTAACCTGTTCAGAAATTAGCTGGGCCTGACTACCCAGCCTTTTGCTAGTAATTGAATAAAGGCCTACCACTGTAAGTTAGAAACTTAAGGTTTGTGACCTTGCAGTGGATCGCTGCATTCGAGATAGTTGTTTGGTTTTGGGGGTTTTGTGGGTTGTTTTTTTTTTTGCTTTGTTTTTTTTTAATCAACTTGCTTGGTTTGGAGATCCCTCCTTGGAAAAGGTCCAAACATATTTTCATATGTTTGTTCCAGTGGGTGAGTCTTGGCAGAACCTGGCATGGCCGGAGACGGCACAGGAATGAGCCCTGCCTCTCAGCAAACATAATGTGCTTGAGCCAGTTTACCTAAGGATCTGCCTTCGTGTGCCTTTTGGCTCCAGCGCTGTGGGCACTAAAGACTGCTGGGCCGTGCCTGCGGCAGAGGCATCTGTTGTGACACAGCTGCCCAGTAAAACACGGAGACATGTGAGCTCAGAGCTGAAAGCAGTGTAGATGCTGCTGCACTCTTTGTGGTTTGAGCAGCAGATGTCTTTCCCTTGTGCTCCGTTGTGAGCTGCTTGGCACCCTGCCATGGGTTTTCTCTGTGAGTTTGGGTGAGTCACTTCATCTCTCCCTTGATACTTGCCTGTATTGTTCATCCAGGCTTTTAGGACCATAGACTGTCTCTTACTGCGTAGAGCGACAGTCCCTCATTATCATGTTGTTTTGATCATTGCTGGAACCTGGATAAATCAATACGGCTATTAGTTTCTCTTCAACATGTGGTAAGTAAGAGGTACCATCCAGAAGAGAGGAGCCATTTGCTGTAAAGATGATTATATTAACACCTATTTTATAGAACACTAGATTCATGACCTTTTGAGTTCCTACCGCACCTGCTTCAATGAGGCTTGGTTCTTCTGCATGGCTTCTGGGAGCTGTTGCAATGCAAATGATTAAGAACAAGAAATGTTTACCTGAGGCTTAAATTTCAGCCAGTCCGTAACATACTGCCAGCATTCTCCACCCAAGTAAGTGCTCCCAGTGAGCTCATCATAACGCTCCCCTCTGTTAAGGAGCTGCTTCTATACCATTAAAATCATTGGGAGTTTTGCCACTGATTACAATGGCAGTAAAGTCAGAGACCTTAGGTCAGTGCCAGAGCATGCTAATGGTGAGAAGGATGTGTGATTTGGATGAAGAGGGAAGACTTTTCTCTCAGTCCCTCACAACGGCTCAGAAATTCATTGAAAATGTTAGCAAGAGGCCTTTTATTTCCTTCTGGAAAAAGCATGTACTTTTAACTCCTGTAATAAAATATTCTGTGGTAGTAATGGTAGTAAATAGTGAAGTTCTAGAAGGAAAAAACTGATTTCTCAGCTAATGGAGGAGAAGGAAATTACAAATCTCTGGTTGCCTGTTATTGGTTGACTAGCAACATTTGGCCACAGAGAGCAATATGAACATAGTTTTAACATGCAGGTGGCTACAAGGAAAGGGCTGTGCTATTTGAAGCCCAATATCTCCTTTAAGTGGTTCAGCCTACTTTTCCAAATATATTACAAAGTGAGTCAGACTGAAACTGTTGTAGATACTCTGCTCCACTTCAGATAGTTGCATATTCATTTTAGCATTACAAAACAGTTGATGTTGGCATTTTCTGTTCCTTGTAGTCATGCTGGCTTTTCAAAATAGCTTTTGAACTAAAAATATGGTTCCTGAAATTCATACACTGGGACAAAAAATATCTCTTCCCTTACTGCTACCACACTGAAGCAGAGGTGGATGCTAAGACTTGGAACCAGTAAGCAAGTAATTCTTCCATGCTTAGGTGCAGAAATGTAGCTGTTGGGTCAAAGTAGACTTCAAGAGACTGTCATTGCAAGTTAGTTTGAGTTCAAGTCCCCTTGAGTTAGCCCAGGAGGACTCCAGTAGCAGGTTACATGAGCTGCGCAGATACCGTGTTGCATTTGCAGCTAGAGTTTCACTCACAACTTCTGACAGACTACCTTAAGTTGAAAGTCAGTTCCAGCTGTGTTTTACTGTTTGAGCAGTAATCAGATTAGGGATGACACCCAGCTTAGTAAAGATGAGTTTACAAAATCCATCATGATCCATGTCATAATGATGTCACTCACCTACTGTGCGTTCTCACTATGGCATCCGCAGTTACTCTGGCGCACAGACCATGATGCAGTGTATTGTGCATGGGGAACAGGTATGCTGCCTGTGAACAATGCAAATGGGGGACTGCAGAGTAGTTGTTTCAGTGCAGCCTGGACTCAGAATAAGCTTGACTCTGCAAATTACAAAGCAACTTTTGCTCCCTCTGAAGTCAACAGAAGTTGATTTCACTTTTCAAATTCACTTTGATTAGGCTGGTCTTGACAGCATGGCACTTACCGTTTTGTAAAGAAAATTGGTAGCTGTGAAAGATCAAAGGTTTTCTAATTTAAGGTGGGAGGGAATGTTTGCTGCTGGTGAAAACCTGAACTTCAAATGAGCAATAACGCAATCTGATAATCTACCATTATTGATTGAGTTTCCTTCTCTTTTTTTTTTTTGTTAAGCTGAAATTATGTCACCTGTAGACAGAAATAAGGAAAGCGGATTGCAAATACCAAACCTATGCAAATTTTGTGACATTAAAGTAACAGCCTGCTCAAACCAACATCAGTGCAAGAGCAACTGCAACATTACTGCTATCTGTGAGAAGAGTAGTGAAGTCTGTGTCGCTATATGGTAAGTTTTTTCTTCATACAAATGAGGGAGGAGAGCACACCCTCATTCATCATTACTTAGTACTTTCCTTGATTGCTCTGATATTCAGAATGTCCCTGCTACCTCACCACGCTTTGCTCTCTCGCTTCCAACTTGTATCTGTGCTCAACATACTGAGAGTTGCTTGAGGTTAATAACAATTCTGATATGAAATGTTCTGGGGATTTTTTACTTGTAAAGCTGTTCAGTTCCAGCTTATGCTGTTATTGGAAAAGAGCCATGGTTTTGCTCAAACCATTAAGCTCATTCCACCCACAGCACTCCGAGTAGAAACAGATTTGCTACTCAGAGAGGATTTTGGTGGCATTTGCTGAAGAAAGACAATTATCTCTCAGGTTTCAAAGTGAACTAGATTATGTAGATCTATCACAGGAGGCTTATTTACCATGTATAAGTAGAAATACTTTCTCTTAATGGTAAAAAAAATCTTCTGTGTATGTAGTGACTCTAATGTAGGTGTAGTGCTTTGCTTTTTATACAGTGTATGTCTAGGTTCAGAGAAAACAAGAGTGTGTGAAAATGAGTTATAACACTTTTTTAGGATTTGTTGACTCTGAACTTGCATTCCAGCCTAAAAACTGGGGTTTTGCCCTCCCATAAATGGTAAGCCAATCCTACCAAAGAAAGCCGGAAACACGATTAATGAGTTCATAAGTGGACAAAAGGAACAGAACTGAGTATTTGCAACATTGCTGCTGATTTAGGAACAGAAGTAGAACCACTTACAGAAAGGCATAATTAATTCATTTACTGAGGGATTAGTGGTATCCATTGACTTGAAGAGATGTTCAGCATAATTGGAAGTAGACATTTGAAATGCAGGATCAGTCCATTGTGCTCTTCCACATTTGTCCTGTGCTCCTTTAGTAAGTGGTCAGTGTCTATTATTGCCATACAAAGTGGCTGTAGTGCAATTTGAGATACATTCTGTGGTTTTTGTGACAATTTATCCAAAAGGCAAATGAGTTGAGAACTGTATTTAAAGTGCTTTTTGCCTCTTGAGTCTTGTGGCAGTGAAATGAGATCTGTGGACCAGGACGGAACACAGGAATATGGTCCAGATTATCAGCTGCAAATATTTTCCTGATAGCAAGGCAACTCTAGCTTACACCAGTTCTATGGTTGATATTTGGTTTGTGTTTGTTTTTTTTTTTTAAATTATAAGGATAACTCCTTCAGTGCAGAAACTGTGCTGATTGTAGGCTTCAAAAGCAAAACGAAAAGGCCAACTCACTAGAAATTCCTCAGATTTTGAGGAAATAATTCCGTTTTTATCATGATTTCCCACAGATTTTTACTGTCTGCACAGTGACCACAAAAACCAAAAGTATGTTCTGAAGTTCACAGCAGTTCATTGAGCATTAGCTTGAATAATGCTGGGTGAGACTTTCAAAGGCACTTATTGGAGCTTAGTGGTAATACGATACAGGAATAGCTGTGCCATTGTACAGATGGCCCAGTGTGAGGAGTCCAGACACAGCCAAATTTACTCCATTCAGGAAAGCCGGAGGAGAACATATGATACTCTTTAAGTCCCATTTGAGCTCTCAAAAGCGGCAGATTTTGGGCAGGCACAGTCCTGCCTGCTCCCTTTGTAAAATATTCCTTCTTTAATTTCAGTTTTCTCCTTTTAATTTTTAGGAGACGGAATGATGAAAATGTGACATTAGAAACAATATGCCATGATCCCCATAAAACACTGTATGGTCACGTGTTGGATGACTCCAGCTCAGAGCAGTGTTTGATGAGGGAGAAGAAGGAAGATGGGGGATTGATGTTCATGTGTTCCTGTACAGGTGAAGAATGCAATGATATGCTCATTTTTCCATCAGGTAGGTTTAATAATTTACCCTGCATTCCCAGGCTACCTTGCAAGTAATATTAACTGTGTCATACCAGTGATACCAATGGACTTTTGGATTGTATTTTATGGAGGAAAATTTCTAGTGGCAGGAGGTATTTTGGTCTCTTCTGAGTCTTGCAAAATGTCAACCTTTTTTTTTCCATGTTCAGAGGATATTTCTTCCTACCAGGCTGTCCTCCTTTTGAAGTAAGTCTGATACTCAGTGTCGTAGTTTAACCCAGCAGCTGGCAACTAAGCACTAGACAGCCACTTGCTCACCCCTACTCTTCCCCCTGCAGCAGGATGGGGAGAAGTGGGCAAAAGGGGAAACTCGTGAGTTAAGATAAAGACAGTTTAATAAGACAACAAAATAAGTACTAATACTAATAATAATAATTATAATAATGAATATGCAAACCATACTATATACAATACAATTTTTCTCACCACCACCATCCAATGACTGATCCGCAGCCAGTCCCCAGGCAGAGATTGCGGACCTCCTGGATTTTTGCAAATTCCACAAAATTCTCAAAAAAGGCTGAACTCCCAGAGAAGTTTGCACTCACAGACAAGAGAGGATTCAAACGTCCAGAACAATGAAATACAAAGAGCTTCCTGCCCCCCCGGCCAGCCCCGTTCATAAACTGAGCATGCTGTTTATGGTATGGAATATTTCCATTAGCCAACTTGGCTATCTGACTGGCTATGCCCTCTCCCAGCTCCTGTACACCTGCTCATTAGCTGACTGTGAGAAACTGGAAAACCCTGATTTATAGCAACAACTGAAAACATCAGTGTTATCAACATTCTTCTTGTACTAAATCCAAAACACAGCAGCTACTTGGAGGAAAACCAGGGAACCAGGACACTCAACTCAAGACATTGCATTTAAAAAGTGAATGGATGGGTGGATGGATGGATGGCACACGCATTGCACTTAAAACATGCATGGATAGGTGGAAAAGCATGGAGGGATGGAACACCTCGCATATGAGGAAAGGCTGAAAGAGTTGAGGTTGTTCAGCCTGGAGAAGAGAAGGCTCCAGTGAGATCTTGTTTTGGCCTTTCAGTACTGAAAGGGGGCTTATAAGAAGGATGGAGACAGGCTTTTTAGCAGGGCCTGTAGTGATAGGACAAGGAGTAATGGTTTTAAACTAAAAGAAGGTAGACTTAGACTAGATATAAGGAAGATGTCTTTTACAATGAGAGTGCTGAAACGCTGGAACAGGTCGTCCAGAGAGGTGGTAGGTGTCCCATCCCTGGAAACATTCAAGTTGAAGGCGTCCCTGCTCATTGCAGGGGAATTGAACTAGATAATCTTTAAAGGCCCCCTCCAACCCAAACCATTCTATGATAAAAGCTGATGAAAATAAAGATGAAAGCAAGATGTTTAGAGTTGTTCTATGGACCAAAATGCAACATATGCTAATTACATTTTAAAATATAAACAAGAGGCAAATGCCATATTTAAGGTCCTGCCTCTTCTAAAAAGCTGTATTGCCATAGTGTGGCATCTGTATATACAGATACTACTGAGTGACTTGATAGGATGTGAATTTAAAGTCAGCTTCTCTATTGTAACTTACCACCTGCACTTGTTCTATGGTGGACATAAAGTAGCTAGGAGGTTCCTTCACTGATGGGTATGCTACCTCATGCTTACAAAGGCACAAGGAGGTGTATGTGAGTTCAGTTAAACCGGTGAAATCTGGACATAGACCAAATCACAAGTGCATAATCTGTCCCCATTCTGCTTCATGAATGCCTGTATCGACCACTGCAGATACAATAAAGGCAGTGTACAGGTGTGTACAGTGCTGATGGACCTTGTGCTGCACACACAGATGCGCATGTGTGCACGCACACACCTCACTTTATTTTCTCATACCTGCTAGATCCCACAACGATTCTTTTACTGAGACTGTCAGGTCTTTCGCAGGCAAGTGTGAGGCCTCCTGTGAAGAAGTTTGTGTGCACACTTGTAGATAAGTATGGCACACAGAACCCATCCTTATCACCTGTAAGTGCTTCAGAAAAGGATATAATCAAATCCTTATTATCTGAGATAACTAAGGGTTGGGACACTGTTTCTGCTCCTGGGAAACATGGTACATGACTGCACTGAGGCAGACAGCTGTGTGACAGCTTCTGGCTCTTGCTTCCCAGCCCTCCAACAAGGCTAACTAGTTTAGGTTGCAAAACCACACTAGATTAGCCAAGAGCAAGCGAGAAAGTCTTTGCCTCCCTTGGCCCAGACTGTCTGTATCCAGTGCCACCTCCTCCCCTCTTCCTCATCCTTTCCCCAAGCTTGCTTTGAAACCAGACAACCTGACTGCTGATCCATAGTTTTATGACCAACCCTTACTTGGGTGGGCCTTAAAGGAGTTGGAGTAAATGCTGGTATGGATGTGAGCACGGGTGGTAGACCCAGGACCTAATTCTAATAGCTTGCCTTGATTTTACTGAAGAGAGCATGTTCCTAAGTGAAAAAGATGTTACTGTGTGTCTGTTGCCTAGAGTTTTTAAGCGAACCACACCCTTGTGGATTTTGGCTAATTTGTTATAAATTAGTGACATTACGGCTGTTTCTCCTGGAGCTACATAGCTGAATACAATTGCTCTGACAAATGTGTGTCTTCTGTGTGTAGGTTTATGAAAACCATGCTGTAAATCCAACACCAAGTGCCTTCATTCCCATCAACTCTGCAGCACCCCTCACACTTCCAGAGCAGCCTAAAGGAGCTGTAGTATAAATTAAATCCCAGTCTTTTACCCTAGTTCCTTTCACTCTTTGGAGTGGAGCTTTTACTTCTTGGTCATGTGCTGTAAACGCTCTAGGTGACTCATGAAAACTGTGCCCTGTATTTGCATGTAGTGAGTGAGTAACTACAGATAAAAATTAATGTAAAACTTCAGTTTGTAACATATCCAATTCATTCACAAGCACAAGCATTAGCTCCAGTTAGGAGAGGGGAGAACTGAGGCTTTGTCATTCCTTTTTTATTGTTGTGGATTAGTGTTTCTTTTAAATGAAAACAGCCCCTTTGGGTTGCTTGCCTGTTTAGCCATGGCAGGAAGACAAACGATTTTTACAGTATCAGACATGTGGTTTCCTGTCTGTGTTTAACTTTGAGCAGAACATCACAGCCAGCTGGTCCACAGTTCCTCCAGACAACTAGATAATAGCCTGTAATAATTTTGCCTTTGGAATGACTGTCATCCAGATCTATTCTGTACATTGTTCTAGCCTTTTTTTCTCTCTACATTTCTATACACCAGATCAAGAAATTTTGCAGTGTTTTTGCACATGCTGTAGTTTTGGAGAGTGGGCAAGAGCTAGTCTAAAAAAGCCCGGTCAAAAAGTGATTGTACACATTTATTAGCAGAAACTGAGATTATAAAAATGATTGTAATTTTTCACCTGATAATCACAGCCTTTCCATTCAATCTATTGCTATAAATTATCAGTGTTCTAGCTCCTCTTCTTCCTGGCTGCACAGTTAAGACAGACCAGATTTAGTTTGTTCCTGGTGTTTCTGAGGTAAGGAAGAAAATTGCGGGTAAGGTAACAAGTTCTGATTTCCACCAGAGGTTAGTCACCATGTTCCGGTGATTCATAGCTGAGCTGTTACTGCTTTTAGAAGCATTGGTTTATAGTAATATTCTCTTGTATCAGTCTTGACTGTGAAGGGTAAACCTCCTGACTCCATTTTTAGATACAAACATCTAAAGGTTTTGGGTAATGGGAGGTGTTGTGACTCAACCAAGTGTGGCTTTGGAAATGTTTGAAGTAGTTACATCCAAATCAAACCCCTCTTTTCTTGTATTGACTTTAGTTCAAATTGCTAATCTGCAAAATAAGCCAGACACAGTCAGATATGTGCCTAAACATGCCTGTAGTTCTGCTGTGTCAGGGGGCTTCTGACCCTGATTCAAATCCCTGGCATTTCAGGCCATGGGTGGAAAATACTGTGTGCAGAATCACTCCAAACAATGTTCTGTAGCTTTTGGAGAAATAATATACAGCAGACAGGTAGCCACTGCAAATCTGACTACTCTGTGTTTATTTTTTAATCCCTCTCTTTTTTGCCAAACAAAATTGTGGGTGTCGGGCAAGCAGCTTACACCCCTGTGGTGGAAAAATGCTTCTCATGGCAAAACTCAATGCCAGTCTGTTTTAATTATTATTTATTCAAGTGTCTAATGTCAGCATTACCAGAAGGCAAAGCCAGGGAGCAAAACCACTGGAAAAGGTTAGCCAAAATCAGAGGGGGAAAGGCTCTGGCTGGCTAGAAGTTGGCTAGGTAGCAGACACCTGGTCCTGCTGTCATGGAAAAGATGAGACCAGGACTGGATTACCAGGGTATTTTCCTCCTTGATGTCTAGTTGTATCTGGCGGATCTGCATCGTGCTTTACCTTCTTATGTTTTGACCTGTTGTGATGAACCAGGTCTGTCTGTAGTTGTTTGCACAGTTCCAGGCCTCCCTTGGTGTTTGGGCGGCTTTGTTCCTCAGCCTTCCCTTCGCCACACCATCTCCCAGCCTCTATTCATCAGCCAGTGGAAACATGACAAATGCCTAACAAAGTTCTTCTTTATTAACAATCCTAAGCTGTTTGGCTGATGTGAAGGCTTGTTTACCTAAAGGGACCAAGTAGGGCTATGCTCTTTCCAGCCTCATGTCTGACCCGTTCTCCGAGGGCAGAGATGCCCAGGGACTCCTTGTAGCCAAGGAAATGGGTTTACCTGCATGTTACTCGGTGCATGACCTACCTGCTATGCAGCATTGATACCTGTGAATGTAGCGAATGTGGCAGGTGTAGCGGATGTAGATAAAAGTTATCACTTTAGGTCTCAGAATCATTGCACAACAGATTAATTAAAACAAAAGCAAGTCTTGGTTCTTTGTGAATAATTGGGAAGGTTGTAAGGTAAGAGACTCCTGAATAATCCCTTTAGGCAGCTCCGCCTTGGGAGAGCAGATGCGCAAACTACAGAGATAAGCAGGCTACAAAGTGACCATAAGACATAACAAAGCAACCTTGAAGGACATGGTGTATGTGATCTTAGAACTGAGTTTGTGCAGAAGCAAAGGTCAACCAGCGGACACCGTGATGAAGAGTATGAGCCTTCATCTGAAGACCCCTGATGACCGCCTGGGGACACTAACAGACATGCATGAAAGACATTAACATATGCTAATGAGTTCTCAGAAGAACCATGAATATGACGAGCATTTATTGGGAATGTAATGAATATGTAAGTTAACATAGCATAAACACCTAGTAATTGTGTCTTTTTGGTAGGCATATTTGGGTGGAGCTATGCCCTGTGCATCCAGCACTGCAATAAAGGATGCCCACTTTCTAAAACTCCAAACTCCAGTTTTAGAGAGTGAATTATTTTACCGCTTTCCGGTAACAGCATAACCTCTTCGTGTTGTGCAGGCTCCTTCAGACACATTCATTCAGCAGTGTGCAAGAGAGTGACCCCAGCGCTGGAGACTGCAGACAGGAAAACAAATCCTTTAACTACTGTTGTCATTATGCATGCAGTTGTTATCCTGGGCATTGAGTTCAGGCAAAAATACAGAGATCTAAAAATCTGGAAACAGGCTTTCCAGACCTGTGGCACAGCTCTATTTGGTTTAGTCTGATTTCATTCTAATAATTTACGTGGTGATCATTTTTCATACTCACCCGTCTTGCCATGCTGTGCAGATCTCCATGCAGTTTGCAACTGAGGTGCCTGTGGGATTGTTCCGGCAGTTTCTGTTTATTCCTCATGGACTGCAAGATAAGGTCATTATTTTGGGCATTCCCACCGCACCCGCTAGCAATAAGGGAGAAACCTTTAGCAGCGACAATGTACGTAAGTTTTAATGATTATTCAAATCATCCAAACAGTTGCCTTGAAATATCGAAACTTCAGTGATAGAGAAGACTGGCAGGCCAGCAAGAGTTTGAGAATAATGAAGCTGATTGGAGAAGTGTGTCAGGGCAGGGGGAAAGTGTTGTGCTGCTAATAATCTTCACATTCATGAAGGTTTTACGAAGTTTTCTGATTGAGAATGTAAGAGATGTGAGTATCTGATTAATCTATTATGGCTGAGTCATTTGCCCAAACGAATTACAGCCTATGGGTTTGCAGTGTGTCAAGTGCTGTGATTGCTCACTGTGTACGTTTGTTACCTGGGAGACCTGGTGTTGTTCTGCTGCCTGAATCACCACAAGCATGCCTATGTGATGTCTTGCCCTGTGCCTAGATCACAGGAGATACGGATAATGTTTTAGAATTTCCTTAACTTGGTATCTCTCGCTTGTCTCTAACATGTTGCCCCTGTCTTTTCCTTTCTTTCTCTCCTCTTCCTCTCCTTACTAGAGTCAAAGCATTAGTGATTTTACTTGGCTGCATAGGAGGATCTCAGACTTAAGAGCAGACTTAAGACCTGTGCACAAACAGCTGCCAGGCCATAAATACTCATGTGATGAGTTGTCCAGTGCTCAAGGAACAGCAGAAGGGAGATGATTACAGCTGGACTGCTTCCAAGTGGATTTTAACAAAGGCTTTCATTAATCTGTTTTTCTGTTATTCAACTAACATGTTCAGAAGGTAACTGTCCTCCAGCTGCCCCATAAAAGAGGTCAGTAGCATTACGTAACGTTGCACAGAGCCTCTCACCGCTTGTGTGTTGGCATTGTTCTCTATGTTTCCTCTTAGGTATTTGCAGCCGCAGAGTCCCACCCAATGCCTGCAGCTGTATGTACCCAAAGGAGAGACTGTCTAATACTGAACATCTGATTCACTTAGTGGGATAGAAAGGAAATAGAATGGAAAGAGGCAAAAGAAGCCAAAATTTTGTTTTGCTCTGTATTATTTGTATTATTTGCTTCCTAGGAAAATAACCATGCAGAGCTCAGTTACACATTTGTGTAAAAACAAACTAGGCAGAGCTCATCCAGTCTGGTTGCCGTATTTGTTACAATTTGCATCACTTGAGAGCTTAATAAGTGTGGGAATGTGGCCAAGCTTTTATCAGGTTGTCATGACTTTAATAATTACAGACAGAAACAAACTGTAACTAACACTGGCAACATAATATTTTGGGAAAGGTTGGAGGGGTGAAACTCAGGCTGAGAACAAAAATAGCGGTTAATATGTGGCATCTGTTGGAACATATTGAAACTGGAGAGATTGATTTGTTCCAGAAAGCCACCAGCAAACACCAACCGACACTGAGTTGCATGACTGAGGCATGTATCACAGCAACAGAGTCACATGTAAAGTTAGAATATGTTGACTTTCATATCACTGAATAGTAAAGCTCAGCTACAAAAGTCAAAATATGTGAGAGATAGCACATACACACAGTGAAGTGACCTGTTAGAATGGGAGAGAGAAGAAGGGAATGCATCCAGGGGTGGTAGATTTTAAACAAATGGGTGCTGTGCCAACAAACCAAGGAATTACACTTTCTAGCCAGCAGTGAGGGAATAAAACAGCAACAAACTATTTGTTCTGTCTTAGAGCTTAAAAGTTTCTTAAACCTCCTGGGTGCTGAATAGCGTACTTGGCAATCAGCTGGAAAATGAAGTTCTGCTTACAATAGAAAAAATACCGGTTACATCATTGCTGCCCAGCCTTTTCACTGAAGGAAGCCACCCAGAGGCAATCGAGTTGCCTGCCTTCTGGCCCCATGACTAAGATGCAGCCATTCCCATCAGGTGACAGATGCATACACATGACTCTTCCAACATGTAACGCATGTAACTGGGTCACGTAACTGGGATTTTCCCTGGGGCATAACATAGATGTCTTGAGTCCTGATCACCCGATCGTGGGTAGTCGTGTGCCGAGGGCAAAGCTGCTGGCCTCCATGGGAGAGCAGCAGTGAGTGTGCCACAGCTCTCCAAAACTGCTTGTGCATTTGCCTTACTACTTTTCAGAAAAAGAGGTAACTGGTGGCACTGGGCAATGGCCTGCATGAAGTGCTCTAAGGACCGGGTGTGGTTTGCCAGCCTTGTGTTGACTGCAGAGCAACATTCAGCCAAAAGGTCAAGTGAGTGAGCAAACATCCTTAGGGCCCAAATTCTGAGCCACGAGGATGGCAGTGCTTTAGAAAGACAGCTTCAGAGGCTCTAGAGATGGCTTGTCACTTCTGCTATCTTTGAGCCCTTATAGCAGGCCAGGCAGACCTCTCTAGGAGGCTGCTTCAGCAGATACTGTGTTTTGGATACGCTGACAATACCCTCTTTAGATGAGGAGATGAAGATGTACAGCTCCCATGCAAGTTACTGGCCCTGACAGACTTAGTTTGCCTAGTCCAAAAAAAACTCTTGTCAAATTCGGGAACTGGCTGCAGGAATTTGTCTTTCAGGAAAGTCTGCAAGAAATGCCAGGGTTTATTTTCCACTGGATGGCAAGATAGAGTCCGCTCTGGTTTTAAATTTTAGTCATCTCTGTCTGCTGCCAGCAGATGGTTCAACATAGAGCTGAGGGAGGGGTGGAACTGATTTTCTGCCCCAAGAAACTATTAAGTTGAAAAAAAAAATCTTCATCTCCAGCAAGGGTGGAAAATTATGTTTCCAAGCAGCTGTCAAGATAACAAAATGCAGGTTAGTTTGAGGTGCAACATTTGAGTTTGATTATTTCCAAATATTTTGTGTCCAGATCAACTGCTTTCCTAAGGAAAAAGTCCCCTTCCAATAAAAAAGCTCCTCATCCACAAAGACAAAAAAACCAATTCCTGTAAAATTAGCAGAAGTTTTTAAACATAAAAGTTGGATCAACTTTCAGACCACTTTTGTCTTCAAGATAGGGTTTCAGGGAAAAGTACAGGATGTCAGAAGCAGAGTTGCTGTTTTGAAATCAACATTCCCCATCTAAAAATATTTTGCTGAAGATTTCCAAGCCATTTTAATTCTAAAAAGACCAAAATCAGGCAGGTACATGAGACACTGAACTACAGAATTTCATTGTCACTTGAGGATTCTTCAATAGATATAAACTAAGTTACCCCAAACAGCTGCTCAGAGTGGAACTTAATTTCACTGAAAATGAAATATTTTGTGGAATTAGTTTTCATCCAGGAAGTAGCGCTAAAGAGATGGGCAGACTTTTCCATATCTTATTGCCTAGTGTCTTGCCCAGCAAGCGGTATGCACATAAGGTTCAAACTCACGTTCTGCCCAGTTCAGAATAATCAGAGATGAAAAGCTCTTCCCTAAATCAAAGAGAGCAGGACTTGAACTTGGAGGTCCCATACCCCAGCCTAGTTCCCTCACTGGTGGGGATTCAGCAGTCACATCTCTTGCCAAGTGGCAACATTTGAACAGAATTCTATTTATGCAAAAGCATTCAAAAAGTGTTAGTTTTCATTCCAGTGTGGAACTGAAACCAAACTTTGAAACCTCAGAATTGCTGCAAAACGGAGTTATCCTCCAGTCAGTTCAAAGGGCTGCTTTGTGTCTCAGGAGCCTGCAAAATAACTAGATCACAGTCCCAGTTCTGGGACCGTATTTTGCCACTGGGTGTTTCTGGGGGTTTTTAAGATGCTAGGCAAGTTTGCAATACATCAGTGTCAATACGTTTAACCTGAGTTCTGCCAATATCAAATATATTCTTGCCCTGCTGTGTGGCTTTGACTAGCAGTTGAATGGGCAGCAACTTTAGAGCTCACGCAAGCAGCAAACAGCACTGAAGTCGCTCTCTCAGAACTGGCTGTGCATTTCTGCTGCCCTGCACGTTAAAGCACGGGTCTTAATTTTACTGCCATTGTTTCATTTCTTGTTTCCAAAGTTCAGTGACACCGGAGTTCGATCAAAGGCACCCAATCCAACGTAAAGAATTTGCAGGCAAAGCGCTGTTGTGCTTTGAGGCTTCCTGACTGAACAGGGGCTGTACAGTGTTTCCATTTTCCTTGGCACCTGAGCCCTATTCCCTGAAGGCTTAGGTAGTGTTAGGGGTTGTGCAGATGGCTTGTGCTTAGTTTAAACCGCATACAGGAAGCTTTCTTTTAGCTCGACTTCTCTATTGTTATGCTATATTAATAGGCTCTTTTGAAGCTTAAGAAAGGACTGATCCACCGAAAGAATAGTTCTGGGTGGAGAAAGTTATTAAGGAGCATGTTTGCAAAACCTGAAAGGCTGTTTCATTTAACCGTTTCCTCACCTGCCTGTGCAGCCACGTTTTGCTCATTGTGGTGCTTATAAAAGAGGAAGCTGCACTCCTGTTTTTGAAATTATGGGGTTTGAGTCATAGATATTTATTTATAAGCAAATGGACGTATTTATTCTTGGATTCCTGTAGTCGAGCCAGATGATGTTGGCTAGCCACTATGCAAACACACAGATATGCTCTGAATTTTGATCCTGCCCTGACTTTGTACACAGATTCAATGGAGGAGTACCCCAGCCTGAGCTTGTGCTGGAAGGGCTGATTTTGTTCTGCTGATATCAGCAGTCAGAATCAAAGGCAGCTCTAGAAGAGCCTCGGATCAGCCCTCAGTGCCACCAGATCTTTGCTGGTGCTGTTCTGCTGGCCGGCAGCTCAGTCCCCTCCTAAGCTCAGGGTTCAGCCTCCTCGGTCCTGACACTCAGTTCTCCCTATTGGGTGCTCAATCTTGTGCTTCCCAGGCCTTGAGTGTGACTTGTCTAGTGCCTTAAGAACAGAAAACGAGCACACCCTTTGTCCCTGCTGCTTTAGGTGGGGATGTGCAGCCATAAGCTTTTCCCCCCACCTCCCTGCTTCTTCCCATGGACAGTGCCAGAGCCGATGTGTCACTTTGCAGCAGGTGTGCAGGACAATACAGTGCTCAGGGGAAGTGGCCAAACTGCTCAGCTTCTGCTTTGATTAATTTATTTTTTTTTCATTCCTTTTCAAGCAGTTCCTTTCAGCAGTTTCTTCCTTCCACCCAGAAATCCCCCAGCACCACAAGCAGACTTTCTCTTGTGCAAAAAGAGGAAGAGCCAAAGGGGCTGTGAAGTCTGCTGGAGACTTCTCAGCTGTAGGCCAAAATAATACAGCCTGCTCTAGGACATTGTAGGAGTGATCAGAGACCCTCCCAGAGGTAGTTGTAACAGTCAAAAAGTGGCAGCTTTGGGTGAGTTTCTTCTCAGTTAGAGCTGAATATGCACCCAGCTACCTCCGACTGCTTGGACTCATGGGGAGAAAATTGAAAGAGAGTTAATACGTCTTGAGTTTTTTCTCCCTCATTGAGAAAGACGTTTGTATTTCAAACATCTAGGCTACATGTTGCAGCTCTGTGACAAAGTAAAAGGGCTAAAAGGGCCCCAAAGAGGCATGTTCACCTTTGTTAAAAAGTATACCATAGGATATAGGTGACATGTTGCCCAGTTACAAGAGCAGAGTCCAAACTTCAAGCATACTTTTCTGTGGTCAAGAAAGAAAAAAAAAACAAAAAAAAAACAAAACAAACCAGAACCCCAAATGTTCGTCAAAACTATTTTATCTGTTTGTTACAGATCATGTTTGCTTTCATGCAGTTGTGGCCTGCTTGCAACCAAAGCTCTGGAACAGCCATCCCACAATGTAGTCAGTTGTCCTGCACTGGGGTGTTTCCCAAGTTCTTTCTAAAGCAGATTTTCTGAAAGCAAAGAATGCACATGGGAATAAGCAATACATATCTTCTGTTTGCTGACAGTGACATTGGACTTTCTAAATATATTCCTCCAGTAAGAGCCATCAACAAAACTGTTTGGTCTTTCCCTTCCCCCCCTTCAACATTTTGAGAAGCAGAAAGGGTGCCTGTAATCTGCAACAAAGGTTTTTTTCAATTTAAAATTAAAATAAAATTTACTAACATTTTGATCCCAAGGGAAATCACTTGAGAATAGGGATTTGCGGTTTGCATAGCTGTGGCAGAAAGGACTGGCTTGAAAGGAATTGGCTTAATTTTGCATAAATGAAGGAAATTCATTCTTTGTAGGTGCTGCTAGTGAATGCCACTGACCTGTGCTAGCTGGGAATGTCAGTGCTGGAAAGGCACTTCCTCTTCCTTGAAACCCTGTGAGGGAGGCTAGGATTAAATTACTTGCTCTGCATCTGGTTGATGAACCTTTCAAACAGAGGAAACACATCCTGGCTCAGGATTCAAGCCTTCTACCAAATTAAAGAGAATATACTCTTTAGATGTCCCGTCACCTGCCTTTGAATAGCCGATGACTCCTGCTGCTTGCCAGCTAACTGTGTTTCCAGTGGAAAAGTGATTACAAGTGAAATTGGAGGATCAGAGGTACTGCTT
>Ga0065711_1028446_pt1 | contig 41168 bp, 27 predicted proteins | sample Hoacrofraction12_FD_59098 | JGI IMG/M metagenome (GOLD analysis project Ga0065711, IMG submission 59098) | Hoatzin crop microbial communities from Cojedes, Venezuela - Epithelial fraction 12 v2 (version 2) | ecosystem: Host-associated > Birds > Digestive system > Esophagus > Crop | place...
GGGGGGGGGGGGAAGCAAGCAAGCTCCTTACTGTAGCTAACTATCTAATTGTTCTAATATTCCATGTCTCTCAAAAACTCTTGTAGCCAATGGTATAGAAGACCAAATGAAACACATCTGCAGAACAGAGACACTGTTACCCACATCCTTCTTCTCTATGCAGCAGAATTATGGTAGTTTTATTGCTTACAAAGTCTTCCACAAAGAATAAGTCTGAATAACTTCTCTATGTTAATATTTTTTTTCAGAGCAGAGAGCTGAGAGTCAAATTGGGAACCGTTTTCAAGTCATAGTACTTCAAAATCTTGGAAGTGGGTGAGAAACACAGAAAAACTCTTACAAAATATTTATTCAAACTGTTACAATTTTCACGTCTCCTGTGGCACACGTCTCAAGAAATATTCTGTTTTAAAGAGTGTTCATAAAAATAATTTTAGACAAGAGGAAGAAATTTGTTCAGTAGTCTTTTGGACTATTTTTTTGTGAGAAAAAGAGGAACAGCAATGGTATTAAACCACTGAGAGGATTAGGCGTACAGATCAAGTAGTGTGACTATCTTTCTGTATCAAATAATCAAAGTAATGCTCAATTTTTAAATAGACAATGCAATGAAATGTACACCAATAAAGTAGTGTTCCACCAAATTAGATTAAAGTATTTGTATTTTTTCCTGCATTGGAAAGCACTTTACCCAGAAATATCCAAAGTTAATCAAGGAAAACTGTTCACACCAAAAAGATAAATTGAACCATACTGTATTAATTAGCAGGGCATTTTCTTTGATCTGACTTGTCTACACCTGAATAAAAGAGTTAAGAACCCAGATTTTTCTCAAAAACTTTAGTTTATAAAAGCTGTAAGTGCCAGGATGTAGATTTGTGTTAGAAGATCTTCTGTATACAATTTTTTGCATGCAATTCTATGCATGCAACAATATTGCAGAAAGTGTCCAGGAGATATTAAAAATATTTTGTCCTAAACATTTATAAACAGCAATTTTAACTCAGATCTTATGAGACCAACACCACAAGAAGATCATTTTTCCCTTCCTGAAATTACTGCAGCAAGTTTCTCTTGTTGCAAGATGAGTTATCAAAAATTGCTTATATTAAACGTAATGTGTTAGTAAACTAAAAAAAGGACAATACTCTCTTCTCAAGTCTGTCTTTAGCTGAGTTCATCTAGAGCTTCAGTTGCTCAAGAAAGGACACAAATTTGTTCCAGAAGAAAGAAAAATAACCCCAACACTCATATCTCCCTGATGATTAAACCTAAGTACAGTTGCAGCAGATTCCTTGGTAAGCTCCTCATCACCAGCTTTTCACAAACCTGTTTTCTTTCTCTGGTCATCCACCAGTACCACATTCAAATTAACTCTTCTCAGAGTTGTTTCTGTCTTTTCATCCAATTTAAAAAGTTCATTGATTAGTGAAAGACCACATTTCTCTTCAACAATATTTCCAAAAAAATACTCACATTTTTATTCATCAGGAGATATCAAAAAAATAAAAAAATGCTTCTGCAGTGCCACATCCTAAAAACTTCAGTTTTTGTTTATTAGTATGACTGCTTTCCCAAAATTTGCACCTGTTTAATTTTATCCTGAAAAAATCACAGACGTCTAAATAACTGCACAAATGGAAGATTGTGAATCTGTGGAAAATGAAATAGAAAACATTGTTTTCCTTATCAATCAATTTTTGTATTTGTATATTTTATTTTTATTTTTTTCTGTTACAAAAACTGTGGTGCAAGTTAGCATGTAGCACACAGAGTGCCTCTGATGCTTCTCCAGTTATTTTCTATTTCCATTTTTAACATTTCACATGCAATAGTCAAGCTAGCAAAGGATCTTGTATTCATCTTCACAGTAATAGAGTGCTGTATCCAAATTGTAAGTCATGTTGCTTTTAAGAATCCTAATAGCATGATGCATACTTCATACATTACCTCTATTTTCCTCTTGCCCTTTCAACCTTGTTTACAGTTTTGCATAATTTGTAATCTGCTCAGGAGGGTTTGATAATTGCCTGGTTAAAGTGGAGAATATCGAGGCAGGACTTGAGCCTGAAAATCCTTTCCTGGGTAAGCAGTCCTTACTCACCTAGGTATTAGCCAAAGGTTTCAAGAGAGTTTACATAAATGCAATCTGTAAGTGTCGAGTCTAGGAGGATATTGAATGCTGTGTCTGTAGTTTCCCTACAGAGATGGATATCAGCTATGTTTCCACTTTCTGTACAACTGGAAAATAATTAGTTCGTTAGAATCTGATGGATTGTGCTACTCTTAGCTTTCTAAGTTACTATAAATTTTTAAGGCCAGATAAAGCCAGTGCACCTCTGTAGACTTCAGCAGAATTGTACTGTTATTCATGAACAAACTCCCACTCCCATTTTGCAATAAATCTTCTTATAATTTCCAAGTAATACTGTATTCCACAGAATAGATGGGAATAGAGAAAAGCATAACAGATTTTTATAAATCACTGCGAAGACCCAAGAGTTCAAAAAGAAGGTATAGTATATTAAACAATAATAATACTTATAAATTTTCATTTATTAGATTAATCAGGAAAAGCTAAATATATAGAGAACATATATTCCTCAAATTCTGATTACTGTCATACAGTCTTATGGAAGCAGGCAAGGAAAAGAGGATGTGTAGCAAATTACAATGTGAATAAGATAAATCAGCTCCATGCCACTTATTTTTCTTTGAGTCAATGGAGAATGTTTCCATGTTATTTCCAAAGGGAGAGGGCTAAAGAGGCTTTAATTAGTATTCCATAAACAACTCCAGTACTTTAATTAGAGGACAATAAAAAAATGACAAAGAATGTAGATCCTCAAAAGTGGCGGAGTGTTTGGAGAAAATCTGTGGAAGCAGTGGGAACAAAAATTAAAAAGGACCTAACAGATAAGGTATAATCTCTCTAAGAAGGACAAGATGCACAGAGGATAGGCGAGAGCATAGTTTAGATGGGGTTGTTGGATCTGACACATCTAATCCAAAAAGTAAACTAAACGCAGAACCTTTGTATTTCAAAACCATCTTAGGTAGCAGACTTTTGTGTTCCTTCTACCTTTTTAGTTTAGAAAGCAAAGTTAAAAAAATCCACAAACCTTTAGATGGAGAGTAAATGGCATACTTTAGAATCTTACTAAATCACGATTCCTTTGCTGTTTGATTAGGAATGCATTTGAGAGTCTGGACACTTTCTTTCAAACTTGTTTGCTTTTCTTCCTCCCTGCCTCTCTTTACTCGACATTGTCTGTCTGTGGTGCCGAGATTTCAGAACCCTTTACCCTTTAAACTGTTGCTGTCAAAGACTACAATAAAAGGGAGATTCATAATAAGAAGCACATTCTGCCAAGACTCTTCCCCGATATATATTGCCTTTATGCATCTTGACAGACCTTTGTGATTAATATTGTCCTTCTAAGCCAATGAAATTGATCCTGTCATCACCTTTAGAAGAGAAGACAACCAAAAGAAAAAGTTCATTTCTAGGGTTTACACAGGAGATGCAAAAAAAATCTTTTAAATTGTCGTCATGCAAAAGGCAAATTCATTCCTCATATATGTTCACCACCAACTGCTGCCGACCATGCCACAGACAACAAAACACCTTGGACTTTATCATTATTTAAATCTAGCGTCTCTGATACACTCTCATTAGTCACATTCTCCAGCAGCACAGAGGGTATTTTCACACAACTTGGAATGAACCATATGTTGTTCGCAATTTATCATCCTTGTCTTAAATTCTTCTGCTTCTATAGACACACAGTAAAATTCTCAGGCCAAATAAAAAGTGTCAGGGAACAACACAAATCAGTCTTACAAACAGGTAATGGAACAATTTCGTTGATCGGAAAGCATTTGCAATAAAAGCAATAAAGACATAAACACTGCAACTTATCAAATTCTTTTTCTCTTTCTCTATATCTTACCTGTTTTTTTTAGCTTTCCCTTGCTGACAGTACATAAATGTCCAGAGAAACTATATCTTCTTTGGGCATGGGCAATCTTTACAATAGCAACTTGCTGCTTCCTTCCTTCCTTCCTTTTCGTTTTTGCTGCTTGAATGAAAAATTCCTTTGCAAAACTGCTTTTTTGGCTGAATTGATTGCCTGAACCTTTAATTCTAATGTTTCAATACATTGACTCCTGGAGATTATATATGTGTCTTGTATTTCACAGACTTTTAGTTGTGATAATTTAGGCTTAGATTGCTGATAATGTTAGACCATTAGAGAATATATAGTCTGACAGCAGTCATAAAACAGGCATTTGTTACTGCATTGTGTTTTATGTTGGTTAATGGTGTGTCCACAAATGTTTGAAAAACATAAAAGATACCAATATTTTAATGATGTAATAAGACTGAATCAAATAAAAAGCCATATCTTTGTGACAAGAAAATTTATTTCAAAACAATGGCATCAGAATTTAAATGAAAAGTTTTATAGAAAAGAATAGAGTGCTTGTCAGAGGTTTATATATGTATATATTTATTGGTGTGCTAAATTGATTATATACAGTAAATGGCATTGCTGCTATTACACCGTATTCTGATCATTTCCATATGCTCTTGGCTTTTATTTTGACTTTGCAATTACGAATGTATAATCACAGTTATTTGAGTAGGTTACATTCTGCAGGGAGAAAAAGTGATTGATTGAGTAACAAAATAACACATGAACACAGAGGAGTTTAGGCACCATACTGGTCAGACAGAAAGCCAAAGTGCTGACTGCTTGCAGGCTTCAGAATTTATGTTACAAATTTGTTAACCTGAATTTTACCAGCAGTCAAGGCCAGATAAACAGCCTAGAGTAACAAATAGGAAGCTTCTCAGATTTGAAAGTAGCGTACCTATACTGACAGCATTTTTTTTTTTGTTACATCAGCATTTTACAGGTAAGAAACTGAGGCGAGGGATTGAGCTTCTTGCTCAGATCAGAATTCCATACTTGAGTTCTGTCTACCTCAACTGGTAGCAAAGCAATGACAGCAATACTCCTTTTCTGTCCAAAACTAATATAGAAGAGCAAAGAGCTGCTGAATTCTGCCATAGGAACATTTGCTGATCTGTGCTGGATAAAGTTATCTACTTCTCAATTTGTGGTTTTTCCCCTGGAGCAGGGAGCTCTCTAACCTCACCACGAGGTGCTCCCAGGCATCACAACAGCTCAGGGGGGAAACTCAGAGTCCCAGACCAAGTGTGGAGATGCAGATATGGAACATGCAAGCAAGGGAAATTAATTTGACTTCCATTATGCAACACCTGGGCATCGTGCTGGTGAAACTGCAGCTGCACCACCACACAGGGTAACAGGATCCCCCACAAAGGCAGAAGTGCCTGAAGTGAACCACCACCCTCACTAGTTTTTACATCTCTTCCAAGCTCAGATGTGAAACAAGAAGCAATAACATGGGGAGGTGAAGTTGTGAAGAGAGAGACAGAAAAATGGCTCCCGTTTAGCAGAAAGATATTGTCCTAAATAACACCCATCCTCCTCCAAAGGCATGGGCAGCAGCGAAGCCAACTGCATGGGTGACAAGCTCCAGGGAAGTGTCCTCACTTCTCATTCAGCCTGGAGTAGGAGAGACATTAGTAATACTTTCTCACTTTCAAGAAGGACTGCTACAAACAAGTTAGATAATTTGAGCTGGTTAAGTCTCAGATGCAGCATCCCATGGGAGTTAGCAGGAATCTTCCGCAAGCAGAGGGGGGCCTGGAGGACTATTCCTGTTCCCTCTGCTGCGTGACAGTAACCTCTTACTGAAGAAGGCAGTGAGGTGAGACGCAGGGGTGGTACAAGAGCTATGCCGCAGGGTAAAAGAACAAAGATTTGATGGAGATGCACAAGGTATATCATGAGCAAGATAGCATAAGATAAGATAACATAGGAGATAGGGCTGCTTATTTTCTACCTAAAGCACCTTCTTTAGATGTTTTTTCCTACATCAGCTTACCTTTTTGCCTCCTTTGCAGTAAGTGCTTCCACAGAGTACTGGCATTTATCATTTGTGCCAGTATTTTAGTCAGTGGTAAATTTGGCTTAGCAGTTTACAAAATAATTGCAAGACTTTCAGAACAATAATTCCCCATGTATTTGACTATCCTTTGAAAACTTTTTGTTGTATTAGCAGCTTCAACAGCTCCTCAGAGAATCTTACCTTGTTAGGAATAATTTCTTGAGGATTTTGGTTGAGATGTACAAGCACATTCTGATTTTCATGTTAAAGAGTGAGTAACATACAAATGTATACCTCTTTCAAAGAGTGGAACCATTTCTGGTGGGTGCTTAAAAAACAAGTCTTGATGGACTTAACTAATAAAACTTGTTGTCACTTTTTTATTTACTGCTTCTTTCAATGGCAAAACCGGCCATTATCAAAGCAAGATTTCTTTATTTTGCAGCCAGTTTTCCCCAAAATACAATTCAGTTCTGTACACATTGTATCATGGTTATAGTAGTTAAGCAAGGTCACAAGGAGGAATTTGGTTAGTGGGAAAATCTTTCAGGCAGCATAGTTCATCTGCAGGGACTTGGACAGACTTGGGACTTTTGGTGATTGGTATTTCCCTGAGGCCAAAGTATGTAACTGTGAGAGGAGTGCACGTGATATGTAGAAATCAGCCACTTAAAACTCTTAAGAGGGCTATTATGTGCATTAAAACAATAAGCAATCAACTGCATACTTCAGATTGTATATCCATAAAGCTGAAAAATATTCCTCTGTTTCTAACCAAAATCTGCAGGGTGATAGTATTTGGCAGTAAGAAAAAGTAAAAACTTTAGAAAATCATACTTAAATTAGCACACAAAATCCTGCTTTTATCAGAAAGTGCTGTTAATCCAATTTTTATAGAGAGATGAATAAAACAGAAACTTCTCAAAATACAGCAAATGAAGTCATGTTTCACGGGGATGAGAAGGAACATCCTTGATTCATAAATCAGTCCCAGTAATTTCCTGACAGCAGAGAGAGAAGAAACTCTGAGGCTCTATTTTATGCCTATATGCCTCATAACTAATGCAAGTCACAGAATCACAGAATCAGAGGTAGGGGTTGGAAGCGTTCTCTGGGGATCATTTAATGCAACTCCTCTGCCAAAGCAGCTTCATCTAGACCAGGCTGCACAGGACCCCATCCACAAGGGGCATGAATACCTCCAGAGAAGGAGACTCCACAACGCCTCTGGGCAACCTGTTCCAGTACTCTGTCGTCCTCAAAGCGAAGAAGTTCTTCCTCGTGTTCACACGGAACTTCCTGTGCTTCAGCTTGTGCCCATTGCACCTTGTCCTGTCACTGGGCACTACAGAAAAGAGTCTGGCCCCCTCCTCCTGACACCCACCCTTCAGATATTTGTAGGCATTTAGAAGGCCCCCTCTCTGTCTTCTTCTTCAGGCTGAACAAGCCCAGCTCCCTCAGCCTTTCCTCGTAGGAGAGATGCTCCAGTCCCCTCATCATTCTTTTAGCCCTGTGCTGGACTCTCTCCAGTAGTTCCTTATCTTGTACTGAGGAGCCCAGAACTAGATGCAGAGCAGAGTCAGAGTCAGTCACAAAGTCAGACAGAGCAACACAAGCATTTTATATTAGAATGCTGATCCTATGATTTTTAAAGAAATTGAAATTTTGGTGGGCCCTGGCAAAGGTATGGTGAGTTCAGAAATTGGTATGGTCTACATCAGGTGTTCAAGAAAACTTTTGAGAGGAACAGAGACCTACTTTGCTTACTTCAGAGATACAGGAAGCTAACAGAAAATTACCTTTGCTTTTAACACTACTGTGCCTCACAGTTTGTCAATGGGTATGGAATGAATATTTCAAGATTAAAAGGCTGTAGATTAAAGTGTCTTAAAAAGAAGAGATACCACATAACTGTACTTAAATATTACTGCCAAGAAAACAAACCAGATCTGCCTACAGCCAAATTAATAATAAAAAAGTCATACGTTTTTATTCAAGAATCTACAGTCTTCATTCATGTTGGTGTGTTACAGCTATGTGCAGTGTGTTTTCCAATCTGTGGTTGTCAGGAGTGAAAAGCTGGTAAAAAACAGTTTAAAGTGAGTTATCCAATAAAGGACACATATTTATTCCACCAAGTTTGCATTAAATTTAACTGTATGTAGGGCAAAAATGCACTCTAATGTAGGGGCCTCGGGTTCAGCAAAGCTCTACTAAAACAGCATCCATCAGGCACTCCACTTGTGCTGTAAGACTGCAACAAGGCTAATGAACTTGGCTGTAGACAACCACACCACTGATGACAATAACCCCTCAAAAGCACAGCTACGACTCCACAGCTACTTGCAAAAATGTACAGTTCCATTTTAACAACATCCTCTTTATTCAACAGCAGTTGTCCCCCTCCCCAGTTCAAAAAAGCAGCTGTGATGTCAACAGGCACATTATGTAAAATTAAACCATTTGATAAGTGGATGGAGAAGAACGCTCTTTGATCAGCAGAATATACAGACATCCACGAGTGCAAGGGGCACTGGAGGAATGTCTAAGAAGTAAGTTCCAGCAAGGGTGAATTTGCTGGAAGTGTAGTTTTGTGAGAATCTGTCAGGCAGCAAGAAAGAGCTAGAAGCTTTCAAACCATATGATCCAAACCAAGGAAGAAAATCGTGCACTTTTGCTCTCAAAAGTCTTCCAAAAGACTAAAAATAGATCATGGGGAGATGAATCAAATAATAATTTATTCAGAAAACTAACTTGCAGACAGAATACATGCTCCTTTGATGTTTGAAAACTATTGAAGAAGGTCAGTCTATTTCAAAATAGCATTGTTTGAAAGGGGTTTTTTCTTCCCCCTTATTTCAATTAAGTTTGAAATGTGGGTAAACTTTGCTGCTGCTGCTAATATATTTTCAGGCATCAAAAAAGTGGAAGAGAAGCCCTGGGTTCTGGGTAAATAGTAGATTTCTGTCTGCTGCAAAACCAACAGTAAATTCAGCTCCAGCAGAATACACCCATAGTTAAATAACCACCTCTAAGATACTCCAAGATTGTATTTTGTTCAACCTCTAGATAAAGGTCAACTCTTGTAAGTAATTAATTTTTACTTTTTCCTTGGGTCGTCAACTTACAAGTTTCCATGTACACTTCAGAAAAACCGGCACGCAAGTTTTTATTCTTTAAGATGTCTTACTTGCAATTAAAAGTGAAGGTTTCAAAATGCTTTCCCTTGTATAAACCCTTCATGTTGAGGAGACAGACTATTTTTAAAGTGGTGAAATCTGATGATCCATATTTTCTATAGTAATTTGAAGATAGAACCTTGGGCAGATGAACTGTACTCGCTGGCAGAAACCTGGCAACTGACAGCGTGTTTAAGTGTCAAGTTACTATATTATTTCCTTTTGCATTTTAGAAATTGAAATCTGCAGTAGATTTAACAAATCAAGCAGCAAAAAATTTAGGGAGCTATTTTTCCCCTCTTCTTTTTGGGTATATTTTCATTCTGTAACAAGAATCCAAGCAGTTTATCAGGTGATAAACTTTCTGGGAAAATCCCACATTGCTGGTTTTAAAGACTCTCAGCAATTAATGACGATATCAAACTTCACTGAGACTGGCAAATCCAACACCTGCAAAAAGATAACAGAGGACCCCAGTGCTGTTTCAGAAACACCAGCAGTATCACAGTCACAGCTAGATAAATATCACATGACAAGAGGCGATAACAAACATACTGCCACAATCTCAGGAAGATCGAAGTTTACAAAGATTAAGGGGGAAAACACAAGGAAATGCAGTTAAACAAAGAGCCCAAAAGATGCTTCTATTTCACATCAGTTGTGGAAAAATCAATAGAAAAATACAAAGAATGAACTCGGTGTGTTGAGATCCTTATAAAAATAACTCAGAACAAATGCAAGCAAGCTGGAAAATCAGACCCATGCTGGCAGTCGTTAAAGTGCTACCAGGAGGATTTAAGCCTTGCACTGCGTTGGCTTTCAGATGCACGCGGTTTGCTTTACTATGGGGGAGGTAAGGGGGGTGTTGCAACCGAATGTGTCAGCTTCTATTAACCGGTGACAAAATGCGAGGTGCACAAGGAGCTGCTCAGGTCAACCTGACAGACTTCATCTCCTATGAGAGAAAATGACATCACCCACCCCCTGCCCCTCATTTCACAACTGGTGCTGAGATAAATGATGCTTCCTTTGCTGAATCGTGCTGCCTTGGCTGTTCAGGAACCACCAGACTCCTCGTTAATATTGACACTGACAGTTCTATCCAAACTGGATGCAATATAAATTCAGAAAGAGAATTGATAGGGAAAAGTGTCGTATATTTTTCAGCGATTTACTCCATATTTTGTGTTCTGAACATATAAACTTCTACTATTCTGCTGGTGCCTCTGTGAAGGAAGTATGAGACTAAGACATCTTTCTTAATTTGTTGGGTATGTAACGAGAAAAGTTTAATAATAGTAAAAATTCTGAAGTCCTTGAAGCAGTGAGTATAATTTACTTTGCTTTTTTACCCAGAGCTTCTGTCTGAGTTGGGTTATTAAATCATGTCTTAAGGCTTAAATATCTTTTTCCTCCGGAAAAAAATAATTCCAGGTTAGATCTCATAGTCCTTACTATCAGTACTGGGTGAAAAAGTTAGGATTTATTTGCTACATGTGATAAAAAAGCTCTAGAGATGGGCCTTCTTTCTGAAAAATAATATTTTATTTTAGACTGTGTGCGACAGAGCTGGGGAAAAAACATGGTAATAGCCATTCTTTTATTCTGCTTAACAAATCTGAGTCTGTAAAGCACTGACCATATAAACCCACATTCATTCATCTGAGACAACAAGACCCTTTGCAGATCCTGACAAGTGTGACCATGTAAGATCTTTGAGGCCTTTCCTCATTTCCTCCCAAACAAACTAAACAAAATCAGACCTCTGAATGAAGACATCTTCACAGCTCCCTTCAATCACAGGCATATCGTACAGCAGAGGCAAGTGTTTCCTCCTCACCTATGGTTGACAGGGTAGGCGTAGGATTTACTACCTGACTCTATCCCAAGAGGAATCTGTTGTGCCCTTGAGTGCTACTCAGAGTGGACCTCTGTCTTAACATGAAGCTGAATATGTCCTCAGCATTTCTCCTTCTCCCTCTTCAGAGTGAGGATGCCTATTACAGGCCAAAGAAAGGTGGATGAGACTTCAAAGGGCTATTGAATATGGTCGCATATCTTGTACATAGCATTTCCCTTTCTCTTTTTTAAAGGCCAGCTGAGAAGTAGAAAGGTGTTTTACTAATACTTTCCAAGCTAGTTATAGTTTCTAGGTATCACCCATAACTTCTGGGACTGTTTACTGTCAAACAAGGTTAGTGAAAGAGTTTTAAAGATTTCTCTTAACAGTGTTTCTCATTGTGCATATTAACTGACAAGTGATAAACACCTGACCACAACCTCGATTAAGACAGGGAAGACATTGTGTACTATCCGGCTAGAGTGATGTTTGTTTTGTAAGGTATGTGCTTCTGAAGATCAGCATTAACACAGACTCAGACATCACTGAGACTGCAACCTGGTTAACAACAGTGCTAGAAACTGTTGGGATAAACAGCATATTCAAGTACTTTTTTTGTCTTACTGATCAATCGGTTTTGAATGCTTTTCTCATGCCTTCACACAGAACGCACCTCCTAACGTTCAGTGGTCCATTGTCCCCAAAGTCATTGAAGTACTCAGAAGTTTTATGGCTGGCCTTCTGGCAGGAAGCTACACACTAACTGAACTTCAGGCATGTGAACCATCTCATTGAAGCTAGCTGCAGATTTCAAGTTCATACCCATGTGTCTGTAGGATGACAGTAACTCAGCATCTTCAAGCCTCTTGATTAAAGGCTGGTAATTGGAGCCAGCTTCCGGTAGTATGGGCAACATTTCCTTCTGCAGCTCTGAGGACTCAGGATAGGGCTGCTCCTGTAATAAAACATGAAAAAACAGCAGCTCTGGGGAGCCAGACTTGCTGTTTCTGGAAGGGGCTATCTCCTGCACTTTGAATCCCAGTGGCTTCTTCAGGACGGCAGCTCAGGCAAAGTGGTGGCTCCGATCACAGTCATTCTCAGCATTGTCATAAGGATGTTGTGAGCCTAGAGATACAAGTAAGGAGATAAAAGATGACTTGACATCCTGCGCAATAAAAGGAACCCAGAAGTACCAAGCCTCCTGCCAAAGAAGAAAACTTTTCTCTCTTTAGTTCTGGAGCTGAAGGTTGTTTAACGTCTTTGAGGCCTCTTGAGAATCCACTTTTGGGGGCCACCCGCACACATCAGTATACGAGACACACCTTCTACCATATTTTCATCTCAGCTCAAACACTGATAAAGTAACGGAACAAAACACTAAGGGAGAAAAAGATGAAGGAAACTCCTGACTACTTGGAAGACAAAATTCGAGAACGTGCAAGTATTGTCATAAATGAGCTTTGGGACCACCAGCTACCTCTATGAAGAGAAACATTGTCTTTGCTCCATTCTCAGTAGTGAAGACATTTGGACTGCATTGAACTACAGAGTGGGATGGGATTTAAAACAAAATAACCCCTGCCAAAGATTGTGTGTAAGACTGCTTAAGAAAAAGAGCATGATTGTTATAAAGCTTAATGGTACAATGTTTTCAATTAGTTTAAAAGATTTTTTTATTGATCATTTTTATTATGGTTCTTCAGCTATTTTGTAACTTTTATTTGGAATAAGCCTCAGTTTATTTGAAACATTTTAAAAAACTGCTTTACTTTTTCAGTTGTTATCAAGTATGAGTGCTTTTCAAGGCCAGGTTACTGTACCTACATTTAACATTTAGTGACTATTTTTGATATAAAATTTTAAAAGTTCATTTTGTTGTTGTTTTTCATGTATTGATTTGATTTTGCAAGGCTTTGTGTGAGGCTTATCTTTGGTTCATTTGTGGTGCAGACCACCTTGCAGAATTTTAGCTATTGTTTTCTGAGATTCAAAAAATTCAGACGCTAATGATTTGTGCACAAGTCAAATCTGGTATGGAGACTTCTTTCATTAATACATTAGCTTACATCACTACATTCTTGCTTTTCTATCTTATACAGTGCATTCTTTTTTATTTCTATTTAACAGTTTCTGGTTTGGTTAAGTGTTTTTGTTCTGCCTTGAGTCTAGCTTCTGCACATTTTGTAAGTTCACAATTAAAGGTTTTAAAATTCTGAAAATCAATTGGTATGTTAATAAGCTCAGCGACACTTGAATGATATCCATGCCACATACATTTTTAGTACACAAGTACAACAAAGAAGCTCCAATGCAAGATCTATGTTGAAGATTTGCTACGACTGAAGATTTAGCATTAATTGGGTACAAATTGCTATAACAGAATTATCCAGAGTAAGTACTTTCAGCTATTAAATGTGAGTAACTTGATTTATTTCTAAACCAATTGCAAGTTGCTGGGAGTTTGGAAGAGAGGGAGGAGATGGTGAAGGATAACTGGAAAAGGAGAAAGGAGATGGAGAAAAGGATTAATTGGACATGAGTGGATGGTTTGTATGAAGGGAAAAGTATCTGTAATGTTACTTGTAAGACCTAAAGAACACAGGACAGCCTACCTGTTATTTTTGCTAATAATTTATAGACCCAAGATTACTTGTAAATGTTGCCACACCGTGCATGTAAGAAAAGTGTAAGCAACACTTAAGACATTGCTTCGGTAAGTCTGAATATCTGTGCTTCACAAAAAGTGATGGAAATAGGTAATAACTAAATTAATGGGATATTTCATTCCTAAAGCTGGTACCATGGTTATTATTTTCCCTTCTGCAACAATAAGCATTCCCCTGCATTACCAACCCCAAACACTGACTAACATATCCGACAGGTATAAACAAGGACCATACCATAGCAGAACCACACCACAAAGCAACTTCATCACACAGCAGGTGTTATTAGGTTGTCCTTAATCAATCTAGCAGAGAGGAGACTCCAGGAAGATGATATCAGTTTATGCAGGTGTTCAATAATTTGGCACTTATTTAGGTGTATGACTTTTCCTCTATAAAGGCTTTTTTTTCCTCTTTTTTCTTTTTTTTTCTCTTATTCTCTAACCGTGTCTGGTGTTGGCTTCTTAATGCTGCTCTTGTTCAGAATGTTTTGACAACTGGCAAGCCTGGGGCATATTCCCCTTTCCACAAAAAATTCAGGAGAAAAAAAATAAAAGAAAAAAAAATTGTCAGTGTTTTGGATAATCTTTCTGAACAAATAGACTCCTCTCAGATAACCAGAAAAGTAGAAAAGGAGAAAAAGGACCGCGACAGGAAATGAGAGGCAGCTATTTTAAGTTTCTTTTAAAATACACAAATGGCAGTTTTACTCTGAACCTGTTCCCAGAATCCAGCATAGAAGAGAAGGCTGGAGTTACAAAAGGTGAATCATCTACGCCTATTTTTGGCACCATTCTGTTTATAAGGAAAATTTCTTATTGACCAAATTGTTTGAAGACCTACACATGCAAGGGACTTGCTTAAAACTTTTGCAAGATGCTTCTCACAACCCAATGATTCTTTGTACTTGGGGTAAAAAAGCAGAAATATAATTCCACATGAGTCGGATTGGCTTAAAAACACAAGTCAGCCAAAATTGAAAGATAAAGATTTCAGCAGCATTCAATTTGAAGCAAGAAAGCTAAGCTTTTCATTCTAGACAGTCCCCATTTCTGATTAAATTCTTTAGCACTCTGATTTCCTTTCCCAGAATATGAAATCAGATCACAGAAAGGGAAAAAAAAGATCCCAGAGAAGAGACCATTACTGACGGAACCCATGTGTCATTAATTCAGTTACAAATTATTAGCTGAAAGCAGCCTCTCAGCATTTGTATTTGATGAACAAAAATTGATTGCTTCAAGGGCATTTCAATCCTTTTGATGTTGCCATCTTTTAGTCCACCACAAATCTGAATCCTTAACAGAATGATTATAGCATTATAGTAATCCTAAGAGCCAATACTAAAGGATTTGGAAGAGCAACAGAGATCAATAGTTTGAAAAAAAACATGTCTTTTTGAGTTGACAGAGCTGTCTAGCCTGATAGTGAACCTGAAAAAAATAAGCGGGGACTAAGTAAACAAGCAATCGTGCAGACTGAGCTAAACTGAGATGATGAGCCATTTTTGTGAACTGTTGAATACACCAGGAAGCTCTGAATATTTCCATGGGATTTAAGCAAAACTAATGGCAACCAAGGGATATTTTGCCACAATAAAAAAAAAGATGTTTCAGAAATATGTTTGCAAGTGTTTTCAGAGCTTTGTGAACTATTCTGGAGGTTGGGAAGTTCTGTGAGGTCAACAGTTGTGCTTTGCATAGACTCTGAGATTATTTGAACTGGGATTTGAGGGAACACTGTCTTAATCATTGTCTTCCTTTTAGTTGCTTTGAAATACAGAATCTGGGCCATATTCCAACATAGAGATGAAAGTTCAGTCCTCTCAGCAATTGGATTGTGAGATATACAGTAGACAGAAGGATCATGCATCCTTATGATATAATCTCTACCAAATTAAAAAAAAAAATGTTTACATCATGGAAGAAATAGGTAATGTTTGTGGAAAGTTCAGGTTGTGCTAGGTTGTAAGTAACAAAGTTTCCCTAGCACAACAAATCAGAAAATGAGCTGAAAGCTAATGCCCTCTTCAACAGCTCAAGGATTAGCATAAAATTATACTCTGAAGGAGGAAAAAGAACAGCATTGCAATAGTAGGGTATTGTTAAAGATCACTGGAATGGAGAGAGGGAAGAAAGAGAAGAAAAAAATCCTTACACCAGAACACTGCAAACTGATATAACATTTAGCAGATATTTAATGATTCTTTTGGTGTGCTAAACAACAGATTAACTTCGTAGTACTCAAGTGAAAATTCAGAGAAATTCAGATGAAACACATCTGGAGAGCATCCCATGGCAAATGGTGAATGACTAAGTAATCTAGTGCAATAGCAAGACTTCTAGTGATAATTTATTGTTTGTAACAAGGGCTGTGAGCTTACCATTCATTCTAATGCTAAAACTTCTAAAATTATTTGAAGGATAAATGCCGGACTTCCAACAATCACGTTTCTTTAGTGAGACATATGTCACTGATACATACTATGATTAAAAGATAAAGTCACAAAAATCATTCAAAAGAGGTGAGTTTTTCAGTTCTGTATAATCTCGCATAACTAGACTAGTGAAAAAAAGTGTGGCATGTACCTTTTACACTATTGTAGATGATTTTCTTTATGGGCCATATCTTTTTAGCTTGGTTCATGTTTTCACATTTCTTACATTTGAAAGAGTGGCACAAATTAAATGCACATTAAATACATGATTTTGGAACATTGTGTTGAGGCAGGTTTAACCCATTATTTTGAAGCTGTGCATAGTAACATGTGATCTTTAAGCTTGGCCTTTATCTCAAGCTGTTTAAAATGTTTTGTAGCTGTTCTTGTCTAAACGAATAAGGAGGATGATAAGCAGGGACTAACATAAATAATAGCTGCTTTAAAACAGGCAAAGAAATTGATAGCTCTACAAATGGCAGCCACCTGTATCAGGGAACTAAAGAAAGAATGAGTAATCAGTGGGGAGGAATGACTGGAAACCTGACAGCAAAGTATTGAAACAGCAAGGGAAGAGAGGTCTTTTTAAAATGCTCTGCTCTCTAATCATGCAGTGCCAACTTCAAGCCATGAATGTACCTTATAATACCACTGGTGGTCTGCATACTTTATCCAGCCACTCCTAACTTCAGTGAGTTACAAGATTTAATTGTGGGAAGCTGGCTTCTCTCATGAGTACACCAACCTTCATTTTTCCTTTTTATGGGAATGTTGTCTGGGCCATGATCTGTCCTCTTTCCACCACACCACACACTCTCTTGAGCAGAATAGGAGATTATTAGAACGAAAGCAGACAAGACTCTGCATACGTCAGGGTAAGACCTCATGGAAAACCTTCAAGCACCGTTAAGTTTCCACAGAGGTTCACAGAACTACAGGTGATTAGCAAAGTACAGCTGGTTGACAAAAGACAAGGACACAATTTGTGAAGAACAGCAGATGAGCAGACAAAATGAGACAACAGCATAACTGCTGTAAATCGCAGGATGCTGTGACATGCAGGTAGTCTCACAGGGGGGAAAAAAAGTGAATTTGTGAAGCCTGAGATAAAATCTGAACCAGTGCTTCCAATAGTGAGAGGCAAAAAGACAAAGCTATATTTTATGCCATGTTACAGTTTCTGGAAGACCGTAATGTCCTACTTGAAAGGCCAAGTCCTGAGAATCAGTACACCTTTTTCCTTCTGTGACCCACAGTCACACAAACACAAGTGAGCTTGTGCAACAGGACAGGGGCTTCAGCTGTCCTGAAAAACCAGGACAACTCTGTGTCTGGCTACATGGCATAAACCCCATACTTAGTTCCCAGGTGGGAAAAATTCTTATTGTCCTCACTAAAGCTTTCCTTTGTCTTGGACCATAAAATTTTCTGCTTTTCTACAATTTAGAAAGAGTAGTACTTCTTTGAACGTGAAGCTACTGTAGAACTGCTTACTCCTAACAAGTTGTTTCTGTATTTCTACCCAGCATCAAACTGGAAGGGCAGAAATTATAAATTGCTAACTTGACCCTAATCTTTAGGAAAAATATAGCACAGAACCATCGCAGAAAAAGATCTGTACTTCCCCTGGTTAAGGTCTGACACATTCGTCTCTCCCTGCACTTCAATAAGAAACTTGTGGAGATATTTCTATAGATTATTGCTGGAGTGGATTTGAAATTTATATGTATACTTCTCAAATTATTGATACATTTCTGGGCAGTTGGGATGTCAAATTTATGTGTTTGATAACAAGATAGGCATTCCAGCCATTCCTAAAAAAAATAACTAACAAAAATCTTTATATCCTTTCCATCTACACAATATTCCCCACAAATGTAAATCTCTATACAGACTGAAGTTTCCAGAGGTCCTATTGACATTGGTGGCAGTTTATACATATACAGTATGTTCTACATGTGAGCAAAAATTAACTAGAAATAAGAAAATTTTATTGAAAATATCAAAAGTTTTTGTAAAATATAAAAGAATTTGAAAATCATTGAGGAAATACTTAGACCTTACACAAGTGCATGTATCATATAGACAGATAGTGTCTTATTATACAGCTATCAACTCTTAAAAACAATTCAGTTAGAAAAGACCTCAGGAGATGATCTGATCCAAACATGTCTGTCCCTACCCAAGACAATGCTACCTTTCATCAAGACCACTGTGACTCTACATGCTTATCAATGAATAGCTCATTCAAGGTAATTTTCTTCACCTGTGATAAGAGAAGGATCAGAAACACGGTATGTGAACTGTAAAAGGTATTACTCTTGAAGTGTCTGAAGGATTAACCTGCTCAGGATTATTGTTCTACAAGTTGCCCCATCACCTTCTCAGTCCTTTAAAACTCACCAGAAATCTCTTCCTAAGTTACTAACTCTTACTAGTTGCCTACTTCTACACAAAGTCTTATTCAAAGCACAAAGCTTACTACCCATGTGTTCATGCAACTACATAACCACTCCTACAGATGAGGTTTACTCTATAGTAGTCACATCTGCTTCTCACAGGAATTTCAGAGGTGTTACATGCATGTGGTGGGTTGACCCTGACTGGACACCAAGTGCCCACCAGACACTCTAGCACTCCCCTCCTCATATGGACAGGAGAGAGAAAACATAATGAAAGGCTCCCAAGGTAGAGATAGGGACAAGGAGAGATCACTCACCCATTACCATCACATGTAGAACAGACTTGACTTGGGGAAATTAGTGTAATTTATTATCAATCGATTCAGAGTAGGATAATGAGAAATAAAATCAAATCTTAAAAACACCTTCCACCCTCTCCCCCCTTCCTTCCAGGCTCAAATTCACTCCATATTCCTCTACCTCCTCCTGCCCAGAGGTGCAGAGGGATGGGGAATGGGGGTTGCGGTCACTTCATCACACGTTGTCTCTGCTGCTGGTTCCTCCTCAGGGGAGGACTCCTCACACTCTTCCTCTGCTCGAGCGTGTGCTCCCTCCCATGGGAGACAGTTCTCCATAAGCTTCTCCAGTGTGAGTCCTTCCCACAGGCTACAGTTTTTCACAAACTGCTCCAACATGGAACCTTTCCATCCTTTAGGAACAGAATGTTCCAACGTGGGTCCTTGGCAAAGGCACAAGTCCTGCCAGCAATCCTGTTCCAGTGTGGGCTCCTTTCTCCCTGGGTCCGTAGGTCCTGCCAGGAGCCTGCTCCAACGTAGTCTTCCCATGGGTTCACAGCCTCCTCTGGGCATCCACCTGCTCCACCATGAACGTCCATGGGCTGCAGAGGCACAGCCTGCCTTGCCATGGTCTTCTCCACAGGCCACAGGAGAATCTCTGCTCCAGTGCCTGGAGCTCCTCCTCCTCCTCCTCCTTCACTGACCTTGGTGTCTGCAGAGTTGCTTCTCTCACATGTTTTCACTCATATTGTCTCACATATTCTCACATTAGAAAATTTTCATTCCACAGCACTTAACGTTGCATAACATGGACTCCAAAAAGAGTGTCTCATTTTAAGAACTATACATCAGGTCTCCCGAGGGCTTCCCGTATCTTTCTGGTGAATTGAAAGATAAACACAGATATATATTTAGGATTAGAAGGCTGTTTAGCCATTAAGTTTGTGATTAATAGGGTTGAAAAATATCTAGTGAAGCTCACTAAAACTATAGGGACTCATCCACCACTAAGCAAACCTAAAGTTTTCAGTATGGGAAAAGTTTTGAAGTCTGGAAGGGAAACAATTCATCCCTATGAAAAATAAAATATTTCAGCAGTGTAATACTGAGAAACCATAGTGAGATGACTCATGATTCATGAATTGAGGCTTAGAAATGAACCAGAATAATTCTGCATCGCTTTCTTTTTTAGTAATTTTTGACAGGTTTCTGATGTGGGGTCAGTTGAAGGATTCTGAAGAATCTGTCCTGGCATCATTTTATTGTTTCAAATAAAGGCAAAATTCTTGTTACAAGAGGTTGATCAATATATGTCTAGCACTGTTTCTGTTTTAGCACTGTCACAGCCCTTGTATCTGTTCTTTAAGAAAAACTGAATCAATACCATAAGTGTTTCATGACAATGTGTTTTGTATACAAACGACTGTAAGAGGTGTATAGGACTGGAAAATAACTCAATTGCTCAGCCAGCTCAGCTGTTATTGCAGGCAATCATAAGTACTCACAGGTTGCCACATCTTTTATTTTTTTGTCTTGATTTTCTTTGTTCTAGAACTTTGCTGTGTTCTACACTCAAAATTGTCCTTGGTTTCCACCCTACATCTTTTCAAGATCATCTTCTATCCATTTATTCTTGGATCAAGATTGTCCTCTAGCTTAAATAATTCTTTTGTCTCCTTAGGGCTTGTTTCCATTGTGCATTGTGAGACAGCAGTAAAATTTCTCCCAGCTCTTGTTTCGCTCCGCTACACAAGGCCAGCTCCTCTCGTTTGTTCTTAGACATTAACTCTGCATCTTTTGATCACCCCTTTCTCCTCACTTTGGATTTTTAGTTCATATATACGTTTCTAGAACGTGGATAACCAGATCCATGAACAAGATTCTGGAAGAGTACCTTGGATAAGGGTAAAATTAATTCCTCACCTCTGCTGAAAAAGCTTTACATAATAAATCCAGTGACTGAATTTGCCTTTCCCAAGGTCATATCCCACTTGTGGATTACAGCCATTTTATGATTAAATAATGCAAAATCTTTCTATTCCTCTACTGATGACCTTTGAATTTTCTTATTAACCCCCAAAGGCACAAATTTGTAATTGTCTCTGTTCAGTGTTATTTCACTGCAACTATAATCCAGGCTGATTATTCAAGATATTTATATTTTAACATATTTAGTTCATATCTTCAGAACTAACTCTAGCAGCTTCCTTACACCCCGACACCTCTCTTTCAGTACTCACTCAACAAAGTCTCCACTCAAACTAGTTCTTCTGCCTACCCTAACCAGTAATTTGTCACAAAGCGCATTATCAGTTTACTCAGGTTCAGATATCTGACATCTACTAGATTTAACTTGTCAAAAAAAAAGGCTAGTGTGTACGTTCCTCAAACTTTTAAAAAAACACTGCATATCTTTTCCCCTTTATAAAAATACATCTTATATTTTTTATTCTACAGTCATATGGTAAGAGTGGCTGAATTTATTTCTAAATATCTTGCCACCAGTCTTGCAATTTCATATGCTAGTCATCTCAGACCTCTGGAAAGGACATGAAATTCAGAGTTTATTTCCCCATAAACATAGTAACTTCCATCTTTTTATTCCCTGTAGCTACCTGTCTTGTCCCTCCTCACCTGTATTTCATATCACTTATTAAAAGTTCAAGTAAGGTATTATTTTAGTGTGGGACAAACATCCACCCATACCTACTCCATTCAAACGCGGAGTAGCCTCCTTTCTTCCCTCACCCTCATTTTATTTATAAGACTAAAGATCTTTTTGTTCTTTGTTTTGAATTCCTTTATGATGTCTAACTTGGCTTAGTTTCTGCTACCTTACAAGTTTTAACTGCTCTCTCTGCCTCATGAACTCTAGAATGTCACTTCTCTTGCTTAACAATCAGTCTTTCCACCCATATTCTCTTATTTAAACCTTAAATCCAACCCCTTTTCTAACATTTTGCCTTTATTTCGAAGATGGTTATTTTTTAGCCAGGATGAGAGTGTGACTCTCAACTTTGACTAGAGTCCCAGTGAGTGTTTGCTCCCTTGATTTAAAGTAAATCCAAGTCTTTTCTATATTCTGCCCTCCTAGCTCCCTAGTCCAGACAACACCACTATCTGAAATCACTTAGTTTAGTAAGCACATTAAGGTTTCTAAGTTAAGCAATCAGAACTCAGAAGATATCAGTTATAAGGTTGCTTGTGCAACTTTAATTCAAAATCTTTACGTATACATAGTGTGAGAGAGTCATTCTGAACCACATAATTATTTCATTCCTCCTCATGCAACATGCAGCACGGACAGTATTTATTTGGTACATAACAATTCACAGTCATTTTTTTAACCAGTTGTTCATTGGGTTGCTCCCATCACTACTTGATGTTTATCATCTAAACCCATCACAGAATACAGACACATTTCCTTTCAGTTCTGCATTTTGCCGTGCTCATTACCTGATTTAGGCGAGATATCCACAGCTTTAATTTTCAGTAATAAGTGACGGGTACTTTCGTAACTCATATTCCAAGATCTTAAGGGGAATTGCCAAAAAAAAAAAGCTTTTAAAAAAAGATGTTTGAAACCAAACATGCTAAACAGGTTTAACTGCTTGCCTAAGGAATTGCTCATGGGAATTCTCTCATAAGGATATAGATAGGAGAGAGTTTTTGAACACACCATTTAGCTCTTGTAATTAGCAGAACACTACATGTTCCTCTACATCTTTTTCCTTGTTCTGTGCACAAGAAATTTTGTTTCTGTGGCCAGTTTCAGGAGGAAGCTGGGTGCATTGAGGAGTGAATCCCAGGTAGAAGAAAAAGGATTAATTGCTAGAAACAGATTATTTAAAATTAATAATTTGGCCTTTCCATGATGGAATGAGAAGATTAACTCTCAGTTCACTAGGTCCTGTTCCCAGGTACCCGATTTCAGGTTTCCACTGGAAGACAGGGTACCCAGAAGTTAGGTGTAGCTGTACTGAAGTGGAAGGGCCCACGTGCCTCTATTTCCTATTTTTTCAACCAAAGAACATCAGCTCATTCCAATGCAAGAGAAACAGAAAAATGGATTTACTTGTCCAAAATTTACTCTGACCTACACACTTCTGAGTTGTGCAGGAATTCACAGCAAGCCTGCTCTTACTGCTGAGTGGTAAAATCTGCAAGTTCCCAATTACAATGGTTGCAACAAATCATGTCATTATGAAAACTTAGTTAACAGGGCCCAACAACAATTTACAAAGACAAAGCAATGTGATCAAGTATTCCCAGAGGGAGCATAAGAAAGCTGTGGACTATATGGAGACATCTGTGATAATATAGCCCTGCAGTTCCCCAGGCAGCTGGGGACTGACACCTATGCAAATACTGTCTAGCTTTGAGGACAGTACGACAACAGTTTGCACCACAGAAACTGAAATTATAGAGCAACAGAAATGTGGAAGGCCCAAGAATCTGCAAAAAAGTTAAGCATTTTAAGCATTAAGGTGCAAAAAAAAAGTTAAGCTGGCATTATTGCCTTGTGCTAAAAAGCAGCAGGCAAAACTGCACAGAAGAAAGACACCATGTCACATTAGCTCTCTGTTCCCATTCAGCTAACCCTTAACTAACTTTGATGTGGAAGGGACTGCAATACATCACATGTTCCCCACTCTGACCAGGAGATATCTTTATACCTTGAATCAATAGCAAGAGAGAAAAATTTCTTGACAAGACTTGTAAAATATTAGCAGATATGTCATGAAACATTAACAAAACTGAGAGCAAAACAGTAAGTCCACTGAGCTTGTATGTTAACTGATGGACCTATTGTTCTCTTCACAGGACTAAAAAGAGATACCCTTGCTTGAATTTTCTTATTGGTGTTTCCCTTTCCCTTAGGGAGAGTGGAACTAGTATTAGCTAAGTCAATCTAGTTACCACTGGAAAAGAAGATCCATGTGGGGCAGATTTTTGGCATGTTTGAGATCACTCATTACTGACTTCTGGACTTCAGCTGACTCAACTTTCTTTCTATGCTGAAGGATTATTATTTCACTAGAAAAGTATGAAGATCTGATAAGAATTGAACCCAGTATAGCGAGCCAATTCCATGTAATGTCAGGGCAGTATGCCATACTTTTTTCCATTGGACTCTGGTTTAGTCCCACAAATGGGAGGCAGTTCAGGGGGAAAGGTACAGATACAGAAATGTAAGATCTTAGAAATATTGCTCACTATGGACTATGACTAAAATTATTACATAAAACAGAATAATGTTTCAGGGGACACTTTTAAAAAACAGTTTAAATGCAGAAGAGCAACTCCAGTTGAAACAATGAAGGATCACCTTAGACTTTCAGTATCTTCTCTGTTACTTGGTACACCCCATGCAATACTGGCCTTTTACCACAGCATTCATAAAGTTAAAATTCACTTTATACTTACCCCTCAGTAGAAATATCCTAACAAGTTGCCCGTAGGTAACATTCATGTGAACCTCCCCCCTTTCTCGCTTTACATAGAGTAAACTGCTCCCAAGATAGAACAATTTACTCTGCAGTCTGGTGGTTAAGGCAATTCTTTCAGAGCCCTAAAGTCTGCTGATTTCAGTATTCCCTTTGTTTGCTGGGGCTCTCAGAGAGACCAGGGAATGAGAACATGAAGCCTGAATCTGGGTCTCCTGCCCTTTTTTGAGTACTCTCTTAATCTATATACATGCTCTGAGAACTAACAGAGCTCAAGGAATCAGGTCCCATTAAGAAAGGTTTTTAAAGCACTCTACTGAGAATAACTACAAAATTCAGCAAATAAGAATACATCATACAAAAAAAAATCACAAAATTACGCATGCAAATTTTTTTTTTTTTAAAGAAAGAGAAGACTGATAATTCAGAAGTTATTATAAGTTTTAAGATGTTAGAAAACAGTAACAGCTGGCCAGTCTGTTAGGGATAAATCTTGCCTAAGCCTTAGATGTTAAGCTGCAAAGAAATGGAGGTCTCATTGCATTTGCAGATGGGAACTTTGGCATGAATATAAGCTCAATGCCAGATGAAGGCTGCCTCCTGGAAGAGTCCTCTTTTATTACCTAATCACCAACATTAAGCTGCACTAGTACAAATGTGGCAAATGAATGCACTTAATGTCTCTGGGTGGACTAGATCTGACTTTTGTCTCTATGCTTATACTTCATTGTTACCTAAATGAGTTTCATATTATTCTGCGGTCAGTTTTGGCTCTGTGAATGTGAAGAATTAATTCAATGACCATGTCTTTTGATTTTTGTTCCCTGAAATCTCTTTCTGACCCAAAGGCCAGTCAGAGTTTGACTAGAGGCCTTAACCTGTAAATCTTAGACTTTTAGTGTCCTAGGTGTACCCTTCCTGTCTATTCCTGGAAGCAGTATTTTCACTCTATTTGAAATACTTCCATCCTTGGTTCTAGAACTGTTAAAAGGTTTAGAACTGAAAAAAAATTCCCAGGAGGTTTTCTGAATCTAGTTCTCTGCTCTCGAAGTACCCAAAGTTATTTTTTATTTGTTTTATGCCAAAGGACAGTAATTTCAAACAGTTCACTTTGGCAAGCAAAGAAGACCTGTTTTTTCCCCAGCATTTTGCTTTACCTGCTCCACTGAAAAGAGAAGAAACATTAGCATCCAACCCTGAGAATCCATACCATACACATAGAAACCCTGCATACTAGCTGCTTTAAACCAGAGAATTTGGCAAAAGTCCACAGAGTTTCCGACTTTAGGTGGGCATCTGGAGGAAGTCGACAGAGTTTGGGGACTGTTGTCTCTGTCAAAGCATGTGAAGAGAAAACTAGACAAATCTGTGGCCTCACAGGAAGTGTTTGCCAAAAGTCATTTGAAAGAGCAGACACTGACGACGTATTCCCATAGCTGGCATTACAGTTCCCACATGAGAAGCAATTCTATTTACGTTTAAAAATTTTAACTTGTTCTTTCAAAGTTTATATTCTCTTGAACTGCTCAAGGTCAGAATTCATTGTGGATGAAATAATGATTTTCCTTTTTCCTACTATTTTCCTACTGTTTCAGTCAAAGTAGTGCATCTTTCCATATTTCTGATATTAAGGTCAAAGAGACTGCATTAGGTATAGTAACATCTGTATTATCTTCCACTTATTTCAGCCACTAGGAAGTTATTAGTTCTTGCAGGATCATCCCACCCCATTTTACAACTAGTAGGTGTGTGCACTCTATTAGCCAGTAAAAAAGAAGTCATTTTAGTGGATACTGTTATTTTAGAACCATATTTTAATAAAATTGTTTATTACTGCTTCCCAGAATTTATCCTTAGAAGAACTGGAGTGCCTCGAAAATGACTGTGCCAAAATTATTTGATACTTAACAAAGTGTTCCCTGTACATGCCCAGTCTGAAACTCATTCTTCATTCTACTGCAAAACTCAGTGGTTGCTTCAGCAGAACTAAGAAGTGAAAGAAAAGGCAATTTGTCCTTCCTCAAATGTACTAAAAGGATCATTTAAGTTACAGATATAAAATCATTACTGCCAAACATAAAAGATTAAAAAAAAAAAGAAGAAAGAAAAAAACCTGCCTTGATGTCAAGAATTTTAGTTAAACATGCAAAATTAAATGTTTGGGAAACCCATATCATTTAGATGCAGTTAAAAAAACCCTCTAAATAGTATTTCAGACAATTAGAAGACTGTAATTGTTATTCTAGTTATGGTTAACTTGTACTAAATTGACTTATTGTAATTCTCAGAACAAACATTAGTGATTTTATGATTTATGTGGTGGGTTGACCCTGACTGGACACCAGGTGCCCACCAAAGACACTCTATCACTCCCCTCCTCAGATGGACAGGGGAAAGAAAATATAATGAAAGGCTCATGGGTCGAGATGACAGGGAGAGATTGCTCACCCATTACCATCACATGTAGAACAGACTTGACTTGGGGAAATTAGTTCAATTTGTTGCAAATCAATTCAGAGTAGGATAATGAGAAATAAAATTAAATCTTAATAACACCTTCCCCCACACACGTCTCTTCCTTCCATGCTAAGCTTCACTCCCAATTCTCTCTATCTGCTCCTGCCCAAGGGGATGGGGAATGGGGGTTGCGGTCACTTCATCACACATTGTCTCTGCCACTGGTTCCTCCTCAGGAGGAGGACTCCTCACACTCTTGCTCTGCTCCAGCATGGGCTCCCTCCCATGGGAGACAGTTCTACATGAGCTTCTCCAATGTGAGTCCTTCCCACAGGCTGCAGTTTTTCACAAACTGCTTCGGCATGGTTCCCTTCCACAGGGTGCAGTCCTTCAGGAACAGAATGCTCCAGCGTGAGTCCTCCACAGGGTCATAAGACCTGCCAGAAAACCTACTCCAGCACAAGTTTCTCTCTCCCCGGGTCCACAGGTCCTGCCAGGAGCCTGCTCTGGTGCAGGCTTCCCACAGGGTCACAGCCTCTTTTGGGCATCCACCTCATCCTCACCAGCTGCTGACGTGGGGTCCTCCATGGGCTGCAGGTGGATATCTGCTCCGCCATGAACGTCCATGGGATGCAGGGGGACAGCCTGCCACGCCATGGTCTTCTCCATGGGCTGCAGGAGAATCTCTGCTCTGGTGCCTGGAGCCCCTCCTCCTCCTACTTCACTGAGCTTGATGTTTGCAGAGTAGTTTCTCTCACATGCTCTCACTCTTCTCTCCAGCTGAAATGGCTGGTTTGGTTTTTTCTCCTCTTCTCAAATATGTTATCACATGAGTGCTACCACTGAAGGGCTTGGCCTTGGCCAGCGTTGAATCCATCTTGCAACTGTCTGGCATTGGCTTTATCGGACATGGAGGAAGCTTCTAGCAGCTTCTCACAGAAGCCACCCCTGTAGCCCCTGCAGATACCCAAAACCTTGCCATGAAAACCCAATACAATTTAATGAGAAACTATTCCTTTGTACCAACATACTTTTAGGAGGTTTACAACAGAAAAGAACTGAACTTATCATCAGTTCTTGATGGATGGAAACTATATGGCTTCCTCAAACTATCTTTATAATTCCTTCAAATGAACAATCTGGACAAAAAATTCATTGACATTGAAGGCTCCGCAGCTGTGTCAGTTCATCCCAAACTCATTATCCCCACAAATAATACTTCTTTCATCTCATACAAAATCTAGAAGCATCTGCAGGCATCACAGTTTTGGAACAAGGGCAGTCATCAGTTTGTGAGTGTATGAAGAGGCTTCATCTTGAAGCTGTGATTCATGAAGTGATTCATATAGAAATGTACACTTCTTTACCAGCGTTGTTCCTCTAATAGCACTGCTAATGGTGGCAACCTCTGTCCAAGGTGCTCGCTCCTCCCGCCACCACCCTCTCTCCCCTCTAGCAGCCACACCGTGAACCAGACCGAGGAGCTGATCCAGCAGAAATAGATCTTTCTGTTAGATAATTTTCCAGCCATATCACAGCTTTTTTTCAGTTCTCTTCATGGTTATGCGGCAGAGGGATGTCTACCAAAGGATGGGAGCCACTGAAGCTGTGTTAAACATTGCTGCTGCCAAATGCTAGGTTGAATAGTTTTTACTAATTTCCTATCAGGGAAGCTAAAGCATTTTCATTCAGTGCAGGTTAACGCTACACTAAAACATGACCAAAGCTCAGTACTGTAGTGAGCTAACTGTTTAGCCTCTGGGGAGGTGGCAGCTGCACATGGTTACGCTTACGGACATCAGCATGGTGAGTGGTTGAGGATGAAAATGGACAGGAAACAAAGGGGAAAATCCCTTTCTTGTTAACTCAGATACTGAAATTTGAGATGGGAGAAAGAGGAAAGGGAAAAATGGGGGAATGGGGACTTGGTTTAAATGGCTTTCCAAGGGAAGCAGGACTCCAGCCTAGATCCTTTTTCATAAGTGCAATGTGAAAACATGAAGCTGAAATAAAAGGAGAGGCTCTCACTGAAGAGGCTGTGGTTGCCTAACATTTTGTCAGCAAGAGCATGAAGGGTGAAAGGAACCTTTGGTGATGTGCTGCTAAATAAATCTACCAACGACTTTCTTTCACATTTATTCACCTATTTCCACAAAGTTTTCAAATTCACTAGAGGAGTGACTGATAGAGAGGGTGAAAAGAACCTCTATCTTTGTTTTATGGAAACATTATGCTGTCCACTACCAATGCCTTCCGTGAGTTCAGTAATGAGTTGCTGAAGCAAAGCAAAGCAAATTTTAAGGAAAATGTGTAATTAAAATTTAGACTTTCCAGCTGTTTTTAAGTGAGGAACTTTCAGAACTGAAGTTAAAGATCTCCTATATCACAAGGGAATTTAAGTGCTGCAGATATACACAAACCATGGTATGAACAAATTGTCAACATTTTTTAACAGAAAGTATAGGCAGAATATCTGAAGTATTATCTTGAGAACTAAAAGAATATTTGATCTACATAAGGACACTATGAAAAGAAGCAGATGTTCAGCCAATGAAACAGTATCAAAGCATTCTGCACAAAAAGTAAACTGTCAAGACAAACACAAGTTTAAGTCTTTGTTTTCCTTTAAGATCTAAAGGCTCTGAGATTTGAGAGTCATGTAGACTAAGTTATTTTGGCTTTTTACAAAAAAAAAGCTAATCACAGATCCACCTAAAGGCCCAGTTTTTAGACTTCTTAGAGCTTTTCTCACCATGATTTTTCAGAAGCACTTTATCAGATTCTCCTTTGCCTAGTATTTACACTATGCTTAGAGAGCAGACAGTGACAAGAAGCTGTGGAACCATGAGGAGGTTTAAGGCCTAATACAAAAGGCCAACTAGATCATTACATGATCCCTGGCCTTACAAGAGGAAAAAAAAAGTGTTAGAATCTCATTCAAGCTGTCGGAATTCCCTTTTACACAGATGAGTTTGATACCCATGCACTGATTCTCAGAACTATTATCCCTCACTTCAAGGAGGCTGGGAAATTTGAAACAAATGTAGAAACAATAATTACAAAAAATATACACTAGCCAGCTGGAAAGGAAATATGAAGCACTCTTGTGTGCAGAACATGCTAAGACTACTTCTTTCCCAGAATAAAACACAAAGCAAACACGAAGAAGCATTTTAGGAAAGTGAAATCTGTATTATCAAATCCATGGGTGACAAAGGAAAAGGGATCCTGACAAGGGGGCTGAAAATAAACTATTTTGAGGATTATCACCCTGGATGTTTTTTGAGCAAGAAACAGAAGAAAAAAGTTTATTGCAAGCTTCTGTTTAATTGTTTAGCCATGTTTTCTTGGCTATCTGTATCAATAAATTTCTGGAAACAAAACAGACTGAATAATATTTCTCTGGAAATGTGAAATATTCTTAAAATTATTAGTTTCCTTAATAAATATTCAGTCAGATTTGTAAGATTAATACATATATGCTAAAGATTTTCTTTCATCTACTACCATGAAACAACTAGATAGGAACTCTTTGTCTTTTCTGTTTAGCTAAATGGAACTTTCTTTTCTACATGTCAGAGGCTGACACCACATGTTTCAGAAGACACCTTGCAATATGTAGAATCTCCCATCAGCATCTTATCCTTACCTTGGCAGTCAGAGAACCTTGTAGTTCAACAATGTGAAATATTTGATCTTCCTTTCTGTAGTCTTAAGTTTAATCACTGCACCCTGAATGTAATTGCTAATCATGTGAGAAGACAGTGCCTCTTTCAACCCTGCCAAATGGTTGGTCTCTATCACTTCCTGAGCACAAATCTCTGTGCTTTTACCTCTGCTCTAGGTTCTCTCTCAGTTACACAAATTATGTTTTCCACAGAGGCACACAAGTTTCCCTGAAACAGGAGTTCGTGCACCTCCTTGTCAAAGAAATGCAGAAGTTTGCGTAGCTATTTGGAAACATGTTTTTTTCTCACATATCTACTAATACATTTCATCATGATTTGATACGAAAGCCATGGGGGAAATTCTTCACTGGATGTAAGCCAAAGCTGATTAATTTAGGAACGTGAACAAAGTACCCCATGACAAGGCAGTGTGCAAACCTATAGTGCTCTCAGTCTACAGAAAATGCTCATCTAGAGGTCCTTCAAAGCAGCTCACCCATTACTGACCTCAAGTTATGACCATATCCACAGACAGTAAGCCCTGTGTAACTGGCCCTTAACACAGCTTAGCTAACCCAGGCAGCTGGTTCAAAGATCCAGCCTCACGAGGACCACTGCACAATTGCAATAGTTTATCATAGCTGGAGAGTCAGTTCTTAAGGTGGGTTGTTTTTGTTTTTTCCTTTAGAAGAAAGGGGAAAACAGACATCGCACTCTGCAAATGGAGAGAATGGATTGCACAGAGTTTTGAGAGGAAAACTTTGTGCTTTAAAACGTGAAGAAAGGATGTCAGCTCTAAACCAGGAAATGTACACTTTGTTCTGGGCTTGAGCCTGAGCTCCACAGGACTTACAGGTGCTAAGAACATTTTACACTAAGACCTGTCATGGAAGAATGCACTAGCTGCTAGCCAGCTTTTGGGGAAAGTCAAATCAGTGCTGTCCTAAATCTTCCTTATGTAGTCAGCTTTAAAAAGGGGGTTTCCTTCTCCTGCTTTTAGGAATATATTTTTTTCATAGGGGACATCAGGTCTGTTGGTGTGGAGAATCAGTTTGGGGAGTGTGAATGCTGCTGCTGCCAGCAGTCCATGGTACTGATGGAGAGATTTATTTTTGAATATGGTCAGTGTCCTCAGCCTGCAGCTGGAATGGATTATTTCCAACATTTTTTGAAAGGTCAGTTGGTGCGTTTCTGTGTCAGCATTGTCAAGGATTTATGGACAGCAAAAAAAGGTCAATAATGCACACAAAATGGCCTGCCAGAATGAGTTGTGATCTACTAGTGGGTTGTTGCCCTACAAAGTTCCACTATACAGGAGACGATGTACAGAAACCCACTTGTTTGTTTACCACACCTCTTGGCAATTGTTCAGCATAGCTCAGGTCCCCCTCTGAGCTATGAAAAAAAGTGGTACTAAACGTCACAATAGAACAAATTTCAGTATATATCATCTTCATGGTCCATTTTTCTTTCATGTCTTTCCCCATAATAATGTAGTGTTCACTGGATTTTCATGGGTGTCCAGGGTATGCATGTTAAAAAGAGCTGATGGTGTTCAAAGATATATTTGTCATTTTACATTACTGTCCTACAGGATCCTTAACTGTGCAATATGTTCAATAAAAACATGATGTTGCCTATCTTTTATTAAATTATAAAAGGAAGAAGTGTGGCAGGTTGATATTATAAGACTATTTTTTTTTCTCCTGACTAATAAAAAAGGCTGGACTATGTTGTCACATTTTACAACAGTAACCAACAATGGCTGCACATAAGAAACAGAGCACATAGATAACCTTCCCCCCATCCTTGCCATCCAGATTGTGTCCAGACTATCACATGTATTAGCAACTGACTGACCTATCCTTCACCAGTTTGGACCCATTTAACTTTTGGCTCGTAGTCAAAATCTATGGCACATAGTCAAAATCTACAGCTCTAGCAAACGCAGAAGAAAAGGACTGAGTTGCTGTCAACACCCACAGTAACTCATTGAGCTCAGACCCAGCCCGGCAGTCTTCATCACATGTTCCTCATTCTGCCATGCTAGTGGTAGCATCATTCTCACAAGTACTGTTAAAAAGCACCAGCCCCCAAAGCAAGGATGTGTGATGAGCATCGAGCTACTCCCGGGACAGGAGCTCTCCAAGTCTCAGCACAATTACCTCCTCCCGAGCTGTCACTTCCCGTTGTGCAGGGAGACAAAACCCAGACTCCTCTTCTGTAATCTAGCCAAAAGATCCTGTGGATAACAACAGAGCATTGTTCCTCCTAAAATCCTTCACTATTCCCCTAGGTATTTTACTGTCTTCCCCTTTAGATTTTTCCTGACTCTCTCTGTGCCACCAGAAAAGGCACCCTGATCTGACATCTCATTTTGGCCTTGGCTGAGATGACCAAGCAGATGCTTCTGCTTGCTGACTTGGTCACAGCTGCAAAAAGACACAGGTCCCCATCATGCACAGGTTCTGACTGGGAAACTCTTTCGGCACACACTAAGTTGCGTGTCAGTGCCCTCTCCCCCATACATGCAGAAGGCAGCATAGCTACCATGCGTTGCAACAGAAGAAGGTCCTTCCCTCAACCTGCTTCATCTTATCGCTGTTACTAGATAGACTACGGAATTACATCAAAGAAGATATTAAAACAGAAAAGGCTTTTTTTCTTCTATATCAGCTATTAATAGTTACTCATTTCTATGTCTTACAGTCTTTTCAAGGAAGCCAGATAAACTTTGTATAAGCAATAAGAAATTTCCCATTATGCTTTCATACTTCAGCTATTGTTTGTACTGTCCTTCTAGCATGCCCTAGTGTGACAAACCACTATCCATTAAGTATGTTTTACCTTAAGTAAGAAATGTAGCAAGCAGGCTCACTGTGATGTTCTTGCCATGGGCTTGCATCAGACAGCAGCAAAATGAGGATAAACATGGAGAGAAGCTACTTTTAAATCTCAAAATAGTACTTCATTTTGAGTTTTGTTCATTGCTGGGATTCATTCCAATTTTAATGAAACAGAATTTCTCGGTCACATTTCCACATTACGTTTCCATCTTTCATTAAAGTAGGGCCAGAAAAGCACTTAAGCACATGCTTAAAACTTCAAAATGCATTCTGAATGTATTGCCTAATTCCTGTGATATTTTTGTTCACTGGGGGTCTTCACAAGTTCAGACTAATAGTAGAAATCGGTTTTGATTTAGATAAAAGCATTCTTGTCCTAAATGAGGTCAAATACAACAAGGCCAAAACCTGAAGCCTTCACATATGCTGGAGGAGACATACAGTATCTTTCTTCCCCACACTCCTGCAGTTAAAACCTTGGCCAGTTAGACGCAATATGGGGAGAGGTGACTAACTCCTCTAGTTTCCTCGCTGCAGGCAGCTGTCCCACTTGCTGGCCTGTGGGCTAGGTCAGCTCAGATGCTAGCACCAAGAGCAACAACTGCTTTCAGCAGTGAGACTTGCTGAGTACAGTGCTATCCAAATCGAGCTTTAAAAGGCTAAAAGTGGCATCGTAGCAGTTCTCCTATCCACTTTTTTAGGACAGCCCTGAGTCTGTTGCTATTGTTGGCTTCCCTTTGTCAAAGCAAGGCATTTTGTACTGGAGGAGGTTCCCTCAGTCATCTCCCCCTTTAGGAACCCCATGTCTTCACATAGAAGTGCAGGATTTCCCAAGTGGTTCCCAAACAACAGGGCAAATTCATCTGGTTTCAAAATAGCATTTTCTTCAGTAGTCTTCGTGAGGAAGGTTTGACTCCCAGAGAGCAGGAGCAGGCTATTTTAACACAAAGTAACTCAGACCTTTAAAGGGATTCAAGCTGCTCTTTATACCTTCCAGAAAGCCTTGCTTTGAATCACATGCTCGCAGCGTCTGCTCTCTATTCTCACCTATTCTCCTTCTTTCACCTGAGGAGTTAGGTAATGTCTGGCCCAAGTACGAGAAGGCCTCCACCCCCTTTAAAGTCTGTCTTATTTTAGAACAACATTGTTTATGGATTCCATATGGTCCATCATTAGTGTTATCCTTGATTCTCTGTCTCTCACTTTCCTCTTGTGCAATAAAAGAGATGAAGTAACACATTGTAAAAGAATGTGTTTGCAAGATAGGATAGACATCTGCCTCTCTGCTTTGGAAGCTGCTGAGAGAATACAGTTGCTACCTATTTTGCCAATTTGACCCCAACATGTCTAGGGCGTCTCAGAGCAATTGTACGTGAACACATCAATCTGTTCACAAGCAATAGCTCCGCGTCTGAGATGGCCATTGATTTTACTTTTTCATCCAAAAACCACACAAGTTACTGTTGGTACTGCTACAAAAGATGTTAAGGATCTTTTGGGGGACGTGTGACCTTTCTGGAACATTTTAAAAAATGTTGTCTTTCTTTTTTTAAAGAAAATATCATTTTTCCTTTGAACCAGCAAGCCCCACATGCCCAGACAAGGCCAGAAAGAAGTAGTGTTTCCACTTTCAGAACCGAAGACAAAATACTTTGTACATTTCTAAGAAAAAACAATCCACTCCAGCTGGACCACATAACTTGCTTTGGATCTGTCTGACAGCTTAAAAATTAGTAAGAATAATTTCATCAATTAAAACCAATTGCTGTTAGATTTAAGACAACTGTACAGCATCTAAGAATCAGTGAGCACAGTGGATATTGTTGTCAAAAGAGCTCATTTTGCCCTCTCTTTCTCCTTTACATCATCTTAAGTCAGGAATACCTTTAGTCGATTTGCCGCAATTAGTCTGCTGTAAAACTGTACAAAGGTGGACAGCTTCTGATTGCAGTGGAGGCAGCCCGCCTCTCCCCTCCTTACACTAGTTCAGCTGAGATGGGAATCAGGCACAAAGACTGGAAAACTGGTCTTTAACCACACACTTGGTACCCTGTCAAGACTAACAGCATTTGCAAGTCTGTTCATGTGTCTCAGTTAGTTGTCTGCTAGCCATAAGGCCTTTGGTTAAAAAAAAAAAAAAGTTGACAGTATGTCTTCTCTTATCATTGCATGGAAAAGGATATAAAAATATAAACAACCCAAAGGCATCTGTCTTTCTGGATTATTTGAGAATAACCTCATCTTAATGAAGATATAAAAAATATGCTCTAACGGAACCTGCAGCATAGACACTCACTGACAGAAATTGTTATTTCTCTTCTCTTCTACTTCCTAAGTAATCAGACTGGAAGGCAGGTCTCCTTGTGTTGCTTCCCAGACAGAAGACAAATTCTGTTTTAAAACTGCTGAATCTATTCATTCCTCTTCACTGAAGACCTGGTGTTTCACTGATTTCTCAGGGAAAATTATTGCTGGAGTTGGTGAAATATTTTTTGAGTGATGTAGAGGTGGGTATACTTGTTATCGTGCTAAAATTATTTTTCTCATGCAACAGATAACCAACCAACCAACACAAATAAAAGCATACTATTTCCAAGTCCACTGAAACTTTCTTTTTAAGCTAGAGGAAGCTTAAGGATCTGCCTCCCTGCCAACTTCATTTCACGCTCTTGTGTCTATCTCCCTTCTACACCCATCCCTCATTTTCCAGCCAGAATTATAATTCTACTGTGTGCCACTTTTTTCATTGTAAACACCTCAATGACTCTTGTCTTAGTCATTTTTTTTCTCTGCCTTCTGAAATCTCTATAATCTGAATCAATCTACAAGGTCAGGAACAAAGGAAATTCAAATCTGCAAAATCTATGGGAACCAAGAAGTTCCCTCAGATTGTCTTGAGATTTTGGGAGGAAGACTGGCCAAGACAGTGACTAGATCCTTCACAACTGCAGCAGCCAAGCAATAGATAGCCACTTCACAAGGGGTGGAAGAATTCTCCATTCACCAGAAGAGGAAGCCCTTAAGAAAGACAAAAGACTACATGTGGAGTACGGTACAGTGTGGAAGACACTCAAGGTCTTCACCTAGATGCACTCATATAAACATTGCAAAACTTCAGGTCACCTCAGGTGCTTGTTATTATTTTAATATTATTGCTTCTGACTGACAGTAAAAGTGAATTGGAAGCGTGTGTTTGAAAACCCATATATATATAGCGTATTTCCACCAAAACATAGTTGGACCTCTGTACTTGAAAATGTCTGTTCATAATTAGTCTGGGACTGATTTTTGGACACTGCTTTTTACACTCTTTCATTTGAACTAGTTAATGGTAAAGTCTTTTTGTTTCTAACGTACTCAATATATTGTAATTTATGGTGTTATGCAGATGCTGGTTCATTTGAATTTCCATTCTGTTGCATATAATTCACACTGTCTGTGGCAAATAAAAAGATAAGTGCAATCCATATTACAAATGTGTTGTGCCATTGTGAATTTGTATGCTTTCTCCTTGTTCTACTTCACCTCATGGAATTTATGTGGTCATTGTAGCAATGTCCGATATCATGGTGAATATCCTTTTATCAGTTATGTTCAGATTTTAAAACTAGCTGTTTCTGCATACATCATCCTACCAGTCTTCAATATCACCCTAAATAATTCACAAGCAACATTATAAAAAAAAAAAATCTGCTGAACTGAAGTATTACAGTAAAAATAAGGACAGTGCTTGAAAATTCTCACAGAATATCTTTTCTTATTTAATTCCTATTTGAGCAAGCAGTCCTAAATCAGATGACTTTTTTAAAAATTAAATCACCTTATAGATTTCAATCCATTTGTGCTGGACTATTTTTTATCTCAGTGACACTTTATGTGGACCATATAGGTCTTTTGAAATAATTTTTACTTGAGCTTTAGTGTTTCACCATGTCAAGGAACATTTCCCTGATGTAGGAGACCATCTATCCTTTTCAAGGCTCAGACAAACAAAGTGATCTTCCAACTAGGTTTGAATGAATAGTATCAAAATAACTTTAAAAGCAATAAAATACACAGTTCTATGAGAAGATAACCCACTGAACCTCCCTCCCTAAGGTCTGCTGTCTTGTGTCTGAGTTTCCATGTTCTTATGTTGTGTCAGAGGAAAGCTTGTGTCTCATCCTACTTGAGCTGCAGCACGGAAGCTCTCTTGCTTCTGTGTAGCATCCTATTTTTACAAAAATTGGGAGAATTTAAGCTGACATTTCTTTTGAAAACTTGCTTAAATTGGGCTGAAGAATTGCAAAGATATTAAGGATGAAGTGACTGACAGATGGACAAAGAGACAATGTGGTTGCATGAGCTTCTTTCTCATAGGAAACCATGACAACCAAAAAAAGACATTTGGAGATCTGTAGCTGGAAAAATTTTGTACAGCTTCACTTACCTCAGTGAGCTGGAGTGACCTGTTGAATGCTAAAAATAGATAGTAATTAAAATGGAAACACTGGGCTGGGCAAACTGTATCTGAATGCTCTCTCTTCTGCACCTCCTTCTAATACAAATTACAGTGTAATTGAATTTGACCAAATTATTCGTAAAATCAAAAAGCAGCATGTTTTTAAGCAAACTTTAAAATAGCCATTGTAAAAGTACCCTGTAATCAAAATACAATACATTCATTTTGGCATAAATAAAAAATTCACTTCTTACCCTTGACTTTTTGTCATTTTTACAACAGTGTAATTTTACCAAAAAAAGGCTATGTAAAAAATGGGAATGTGATTTCTTTGTTTATTTATCTTCTGATCAGTTTTCTGTCTCTTTTTGATAAACTAAGAGGAAACTTTTAATGTGATTTCTAATGACATAAAGTATCTGCATTTTGTCCCTCCCTATGAAGCCATTACCTAATCAAGTTCTGCATAATAAAACAAATGAACAAATCCAAAATAACACCCACAACCACTGTGTGAAAATGAAAATATTAACCAAAGTCTGTTTAAAAAAGTCTCACGTGATAAGTCACAACTTGATAAAAAGACGAATGAATGTGTTTAAAGAATAGAAGCAGAAAACAGAGGACTTCAATCCCTTTTAAATTCTCTCCACAAAAGATAACCTTTTCTATTCGTTTGATGCAGTACATTGACCAAACATTACTGATTAATTCACAGAATCTGTGATGTGCTGTTGTGGGAGGTGAGGGAGTTGTTTAAACTGCAGAAGTCTTTCAAAACTTCCCTTCCCCCAGCAGGCCGATCTCAGGTGGGACATTAAATGTATGCTCAGCCACTGGCTGCAAGAAGCCACTAAAGCAAACACCGAAGCACATTGGTGAAGGCAAGACTATCAACCAACACTTCTGCTCTGTGACCCTCTCAGGTCTTAGAAATGGTCATTTTGGATTCCAGGTCTTGTTGTATTGATTTCAATCAGCAGCTTTTCCTAAGAGCCCCGCTTTGAAATAGCCCTGCCAGAATTTCTGCTCTGCAGCCCATGTTTTATCTCAGGGTTTTTATTCGCATTTGACATCATTCAGCCAACTGACAAGAGAGGATTTTGTGTGTGTACTTGTTTCCCTACCCACATTTTTTTATAATTATGGTTGTTTTGAACACGAGTAAATCTGTTTACTTATGCTTTCACTTGCTGCATCGAGGGAGGCACACTGAGCTGCCTCAAGTGTTGCTTTCAAAATGTTTTTACATTTTCGGCCACGCTTCAGTGGGACCGAAGTATTTCTGTCAACGACTTCATTAATGTCAGGATTTTACCCCTGGCTTTTGAATACCGGAGGCCCCGCACAGGAGGCTCTGTCGCCGCTCAAATCCCCGCTCTCTTCTCTTTCCCTTACGAGAGCAGCAGGGGCTTCCATAGCCCATGGTCCCCCATGGCCCAAGCTGGCGAGGGACCAGGCAGCTGCTGCTCTGCACCAGGGCACAGGAGCCAGGGCTGAAAGGCGAAGGGCAGGCAGCTGCCGTGCCCCCCTTCACGTCTCTTCCTCGCAAGAGGCTGTGCCCACCCTGCCACATAGCCAAAGGCATGGAGGAAAGCAAGATGGGGGGGAAGCAAAGTTGCTTAAGCCATGTTTGTGCCTCCTAGCTTCTATAGCTCTGTGTATAAATTAAAGCCACCTACAGGGTTTTTTGATGGTTAAGATTCATGCAGGGGGAAAGGGTATTTCAGACAGAAAAAAAGTTTCAAAGTTTTTCCTTTTTCTGTTGTTTTTTTTTTTGTTGTTTCTTTTTTTAAATAAAGCAAGCTATCAGGAAATCCTCAGCAGAAACTGAGAATGGGTTCCTGATGTCTGGGTGGATTTTGCCAAAATCCATTTTAAGGTTTACTTTGAGTAAGCTCAAATCAGGTTGCCATATGGAATTACTCCATGCAGCAGCCTGACCTAGAGCAAAGTTGAACAAAGCTGAGATTACTTGCTGAACTCCAAAACCACTGGCTGTTTTGCATCTCTCCCACACTGCATCTAATTCCCTAAGTAAATAAGCACATATTAAGTTAAAAACCCAAGTTAATGAATAGGCCAAATAGTTGTACACAAGGTAGGCTATTTGATGACACATAAAGCGCAACCATGGGTCAGCATTCATGCCTCAGACCATCTCAAAGCTTGCCAGCACCTGCAGTTTAGCACATTTACTGCTGTAGCCGAGAAGATTGATCACAGGAAGCCAAAGCAGTTCAGTTAAAAAAAAAAAAAGAATCAGCTGTTTTCTATGAGCGGTCTGCCAGATAACCAGCCTAATGAAACCGTGGGCATTTCTCTTGAGCTCAAGAAACATTCATGCTGGAGAGGATGCTGGAGACATTCTAATATTTTGCAGTTGTTTTGGAGGTTTGATAGAAAGCGGCACAGCAGAAAGGCTCTGCCTTTGTGATTAAAGAAAAGGCAGAAACATAGCATCAAAATGCACAGTTGTGCCCTCAACTAAAACAGACAGAAGACTAACGCTGTATTTTTCACCTCACTGATGCATTCCAAATTGAAAACACAAAGGATGCTTTTCACTGGTACTCTTTTAAAAAAAAAAAAAGACAAAACTGCCCCACAGAGAAACAAGACACCGTTCTGCTTTTGTAAAAATAACTCATAACCTGATGAAATGTCTTGTGTCAGAATCGAAACTAAAAAGCTTCAGATGAAAAATGAATCTGACTCGTGTTAGAACTGCATAAGCTGCTCTGCAATCTTGGCTCTCCCTGTCATGGGCTCCAAATGGATGCAAAGATAAAAACAAAGCAAGAAAAGGCTCAGCACAGGGTGATCCTAGTGTCCTTTGACAGGACATGTCACCATGGAAAACACTGACATTCACTCATGGGCTTTTGGCTAGCTTATACATACAAATATGGTTTCGCCAGCCACCTCACTGTCAATGCAAAAGGGCATTCCCACAGAAGTTGCCTTATCTGGTTGTATGCAGGCAGGACTCCACTGGGAAGGCATTTATTCTGCTGTGACGAGTACAGTCTGCTGGGTGTTCATTCAGTTTTGCTGGACTGTGTGGGAGAAAAAGCAGTTTCACATCTCCTGTTACCTTCTTACCACTTGTGAAGCTAACAGCACAGGAGAAAGGTGGCAGCCTAACCTGCTTTTACCTCACAAAACAGACAACACTAAAGTAAAAAAAGTGCTTTAAATGGTGGTGAGATGCTTACCATTACTTCAGGCCTCTTGCACTTGTAAGTTCTCCACAAGCCAGAGAACTGTTGTATTTCATGTGACACACGTGTAGACAATCATGGTAGGTGGCACAAATCAGTGCAGCCCCAAGGCTGCTCTAGCTGATCCCAGGAGGCTGACCAGTTCAGACTGCTTCAAGGGAGACAGAAGAGCCAGACAACGATTCCAACCTGCCCTTTGAAAGTGAATCCAATTATCAAAAGAACCTTAAGCTTTCTTCACCATTTTGTCATGTTTCTATTAAAAAAAAAAAAAAAAAAAGAG
>Ga0065711_1028447_pt1 | contig 41156 bp, 14 predicted proteins | sample Hoacrofraction12_FD_59098 | JGI IMG/M metagenome (GOLD analysis project Ga0065711, IMG submission 59098) | Hoatzin crop microbial communities from Cojedes, Venezuela - Epithelial fraction 12 v2 (version 2) | ecosystem: Host-associated > Birds > Digestive system > Esophagus > Crop | place...
GCTGGGGCCGGCGCGGGGCAGCTGCGGCCTCCCCTCACAGCGGCCGGCCCCGCGGCCCCCGCCAGCGCCTTCCCCGGGCACCCCGTGAGCTGACACACTCCATGGCTTGCCGAAGCGTTGTTCTGAACTCGGAGTCATCTCGTTGTCCTTGACGCATCTCTCCAGCTCTCAACCCCTTCTTTCCGCATCAGACCTTCTCCTTCTCTCCCTCAACGCCGAGAGGAAGCTGTCACCCCGAGATCAGCAGGTGGCTGCTGCTCTGAGGCCAGTTAGACGCCGCCTGCGGGAGGGTCTGATGGTAGGTGAAGGACTGAACACCTCGTACCGCCTTACCCACGGTCTGGTGGGAATGCCTGTCATCATTGTTAGCAGCAGAAGAAAACATTTTTCCTTATGCAAAGAAATGAGTCATTCAACATCTTCCTGTCTGAAGGGACTCGGGTTCCCTGGCACAAAGTGTGTTAAAGTGTGTGGAAGTCTCTCCTAAATGAAGAAGGGTCTGGTATGTTTTCTCTGCTTGATTGTGGCTTTCTTAATTGTGATTTTCACACATATTTTATGTTATTTAGCAGCTAGCAAAATATTGCATTTTATGTCTGTTTTCTTTATTCACACATGCTGCTTTGTCTCACTGTAGACAAACATGTCAGCAAATTAAACATTAAAATAGACATAATTGGGCAAATCGGCATGCTATTAAGACAAATAGGGCAATTCTGATTCCCTTTGGTACCATGGAAGGGTCTCTGCTGTGAACTCGCTAGGGGTTTGAAACCCGATTTACGCAACTTGCTGTAGAAGGAAAGCTCTGTAAGATAAGACTATTTTAACATTAAAAAAATGGGACCTCGTAAAATGGTAGAGTGTAGCATAGGCTACTTTATGGTACGCAGACGTCATAAATTTGTGGAATCAGAACATCTTCTACAGTTGCAAATTTCTGTTGCCAGGGATAACATACATTAGGCTGTATTTATTGTACGATATTATTCTCTAAGTACAGTGCCAGTAAGTTGTATTTTATCTACAATAACTTCCTGTCTCAGTATTTATGTTTGCAACTCTTGCCTACATAGAGTACAAAAGGATGGACGACTAAATTGATGAATCTAATGCAGTGTGCACCCACTAATAATACACTATTTATTTTGCGCTCCTGTTGTTAGACATGTCGCACTAAAACGGCGCTTTAAAATGCAGGTGACCTCTAATTCTACTGTGAAGAATTAATGATCCACTTGATCTCTGTACTCTGTGGAACTGAGTGATCAGGAAAACGCGTGCATGAGTGCTAATGATGCAGTATGTCCACTCTAACTGTTTCACTTTACTGCTGTTCTCAGCCTGCCCTTCTGCTGCACAGAACTGCAGCATTTTTCTCCCTGGGCACATATCTCTAAAGCTATAGCAAATTTTGAAGGGCCCTTCAGAGCCTTGAGGAAGTGTGAGGGGAAAGATTATATCCTGCTGAGTTGCTAGGAAAATTTTCATCAACCATTGCCAGCTTCTTTTCTTATAACGGAGGTCAGGGAAAATGCTCTGCGTTTACTCTTTGCTTGGTGAGGAACAAAATGTATCTGCTGGAGTTTCTGTGCTGTCAGCTGGAACATCAAACCGACCTAGGGCATTCTGGAAGCATTCACTCAGGTCCGTGTGAGCTCAGCTCAGAAATAGCCCGATCTGTATGGTTCTGTAGGACAGTGACATCTTTGGCTTTTTGGCCTGGTTCAAAGCATGGATTGGTCAGACAGGCATGTTTTCAAGTCATGAGTTACACAGGGAATGTTTTCCCTGGGAGGAGGAAGGAGGCATTTTTTGTTACCAGACCTCCAAGATGAGAGCACTAATCACCAGCAGTTTCCCGATAGACTTTGGCCAGTCCCATGAGTGGTGGTCAGCTGCGCACTGCTTCAGCATTAGGCAGTTCCTGACCTGCTGATATGCAAGCATGGAAATTATAGTGTGCTGAGGGAGCATCTGAAATATTTTCATGGGTTTCTCAAGAGCTGTTGATGGAATTCAGGTGCCCGTTCTCTTATCACTTGTGAGAAATGATCTATAGGAACGGCATATTAACTAAGAATTAATGCAATTTCACGCTCTGAGGTGGTAGCCATGGCAGATGCTGTGCATATATACAGCAAGAGATAATTCTTTCTCTGAAGAGCTCTCAGTATAAATAACAACAGTGATGATGATGTAAGTCTTGGTGAATCATCGTAGGAAGTTGTTGACTTTTACATAGGGAGGCCAGGCAAAGTGCATGTTTTCAATGTTTGCCTCCTTTGGGAAAAGCAGTCTTGGCTTCATGTCTGCCAAAACACTGTCATTCATAATGTCTTCACAGCGCTGCCGTTCCAAGTGACCTTGCATACTTACCATTTTTTCTCTGAAGGCATTCCTAGATGACATAGCTTCAACCATATAAGAAAAACATATAGAATGAACTTGGGCAACTGTAAACTAGGAGGGGTTGTCTGACTACAGCTCAAATTTAATGATTAATTTACAGCTCCAATATAATGCATTTTTAATCATACACTTGAAAGCAATGGTGAAATCTGCAGGAGTAGCAATAAGGAAGCAGCACCAATCTGCTGCACAGCCATATAGACAACATGCTGATAACACAGCATGCAGGCAGTTCCTTCCTTGGTTGATAGCTGCAACACGTACCAGCAGTGAGGATACTGCATGTGTTTTCGGAGTGCTTCTTTCTTAGGGAGCCAGGAAATGTTCAGCCTATAAGAGATATGTTGCAGTGGTATTAACTTTCTCATGCAAGAATTGGTGTAGACATAAGTGTATGACCTTCAAGACAACTTGTTTTCACCTCCAGTTTGCGAACAATGCCTGGGGTGTTTTCTGTCTTAAAGTGGAGTTGCTGTCTGTGAAAGAAGTATTGTTGTTATACTTGTGAGAGAAGAGATGAGCAACATGTGGTTTGTAGCCACTTCATTTCCAGAACTCAAGTTCATATATAAATAATAAAACTGAATTTATCTGTGGTTGCACGCGCATTTTCCCAGCAGCAGTGCCTGTATAAACAGCTCCCGTATCTCTGTCACTGGCCTCTTTTCCATCCCCTTGCTAATCCCTCATTTATTCTGGAATAACTGCATGTGGGGTCTGTGCTGTGAACCAGATGAGGGAACTCATGGAACTGAAAAACCCTTTGCACTTTTTCTGAGTTATTCTTTGGTTTTAGCCAATGTTCCTGTCAAATGTGGCGCTTTGCTCTCGGCAGCATGGAGTCTGAGTGTTCTCTGTTTCTCCTGAAGCGGGAGGTAGGTGTGTAATGTCCTCACTGTTACTGCTGTGCAAGCGCAAGTGTCAGAATGTGAAGGGATGATATTACAAATGCCGTTCTCTTGCACTTTCAAAATGATTATGATAGAGAATTGTGGAGGATTTGTAGTCGTCACTTAAGTTAGCGGTCACTTTTATTTAAAAGTAGCTTTTTCTATACTTTTGGTAGGTTATTCTCTATGAATTTTTACCTAATTTGTAAGGCAAATGGTGTTAATGGATGTAGGACTGTGGATTGTCAATGAAGTAGTGATCATTAGCAGTGCTGTGGTGGTATAAAATGTTCTCGTGTGTTTTGTTTTTTCACCACACTTTGATGATATTTATTTTTTTGTACCATAAAACTGCTGGAAATGGGAAAACATCTCACAGGAGTTCTTGTGAAATTTGTTCCCCTTTCAATAGGAAATATTAAGATGCTTAAGCAACTGTGTCTGAATTACAGTGCAGTTTAGGGAATTAATTGTTGCATTCTCTTTAGAGCTTCCTGCCATGAACCTGCTGTGCTGTGCAAGTGCAGTCAGCAGTGCATTTCTGCTGGTTCTTCAAGCCCTTAGTCATAGCCCAAAGTGTTTTGATTTGACCTTGCTCAGCTTAAGGTGTCTTTAGTTGTCTTCCCAGTGGATTACCACTTTTCACATTCCAGATAGTGAAGGAAATGGAAATTAATTAATGCTCCTGCAGTTGACTGCTGTGAAAATAGAGTGTGCCATACCGCTTGCACAGGCTGTGAGTAATATTTTCCTTCATGGTCAATGGGGGAAGGGATTTGGAGCGTTCAAAATGAGCTGGCAGCACTGCCTCTCCTACTGTCTCTACAGTTGCGACTAAGAACGCTACATGGTTCATCCAGAGACAAACAAAGGTGACAACTTCATATACTGCGGAGTGTTTGTGCACATTATTGTGTGCGATGTTACATACACTGATGGGCAGGATGATAGTGAAGCTTTATACGAGATATTCCTCTATGAGCAGATAAAGCCAGTGAGCTGTGAAGACACATAACCTTTTGGTAGATGTGTCAATGAATAACTAACACTGGTACTTCCAGAGCTGATATTCTGTACCATTTGGAGACATGATTTGTGAGTATGTTTTTGAAAGCAGAGTAACAAACCTTGCAGCCTAAGGCACACTCTCATTCTGTGATGGATGTAAGTCATATAGCATTCTTGTCAGTTATATACCAGGTTCAGATTTTTGTGGGAAGAAGATCCGGCATGCCTGTGTAGGGAACAAAGGTCAGACAGATGGGAAGTGAATGCTGCAGAACCATGATGAGTCATTTTAAGTCCCATATTTAATTGATTCATGTACAAATATCGTAAACACTCCTGTAACTTCCATCACAATGATTATGCATACTGCAAGAGTTGCTTAATGAGGCTTGCCCAAGTCCCTGCCAGCCCTACCATTCAGCAACAAAAGAAATAATGGAGCGTTGTAATAACCGAGCCTAAAGATGCCTGCTCTGTAAACACAGAAAATTTCTATGAACAGAGATGATTTCTTTCCACTAGAAGAGCAGTGTAGGCCTGCATGTGTGCCTGCTTGCACGTATGTGTGCAAGGGGGAGCATATGTGTTCACCAGAGAACAAAAAGCGTTTATGCTTGTAATGTGCAAGTAATAAAAGTTGCTGAAGCATTATTGGTGTTACACACTGAAGAGAGGCTTATTTGGCAGAAGAAAAAATGTAAAGGTTCTGGTGGAAGCAAGGATATTTTGACACATACATCGTGCTTCACAATGATAATAAAAACAGGACCAGAAGAAGAAATCTGCGTCAGGGAACTGCACAAAACTCTGTCTTTTAAATGACGTATGTCAGAACAAAATAATAAGAACAGAGACCAGTTCTGACTGTACTGATCCCTTAATAACTGCATCATACCTAAAAGGATATCATGGATGTGACCAAGCAAAATATCTGGACATAATGGAAGAGAAAAAAAAAACTTTTTAACTTGAGAGCAATGAAATTGATGGTGATAAAGATTTTTTTAAAAAGCTTAGAAGAATTCTGTGTTATCTTCCAAATTGCTGGGTCATCAGAGAAGGCACTGCATGTTGTAGGGGAGTTCCCTACTGTTGTAGCTGGTGCCACTGTTTCTAGCTGGCAGAACGTTGGGAACACAGCTGGGCAGGGAGCAGGATACTCATCCACAGCCCAGCTCGCTGACCAGCTGTGCATTTAGTGAGTGCAGTGCAGAGCTGTCTCATCAGGCTGCTGACTTTCTTGAACCTAGGCTGCAGCGGCAGAAGGCAGTGGCAAGCTAAGGAAGGATGCCCGCGACCACAGCAATAATCAGCTTTCAACGAGAAGAGGTGGTCAGCGTGCCTCCAGGGAGCCCTGCTGGGGCTTGTGTAGAAAAGGCAGCAGCTGCGTAACTGTAAAGAAGTGCGGAATATATTCCTGCTGGAGCCAGTCCCAGATTCTGTAATTCCCAGTCCAACTTTCAGTCTCAGGGGAGCACAAAACAAGTTTGCGGTTAATCTGTATTTAAGAGTGTAAGAGGGAAAGGATCCTGAGCTCCCTCCTCGTTTACACAGAAGAGCAACAGAAGCCATCACTTGTTGACTTTCAGAGAGTTAACTGTGCTAATTTTCAGTCTGTTTCTGCTGCCATCAGAATTCAGCGGGTAACCTCCACCTCAGCTGATTTAGTGCCTTCTGGGTTCCCTGAGCTTTCCCTTTCAGGCTCCACGCAGGCAAATGGAAGGGGGAGGAGTGGCCAACCTACCATTAGAGACGCTGTCAGCTGCCAGCTGGCAAAGTCGGAAGGCGATCCGTGTTTGCTGATTATTCAGAAAGCTCTGATGGTCTCCATGAGTCTGGCACTGTTGTACGTGGTAGGAGTCACTATACACAAAAGCATGGACCGGACTGCTCCCGAGGGACTTACCGTGTGAGTAATAGTGGGTTAATTCCTCTGGAAATTTCTGAAAGAGATGACTGTGTATCAATAAGTTGTTCCAGACAACTAAAATGAAGTGTTGGAAAAGCCTCGAGGGACTCATATGATATTGTCAAGGAAACTCTTTCCCTCTGTTCTTAAAGGTGGTTTGCAATATTAAAAAAAAAAGAAAAAAGAAAAAAACCCAACTTTTGGCATTTAGTGTTAGTTTTACGAAGGAGGAAGAAGACCTGAGAATGGCTTGATTTGGTTTAGCCTGTCCCTACCAAGCGTGAGTTTCTTTAATTTACGAACATCTACTACTTTCTCTGTTTCTCCCTGCTTTACAATGAAGTGTAGGGGCATGAAGTGCTTGCTTTCTTAGCCGTTAACTGAAACTGAGATCAGTGGGCTGGAGCTTGACTCTTTTCTATGCCTTTAAGCTCTTCATGTAGCTCTTGCTCAGGTGTTTGAGTTTGAGTTGCATAGGTGTTAACCAAAACAAAGGATTAGATTACACAGATTTTGCAGTGATTTAATTAAATTGATGCAACCCCAATTCAGTTTTGTTAGATCAGCACAAAAAACCATGCATAGACAAGCCCAAAGCATTTTAGAGAACTCAGTGAAAACTGTCTTGCTTTCACATTTTGCTTCTGTTTTATTTCATCACTTCTTCTGGTGAGGTGAGGCTACTGGTTCACAACTGGTCACAGAGGCTACTGCGAACTAGAGTGTAAACAAGACCTGAGGAAAGAAAACAAGCTGGAAACCACTCATCCACTTTATCAGTGGCCTTTTCACTTTTCAGACAAGCAGTACTGACCCTGCGAGAGAAAGCTGTGCTGAAAGCCCGAGAGGACTCTGGGTGCCTTGTAAGCATAAGACACCAGATCTGCTCTGGGACCTGGAAATCAGTCTGCTCTACAGCGATGCTTCCCACCAGCCCTGAAGAGCAGCTACCCTCACACAGAAGAAGATGCCTGGCAACAGACAGCAAAGCCAGTGCGGGAAATAGTACTGAGACTGTATTTTAAACTGGCACATCCCGCCAACGTGGGGTTTCTTTCTCCCTACTGTCATTCCATCCCAGGAGTGAAAAGAACAGAAAATGAAAGCTGTAGTTCTGTTACTTACATTTATCCTTGGACAAGAAAGGGGTGACACTTCTTCAACATGGGAAGTACACGAGGCGTGTCTTAAAATGTTAAAGATGACCACACACATTTGTTCTAGGGACACCCTACATTTGCATTGCTGCCTCCTCTTTTTTTGTCAATTATTCTATTTTATTGTCCATGTGGAAAAAGATAAATATGTCCCTTTGGCCCAGATTTCCAGGCCTCTGGCCTGGACAGTAGAGCATGGATAAATAGCAATATTCAGGCCATCCCTTTTACTGCACAGATGGTGTGTGCTTGCACAATAACTCAGTTGCAGCTCTGATACCTCTTCAGTGTGTCAGACTCACTGTGGTGTGTCACACCGTGCATGCTCACACACTTCTGACCGCGAAATATTAGACAGAAATATAGCAACTTTAATTACTTTAGACGTGTGAGGATTTTGCATAAGCAAAGCATGTGCTTTTGTAGTGAGGCAGAGGCCAGAACGCCTCTCCATAAACATAAGCAATTTTGTGCGCACTCTGCAGTGCATCCAAATGCCATCACAAGCTGTATGGCAATCCACACTCCTTCGGTCTCACTCTTTGCATTAGTGGTGATTGGTCATAATGAAGGGATTAAAAATAGGAACAATGCAAAGGCTGTGATATAAGGGAAGTAACTGCTCCGCGCAGAATGTATAATGTGTCTGCTGTAAGGTTTTAGTATGCATTTACACTCCTTCCTGAAGTTTGCAGCTTGAAAATACTATTTGGTGCATCCCAGACAAAATCTTTTGCTGACAACCGTCTTTCATAGGACTGTAGTATAATTCAAGTTGGAAGGAACCTCAGCGGGTCTCTAGTCCTGCCTCCTTCTCAAGCAGGGTACCTGTGAGATCAGACCAAGGTTGCTCTGGAATTTATTCAGTCGGGTCTTGAAAAGCTCTCATCCCTATGGGTTAGAGTGCCTGCAAACCAGTCCTTCCTGCAAATCAGCCATACTGCAGATAGGGCATGTAGTCAATGAACATAACCATAAATCGGTATGTATATGCATAGTGTAGGACTGAAGGTATATTGTTCTCTGCCTAAGGGAATGGGGCGTGGGCTCAGGAAAGACTGTGTTCTGGGGTCCATGTGATCATGAATAAGTCAATTGTATTCTTTTGTGATTCAATTTCTTACCTCTAAAGTAAAGATAAAAACATTGTTGTACTACATAAACATTTTTTGAGGGTAACTAATGTTTCAGAAATGTTGGTAATTGGTTTTGAACTGCAGTAGTTTCTTCAGACTGAGATCAGAAGCCTGTGCATTATACACCAAACATACATATATACTGAGGGTCATGTATGGTCTTCAGAGGAAGGTTTCACATAGGGAGAGGGAAAATGGAGGAAAGGGGAACATGAGCGATAGAAGCCTTATCAATATTTACATAAAAGGTTGTCAACTAGGGAAGAACTGCTACATAAATGAATCATCAGCAATACACATGTTCTTTGGGAAATTCCTCTTTAAAAGCATAACAAGAACTTCATAACAAAATTGTTCTGTGTCTCAACTTTGTAATGCAGAGGCCAGTAGTCTCCTATACAAACCTTAAACTAGCACTTGTGTGATAAAAAATTCCATCTGCAATTAATACAAAAACATTTTAACGGGGAAAGTTGATTGTTGTTAGTTTGAAAGTCATGTTCTGCTTTCACCGTATACATCAACTGCTCAGCATCACAACTACACCTGCTTTTAACTTTTATTTCTCATTAAGTGTATAAACAAAGCAAAATAAACTGCTAGTGTTGAGCCTGACCCCATGCCCTTTGAAAACAAAGGAAGAACAAGACTCCTGGTAACTTCAGAGGGCATTGCATCCAGCCCATTGTTTTTAAAAGTCAAAAGCTAACACAGATTGTTCATTTCCTGGCATTGGCATCAGCAGTAAATGGGATTGCCTCGCAAAACGTTTGCTCAGTCCTCTGGGGACAAAGGATAAGAGCATGTTACATTGCTCAACAATGATCTCCTCAACCAGCTACATAGCAGCACTGTTTCATTTCAAAAGCTCGTTACCTCCTTGATGAGTAAAAAGAGACCATGGAGTTGAAACTATGGGGAGAAGGGTGAAAGTCAGCAAGAAGGGTGGGACTGAAATGCCATTCTCGAACATGCCCTGCTTCCAACAGAACAAGTAGGAGATAGAGGCCAACATTATTGCAAGGCAGCGAAGGGGTAGATTGTTCATCTGAGGAAACACAGGGGCTGCTCAAAGGCCGCAGCCTTCTTGTTATCATTTTAGGGCAGGAAGTACCTCTCTGTGTTGTAGCCTCCACAGTGTAGACATCATACTATTGCCAAACTCCCTCCATAGTCAATGGACAGAAATAGGCCTTCCTACTCTACCTCCTAAGTGAAGGCGATTCGTTTCATCTATTTTAGACATCAGAAACGGGATGAGAGGAGCTCTGCCCTCAGCAGGCCGGTTCCCTTGACTATAAAGGGAGCCTGGACAGTTAGCTCGGACACAGACACCTACAATGCAGAATCTATATTGGGACAGATGAATCCCACTGCTGGTGTTTACTATAAATAGGGAAGTGCACAGTATATTTAAAGCAGAAAATCCATTGGGTACTGCTGAGATTATTGTTAATGCTGCTTAAACTAGTTAATTGAATAACTAGTCAATCACCCTCTAGTGTAGAGAGGACCAGCCATACAGCTACTGAAGTCAACAGTAGAATTCATGCAGGCAACAGCAGGTACTGACCTGTGTCTATGTACAACTATGCATTGAAGCAAGAGGAAAACCCAGCCTTAGTTCTAGATCCAGTCCTTTTCATTTTTTCATATTATGGTGGTCCAAATATTTTGTTCTGCTGGTTGTAGCAGAAGGGAGCAAGACATTAATGTAAGCCTGCTTCAAGGATATTCATTGCCCCCAAAATATAAGACTCCTCAGGCCTGAATTGCCATTTAAGACCCATCGCTAATAAATAGGGGGTAATGGCTTTGCACAACTAATTAGCTGTCATTGACAAGTTGCTATATCATAAGAGTGACAGCTCTGAATGTCGTCACTGTAAATCGGATCAAATGAATCATTCTGGTTCCTAAACTGCAAAAATGCGGCACTTGTACTGCCCAATCAACTATAGCTATAATGACCACGATAAGAATGTGTTAATTTACTCCTTCATAAATCACTATGAACGGTATTGTGGAAACAGCATGATAGGCAAGGGAGGAATTTCTGTGGATATTTTTATAATTAAAAGAAAGAAAACCTTTCGTAAGACTGACTGCCAGGTGGCTAACTGCCATCTCTGAGAGAATGTGTTGGGAAACATTGGGCCTGTTTACCATGGAGAAAGACTCACCAGCCTAAAGGGTTGGATGGATTGTTTTGAACTTTATAGTGGTTGGTGGAAATCCTGAAGTCTGTTTTTGGAATGTAAAACAGATTTAGCCAGGACAGCTAGACCAGGATCTTTAGTTTATTTCGTGCCTTTTAAAAGGATTTAATTGCTCTCATGGAACCTCACATTCCAGTAAGCATCTCTGGCTGAAATGAAACAAAATTTCTTGCTTACATATTGACTTCTCCCTACCTTTGTAATAATTGGAGACTGCCTGTCTATTGTAATTGTGAAATCATCTCTCAGAAATCAGCAAGAGTTCATAACGTGCTGCAATTAGCTGTAAGAGTTAAAGAGGGTTAAGAAAATGAGAGAACAATCACTGACTCAGAGAGGTGTTCCTGATCTGATCAGGAGTGGTATTAAGATGATAAGTGACAGTTAAGGAAAGGGTGAAACAAGAAATCAGTGGACCAAAATAGATGAATGAAATAGAGAAGGGATGGCCTGTTTGATCTCACATGACCTTTTGAACCTTTAAAAAGCAAAACAGCAAGGACCAATATGGTAGAAGAGGTTTCTGAAGGACTTTGTGAGGAAAGGTCACTGGTTGATTCTTTCCTCCATTGGGCAGCTTCCACCAGCCCCAGCCCATCAAACATGAGAGGGTACCTGGCTGTTCCCAGCAAACAAGGAACCTGACAGAAGTGAGGTCCTGCCTTGCCTTTCCATGTTCTCCGAGTCTCTTTCTTTCCTCTTGTTATCTCTTTTTCGCTCTCTCTCTATCTCTCTGTCACTTAGCTTTTAACCTCGCTTTGAGTCGGCCTGTGCTGCTCTACCAAATGCGGGATGATGAGTGGGAGGAAGGAGACCTGCCTTGGCCAGGCAGGCAAGGGAATCAGGCTCCAGGCCAGCAGTTACCAGCGGTGACTGACTACTCCAAATTAATTTCCATGACTACTCAATTGTCTTGTAACCTGAAAAGCTCAGCAACAGCTACATCTCCCCTGCTTTTCGGTCTCCTATCCTTTCTCCTTTTTCCATCTATATTTATTATCAAAAACAGGAAATCAGTCTTTACTGTACGGTCATGAACCGAAAGATGAATAAGAGAATTCAACCTTTCTTGTTGTGCTGAGAAGGACTTCTGGATAGCATAATGGATTCTAAATAAATAACCTGTGTCTAGCAAAGGGACTTGTGACATATTTTGATTCAGTCTTGTTTAACCACTTGATTTCAATTTCCAAAAGCTTTGTGTTTTGTTTTTGTGCATACTAATCAATATACTTCCCAGCTTTGGCATGACTTTCTAGTGCAGCTGCATGTGACTGAGCGGGCTTAGCTCTCTCTACCTAAACCCACAAACCATGTTAATGGTTTAACACTTTACATCGGTAAGGTCACATTAACATCTATGACTGAAGTCTCATTCCATTGAAACTAACACGGCATGACCAGTTATATCTGACTGCTGTTGCTACTGATGCCACGCTTTATTAAAGATATGTTTGTTCAAAACTTCTGAACCCCCTTTGCACCACTGTAGAATTTCCGTCTAGATTATCAAGTAGAAAGAAAAACCCAGGTTCCTTTATTTTTAGCTTATTTGACCACGTGATTGTCAAAGTAAAATGTCATGAGGGCAGAACCAAGTATCGATGCTTTGGCAAGTCACCAGTGAAGGAAAAATGAAGGCACTAGAGGTTTTTACTGGTTACTGCATTTAACATTAATACATTGTGAGAAAAATGTAAGTTAAAACAAGACGTATTATAGAGATAGTACACGTGTGACCTGCAATATTTTACTCAGGCTAAACAAGCATGTCCTGTTCTCAATGAAAAGGAGCTTGGGAGCCCATGGAATGGCAGAAGATGAATCTCTGTTTCCTTTTACGTGTCCTTTCAAGGTGAAGGAGGTCAAATAAAGCAGTCTCTAATCTTATAAATCACTCTGCTAGGCTAGTTTAAAATATCATTCTACAGAAACATAGGTGACAGGTTTTTAAAATGAAGATAAAAGAAGTTGCTGTCAAGTATTTGATTTGTTGAAGGCTTTCAACAAGGACTTTGGAGAGGAAGGAAAAGGAGAAATTCTGAAGAAAATTGGAAAATCTCTGGTGGGTAGAGTTGTTAAGACTGGAAAACTGAAGCAGCCCTGGGATCTAAGAGCACAGAATCTCTGATGAAAGGTGGAAATGGATGAAGTGTGTTTACATCCAGTTACAAATAAAGTGCAAAACATTTCTGAAGAAAAAAACCTTTCTTTTTCATGAATTTGCATTTTATTTAGAATTTCTTATAGTCTTCATATGTCTTTAACAATACCTGAGACAAACACTACAAGGACTTTGACAAAACATCCTACAAGTTTCCCATGGCTCAAAGATTATTTATGTAAATATTATTTGACATGAAGTCAGTGGAACATGATAGACATTAAACTGGGTTGTTTTAATAACAACCTTAGAGTCAAGCAACTAAGAAGTACAGAATAGATAAGAGACTGTTGTCTGAACATTTTAGACATGAGGCATTTTAGGCTCTTTCCCACTGTGAGAAAGAGCATATGTGTTTTCAACCATGATACAGTGAAGTTTCAAGTAGGAACAGAAAGGGGAACGGTACTTTTATTAATGTTTCTCTTCAACCAGTTCACAGGTTAATTGTGACCAGCAGACACAGTTTTAAACATTACTGTTCTTTCCTGCAGTATGAGCAGAACTGTATTTGACATTGTGCTAGTTGACACATTTCCTATTGTAATACATTTTCCCAAACCAAAGAGGACAAGAGAATTTTCATTGGCGAGTCTCCAGTGGTCTCACCAAAGTGAAGGCCAGGCTGGTATGAGCTAGCTTTTTGTCAGTGATCTGTACCAACGCGCCAAATAATTTTTTTTTCTTCTAAAGCCTTATGACAAAGCAGAGGAGTTCTATAAGAGCATTGGCTGTCCACGTAACTCTTCTTAATTGCATAAGGCAAGATACCATGAGAGGTTTAGTTTCCATGGTGTGGTAATTTATGCTAACAAGAGGTCATCTCTGCAAGAATGGCCGGTTGAGGGACAGCATCACTGGACAGATGCCCTGAAGTGAAACGGAGGAAGATCTGAAGAAATAACTGAGGCTGGGGACTTCCTGTCTTTGTTGCTAGTAGGAGACCATATGACTTTGACGTGCTCATGAAGTAAGTTTGACACGTGCATTTTATCCTGATATATTTGGGTTTTCATAACTGTTTCAATTCTCCTATACTTCTTTCTGAATACTGAATAACTAAAACAATTCAAAATATTACTGTATGGAGACGTATTTATGATTATGCATAGGCATAAAGGTTGAAAAACCTTGGTCTGCCCTCCCTGTTTGGTTATGTGTAATTTACCTAAACTGCAGCCGTGGTGTACGTGAATCTGTTGGCACAGGAGATTACAGCTACACGGAGAAGCTAGTTTTGAATGTGAAGAAGTCCATTCCTTGAGCTTTTCTCCCTGCTGTCATCCTGTCTCTGGGTTTTCTTCTTGCCACAGCTCTGGTGAGAGCAATTCCCTCACACTTGCACAGCTGCTCTGACCAATCCATTCTTGACCATTTCCACTTTGTTAACATTACCCATGTCCAAGGACATATTGACCTGCTGCTTGGCTCTGAGTAGTAATCACCTTCATTCACACCAAAGGTTTTTACTTCTAGACTATTACGTGGAGCCACGTCTTTTAGTTCCAGCGAGATACACTGTTTTGGGAAGAGAGCGTGGATAACAGTATTTTGCTAATTAGGAAAGATGTTTTCTTATGATAAACCCGAAGTTCTTAGGCTGATCCTAGCTTGTCACTCAGTTTAGTTACATTTCCAGGAGCAAGTGTCACACAGAGACTCCAGTACCTGGGCAGAATAGTTACCATATTTGTGCTAGTGGATGTATGCCTTCTGGTATTGCTCCAGGGGTGGTCTGAGATGATATTTAATGTCTTCAGAAGTGCTGATTCGCACAGCCAGCTACAGCACTGTTTCTTTACAGGAAACTGCCAACTGTCTGCCACTGACATCAGAAGGAAAGAAGGAGCATTTTGATTCAATAAAGGAGAAATACATCCACAGATTTAAAATTAGATCTCTTTTTAAAAAAGTGAGCAAATGCTGTTTCAGAGCAACAACAAGAACAACAAAAACAACAATAACAAAACCCAGGATAGAAGAGAGTGCCAAGTTTGCACTTCGCATTTTTAAGCACTGCTGATCTGGAAGCCAACCATGAATGCCAATAGTTGCTTATGCACTGTACATGCTGTACTGCAAAAGCATATCCGCTATGGCAGGCCAACCAGAAGGGAAGGCATGGAATTTTCCTTTGAAACAGAAAAGGTCTCATTGCTCACAAGCATTTTGCTCTGAAGTTAACTCCTTTGTTTCTTCTTTTCACTGTAAGGCTGACCATCCATCCGAGCAGCCCCATAACATCTCTGTCGTCGTATTCAAGGGTGTTGAATTAGTCTCTGATGTTTAGTCACTGCTATAGTATTGTGCTTCTTATTTAATTTTCCTTTTCTCAGTTAATACTGCCAAGACTTCTCACCTTTGCTGAGGACTTTTGCTTTTTTTCTTGTCTGATATTGCTGTTGTTGTTGCTGTTCCATGGTGATAAACAAACTGAAGGCAGACACGAGCTAGTCCATGGCCTGATCTGAAGCCCAGGGGCTCTGTCCCTGGGGACCACTAGGTGAATTCGAAGGAGTTATTGTGGGAGGCTGTGCACAAATTCTGTAACTGAAAAAAAGCATCATCCACATTTAAGACACCTCAGCAAGTTGCATAATCCTGAGAAAACAACAGCATCTTCATTGTTATGTGTGCTGACACAGAAGATTAGGGGGCTCTGTCGAGAGAAGCCAGAGGACAACAAGAACTTTCATATCTAGGGAACAGGATCCTGTTCTTCTATCGCTCAAGTTTGGTTATCGCAGCTCTTTGGAGGGAACTCCTGGATGTAAGGAGGGAAACTGGGATAGAAAACACAGACATGGCCCTTTTTACCCTCTCAAAACAGAGGAATAACACCACAACAAAACCACTGTGTTTAGGGAACAGAAACTATAAAGGAGCTTCTGGAAATAATCCAAGCCAGATCTCAGTAGGAAGACGTGGATGCTCAGAAACAGAAAAAAGAACCATTAACAGATGTTTGCCTGCAAAGTGGGATAACCATAAGCACTGACTATTACATAATTTGGTAATGTGGATATGAATATAGGCAGTTTTATTATTTTCTTTCACTGTTTTATTTATTTATTACTCGTTTGTTGCAGGAAATCTCTCTCTAAATACATGTTTAGCACAGAGGGAAGTCTGTGCAACCTCTCTTATTGTGTCTCCTGCTGCTTTTGCGTACCTTCACATACGTTCACTGTGCGACTAAATAGTTTTGTTACGTGCAAGAATTCAGCCACAGGTACTTTAGCGTCCTAGAAAAAAATTGTGCTTTGTGGAGGAGTGCTACTGCTATATATCATGGCACATGTACCATTGTGTGTATTTCCAAGCCCCAGCCTTAAAAAAGGAAGGAAACTAAATGTTTCCATTACATGAAAATACAGCAAGGTATTATGCCTGTAAAGGTAACCCTCATTCTCCTGGTGTACTTGAGGGCCAGGACACCCACACACTTGGCATGTTGCCACATACAGTTAGGTAAGGTAATGTCACATGCACAGCAGGCGGTTCTTATCCTCCATCTGTTCTAAGTCGTGCAGATTCAAGTTGTGCGTCCCTCAGAAGTCCAGTTTTCCAGCACCATCCAGTCTGTAGCAAACACAGAGGCAAGGATGCCCCAGTGTACAGATTCTTTAGTACTTGAGCTGTAAGTGCAATGGAGTGAGGTGGGATTTTCTGCATTAGGGCTCAATTCACGTACAGCAGAGAGCCAGGCTTTGGGCTACAGTTTAATCTCTTGCACCTGAAAAGCATGTGTGTGGAGGGTGGTTGTTCTATTTATTATATGAGGTGTTCAGTTGTCGTATTTGAACAATGCATCAGCTCGTTCGTGATTTAGGCAGCCTAGCAGAACGGTCTGTGTTTCTCTGAGCTCATCTAGTTTATGTTTCTGCTCTTAAAATATTTGTTATGTTCCAAGTCCTTATAACAAATACATACCAGTTACAATAGCTTTTCCACTGGGACTAAGTTTAACCTAAGTGGGGGTAAGGCTTAATATACAGAACAATAGAAAAAAATAGACATGATGTTCTCAACAAAAATACCACTTTCTGTATGTTGTAATGGGTTTTTTTTTACTGCCAGAACAGTGGACGTTGCTTAGAGATAAAAACTGGTGCATTATTACTGTGCTTCCAATGCAAAACAATAGATCGGAGTACACTGAAAGGAGCCTCTCTTCTCTCCGTGTTCAGAGAAGTTGACTGCAAGCTGTTCTGTTCAGTGGTCAACTTCTTTTATAGCGTTGCCATAAAGTGTCATGTGTATGTTGTGTAATCTGAGCACGCTGCTGTGAAGAGCCACTGTAGCATAAATAGACAAGGGAGGTGAATTAAAATTACTTGAAGGATCCAAGGCAGATTCTGACTGTACTGGTGTAAATATAGAGTCACTTAACCTAATCCCAGATTTACAGCACTGTAGGTGATATAAAAATGACACCCCTGTAGCTGCATTTTCTAACTTCTGTGAAATTCTGGTGTGCATCTTCACAGTTGTTAGCATAGTTGCTTCCATTTATATCTTCAATATTTCTTTCAGATTTCTATTGTCTTCCCTTTTTCTTCACTTTCTGTGCAGCTGTCATCATAGCATTTCAACTTCAGTTAGAGGAGCAAGGCAGATGTCTCCCAGCAGAGGCTCTGCCAGCATCACTCCAATGACAGCTGTGGGAGCAGTGCTGTGATAGCGGCGTGACCACCATCGTCAGCAGAGAATGACCACATCACATCTGCAAAGCTTTTCAGCTTCCACTGGCTTAGGGCCTGCAGTCTCAAATCACTTTTCTACTTGAGCCTCTCAGCTGGCAGCTCTTAATGCTACTTAGTTGTCTGGTATATTAGATACACTTAGGTCTATGTCGTTGGTTTGGGGGTTTTTTGTTTGTTTTTTTTTAAATCTGAATTATCACAATGTATTTTAATCTTGGGGTGAGAAGGACTTTTAAACATGCCTTGTCCTGGGTTGACCCCTAGGCCTAGCTGTATCTGAAAATCTAACTGAAAGTGCCAAAACATTACTATGAGCCACAACTTTCAGCTCTCTGAAATGGAAATTAACATCACAGTATAAAGAACTACCTCAACATTTACTAAAGAAAGAGAAAATTTAAAGCTAGCAAATACCAATAGCTTACAAAAAGTTACCTGAAAACAATATTTTGCTTATTAGTGTATGTTGGTGTTGTGTTTAAAGCTTGTTTACGTGTAGTTTTAAAATGTACCAAGGAAGATTTTCGTAGGTGAAAAGAAACACAATTCATAAAGAATGTGCTTGCTATGGAAGCAACCGCATCGGTTCGGTGACATTTCCACATGCTCTTTTTGTATACCAGGGTCTGTGTAGGGAGTTGGTGATAAAATATTTTGTCAAGTGAAGTTCTAACTTAGAAACAAAGCTCCCTCATACATCTGTAAGTTGTACCTTTGCTTGCACAGCCTATGCAGATGCCTGTACAATATTCTTGCACCATTTGACAGGAAAGTGTGAGTATTACCAGGGGCTTCCACTTCTCCACTTCTACAGGCAAAGCCTGCAGATTACTGCGGAGAGTCTTCATTTATTCATTACACTAGAAGTCAAATGGTCACTCTGACTTTTCAGCAAGCAGGGCTTCCAGCAGGTATGTAATTACAGTTCCTTATAAAGTAATGAACATGGTGTCCATGGTTCTCCCCACGGCTGGCAGTGCAACCCAGGAACATCATGATTCTCTTGAGCTGTTAAATTGAGCAGAAAGGATGTCCCAATCCCTCTCTACAGCTGATAGTTGCGATAACTTTTATCAGCCACCAGACAGACTCAGCTCTAAGTTATTTTCTGTAAATAGGAAGCAAACCCCGTTGTTTCCTTGGAGATATTCCTTACACAGTTTGCTACGAAGGCTCTTGGTCCTGCATGATTAAAAACACTCGTTGCTCTAAGTAAGACTGTCCCCACTCACTGTCGAAGTTTACACAAATGCGTCTAAACCCAAACACAGGTTACAAATTACTGACTGAGTCTTTACCATGCAGTAATGCTTGTAATTGACTACACTAGAATTTTGCAAATAGCATTGGGTTAACCATGCACACCCTTTTTACAACAAATGCTGTCATACTTTGAATAATCTGAGTCATTCAGCCGCTTCCCCCACCCCGCCAACCCCAGAAGGTAGTTCCTCCAGCTATAGAGTTTCCTCACTTTTCTGGATGATCGGGTATATCTGATCCAGGAGAGAAGGCGCTGCCTGAGGATTGCCACAGGTGCCTCTTGCAACATTTTCATATTGGAGGTTATGGGACGTTGGAACTTGTGGAACTTGTAATATCTGATAATAGACTTTGGTCCCATTTCAGGAAATTGTCCCCATGCAAAAAAAGCTCATCAGCATATGCTTGAGCTCTGCAGAAGGCAGTGAAAAATACACACATTCTTAAAGTGAAGTCTGTACTTTCCTGAGAATCTCAAAGTGTGACTTGATATGATTTGCAGCTGAGAGCTCAGGCAAGAAGGTGTTTGCTGAGGCTGGAGAAGACAGGTTATGTCTCTCTGTTGCTGCTCTTTGGCAAATAAAGGATGAGGGTTTTCTTCCCCCAGAAAAGACCCATTTTAAAGACGACAATTTGGGACATTAATTTTTTATATATTTAAAGGAGAAGGTCTGATCTCGATTGCCCTAAAACAGTTTATGATTCATTTGTAATACAAGCAACTAGGCAAGTGAATTATACTTAATTGAAAGAGGAAATAATTTTAGTCAGCTTCACATTCTTTTTGCTTCATATGCTTATTCAGCTCAAACATTCGTATGAAAAGATGCTCCAGTGAAAAATGGAACCCTATGATTAATGGCCAAAATCTTCCCATCCACGCCCATTCATCTAAGGCACCCAAGAAATCTTTCAAAAGCAGAAAAGATTTATTTAAGACCTCTAAATACACAGCAAGAAGAAATAGTGTTTTTAAAATACAGATACTTGTAAAGCTTTTACTTCATAACAAAATGAAAAATAGCTCAAATATATGTTTCCTCTTTTTCTGCTTACCCATCAACAAATCTTATTCTGATATTAAAGACCTGCTTAGATCTCCCCACTCTGCCATAAGTGATATTTTTAGTGTTATTTGAACTTTCTTCTTAGGTCCATTTCACTTTCCAGACATTCCATTTAGAGGAAGACTTTAGACCTCAGAGTGTAGACGCTGACAGTCCAAAGGCAGAGGACTGCCAGTGGCTTTCAGGAGCAGCCTTTTTTGATTACTGTACTCAATACATCTGTTATGCATCCTATAAACAGATAATGCCAAGTATCCAAGAAAGGAATTTGGCCCTGTCTAAATGCAGGATTTTGACTGTCTGTGAGTGTTTTTATTTAAAAAAAGGTTGCCCTATTTCTAAATAATCTACTTTCAAAATCTGCATTATTTCACAATTGAGCACTGTTGTTCTAAAATTATAGCACTCATAAAGACCTGAACTACCATCACCATAAGCACAATATACAAGCCACTTCACCATGTAGGCAGATCCTGATATTCATGTAAAACCAGTTATTTCAGCTTATTTTGTATCTGTGAATTTTCCTCACTCAGATGATGTGTTCTTTGTATGAAAACTGAGCTGATTGATTGGTGCAAAACCAAGGACAGTTGAATGATAGTCCTATGCAGTGTCCAAATCTATTTCTAATAAAACAGAGTTAGTGTACAGGCTCACTAGATGTGTGCTAGCTCATCCTTAAAATAAAGTATCCATTTTTTCAAAGCCCAATGAAAATAGAACTGATAAAACTAGAAGTACACTGATTTTCTGTGGTGCTTCTGACCTTGTACAATCACCCTGTTCAAGTTGAAAATGCCTCTTTTTTTATAAAATACGGTACCACACCAACTCCAAATTCGTAGGATGGGAGACCATTACAGAAGGTGGCATACACATGTTACTAAAGCTTAGGAAGGAACATATAATAATAACAATAAGTTAAATCACATGACTGCTACTAAGTCAACATTCCAAGTGCTAAGCAGGACAGCGCATGATTTTCCTCAAGCTATTTTCTTACCTAGTCACTGAATTAAAAACAGCTACTCAGTCTTTGGCTTCCAGAAATAATCTGACAAAAAATGGATACCTTCAAAAGATAAATTACATTGAAGCCAAACAAAGCAATTTCTCATGTGTGCCTGCTAGACATTTATGGTCAAATATTGTGTATATAGTGGATCTCCAGGAATATTTAGGTGTTTGAATCCCAAATACAGGCATTCAGACTCCTCACCTAGATGCTTCTTTGCCTGGAGGCATATAAAATCTCTATGTCCCCAAGATCTCATAGGTGATATTCACTAAGTTGCTAAACGAATGAAATTGGGAAGGTTGATGCCTGAGCCTTGTATTTCTCAAGGAAGATATTCCATCCCTTAGGTTGCATCCAAAATCCAGTCTAGAAAATACCCTATGTACAGACATGTTGGATTGGGCCATACAGGAAACATGGCTGGGGATCTCTCATCGCTCTTCCTGTCCTTTTTCTCATCAGCTAAAGAGCTCAGCTCAGACATGGAAGGCACTATTTATTTTGTTCCTTCCTCTGTCCTTTGAATAGCTATTTCTTACCTTCCCAGGTAATTTTAACTTTAGGCATAGTCTGCTTTCCAGAGTGAAAGTATTCAAGATCCATTCTTTCTACACTTTCCCAGTGTGCACAGAGAAGCAAAATATTTGTTAGAACTGAGAGAGTGCAGGGAAGGAAGTGAAGGAATATAAAAACTAGTGTGATAATATAGCTCAGTGGTTAGCTCTCTCACCTAAGTAAAGAGAGGACAGAATCCCAGTCCCTGCTCTCATGATTACTTAATATGGGATACTTAAAATTTCATTGACGCGGGCACTGAGGTCTCATCTTTTGAAGCTGAGAGCCTCAAATGCTAGTCAATGAAGTATTGCTCTCTCTTTTGCCTAATGAATATTTAATTATACTCAGTGAAGTAAAGCAGCTTCAACAAGAGGAATCATGGCTCTTTTTCTGTCCTCAAGACAACCACTGAGCTATTGGATAAAACTGAGCTTCTCACTATGCCCCTCTTTGGAATATGGGAGCCCAGCCATACATTCAGGGTAGTAAACACCAAGAGAAGAGAAGTTTCTTGCTATCGCCTGAGATTAAGCACTTAAATCCTTGAGAGAGCTTAGCCTCCATATTCTTACTATTCTTTGTTGACTTTGTTGGTTTCCTGCTCAGAGTGCTTTGGGTCTTTGAGCTCTGCATTGTAGGCACCTAACTCAGGGCTGGTATATAGCATCTGAAAGACAGATACTAGAGCATGCAGTGTGGGGCTGCCTCTGTCCCTCAGGGATCTAGCTCATAGTATCCACACTCCTTAAAAAAAAAAGAGGATATATAAGGTTCATATGCATTCAGGGTAGGCAGCGTTAAGTGGGAAAATAAAACTGATAGGAAACAGAACTGTAGGGCCAATTACTTTGGTTAATTTTCTTGCTTCTATCCCTTAGTGCCTGAAAATCCACAGGATCTTCTCAGTAAAATGGCCATTTTGCTGAGAGGTGTTTGCTAGTAAAGCAGCTCATGCAGACACACTCCTACTGCCTTGCAGTCTGTCCCGTGCTTATTAGTCTCCTGATGGTCCTTTGAGACCTGCCTCCAGCTTACAGACATCCTGAATTGCTCTAAGCTAGCGTGGGTCTGTCGTACAACTGGCATACAAATCAGAGACCCTGCTGCTGGTCCTTTGCAATCGCAACAGATAGCAGCTGGCTCAGAAGGCTGGAGCCAAAATGAGTGGACTCACAGAAAGAGACAGGTCTGGGGATTACTTGTGCCTTTGGGAGAGATGGGTTGCTGGGATTTTGAAATCAGACGTTATCTCCTTGAAGGAAAGAATCATACTGTGGGAAAAGGCACCAGACTTGAGGTTTCCTCAGGAAAACTAAAAACGTCTGTACCTGAGCCTAAACACTAATCTTCAAATTCTCAGGGAATAAAGGCAGCTAGAAGGCAGCTTGTCAAAAGGCGGCACTTTTGCTTGGAGGATACCCACCATGTTTCAAAATTCTCAGATGTCAACTTGACACAGCTCTTTCATGACTGGCTGAACTCCAGGTGTGGTATTTTGGAAAGGAATTTATCTTCTGGGAATGAATTTGTGTGGGAAAACTGCAGAAGATCAAAACACTGACTTTGCCTGACAACATGGGCTAGGGCCCATGAACCATGGGACCCCCTGCAGACAGGGCAGACCGCTAGCCACCGACCTGTTCAGTAGTAGTTGTACTTAATATATGCTTTATGAAGTCTCAGATCCTAGTCTGTTGCCGTACAATACACTTTCCATAATCATTTCTCTGTTAAACTCCGTTTGAAAAGCTGTTGACTTGTTTTATTTCTGTTCAAATTACTTGATATTGCTGATACGAAGATTACCAGACACAGACACTGAAGGTGATTCCTTCAGATTTGATCCCACAGAAAGATTCCTTTATCCATTGGTTCAAAGCTTTGTTTATAACTCATTGTTCTGAGAAAAGATGTTTCCCAGGTCCAGAGGGACTGGTAGGACCTTAGTATAACTGGAATATATTCTATTGTACTCTTACTCTGTCTCTGCTCTTTACTCTTCACCTTAGTTTAGGGATGGTCTTTGATAGGGCAGTTATAAAATTATCAAAATGGAGGGTCTGAGGTTTTTAAATTTTGTTTTGCTGATGCTGTACATAGTGCAGGTGAATTGTGGTTAAAGAACTGGACTTGACTCAGTGGTTCAGGATTCACTCTCTGCCTCTTTCACATTTCTCTGATCCACAAGTAACTCTCTCTCATGCTGTGACTTCCTCCTCTTAAAATGGAAGTAATGACAGAAAGAAGAAAAGAAAGACTCTCCAGCTATGCTGTTATTCTTCAGAATAAGGTTTGCCTTTTACTGTGTGCTTGCACTATTCTTTGCACGATTGCCACTGTAGTACATAAGTAATAATGATAAGGTGTAGATTTTATACTTTCCATCATCTGCATGATTCACTGTAAGACTTAAAAGCTTACTGTTTATTTGATACTACTTGGATAAAGAGCACTATAATTAGAGAGCAGCAAAATTTTCACGCCACTTAATTTATAAGGCTACAAATACTCATCAACAAGTGAGGAATAGATTTGCATTACAGTTATTAATATGTAGCACTAATGATAATATTACTGTACCAATACCTTACATTTACATAGCATCTCTCATCCCAAAGTCATTAAAGTTCCTAAGTGAAACACGAAACGCACAGAAATGTGGTCATCCATACATTAAATGAAAAATAGAGACTCGAAGAGAGTTCTATGCCAAGAGCATATTCTAAATAATGAAAGGAAGGAGTAAGCAAAAGGAAATAAAAAAAAAAACAACCAGAAATAAACAGAAGTGCTATCCATTTCTGGAAGTATTTTGTACTCATTAAGTAGTACTACCAAAAGAGCTTTGGTGAGTTGCCGTAGACCATTAGAAAAAGCTCCATAACTTTCAAGGGAAAGATTACCGATGCTATAAATATAAAATTGCATCTCCCACTGCATATAATAACTAGATAGTGATATTGTATCCTGTACCTCGAAGCACAAGTTGAAACAGATAAGCATGCACAGTAAAGGCTATCTAGAAGAGAGAAGCATGACAGAAAAAGCCCAGCATGATGGGTATGCCCAAATATGAGGCCTGCCATGAAAGACAAGGCATCTAATGTATGTAATTTGCAAAAAGCATGGCAGAAAAATTGCTGAGAAATCACAAAAGATGTAATAAAGTTTAAACAGATCTGTCTGAATCAAACACGGGCATTTAACTGCTATTGGTGTAGCCATTATTTTTAAACTTTCAAAAAATGTAGGTTCACAAGAACAGGTCAGTGCTTTACTTCTAAGCTAGTTATGCCACTGTGAGAAATTGGTTTGTACATTTTTTAAAGCTACAAATATTTATACTTACCAGAACTTTTTGTACGTTCAAAATCTAATCTTGTTAGCTGCATGTATTTTCTGCATACTTGTTGAGTATTCCCAAATGAGATCTAAGTGCCTGTGACATTTAGGATCAGTACTTATCCTCTCTGGTATTAACTATGTGCAGAGTTCTCTTAAGAAGAGCACAGGCTACTAATCAGGGAGAGTAATCCTTCCACTCTTCTCACAGCTGGCAAGGCCTCAGCTGGACTGCAGCGTGCAGCTCTGGGCATTGCTCTTCAAGAAAGGAGTGGGCTACTCGAGACAGTCCAGAGAGCAGCAGTGAAAATGATTACAAGCCAAAAAGACACGTTCAGTGAGCCAAGACTGAAAGAACGTTTGTGTACCCTAAAGGAGAGAAGACTTTTAGAGAGGGGTGTACATTGTACTCCCAGTCCATGGAGACAAGACTTCTTGTGCGACGAGAAGTAATGGGCTTGAATTGCAGGAAGAAAGAATCAGGTTAGCTGTTGGGAAAAACTTGTTGAAGGTAGGGGTGTCGACAGTCTGGAGTAAGTTTGCCGCAGGAGCTGGTAGAGTCGCTCTCACTGCAGGCTTTAATACAGCTTAAACAAACAATCTGTCAAAACCACAAAAATGTAGTAGTCTTGGATGATGGCTGGAACTCGATGACCATACAGCATGCTTCCTAGTCTTCTGTTCTGGTGGCTCTCTGTTGTTTTTATGCTTTCAATTGCCTATTCAAAGTTGTTGAAAGAGGTTTCTTCAAACTCTCTGAAATAATTCATGTTTGGACAGAGGCCAACTGTGGAAAGTATCTCAGACAAAATAACACCTTTTATTGTGAAAGATATAAATTAGATGAAGTGGCCATGGACTCTAAAGTAGGACATTCGTTACTACAAATACCTTAATTACATGGGTAAAACTGTAACACAAAAATATACAAAACATTAATATCATTGGATTTCCTACTTAGAAATGTATGATATCACCTCCACGCAGAATGAGCATCTCTGGTGTGCAGCAAAGCTGCTGGAGCAGCTTTTTGAAGTTGTAGCATGACAGGCTTTTGGCAACTGCTTGGAACAAAGCTGCTCTGATGGTTGTTTGATTAAGCAAATCTGCTGTGGTAAATGTCTGAAGCCAAGCTGTTTCTGCAGCTGTTTGAGCCAGAGCTAGTCCTACAGTTTTTGAAGAAAGAAGGCATTTGTAAAGAATGAAGGAGAGAGATGGAAGGAGGGAAGAGAGAAAGATGAGGTTTTGAAACTTTTTAACTACACATAGCATTAAAAATAAAAGTATGTTTGTTTTCAGACAGCTTTGTGAAACAAAACTATAATGCCATCTTGGGGTTTTGGTGATACTGGCGATTATAATACACAGGATTCCTAAGACTCTGTGTGTTTGTCTAAAACATGTTATACAATAGCTTTAAGAAAGTCATTAAAGCTGCAAAGTGAAGTAATCAAAAGATAGGAAATGCCAGAAGTCAGGTTGTATGCAAATTTTACTCATCTCCTCTGTGCAAACGCCTTTAGTTACATATCCACATAAGGCTTTTTCTCCAAGATCCAAGCCTCAATCAGCACTCGGGTGACAGGCAGTTCTTAAGTGATATGTGATACTTCGTTTTCTTATCCTTGTTCAGTATGAGTCCCTTTGCCTTGTTTATATCACAGTATCAAAATCTTCTCTGACAACAGAATGAATGAAATCCTCTGATCTTCTCAGTCACTGTATCCTCTGGAGTGCCTCACAAATATGAATATGTTTAATTTAATGACACTCCTCTCGCAGTTAAAGCGATATTGTTACTCCTGCTTTTGCACAGATAAGGTTAAAACTGTCCTGTAGTTTGGGGTGTGTAGTTCAAGGCACGTGATCTTGAGCCTTAATATAGCAATTTGTATATTCAAGGTGTAATTACTCTTGACTCCTCAAGTGTGCAACACTTCTGTAAGCCAGATCATAGGAACTCAGGTGAGGCACCCAGAAAAAGAGGCATCACATATGAAAAGATTTTAGTGCAGATGACTTGCTAAGAATTACACAGGGATTCTGAGAGAAAAGAATGTGTATACTGCCATTGTAAAATAAATTAAACAGAGAAGTAATCATGCAATTAAGAAATGTGTCCACCTAAACATGAAGGAGCCAATATACAGTATCCACGATTGGATAGCTTTAGTTTTATCATGTTCTACCTTCTGAACACTTAGGTTGGAGTCTTAAAAATGTTCCATCATACTTTTCTATGTGTAGATAAGTTTCTTTCTTTTTATCCAAACTAGAAAAAAAAATCTCCCCCATGTTCCAGCTGTCATGCCTAAATGTGCAGGTTTTATCAATGGGTTAAGAAAATGTTGATGCCCCACATAGCCTCCTGACATTTAAGCTAACAGAATAACTAGGAATAATATTTTCTGTCCTTTCTATTGACACAAAAAAATGATAGAACATTTTGATGGACAGTTTCCAACCTGTTCTCTGACAATGACTGGATTGTTGAAGTCAAGGTTCTTGGGCTCCACTGCAAGATCCAGACTGAATGCACATCAACAGGACACAGATGCTTGAATTTATTCCTGCAATGCATAGCCACTTGTTGTTCTACCAGTCACTGCCTCAGTCTTATTTTCTCCTTAACTTCAGTTCTCATTCCAGCTCCATTTCCATTTCTCAGCACATTTCAGTTCCTTCCACTAGTTCCTTTCCTTTCTGGCTTTTAATCTCTTCTGTCTCTCCTGGCCCCATTTTCCTTCTCCACCTTCGATTTCTCTGTAGACTGAAGTCCAGCATCAATCTCTCACCCAGACTGAATGGACGCTTCAGTCTTTCTCACAGCTGCCAACATTTCAGCAACTCTTCTTAATTTTTTCTCTTTCCCATTGGCTCTGAGTCTCTTCACCCCCTTTTCCACATGAGGTTTACTGCCTCTATCACCATAACCATCCCAGTTCCCTCTTCTTTCACTCTGTCTCTGCGTTCTGGTATCCTGGTTCCTGTCTGCTCCTCATCTCCAGGCAGATCAGCTTTTTGCAAGCTCTGCTTTTAAATAGCGCAGCTTCCTCCTTCTCGCTTCCTGTTTGGAGTAGGTGGGAGAAATAGAGCTTCTGCGCTCCGTCTTGGACTGCAGCCCAGTATGACGTACAGCTGTAGTTGCAAGGAAAATCCTGCCCAGCCTCAGTCTGGAACATGTTCTATAATTACAGAATCTTTGAGAAATGCGACTGCTGACACCTGAGACTTCTGTACTGAGCATGTGTGAACTGCTTTTTTCTTTTTCCAGAGGACTAGAACTTAGCAAAGTTTAACAAATTCTATTAAAAGATGGAGAGAAGTATGTCCTTGAAATAAAGGCAGGCCTCTGCCAAATTTTAAGCCCATTCTTCAAGTTGTAGTAGCCCTGAAATATTTCAGCAGAACTGTGTTGGATTTTTTTACAAAGAAAATGACATATTTTCCCTTATCCTTGATCTCAGAAATGGCTGAGTTATTTGTTTCCAAAAAAAACAAATTCAGCCTGAGGCAGATGCTCAGTGTGGAAAATTTTAGTGCAAATAATTAAACTTTGGCAAAGTTACAAATAACTGAAAACAGAGTCTCATAATGGGAAATGTTGGACAACCTTGCTAGGCACGTGTGCATCCAGACCTGTCTGTAATACAATGTCCATTAAAATTTGGAACAAAAATTCTTTTTCATGCTCATCAGAGAAAAACCCATCTCATGGCTTTGCTGTCATCACAGTGTTAAGTTTCATACCAAAGCTGTTGTAGGAGGGTGCAATGAAGCTACTCTGAAAGCTTTGTTTTCATTTAAAAGGACATTATTTTATTTATGGTAAAATAGCTGTGATTATTGCCATATGGATAACTCCAGCCATTCAGGGATCCTGAATCAGGTCTCACAAAATCAAGAAGGTTATTCAAAACTTGTGAGACTGAAAGAGGGTTGTGGGAAAGTGATGATTTCCCTTCCCGTTTCTGAGCTTTGAAGGTGTTTTTGCAATATAATCAAGTCCTTTTCTGTAATTGTAAAGACAATTCACTTCACTTAACATATTATCTATACTATGTTATGAAGGTGAACCAGAAGCAGAGACTTTAAGACAAATACCAAATACACTGCTAGCTGTCCAGACTTTGGACTCAGAGCGCTATGCCATTGCTAGTGCCTTTTCCATTGCATTTATTACAGACTAAAAACTGGATACGGGGTGCTCAGCTGATGCACAGCCTCTGCTTGTCCAGATCACAGAGTCATAGAATAGTTTGGGATGGAGGGGACCTTTAAAGGTCATCCAGTCCAACCTCCCTGCAATGAGCAAGGACATCTACCACTAGATGGGTGCAGCAAGTCTCTTGTGTATTTGAGCCCTTTTTTCCATTGACTTATCAATTGGGTTTGAATTCTGTATTTCTCATACTGCTTTAAAAATTTTTAAGACAGCATATTGTGTACACTTGAAAATGAAGGAAGGGAGTTGAAAGCTCAGTGCAGGGAAAACCTAAAGCAGCACCTGAGCTCTTTTCCTTTAGCAGTAACAGTATATCTGTGGCTGGTACCAAGAAGGATTCTAAATCCAGACAGACTGTAAAAGCTCCAAGAGTTACTGATGAATTTCACATAGGTCAAAGAGCCTAAGACTGTAAATTTTAAAAAGGTGGGGCTTTTGAACAGGGTTAATTTCAGCTAATTTTTTAAAAAATCTTTTTCAAGGTAGTAATTATGTGGAAGGTTGGCTTGGCTCACAAGCCAAAGTTAAGAGATGCGCACAGAAACACCTGAATCACCAAGTACTAAGCATTGTATAATAATGACATAAAATCTTCGGAGCATCTAAGTACCAAGAGAGGGGAGAGACTGTTTACTGCTATAAAGGAAACTGCAACAAGAATGAGCAGATTTAAATACGCAGGAAGCAGAGTACGGCCACAGACTGACTAGGGTACAGGACTCCTTCCACCCCTTCAGCTGCATTGCTGCATCGTCTTAGCTGCAATGTAAAATGGAAATAACTTCGCTATGGACTGCTTGTCAAGGCAGTTCTTACTCTGTGTGAACAGAAGGCTTTCAGTGTATATAATTTTTTATTGATATCTAGTTAATCAGGTTTGGTTTTGCCACTCTATAGATGAGTTTATGTTGTTAAGGAAAGCCTTGAAAACCTTATGCTGTTTGGGGTTGGAAGATTCAGTCAAATATGCTTCAAAACATCTGAAGATGCCGAAGTGATGGGTCTTACTTATAGCTCTGCTACCAGGTTATATAGCAGTGCCAAAGTATGCAGCTTTTTTTCTTTTTTTTTGTCAACTGAGAGTGAAAAAGCACGAGATGGTGGTTCTTACCTGAGTTGCAGCTCTGCCATTGCCATGCTGGGCAAGTTCCAAGCAGTAATCAGATTCAGAGTGACTACTGGGACATTCCTTGCAGTTCCAGCTGCATGTTGCTCATTAACTTCCTATTCTAAAATGGTGAGGAATGTTGCTATCACCATCTAAACATTTATTGCTTCCTTCCCCAGCAGCAAGCGCAGTTCACTGGCAGGCCTCGTAGTATGGAACCTGCACCTGAAACTGGTAGCATCTGAGTAGGTGAAGAGCTTTTAATGACTACCCCCGTAACACAGACCCTTTTGGTCACAGGAAACGTGCTAATGCAATTTACTATTATCTTTCCCAGCAGGAGTTCCCTTCAGGGAAAGACTGATGGTTTATTGTAATACTTGCATTTCATGAGATTTCTTGAGAAAAATAAATTATTAGGGACAGCAAAGATGTTAAAATCTCTATATAGTAAGCAATTTGACCATGAATGACAATTACCTGACAATTACATCTCTCATCGGGATTCCTGCTCCGTGTAGGATTTTCAGATTTTTTCAAATGATTTTCCATTTTCCTTCTGATAGCAATCTCCAAAAATCAGAACACTTCAGACATCTCGGCTTTAAGTACTCAAAATCACTGCTTGCTTTTAAAAGCTTTGGCCTGATGGTAATACCACACATAGAAGTGGAAACTAAATGGGTCTGCGCAAATTAGGTGTATTCCGCTGCCACATCATTGTCCCAACGCCAGAACAGCCAGCCACAAATTGATTCCACCAGCACTGAAGGAAGTATTATGTATGAAAAAGGAAATTATGTCTAAAGTTTGTGAAAGAGCCTTAACTCAGGATTTCCTGTACTTTTAGTTTTTGTGTTATTTAGGAATGAGAGTCAGCAACCTTAACATGATCTTAATGCAATTTTGTGTGTGTGTGCGTGCTGGAATTTCCCATGGTTTTGTGGAATGTAAGTGAAGTGAACAGAGGGACTCCATTGAAATACAATTGAAAAAATATTTTTACGTAAGTAAATACTGTCACTGTAAATATTTACATTTTTACTCATGAAGGAGAAATCAATAATACCAAATATGCGAAATACATACTTCCCTACCAGCCAACAGCTGGAGTTCAAGCTCCGTCTGGCATCACCTACAAAGGGAAAAGAGCAGGGAATTTCCTCTAAGAAACCTCTTTGGTCTAGTCCACCACCAGTTTCTATAGAGACACTATTCTCAAAAATCATCCTCATTTATAACTATAAATAACTCCCATGGTTCAGTGCAAAAGTGGAGCTTAGCCATAGAACTTACTGGGCATAAGTTGGACACTTTTGGAGAAATGGAAATTCGAGGTAGATCAAATGTTTCTGTGAAGCTGTCAGTAAGAATTTATATCGCCATTGGGGATGGAAAAAACATGCAGAGGCAGCCTGTTAGTGACACCGTTTCATTGTGAGAAGATTGTGTCTATTGCTCACATCACAGGGAGGAATATTACTGCGCTGTGTATGTGTAGTTACATGCTGCACAAAGCTGCATTAGGAGGAGGACTAACACCACCTTCACCTCTCTTCCCCTGCTGGTAATACAACCCCTGCACAGAGTAAGAGTCATGCGCTTCTTGGTTGGTGTTTGTACGGCTTCTGGGTTCTGCAAAGCTGTTGGTGTATTTTTCTTTATAATGGCCATGTGAAAAAACAATTATTATCTCTGTCTTACTGGTGGAGAAACAAGTCCCAGAGCAATAAAGAGCTTGACTTTTAATGTACTTTGGCACTTTGTTTAGAAGCTTAAAACTGTTCAGAGACTTACAGATGTAGGAAGGACTGCAGGAGTGCTTCCCAGCGCGTCAGCTGTGTCAAAGCTGTGTCACCGAGCGGAGCATCCCCCTCTCCCCACCCTGCGCCTTGCTTTCCATGGGAAGGAGGTCTGTGCACGCAAGATGCAGAGCCCTGGAGTGCAACTGCTCTGCAGTCTAGACACGGCCATAGGCACCTAGACAGGATTTCTGAAAGCACCGGGTGCCTGATTTCTGTTGTTCTCTATGGCAAACAGGCCCTTAAGTGCTCTGGAAATCCTACTGACTACTTACTGCATTCTTTAACAATTCTGCCTCTAAGTGACTGCCTAAGATCACAGAAGTAGCCTGTGGCTACCATGCTAACCACTGGGATATTCTTTCTTCTGTGCCAACAAAGATTTGTTAGAATGAGCTAAATTGATGCAAGTTCTCAGCAGGACTAGACACTTATCCTGATGTGGCAGAAATGAGCTGTGAACCCTGTCAGCTGTCAGGAGGGGCTGGGGCTTCAGGCAAGGCTTAGGTAGGAAGGAATGTTTCCACAACAGGAGTTTGGTATGTTTATAAACCTGGGTCTGTTGTACTGCCCTGTCCTGTAATTCCTGGCTGCTGCTAAATGTGTTTTGTGCTGGTTTCACCACAGCAAAATGCTTTAAATTGCTTTGCATATCCACAGTAAAATACTTTCATTGACAAACGCATTACTGAAAATGAAAAGTTATGGAGGAGATGCAAATACTTAATTGAGGCAATATTAAATTCCTTACATGCCCTTTATAGTAGACATCATCAATATATGTATGTGGGTAAGGCTGCAGTTTGTTAGTTTTAAATGTATTAAACTAAAACTAGTTGTGAACAACAAATAAAAAGAAGACATTTTTTAGATACCTTTACTTTTTCTACACCAAAAAAAGAAATCAGTTCATCTGTATTTTTTATAGGCATACACAATGGGAAATTTTTATAAACTTCCTGCAGGAAAATTTCACCTCAGCAAAAACAGGAGGCTTGCAGTTTAAAATTAACATAATCTTTTGCCCAGGGTACCACAACATGTTGACAGTTCTTGATTTGCTGGTGATCAGAAGTCTTGACTAGATTTCTGTGCCAGCTTCTCTAACGCACAGCACATCCAGGAATGCTCAGATACTGAGCTGACATCTGAAATAGGTTGTAGTACCCTATAAGCTTTGTTTACCGAGACACAGACAAGAGTCTCTATGTGGCAAACAACAGTGTGGCACAGAGATACCTAGAGTAGAGTTAAATTAGCTAGTTTGAATATGGCAACAATTTTGGTCATAGCAACACAGGTCAATTCACACTGCTGCTTAGCAGGGAAATTTAGCCGTCAGGAGCTCTGTGCTGCTGCAGTTTGTTTGCTTCTGGCCTGCAGTGTATCTTCTTTAACACCAGCTTGGTAACTCTGCTTAATTACAAAGTGCCGTTTAGACAATTTGCAGTGCTGGATTCCAAAGGCAGATGATGCGGCTCCAATTTTCATGTCGTGCTTTGTAGCCTGAAAATGTTCCTTTGTTCTGTGTAAATTATGTTTTTATAGGGCACTTACATTCATGTGTTCCTCTGCAGTATGGTGTGGCTGTCTTGGATGCTGCTTCACTTCAACGGTCATGGTCTTCAGCTACAAAAATATCTATGACAGGAATGGTCACTTTCATCACTAAATTGAAAACAAAATATTATTGGTAGAGTGTACTGGGTCTGGCTTAATTGCCTACAGGGGTTAACCCACAACACATAGTTAATGCAAATATTGCAGAAGCCACTGCATGAAAAGCAAAATATCTGGATTAGTGTCTTTACGGTAATATAGCAACTGATTATGCAAATGGTAGAAGTCTTGTTTCCTACAGATTAGTGTATCATGGTTGGATTTTTTGGTGTCTAAGAAGGTGTGACCTCTAATTACCCAAGGCTGAAGTAATCCTGTTTCTCTCCTGTATGTGAATTCTGGACAGGGATGTAGTAGCAGCTGAAGTCATCTTCTATACTTTCACTTAGCAAATGCTTTTTCTGTTTGCCTGTTTTCGTGAAAGGAAAGTCTTAATCTCTGTGATATCACCCTTCTGATGACTTTGGTTGAAATTTGTGAACAGATTCAACATGGAGAGGAAGAGATGGGCACACACACATGCACACATATGCGATCTGTGAACCTTTTTCCTTAAGAAACCAGGCTAAAAATAGTAATGAACCCTCAGTTCTACTTCAAGTCCAGTTTGTTCAAGACAGCAAATGACTGACATCACTGTTTTATACAACTCAAAGCCAAGCATTAACTAAATATCCAGCACAATCTATGAGTGTCTAATATGTGAATGCCTGAAGTGTTCTGCATGGAAATATTTTTAGCAATACTGGAAATATTTCGTTTTCCCGTAGAGGGATCTTTATCATTTTCAGCTGTTGTCATCAGTTTAAATATTAGCTAGAACTCTGTGGCTTTTTAATTATGCCTTTACAATTGTGACTACTGTACGTTTAACTGTGGGAGGTCTTTCATCCTCATTTATTCTTTTCTTTCAATTTCTAAGAAATGTCTTTCCATTAATAGTATTCCCAGCTTTTTGTTCACAATAGGATCATTTCCAGAATCGAAACAGACACATCTCCAGGGTAATAACTCTCTCAGAACAGGCCCAGATCTAATTGCCGGCCGGAGTCGTGATCCTGAGTAACAAACAGCAGCTGTAAGACCTTCGCGCTCTGACTGGGGGGACGGCAGCAGTCGCGGGAGCAGCGAGGCATGGGCTTGTGGCAGCTCACTCGCCTTAATCAGGGCTGAAGTTTGGCATGTGTTAAAACACTGACTGCCAGTGGGGCCGATGAATGCATCTTTGGGTGCAAGGATTTCTAGCAGATGAGTGGCCTGGGCAGGTAGGAGAGGCAACACTGGCTGACTCTCTGGTGTGTCTAAATGCACCAGATCGCTATCTCTCTCAAAGTCAGTAGTAAGTGGTAGTGGTATGATTGTTCACCTCCTGGATTTCCAATATTCTCTCTTTTATATAGACAAAGCGTCTGTTTTCTACAATTTATCTGTGGCCTGCTCTTTTAGCAGCTACAAAGGTCTCATGATGAAGCAGAAATTCCTAGGGCAGCTAAGTCAAATTAACTAAAGATAAAATATCAATGAACACAAATTAAACCTTACAAAACTTGTGTGTGGATGATCTATGGCAGAGGTACAGTGGCCTTAAAATAAAATTCATCATCAGATGGAGCCATTCTAGCAGCTGCTGCTCCGCTGATCTTAACACACACTTGCCACTCCCTTGATAGAATTATAGAATCTTAGAATGGTTGGGTTGGAAGGGACCATATAGATCATCGAGTTCCAACTCCCCTGCCATGGGCTGGGACACCCTCCACTAGACCAGACTGGTCAAAGTCCCAGCCAACCTGGCCTTGAACACTTCCAGGGAGGGGGCAGCCACAACTTTCTGGGCAGCCTGTTCCAGTGCCTCACTACCCTCATATTAAAGATTTTCTTTCTTATATCTGATCTATATCTACCCTCTTTCAGTTTCAAGACATTTCCTCTGGTCTTAGCACTACATGCACCTGTAAAAAGTCCCTCTCCAGCTTTGTTGTAGGCCTCCTTCAAGTACTGGAAGGCTGCTATAAGGTATCCCTGAAGCCATCTCTTCTCCAGGCTGAACAGCCCCAACTCTCTCAGCCTTTCCTCATGGAAGAGGTGCTCCAGACCTCTGATCATCTTTGTGGACCTCCTCTGGACCCGCTCCAACAGGTCCATGCCTTTCCTGTTCTGGGGGCTCCAGAGCTGGACACAGGACTCCAGGTGGGGTCTCACCAGAGTGGAGCAGAGAGGCAGAATCACCTCCCTCGACCTGCTGGCTGTGCTGCTTTTGATGCAGCCCGGGATACGGTTGGCTTTCTGGGCTATGAGTGCACATTGCGAGGTCATGTTGAGCTTCTCATCAACCAGCACCCCCAAGTCCTTCTCCTCAGGGCTGCTCTCAAGACATTTTCCACCCAGCCTGTATTTGTGCTTGGGATTGCCCCAACCCATGTGCAGGACCTTGCACTTGGCCTTGCTGAGCTTCATGAGGTTCGCATGGGCCCACCTCTCAAATCTGTCAAAGTCCCTCTGAATAGCATCCTTTCCCTCCAGGGTGTTGACCGCATCTCACAGCTTGGTGTCATCGGCAACCTTGCTGAGGGTGCACTCAATCCCACTGTCCGTGTCGCCAACAAAGATGTTAAACAGCACCGGTCCCAATACCGACCCAGTCTCCACTTGGATATGAAGCCATTGACCACAACGCTTTGAGTGCAATCATCCAGCCCATTCCTGATCCACAGAGTGGTTCATCCATTGACTCCAAGTCTCTCCAATTTAGAGCCAAGGATGTCATGCGGGACAGTGTCAAACGTTTTGCACAAGTCCAGGTAGGTGACATCAGTTGCTTCCTTGTGCACGCCCTGGGACTCGTAAGATGTGCACTGAACTAAATCCTCTCACTAACCCAGAAGAAAACACCTGAGAAGCGAATTATTGTTTTCTAAGCCTAGTGAGCTGAACCAGCCCAGCACAAAGGAGGGGACATGACAGGATAGCCAGAAGCAGGGACACGGGAAAGGAGGAGCAAGGAGCAGGACTGCCCCTTTCCACAGCAGCGAAACATTAGACATGTTATTGCACTGTTTGTATTGAGGCACCATGAAACAGGAACACATTTAGTGGGAAGAGGGAGAGCAAAGGCTGATCAACCAACAAGTAGCTCTGTGAACAGCAGATGCAAATAAGGTTTTCTTTGGATTTGCATCTCATCATTGATACTGCATTTGTATTCTGTCTAGTCTAACGAAGTTGGGGCGCACATTGCACCTTTCCTTCAATGGAGGGATTTGTAAGGCTCTCTGTCACAAGGATCTGTCTTTCCTACTTAGTCAAGTCTTTTTATAAACTTTGTAGAAACTTCATATCTGTCAAATGTCTATTTGTTGCAAAACTTGATTGAAATTGGCCAACAGGATCTAAGTTATTATAGGACAAGATGCATTTGTACAGACTGAGGCAGAAAGTGCAATAGCATACAATTTATTTTCTTGCAAAAAGAAGGGGGGGAAGTGTCACACCATTAATTTTCCATTTTTTAAAATCTGAATTTAAAATAAATTACTAAAATGTCAACACTGGAAAAGAAAAAATTATTACCATTTTATAAATTATTATTCGAAATGTGCTGACCAATCTAATAAAACTACAATCCAACATATATTTTATCCCTTTATGGATTCTAGAGCCTCATAATTTACCCATATATTAAATGCAAGGAACAGAAATATTTCATAATATGCATACCTTTCCAGGCAAGCAGCTTAGTAAAGACAACCCGAGACCAGAGAGACAATTCCACCATGGACCTGTCACCATATGAGTTGTAATTCTAATTTACAGCAGCAATAGCATACCCTGCATGAGCCTCACTTGATTCAATAACATTCCATTATTTCTGAGAGCTGCAGAGTGAACCTTTATCAACCTCCCAATACAAAATATATCAGGATGTGACAATCACTCCTTTCCTTATGGATTAAAGAACAATTTGGAATGTCATATATTTGGATCTACTGAGCAATATGCCTACTGCCAACCATTGACAGCAAACCACAGTAGTTAATTTGACTCTGTGGAACATTTGAAAGCAGTCAAGCTTGAAGCATGAGCATTAAGCACGTGTGAGGTTTCACGTACATGTTTCAGCGAAGTGATCATATATAACTATTAGTATTTTCAGTTATTTTTATTTAAAATTACCTTCACACATGGTAAAGCACAACAGAAAGGGATGCTTAGAGATCCTGTTGTTAATGAAGTGCCCTCAGCTGAAATTCCTCTCGCAAATATCTTTACACAGAGGAAATATTTTTCCCCTCATAAACTTCAGTCTCATTAGAGAACATTTTATGTCTTGACTACAAAATAGAAGAAGATTCTCAAAGCGTCACAAGCCTTTTCCTGAATAAGGTAAACAATTTAATTACCTATCTAAATTGTTAGTGTGCTTCAGGAGGCTGAGTGACATTTCTCACTCCTAACAGACTATTTTATCTGCCCACATGGCCTAGATCATGTGCTATGCTTCAAATTTGTTATAAATAAAAGCCCAGTCATTTATGTGCAAATTATCCCTGCCCTTAAGTTAGGAAATAAGCTCTGAGTTTGTCCCTAAATTCACATTTATATGCCCACAGTTTCAGGCTTTTTTAGAGATCCTTCTTGCTTGGGTGTTTTCCTGAGGACCTTGAAGCACAGTCATAAAGGTGGTGTCAGCCTTGGCCTTTGGGTTTTGTCGAAGTAGGACATTGTCTGAGGTGAACTGCGTGTGCCACCAGGGATGTGGGTGGGAGCCACCAGGACCCCTGCTTGGTGGAAACAGCCAAACGATGGCAACTGTAGGCTGTTTTCTAACAGAGAATCTGTTAGAAAAAGTAAATTAAATACAGTCTGTAGGCATAGGTCTTTATGGCAAAAGGGAGCCAATGCAGACATGACCTTTGCTCATGCTGATGAAGGTTTCCCTGGCTCCTGTTGTGTCCTAGCTAATTTGGCTTTCCCCAGATGCCCCGCTGTCTACAGTGGCCAAGCCTCACATTTCTCCATGTTCACAACTGAAATGGCAGCTTTGGTTGAAGCTGCACCAGGCATCTCCTGGAGGTTAGTGTGCACAGAACAAAGTCAGCAAAAAGGAATGGTTTTGCTTGTCTCAGCCAATTCCCTGCAAAATGTGGTGTAGGGTTGGTAACTTCAACGACAGAGGCTGAACAGAGAGCTGGGGGCAGTAATTTCTTAAACTGCAAAAGTAAAAGCTAGATTTGCCAGAGCTTGTCTGACCATGCCCTAACTCCCCCTTTTTGAAGTGCACAACTAGCCTGAGAAGGGCCAGCGCTGCCTATTAAAAAGTCTTTGAAGATACCTTTAAAAACTAAGCCAGGCTGATTATATGATTACGCATTTGTGTGAGAAAATAGCTGATTTCATCTCTAACATTACAAGGGTATCCCCACTGTGGAGATTTTTACATATCAGAAACAAATGCTAATTTGCCAAAAAAATAGTCTGCAAACTGCTAGGACAACTGGTAACGGGAACTAGGTCCTTTGCATTGTAGGTCATCAAGTGAAACCCACCAGAAGTCAGTTCCCTTAGGAACTTCAGTTGAGCTGATGGTGTCCTATAACCTGATATGAAATAAGCTAGTCATTGCAATCCAGATCCTAGCAAGTAGATATTACCAGCACCAGCTCCTTCCCTTCAGGCCCAAAGAAACAACAAAGTTCCAGCTGCTGTTGTATCAGAGAAGGAAAAAGCTGTATTTTTCGTCTGAACACTTTCTGGTGTTCTTTGTGGAAGCCTGTTCATGGGATCAGACGAAAAGATGTCATCGGTACTGCACAGAAAGTTCTTGTTCTGTGGATGAATAATTCAATTTCTGATGTTGCTAATCCAGTGCCTTTCAGAAGCATTAAATTAGGTTTCAATTAAGTATGTCTGAAGTCATTTGACTGTTTATCTTTTTGTTTTCTACTCTATTACACCACTCCATCTATGAGAATTGCATAGAAAGGAAAATTCTGTGTGTGAAGGCAAAGAGGCAGCTCTATTTTGCATTACTGGAGATCTCTTTTGCAGTAGTGTAAACAAGGTTTTTATTATACCTATTATTGTTGGGGTTTGTTTTTTTCTTAATAGAAGCTGCTGGGTATTTTTTCAGCTTCCTCACACTGTAAATAGGCATCCTTTTTCAAAATCTCTCAAAAGTAGTAGTGTTCTCTGTGTAAATGTTAATCAGCTTGTACAATGTATCATCCTCATATCCCTTTAATGAGATTAAGCTCCTCTTGCTGAGTGCGAGATTTCCTGAAGTGCTCTATTCTTCTTGCCATTTCTATGAGAGGAAGACCCCACCCTTCCTGTGTCAGGTATTTTACAGACACATTAAACAGATAATCCCTGCCCTGGCAGAACAATTCCCGTTACCCACTCTCTAATGTTGAAGGGCAAGTTTCACAGTGTATCTTGTACCAATGCAGTGACTACTGCTGCCAAAATGGGGAAATCTGCTTTCTGGCCATTTATTCTTCTTTTAGGACAATCACTGGCTTGTAAACTAAGATGCCAAAGTCAAACAATGTGAGTATCCTTACCTACGTCGGCACGGCAAAGGCTATGGTTGACTGTACATTGTGTTCCTTTGGGCCACTGGAGCCATCTTGAGCAGTCCCTGTTGTCTTCTCAGTTGTGTCACTGTAACTGTTTCTGGAGCTGCAAGGTGATCCAGGTTTGAAATTTATTCCAGTTAAAAACAGTATTGTTTCTTCTCCAGTGTCTTTTTGCCAGGTGGCATCACGTAGCCCCACCAAAAGTGGTATCAACACGAGTGAGCGTGCAGTGCAAGGTAGCAGGGAGAAGCAGGGGGTGCTCATGCTATTGCAGTGGTGGAAGAAAAGTTAAGTCCCCTGACAGAGTCCCCAAAAATTATCTACCTGTGAATTAAAGCAGAATTTCTTGTCCTCAGAATTCAGCCCACTGTGTCTTTAGTTAAAACTGGCAATTAGATGTGACAATTCTTTATGGGTACAAAAAAGAGCAAGAATAAAACTGTGATGAGACAAACCGGTATTAACTCCACAATGCGTGCATGTGTGTAAATCTACATACAAACCCACACACACAAAGAACTACTTCTCTCCTTGTAAAAGGCAGTAGTCTCGTTCTTAGCCATTAGCTCTTCTCTGCTGATTACTTTGAAGGTCTACAACGCCAGGAAGCTTCACAGCCACGCTCTACATTTTCCTAGTGCCCTTGGGTGTCTTTTACCAGGAATGGGAGAAAGGAACATGGAGAAACTTAAAGCGTTGCTGCTGTGTCTTCCCTGCAGCTGGCTTTAGGCACAAGCGAAATATTCTGTTCCCAAAGGCTGCAGCCACGGCTCCACAACCTGCTTCGCCTCTAGTCAGGCGCCTTTGGGAAGCTGAGTTCTCTACTGTTGCTGAGGTCGGGATGTCCAGGAAGCAGTTACCGTGGTGACCTCTTCACAGAATCACAGAATGGTAGGGGTTGGAAGGGACCTCTGTGGGTCATCTAGTCCAACCCTCCTGCCGAAGCAGGGTCACCTACAGTAGGCTGCACA